>Ga0208196_1000044_pt1 | contig 167795 bp, 153 predicted proteins | sample AD_JPNNA7_MetaG_FD_184443 | JGI IMG/M metagenome (GOLD analysis project Ga0208196, IMG submission 184443) | Active sludge microbial communities of municipal wastewater-treating anaerobic digesters from Japan - AD_JPNNA7_MetaG (SPAdes) (version 2) | ecosystem: Engineered > Bioreactor >...
TAATGCCATACATGTTAAGTTTCAGCAGGGAGTGTATTAGTTGATTCCTTGCTTTTTTTATCTGCATTTCGTCATGTACAATGTTAGGATTTAAAACACCGTTATAGACATCAATAATACAGTACTGTGCACCCTCAGGAAAATGTTTTATGCATTCTAAACATAATTTTTTAGAAGATTGTTTTAGTGCAGTTGCTATAACAAACCATCCTATTTCAAATAATACATAATACATGTTTTCAGGTGTCATATATTTCTTTAATAGTATATTGAATGGCTGAGAGTACAGTTTATTATGAGAGCTTATTGTATTCAAAAAGAGTTCAATCATTCTGTGCTGTGATGAGATAATCAGATTAGTATCACATTCCATTTCAAAAAGGGATGCTATACCGTTGATCCTTTTTGATGAAATATAGTTATCCAGAAGTGAGATCAAATGTCTGTTATTGTAAAAAGCTGCTGCAATGGTTATATCATCACATTTTGCAAGGACTGCATATAAAAGATTGGATTTTATAAATTCATACACCCATTCATCAAAAGACTTTTGTTGAAATAGTGTTACCATTCGCATATGGTGTAAAATGCTATGAACCTGTTCAATGAACGTTCCATAATGGAAATATGGTTTGCTACGTAATTTCAAAAATAAAAGTTCTTCAAATGCATATATTGCTTCGAGAACATCCCGGTATGTTATTTTATGGATTGATTTACCCACATTGATGATATCTGAAATAGTATGCCTGGATATATTATGTTTTATCTTCAGTGAATATTGAGGGTATGCTCTGGAAATAAGGAAAAGATGGTAAGGAGTTAGTAGTTTTTCATTTAATAAATAATAAATAAGCTTTTGGAATTCATCATCGCTCATCACCTCAAGGATAAAGGGCAATGAAGGAAATAGTGTATAGGGATCTTTGAAAAAATGTAAAAATTGTGATTCAAGTTCATAGGTATTGACAGGTCGATGAGAGGTATCCATGTTTATTTTAAAAAGTTTAAAGAAATCATTCTCACAATAAATTGAAAAGGTGTTATTGCTGTTTCGATCATCTGTATCCCGGATAGATGCTTTAATCTCAATGTTTGGCACTTCATTTTCTCCTTTCGACAAGAAATGATTGCTTATTAGTGTAATGTTTAATTTATGTTTCACTATCAAACTCAAACGCAGGGCAATAGTGTTGCTATTATCGTTAAGATACTGCAGTATGCAATGGTGTACTGATGGTGTGCTGGTGGATATTATAATCCGGAAATTGTTTTCTGATGCTATTGATTTGTGAAAAGATACTACAATATATTGATTTGTTGTATCCAATTTTTCTATCATGAAAGGTGATAATGCTAAACCTGAAAGGTTAAAATAACTTTTTAGATAAGCATCGATCTTATGGAACAGTATAGAAAATATAATATGAGAAGCGGCATTATAATACATGTAAATTAGTTTAATAATTTTATTATATTAAAATTCAATAAATAAAAAGGCTATATCATCACTTCTCTCATTTAAAGGTGCAAAATGTTCTAATGTCTGAAGAAGATTGTCACAAAAAGAACCTGATGCGTTATTATGTTGTTTTAAAAATTTTGCCAGTCTGACTTCACCAAATTCTTCATTATGGTCATCTTTTAGTTCAGTAATCCCATCAGTGTATAAAATACATCTATCACCTGATTCATAATGAATTGATTTTTGTTCATAAAGTGATTCATCCTGAATGCCTAAAAAAAGTCCATTGGTATCCAATGCAATAATTTTATCAGTACTTTTGCGATAGTAAAGAGGGCGAGTATGGCCTGCATTGGTGAAAGCTATATTTTTGTGTTCATTATCTATGAGCATATAAAATGCTGTGATATACTGCATATCTAACAAAAGGCCACGCATTTCTTCATTTATCTTTGACATCAGTTGTTGTGTAGGGAATATTTCATATGAATGAATATTGAATGTCATCTTTGCCATGCTCATCACCAGTGCAGCAGGGATCCCATGCCCTGTCACATCTGCAATTAATACTCCAGTCTTTGAATCAGAAATTTTATAGCAATCAAAGAGATCGCCACCTATGTCAGCAATTGGAAGATACCGACCACTGATTGACGGATAAGAAATAAATGAAAAATCTTTAGGTATGATGAATTGCTGCAGCCGTTTGGCATATTCCAATTCTTTTTGTATCTGTTGATTTTTTTCGTATAATTCATCATGAGCTTGTTTCAGCCTCAATAATGATTGTACACGGGCAATGAGCTCTTTTTGATTCAATGGCTTTAAAAGAAAATCATCAGCTCCTATTGATAAGCCTTTGATCTTTGAGTTTAAATCATCTAAACCCGTCATCAGAATAATAGGAATAAAGTCATCTCCAATGTATTGTTTGCATTGTTCTAAAAAACCAAAACCGTCCATGTTAGGCATAACAATATCAAGAAGAATTAAATCAAAATGCCGTGATTGCAAAACGGTAAGTCCTTCTAAACCATCTGCTGCTTCAAAAACATGGATATTATAATTTAATAGAGTATTTTTTACTATTGCTCTGTTTAGTTTACTGTCGTCGATAACCAGAATGTTTTTCGGTACTGTTGTGTTGTGTTGTGATAGTAAAGACATAATGGCAACACCTCCTAAACCACCTTTTTATTTAAGGAAAAAAGAGTGAACTGTTGTTCAATATATGGACCTGACATATAGGCAACGGTGATATCTTTGATTATTTTGTATTCACCTTCTTTTAAAATATTGGGTGCATATATGGGCACATTTATCTGGTCACAGAATAAACGTAATCCATTGATAATTTTAATTCTATCTTTAAAATAATGTATATTACGGATAATATGATCAGAAAGTATTATCATTGATAATTCAATAGTAGATAGATAGTGGAGCAATTGGCTGCCAATGTAGCAATTAGATACAGCACATTCAATTGTATTTTTATCAAGAAAGGATGAATACTTTTCATATTGAGGGAGAAATTCTTCCATTTCGATTTCATCTATTGCAAGGATTAGACCGGGAATTGCAGAAGTAGCAATTAAAGATTGTAATATGTCAATTTGTGTTTTGAGGTCTAATCGTGGTGTCCAGTTGATAATTAAAGGAACCTTTAAAGATTGTTTTAAAATCACATCTTTTAATGAATTGAAAAAGAGTAAATAATCATTAGATGTTACAATACCATTTTTTAGCATTAAATCAAAGTAATTATTTGCAGAAACCATCTGTTTACTAAATACATGGTAATAAGTTTTTTTAAAGGTGGCGTGATGATATACCGGCAGCAAAAACATGTAATCACCTGTCTCGGTTTTGGTATCTATCGCTTTTGAAAAATCATTGATTATATTTTTTTCATTTGAAATAGACAGAAGTGGTGTGTAATGAGATCTAATAGCTTTAATGGTATGTAAAATATTTTTAGCAAAGTTTTTGTGAAATGGCACAATTCCATGTGTATATTGAATCTCTATTTGTTGATGTACCATTTGTAATGATATATCCAGAACCAGGTCCTTACACAATTTATTAAATTCCGCTGTATTTGTCTTTAAAGAAGAGGGAAAAGGGAAAAGTATTGCTATTTCATAATCATATAGATCAGCAATTGTTATATGCCGTTCATAGGGGAAATGTAACTCGCAAATCTTTGGGATAAGTAAAGCTAAATTTTCTATATCATATTCAAAGTTTTTATATCCTCGATATTGATAAAAATCAATAAGAGGCAGAGCTTTTATCATTAAAATTCCGATGGTGTCTATAGAGATTTCCGAAGATAGTAGATTTTCTAAAACAACCGGTAAATAGTGGAATCGCGTTGTTGGCTCATGAAGGAATGGATCAATAAAAATATTCTTTGCAGTTTTGTTAGTTTTTATATATTCCCAGAACTTATCATTACGAGCCATAATAGGACTGAAAATGTAGGTTCTATTTCTGCCATCCGTTTTTGAAGAATAGAGAGCCTGGTCGGCGCGTGACAGCAATTCTGAGCAGTTTGAACCCATGGTGGGATATTCTGCCACTCCTGAACTGAAGCTTACTGAAAAAGAATTATCTGGAATATTTGTTTTAAAACTAATACCTGCAAATTGAAGACGTATTGTATCAATGATTTTTTTAGCTTCCTGAGAAGAAAGTCCGGGAAATAGTATTGCAAATTCTTCACCACCAAAACGTGCAGGGGTATGGTTATTTGATTGTAAAGATTTTAAAATATCAGCCAACTGTATTAATACAATATCACCAATAGGATGGCCATAAGTATCATTAATATTTTTAAAATGATCAATATCAATGATAGCAATTGAAAAACGCTCATGAATTTTATTTTCTATTTCAAATGTAAAACGTCTAAAGAATTCTTTTCTTGTAAAAAGTCCTGTTAAATCATCAGTAACAGACAATAGATAAAGTTCATCATGTTGAATCAGCTTAGCGTGAACTAAAGCTTGTAATTCCTCATGTTTCAATGGTAATGTCAGGTATCCATCAGCACCAGAATCAATGGCAGAAATTCTGTCGTTCAACTCATTGTGAGATCCAAAAACAATGCAGGGGACATAGCGCGTAATTGAGTTTTTCTTAATGATGCTCACAAGCTCAAAAGCATTGATATCGGTAATATCTGTTCCAACTACAATTAAATGTGGCAGCTGATAGGAAATAAAACTTAGTAGTTCCATGCCACTTCTGGTAATAGTGATAGTGTATGGATGGCCAGAAAAAGTTAAATATATGGACCTGATTGCTTCTTCACTTGTTGTCACAATAAAAAGTTGATTATAGTTACCATTCATTGATTCAATGACCAAACGTGTCATTAAGTTTTTTTAATGCTTCTACTGCTGCTACACCATACTGTACATGATTATACTCTGTATTTTTATAAGCGTAGTTTATACTGCTGGATGCATTTATCCGATAAAGATAGGTATGCTCACTATTTTTGATGATATCCAGCACAGCATCACCATCTCCGCCCTGTGTCCCTATACCTGGTATGAGCACCGGAATGTCTTTACCGGATTGCACAAAGATGTTAATGATATCCTTGAGTTGTTTTGGGAATGTAGCGCCAACGACAGCCCCCATTCCTGGCGAGTGCCATTCAAGTATTTTTTTTGCAACCAGCACATATAAGGGTTCACCATTCACTGGTATGTCCTGTATGTCAGCAGAGCTTTTATTGGATGTTTTAACAAGGATATAGCAACCCTTATCGGGATAGTTTTTGGTAAATGGTTCTACAGAATCATATCCAAGGTAAGGGGATAGCGTTACGGCATCAGCACCAAAAAATTCAAACGATTCCCTTGCATAGGCTTGAGCAGTTTTACCTATATCGCCCCTTTTCACATCCAGTATTACCGGGAATCCTTCAGTGTGAAATAGTTTAATGATATCGTTCAAAGCCAGTATCCCTTCCATACCATACTGAGCATAAAAGGCAAAGTTTGGTTTTACGCACGATGGGAAAACATGGGATGCAATACAATTGTTAAGTATATCTTCGTAGAATGCATATATTGTTTTGTGTATAGAATCTTTGAAAAATGGGATATCTTCAATCACTGGATCAAGACCCATGCATACTATACTGTTATATTTCTGTGTATACCACTGCAAACTTTCACAATAATTCATTTCGATAGTTCCTTAAGATAGTTGATATATAGAGAAAAATTTTCGTCATCAAAAAGCACAAAATATACATCTATTAAGAAATTTTCTTTTTGCATAAAATCAAGAACTGTATCAATGGCTATCCTGCACGCTTCATCCTTTGGATAACCATAGACACCAGTAGAGATGGCAGGGAAGGCAATAGATCTACAATTATATTGTTTTGCCAGTTGCATGCTGTTGTGATATGAATTTTTGAGTATTGTAGATTCATGCTGGTTGCCCCCTCGATACACAGGTCCGGGAGTATGGATAACGTATTTTGCAGGAAGTCGGTAGCCTTTTGTAATCTTAGCTTCACCAGGTTTGGCGCCACCCAGCGTTCGGCATTCTTCTAATAGTTGTGGCCCGGCTGCACGATGAATAGCTCCATCAACCCCACCTCCACCAAGTAAAGATGGATTTGCAGCATTGACTATGGCATCAACATCCATTTTGGTTATATCACCCTGTATGATATGGATTCGTTCCAGTATGGTTGTATCATAGTTATTCATAATAACTCCAATCATTTGTGTAAACGATTAAAAAATATTTGTAATCACCCATTTTACGATATTATATTTATAGTATACAAAAATATGTAGCAATTGCAAGCATATTATTGGAAAATTAAAAGTAAGGGCGATAGTTACCATACAATGATACGATATTTTGATATAGTAGTTGTCGGTGCGGGCCATGCTGGTGCTGAAGCAGCTTTAGCTTCAGCACGGCGTGGTTTTTCAACACTATTGGTTACCGGTAATTTAGATACTATCTGCCAGATGAGCTGTAACCCGGCTATCGGCGGATTGGCAAAAGGACATCTGGTAAAAGAGATTGATGCATTAGGTGGTGAGATGGCACTGGCGATAGACGAGGCCGGAATACATTATAAGATGCTCAACAAAAGCAAGGGCCCTGCTGTATGGGCTCCGCGAGCGCAGGCTGATAAAAAACACTATCAGTTGCGTATGAAAGAGGTATTGGAAAAGCAGAAAAATTTAACAATTGTTCAGGATATTGTAGAAAAGCTAATGGTTGAAGGAAATCAAATTAAAGGAATTACAACAATACGAGGACAACACCATGCTTCCCAGGCAGTTATCCTGTGTACCGGGACATTCTTAAAGGGGCTGATCCATATCGGCAATTACAATGAAAAAGCCGGGAGGTTGGGGGATTTTTCTGCAGAGATGCTATCGGATTCATTAAAAGCATTGGGTTTTCCTGTAAAACGTCTTAAGACCGGGACACCTCCTCGTGTAAACGGTAATACCATCAATTTTAACAAGTGCGAAATGCAGCAGCCTGATCCTGTACCAACACCTTTTTCATACCGTACAAAATCAATAGATAGACTACAGGTTCCCTGTTATATAACCCATACAACCGAAAAGACCCATGCCATTATCGTTAATAATTTACATCTCTCTCCACTCTATTCGGGAAAAATTAAAGGTATTGGACCGCGTTATTGTCCTTCAATTGAGGATAAGGTAGTACGATTTTCATCACGGAACCAGCATCATCTATTTTTAGAGCCCGAGGGTTTACATACCAATGAATATTACATTAATGGATTTTCAAGTTCATTGCCAGAGGATGTACAGCTGGAGATGATTAAAACAATACCTGGATTAGAAGAGGTACAGGTTATGCGCCCTGCATATGCAGTAGAATATGACTATGTACCTCCCATTGAATTATACCATACTTTGGAAACAAAAAGGGTATCAGGATTATATCATGCGGGTCAGATAAATGGGACGTCAGGATATGAAGAAGCCGCAGCGCAGGGAATAGTTGCTGCAATAAATGCTGGCAACAAAATTTCAGGTAAATCCCCCCTGGTATTACAACGTTCAGAGGCGTACATCGGTGTTTTGATAGATGATCTGGTTACCAAAGGGGCAGATGAACCATACCGGATGTTTACCTCACGTGCAGAATATCGATTGTTATTGCGGCAGGATAATGCTGATGAACGTATCATGAAATATGGCTATGAAGCTGGACTTATCGATAAAGAATTATATTCTGATACCTTAAAAAAATACAAAGAGATAAACGAGCTTATTCAAAAGATGTCTGCATTGTCGATAGTTGTTGATGAAAAAATAAAGATTATTCTAAGCAAAAAAGCAATTCCAATCGGTGAAAAAGCATCTTTCAATGCAGGGAAGCTGTTAAAAAGGCCTGAGATCACAATCGATGATATTTTGCCTATTATCAATGAACAGGATAGTTCATTTACCATGACATACGATGAGGCAAAGATTGTTGAAATGAGTATTAAGTACGATGGGTATATCAAAAAAGACCTTGAACGAATAAAAAAATTGAAAATGATGGAGAATAAAAAGATACCTGCAACAGTTGATTATAGTACCATACAGGGGCTAAAAAATGAAGCTCGAGAAAAGCTGAAAACAGTAAGGCCTGAAACAATAGGGCAGGCCATGAGAATATCTGGAGTGGACCCATCTGATATTTCAATTGTATTGGTTCACATAGAGTCTTTGAATAAAAATAAAACAGGCGCATAAGTATATTGATAACAATGTATTGTATAGAAATATTATATGTGAATACTTCAACAATCGGTATGTTCCACGTGGAACATTATGTCACATTGGCAATATAATGGGTATAGCATTATAATATATTTTCATAAAACATTACGGATGATATAAGGATGCCCATCCAAAGCCAGCCTGAATGTTATGGGAATATATATCCGGGCCATTGCAGATGACTACCCACAGGAGAGACTCCATTTTATGATGCCAAAAATACGATGTCAAAAGAGGCAGGCTATCGTTATGAAACCAATGTAGATTTCAGCCTGTATTTACGCGGTTTCGCCAAAATTGATAACTTTTGAATGTATCAACTTATCAATCACCATGTCATAAAAGGTCATTAATGACCTGCCACATTACTTTGCGATATTAACAAAATCCCTCCAAGCAATTGGGATAAAAAATATATCTTAAAAAATTTCCATAGACCGAACCAGAGGCATCAACTGATAATTCCTGAAATATGGTGTCGCTCATCTCAGGTAATTCACATACGGGGCATTACGTTTGAAGTCTTCAGGAAAATCAACTTTATTATCAACTCCGCCATGATGGCAATCCTTTATCTCTGCCTTATACTCTGTCATATGGATAGATATTTTAGGAATTTAAAATACTTGTTGCCTATCACTTGAAGAGGGCTTGCTGATGTTGTGGCTATTCTTCGTGAGCTGAACTCCAGGCTTCTCTTTTCTGCCAACTAACTGAAGCATAAGATTGAAACTGCATCTTTACACGGGGCATATATCTTTTCAGCATCTCCCCGGTTCATGAGGCATCATGTACTATATGCCTAAAACATAATAGTAAAAAAATTTCTATTGAAAATTTTTAGCTGAGTAATTACAAGTATTAAACAGTACACTGGCAACTATCTCTTTCGTGCGATGAAATAGTTGTATTAAAAGTGCAAAAGTTGGTATATATGATGAATGCAGGTGATAATATTGATTGTAATGTTATAAATGAAACATTATGGGAATATGCCAGTTTAATTTATGACTATAATAAAATAACAAATATAACTGGATTTCATACTGTTGAAGCTATTTATAAAGAACTTATTATTAAGAGCATAACACCTTTACAAAATTTAAATGTTCCACGTGGAACATCCTTCGTTGATATAGGAACCGGAGCGGGAATCCCCGGGTTGGCATTATTGCTATACTTCCATGGGATGGTCAATGGATTGTTGATAGATTCCAATAATAAAAAAATACAATTTGTAAAGGAAGCTGTGAAAAAATTTGATTTGCACAATTATTGTACCATAATTCATGGGCGTGCTGAAGACCTGGCTCATGATATTCATTTCCGTGAAAAATTTGACTTTGTTGTAAGCAGGGCTTTTGCGCATCCATATATGGCAATTGAATACGGGTTACCATTTGTCAAAGTTGGTGGATTTTATTATATATATTATCAAGTGGATAATTTTGAGCAAAGTATAGATGAAATAAAGAGTACTATTGGGGATAGATTGTACGGTGAATACAGGCATGGCAATGGTGCAGATAAAAACAATAATACGAGTTTGGCAAGAGATGAAAACTATCAGATGAAAAATGTTTTGCAACATGCCGAAGAATGTGGGGGTCATCTGGCATCTCAAGAAGAATTGATGAAGAGGGGGTTGACAGGGGGATTGGTTGTTATAAAAGATAAAACAATGCCATTATGTTTTCCAAGAAAGAATGCAGTTGTGAAAAGAATAATTCATAAATTACGGTAGCTATATGGTTAATAATAAATATAAGATATTTTTATTATTAATGCTTAATTTAATCAGTGTTGGTTTATTAAATTATCTTGCTTATGCTCAGGTTGATAATAGCAGGATTGCGGGGATGATAATAAAAGATGAAAAATTATTAGTTCCTGGTATGGGAGGCGGGGGTGTTCTGCTTGGTTCAACAGAAAAAGATGTTATGATGACCAGGGCAAAGTCTGCTATAAAGACTAAGAGTGCCAATCATGATTTTTTTAAAGATATTCTGAAAGTGGAATGTCAATTAACCTTACCCTTCAATTATCTTTATAAATACAATGAGCCTGAATGTATCATTGGATTTTTCAATAGTACGGTTGAATTTATTGTTGTATGGGATCGACGATGTATACTCATAGAAGGTGTCCCGATATCACAAGGTGTTATGGCAGTTGTATATATCTATGGTAATTATGGGTTAGCATGTTTGCGAGAAGACAATAGGTCATTGTATATATATGCTGAAAAAGGTATAGCTTTAATTGATGAGGACAATAATGATACTATTGACGGTGTCATTATATTTAAAACTGGCAGTTAAGTCAATAGATGAATTTAATGAGAACGATAAGATTATAGTACGCTATACTACGCAATGGAATATTTTGAATTTATTGTTTCATAGATATAATGTGCGTGGATATCGTTTATATTGTATTCATGGAAGATTATATCATCAATTGTATCCATTATTTTTTTTCTGCTTAATAAGTTTTCTTCATGACGCAGTAATATAGAAAATTTTTTTAGTATTGAGCAATTTGCAGGATTAATTTTTTTGATAGGCAATTTCTCAAGATTCCCGCGTAAAACTTTTATGGTAAAAAATTGTGTTTCATAAATATATTGCATAAGTCGGGAGTTCAGAATTGTTACAATAATATCGGGATCAAGTGTTTCATCTACAGGTATGAATCCATTTACATTGTTCAATGTGTAATAACCATTGTTTTCAACGGCAAACATGAGCTTTTTACTGATAAATCTGTAGATAATTTTATTGCTGTTAAGGTAAAAATGCTGTTCGGCAACCTGTTGCAATGTTGTAATGTTATATTTAAAATAATGTCCACTGAAATTGATTTTATATGGTTCTATATCTTTGCCAATGATTATTGGATGGGGGTGGTTATCATCCTGGGAGGGCGCAATATGGTGATTGTTATTCCCGGTTACAATCCCTAAAAAAAATTTAGCTTTTTCCTTCAATGTAAAGTAATTCAGTGATTCGATGTGTTCAAGTATTGACACAGCTTTTCTGGAATAGTTAATGGAAAATATATGTTCATGAGCAATACAATACGTATGTTGGGGTATCATCTGGGATATAGAATCTAATATGTTTGAATTTTTTATATTAATAACATTTTTTAACCGTTTCTTTGAATTTGATTCTTTTTGTGCTGTAATTGATATGGCAGGAGCATACACTCCTTTGAAACAATCACCCCATAATACAATTTCTTTTATAATTGCATTATTAAGTATAAGTTCTCTTGAATTTTTATGAGCTTTAATATTTAGATAAGCTTCAGGAATTAAAAATGATAAAACCCCTGATTCGTTCAATAAAAATAAAGCACGCTCTATAAAAAGGGTAAAACTGTTTACACCGCTTTGTGCTGAATAGTAATTGTTCTTAAATATATTTTTTTGTGTCTGGGTAAAATGAGCACCCCATGGTGGATTGCCTATGATGATGTCATATTTTTCATTATGATGCGGTACAGTAAATATAGTGCCCAGATCAAGGATATCACGCTGTACAATATTGGTTTTCTGCCCGCTAATTTTTTTCATATTCCATTGTGCGATAGAACATGCTATGGGATCTATATCATAACCAAAAAGATTGTTACTGCATATTAAATGAGATGCCTCTTTTTCATGTATACCAAATTGTTTGTATCGTTCCAGTAACAGTTTATAGGTGAATGTAAGGAATTGGCCTGAACCACAGGCTGGATCTAAAATTTTTATGGTGAAGAGGTTTTCATGATAGTGCAATGTATGATCAACAATATATTGCACTATTGCTGATGGTGTAAAGTATTGCCCTTTCTTTTTTTTGTCAGTATTATTTTTAATACTTTGATATATATATCCAATAATATCGCCTGATGTTATTATGTCCCATTGTCGTATCAGCTTTAGCAGATCATGTGCTGCACATAAACCGTTTTCAGAAAGATTAGCAAGATTGGTTGGTGATTCTATCCCATCAGATAAAAAGAATTGAATTAATGAAGTAATTATTTCATCGCTAATATAGGATAAAGAAGGATATATATCTTTTTTTAGTTGCTCTAAGCAATAATCGATATAATGTGTGTTGTGTGTTATGTAAGTATCAATTTTTTGATGCATAGGAACTATCGGTCATATTAATTTTATTTTCATAAAAAACGCTTATATTTACATATCGAATACTTGTGATAAAACGATTAGCATTTGTGAGGGTTCAATGCATGAATTATCTATCATGTCCAATGTGCTTGACATTGTGGTGCAGCATGCACAGCAGAATGGGGCGGTGAAGGTTACAAAAATTCATTTATTAATTGGTGAGCTATCTGATTATATCCCTGAATGGATGCAGAACTATTTTGATTTTGTAAGCAAGGATACAATAGCCGAGAATGCCCAGCTGGTTGTGGAGATGGTGAAGGCATCGTTACAATGTGGTGATTGTGGCACTGCATTTGCATTTAATAAAGATGACTGGCAATTTAGTTGTCCGAAATGTCATTCGCCAAATGTAACGATTGTTTCAGGCAGGGAGTTAACGGTTAAGACTATCGAGATTGAGGGAGCATGAAGCATGATAACTGTTGTCATGGTTGTTTGCGATAATAGATCATATAGACAGGAATGTAAAGACCTTTCAGGAAAAGCAATTGAGCAATAGGAACCATGCAATACTTTTAAACATAAAACATGCAATGACGTCATGGATAATTGCAGACCCTCAATACGTCAACAATCATTAATTTGTCAGGTAATGCTAAAGCTGTTAATGAGAATCTATCGATTATATGGATATGCTACCGAACACCATACAATTGTTGCAAGGACAGGAAAGGATTGCTTCTATTGCTTCCATGAATAAAATTTGATTGCATTCACACTTTATTCATACCGATACTATTACTATATCGTAGTCGTTCAACGCTGTGGTTAACAATAAAGAGTACAATAGGAATTGATGGAATTGTAGCCTATGTTAAAAATAACATTCATCATAAAGCATGGTATGGCTGTTTTGCTTTGCTTATGTATATTCCAGTGTATTGGATATGCAGGCCCTATTGTAAAGATTGAACATGTTGATATAACATCATTCCCCATTGTTAGTATTTCCGGTAAGCTCCATGCAATCCAGAGAAGAAATAGTATAACAAAAGATAATTTTACCGTATTGGAGAATGGGAAGGTTATAAAGGAATTGTCACTGAAGCATGGACAGCTGGATAATGTATATATAGCCTTATGCATTGATACGAGTAAAAGCCTTTCAAAAAATAATTTTTTGCGTTTAAAAAATAGTGCCATAAGCATAATAAAGAAAAGTCCGGATTACTATAAATTTCTACTGTATAAATTTAATAATGAGGTTGTGCAATTAGCGTCGCATGATGACGATAGTATGGTGCATGTTGCAAAAATAAAAAATTTGCAACAGCTTGGAAAGTGTACCCAGTTGTTCAATTGTTTATATACTGCTATTGACGATCTTTCTAAGTTTGATGGAGTCAAGGCAATACTGCTTTTTACTGATGGTAAGGATGAAGGAAGTGATATGCTTCCCGACGATGTTATCAGTATTGCGCGGGAACACTCAACCCCTGTTTATACTGTACTGCCGCAAGGTTGCAGGAAAACAGCTGTTGTGAGTCGTTTGAGCAAAGCAGCCAACGGTAAATTGTTTATAATAAGTGACGATATCAATAAAAAAATACTCCAGCTTATGCAATCCAGGATATCATCGGGCATAATCCCTTTTGAGCTGAGTTATAACTCATCAAGTACCGATGGTATTGGCTCTGTGGAAGTCAGATTTAACAATGGTACTGTCAGTGATAACGATATACAATATATAAACTTTAAAGCACCCTCGTTTACAGCATATAGGTTCAATAATGTGCCTTTTGTAGTACTGGCAGGAATTATTGTGCTGCTTATAGTTGCACTGGTAATTGTTTTTATTATTTTCATGAATAAATGGAAACACATTATTGAACTTGTCAGTATGCAGAGGATACCACGGCCAGTACAACATTACTATGATGTACTTTTTGAAAAAGATGAAGCTGGAAGAAAGGAAGAATCAAACTTATTGCTGTCAAGCTCACCTGAATATAGCTATACCAGTGCATGGCTGGTAGAGAAAAGTGGTCCTGAAACAGGAAAAAAATTTCCCTTAATCTGGGATGAGGTAACCATTGGGCATGGTAAGGAAAATACGATAGTTATCAACGATGATGCTGTGTCGCTGAAACATGCAAAGATAAAAAAGATTAATGACTGCTATTATCTCTTTGATTGTGCCAGTGATAATGGCACCTTTTTAAACAACAAGAAGCTCCTGCGTCCAAAAATGCTCACCGATTGGGACGAAATTCAAATAGGAAGAACCACAATACTTTTTAGAGGAACAAAGATAAAACACTAATGCCATGCCATTAAAAGTATTACTATGCTCACCGCCGGTCTTTGATTTTTATTATAGCTTCCATCGTTCTGAGCCGCTGGGCCTTTTATATATCAAAGCAATGCTACAACAGTATACCTGGCTGGATGTTGATATCTATGATGCACGGCAGAAAGCAAAATCAAAGAAGCTTCAAACTCCTGATGTTTTTCAGTATCTGAACCATATCTATATGCACGATACCTCATGGTTTAGCCTGTTTTGTGGATATAAGCGTTTTGGGTCTTCGTTTGACAGGATAGTTGGTTTGATTAATGAAAAAAAGTATGATGTAGTATGCATATCTTCTTTATTTACAGCATATCACCACGATGTTGAGTTGCTGGTTAAAAAGATCAAGGAGCATAGCAGTGCGATAGTTATTGTGGGAGGCTGGGCTGTATGGAGTATGTCCACCGTTGAAAAGGGATATGCTGATGTTTATGTAAAAGATGATGGCGAGCTTGTATTGCCGGAGCTGTTGCATACTATCCACACCTCAAATAATAAGTGTATGAGTAAACTTCCCAAAATTATCAAATCCAGCAATGGCAGGAGCAATGAATTTTTTAGTAATAACTTCCCTGAGCGATGTGGATGGTATACATACTATGGTAAAAGGATTGCCAATGTCATCTGTAGCAAGGGATGCATCTATCAATGTGCATTTTGTTCAATACATTCGCGATATACCTATCAACGCAGAGCATTCCAGTCCATTGAAGAAGAATTTCACTATCTCTCGACTAACGGTGTGCAGATAATTAATTTTGAGGATGATAATTTTTTATATACCAGGGATTATGCTCTACAGTTACTATCGCTCATGAAACGTTACAAAGAAAAAGGGATGAACTATCTTTGCATGAATGGCATAACCGCTTCAAACCTCCATGCAGTACTTGATGATGCCATGGAGTCCGGATTTTTGGAGTTTAACCTATCGCTTGTTTCAGCTAATGATGTTATTGCCAGGCGCTATAACCGTCCGCTGATAAAAGAAATGATTCAGGATATAGCCTTTCGATGTGCAGGCAGGGTGAAGGTTATTGTTTATGTTATAGCAGGTTTGCCTGGCAGCAGTATTGATGATTGCATACAGGATATTGTATTGCTGGCAAAGCTCCCGGTAATAATTGGATTTTCACCACTGTATATGATTCCGAGGATACCTATGTTTGAAACTATGGGGCTTCCGGAGGATATGAGGTTGTGCAGAGGGAGCGCGCTCTATCCGTTTGGCAATGATATCACACGAGAGGATATTGCAAGTTTATGGAAGCTGTGCCGTTTCATTAATAAAATGAAATATCTCCCACACAACCCTGATGATATACATTTGTTACCGGAGCATATCTACTACTACACCAGAACATGCAGGGAGAAAAGATGGTATTACAAAAGCAGTGATGGCACCTGGCAGCAGGGTTTTTCATTCCAAGCCTCGTTACCAGAACATATCCATGTTTGTGATATTAATGGGAATGCTCGTGAAATGTGATGCTGTAGTTTTTTGCTGTTTTACTCTTTATACATAATAAAACAATAGTTAAATCCCCGAAGAAAAAAATTGCCTTCTTCAGCAGCCCTGTGATAATTGCCCATTGTCAGTGTTTTATTATGTCGTGCTACAGCGATGATATCAACAGGTTTGAAGTATTGCAACAGTATGGAGAATAGTTTGAATCCTATAGGAATAAAGCCATCCTTCTTGTTATAATAATCACAAATATATAATCCCATGGAGTGTTTTGGTTTACAAATGCGATGTATTTCCTTAATAACTATCGCCATGGCATCAAAGTACTCCTGACTTTTAGCGCTCAGTTTCCCAATACACTGTTCTTCGTTGGAGTAGCTGATATTATCGCCATACGGCGGGTCTATAAAGATAAAATCAGCGCTGTTACTTTTACAGGGAAGATTGCGTGCATCAGCTTTCATAATATCGGCTCTATACGGATGAATGTCATACCCCAGACATTTCCGATGGAGATCGTTGCATACATCAATGGTTGTCCCGCTGCCGCACATTGGGTCAACAACCATATCACCCTTGTTTGTATACCGCATGAGCAAATTCCATATGACATATGAAGGGGTTGCACCCGGGTAATTTTGATCACCCTGCTTTTGATTGCCGTAATTCTGGGAGGGGTAGTTCCATAATGTTGTGGTCTGTAATGTTAGTGGCGGTTTAAACATGATAGTAACCTCAAGAGCTATTATTTACAATACTATATCAAAAATTTTTCTCATTTTCAGATAAATCGCAAAATAAGAAGATTTTAATAGTAAACTATGCTATTACAAACGTAAAAATGTAATATTTCAATACTTTGGGGGATGACATGAAAAAAGATACACATGAATGTGTTAGCAAATGCTATGTGCTCTATGGTAATCTGGTGAAAAAAATAATAGCCGGTTACTTTACATCCAATGAGGATATTGAAGATATCTTCCATGATGTATTTCTTAAATTAGTGAGGGTTGATTTAAAAGGGGATCCGTTTGATCCTGCTATAAAGCATTATATTGTTAAAGCAACACGGAATACCTGCATCAGCCGTATTCGTAAAGAAATGCGACACCATAACAATGGCGACAGTTACTGGCTATCTCAAATTGCAACTATTGAAGAGGTTAATAATAAAGATATGGCTGAAACAATGATTGATGGTATGGTAGTCAATACTCTGTATGATGTTATAAAGGAATTGAGCAATGACGAGCAATCATTGCTGTACAAAAAATTTTACCAGAATAAGAAATTTTCAGAAATTGCCGCAGAGTGTAAATCAACATATTATTTTATTGATAAACAATTGAAAACAATTTATAAAAAGCTTTCCCTGAAGATGGTTCGGACATGTATAGACCATAATGATATATCATAAATTATAAATTAGCTTGAAATTTATCGATAATTATTGTAAAAGTACTTCAATTTTATATCATGGGATTATATATAATATATTCTGGATGGTTTAGCTTTGAACTACACTATAATTACTATCTGTGCAATTACTGTTATATTTGCTCTCTTTGTTGCCATCATTAATATAGTGAAAAGATATTCTTACGCAGTAAACCGCTTGTTTTCGCTTATTGCCATTCTGACAGCGGGTATGGTTTCATGTTTAATTATACCATATTTTATTCCTGATATTGACATTGTTCAACTGACGCGCTGGTATTTTGGTTTAATAATAATTATTAACCAGGGCTTTTTTCATTATACACAAATTTTCCCTCGATGGGAAAAGAAAAGCCCTTTATGGATGATTATAACAACTGCTATACCAGGCTTTATTACATTTGTACTTTGCGTGGCAACTGATACAATAATTACCCATGCATCATTTATTGAGTATTATTTCAACTTTAGTTATGGGGTATTGATTGAAGTATATCTAGTTGTTTTTATTTTTTATATCATGGGTACTTTTTTTACATTATTTTATAAAGTGAGGCGATTAGAAAATACTTCATTTAGGTATCAATTGTTCTATATTTTTATGGGAAACCATTTTGGTGCATTGATCATTTTGATAACGTTTATAATTTTACCGTATGCTTTTAAAATATATGATTTTCACAGCCCTGGGATTGCATCCGCTGCCTTGATATTGTTACTGATAAATAATTATGCAATTTCAGATGAACGCTATCTTGATGTTAAGGAATTCTACTTTAAAATAGTTTTTTATTGTATAGTATTGGCTATGACGGTAATTCCATCATATTTTATTCTTGTATATAGTTATAGGTTTTTTTTGAGAGGTGGGCAGATTCCTGCCGTAGCTGTTGCTTTTATCAATGTTATATATTTATTTGTATTTACACGTTTTATCCAGCCATATCTGGAGAAATCCTTTAAACGAGAGTATGTACGTCTGGAAACACGTTTTAATACATTTATTCAGGCATTATCTCAGGCAGAAGAATTTGAAGGGGATCCAGCATATTGGGATAAATTTTTTTCCACAACCATTGATAGTCTGGAAAATTTGTTTAATGTTAGTTCTGCATCACTTTTGATGTATAATGAGTCAGAAAAAGCATTTATTTTAAGCCACAGCATTGGTGAACAAACAAAAATTAAAAGAATAGTGTCTACCGATTCTATTGTGCAGTTATGTGAGATGGTCACAACAACAATCCATCAATCATTATTTTATACGGATGACACTATCAAAGCTTTTGATGATGTCCTTATATTGGTAAAGAGTAATAATATTGAAGTTATTCTTCCTATTTTTGACGCAAATGGAAAACTTGTAGCGATATTATTGGTGGGTCCTCATAAAAAAGGGCGCCCATATACCTATAATGAGATTCAATTCATGGAATTATACAGAGTGAAGTTTGGTAATGCTTTAGTCAATTCTTTGCAGATTGAAGATGTGAAAACAAAGCAGGTTGCTGAACATGATCAATTAGTGGTTAATGCTATTAAAACTTCAATGCAACCCAAACAAATACCGTTTATCGATCATATCAGGATAAGTTCTATCTTGATGAATAATTCAAATCTGGGTGGTGAATTTTGCAATGCGCGAGTTTTACGCAAAAATTTGCTGGGATTTTTAATAGCTGATTGTTCATATAGTGGAGTAGATGCTGCTGTATTAGCTCTGGAGTTATATGGGGCTTTTGAATCGTGTTCACCTGTTTATGATGCTCCCGAGAAAATAATGCAGTTATTAAACTGGGTTGTGTGTACCTCCAGATTTACTGATAGATATGCTACTGCATTCTGTTTCACATTTAATTCAGATGATCTATCGTTAAAATATCTCAATGCGGCATTTAATCCTCTCATTCTCTATGAGATTCGTTCTGACAGCTTTTTAGAATTGGATACCAAAGGGATACCCATCGGGATTGAACGCGATTTTATTTATGAATCCAAAGAATATCGAGCAAATGGACCATGTATAGGCTGTATCTATTCCAATGGGATTGCCGGTGCTGTTAATGCTGACGGACAGACATATAGTATTGGCAGGATAAAAGATTTAATCCGTCTGCATAATAGTGAAACCCCGGCTTTGATTATACGACGTATTTCATCTGATCTCAATGATTTTATAAGTAATACAGCATTAAAAGAAGATATCAGCATTGTGATTTTTCGTATTGAGTGAATGCATATCGTTATTTTCGAAAATTTTATATGAACATTGATTTTAAAGAGTCAGCTCATAAAATAATATCTATCCTTCAAGTGCAAAAACATATTGCGATTTTCATTAAAGGATCGCCTGACCCTGATGCAATAGCGTCTTCGTACTTTTTGTATTGTTTATGTGATGCATTGCATGTCAAAGCAACGATGTTTGCTTTTATGCCTGCATCGTTACCATCCAATAGAGAAATTATATCTCTATTTTCTATTCCATTATATATTGAAGATTCCATAAAGGCTATTAACCTGCAACGCTATTCAGGATATATTGTATGTGATTTTCAGACAGCTTTAATTGATGGAATAATAAATGCTATTCCCTGCCTTATCCATTTAGATCACCATGCACCGGTGGAGGATGATGTACCTGCTCATTTTCGTATTTTAACTGATGAAGTATCATCGACAAGCACCTTATGTGCTCTCATTATGCAATATATATCATGCTTTTCACAGGATATGATACACTTACTGGCAACGGTATTATATTTGGGAATAAAGACAGATTCTGATAATTTTAATCATTTAAACAAATATGATGTAATGGCGATAGAATATTTAAAGCAGTTGTATATACCTTCAATGATTGAAAAAATTGAGAGTGTCCCGCTGTCACTGTATTCTCAACGGTTACTACAACATGCAATGGCTAATGTGGTGATATATAAAGACTGGCTAATAGCAGGTGTTGGATTTGTTGAAGAGGAACATCGAGACACTATTGCCATAATTGCCGATTACCTTTTGGAAAACAATCATGTTGAACTTGCAGTTGTTTATGGAGCTGTCTATCATAATAATCATACAAAATTAGATATTGATGCATCGCTCAGAACAAAAAATGAAGATCTTGATTTAAATGAATTGATCAAAAATATAACAACCGATGGAGGAGGAAGAAAATATAAAGGAGCATTCCAGGTGCATATAGATTATTTTGTGTATTGCCCTGATCAGGAAAGGTTGTGGGATATTATTGCATTGACCACTCATCATATTCTAAAAAATATCAGAGATGGAATTTATAAAATTACCATCCAGAACAAATTTAAAAAATTAAAAAAGACATTGAAAAAATTATTCATTAAAGAAAAGTAGATTTTAAAATAACAGGCTAAATTGGAATCCTAATTCGTAAGAAACAATTTCACGGTTTATTGAGTTTGTTTCCCGGTTTCTGAAACGTTCCAGTATACCACGAGCTATAATTGATCCCTGAATGTTCTTGTGGACATTTACAGTGAGATTGGATGAAATACTATAAAGATCATAGGGTTCCGGCGAAGTGTAAAAGGTATAGTTATACCGATTAAGGGCCATGTAGTATTCAATGCGAAAAATGGGCATTGCAGTAAGCGTATACCAATGTTTAAAAAAATCATAAATAAATTGTACATCGGTTTCATAGATAGTTGAGAATGTATAACCTTCGTCAATATTGGTAAAGTCAGGCTGAACTGTCATGTTCTCAAAGTAAATGGTATCATCATTATCTCGCTTCCTATCATCAATCGGGATAAATTCGTACCACTTTTGTGTGCGGTAGCTTATGCCAAATTTAACAGCAACACTTGATCTGTCCCATTTAAAAGTTGTCCCTATGGTTGGGGTATGTTCATCCTGTACAATATTTGAGGTAATACGCAGATATTTATTAAACTGATATTCCAGTAGCAGTATTGCAGAATGGTATGGTAAATCAGGTTTATTTGGTCTGAAGAATCCAAAAGAAAAAATCTTCATGAGATCACATGAAACAGATGAAACAATGCTGTAGGTTACAACCTGTTGAGCAGGGGTATTGATACCATTTCTGTCTGAAACTGAATTGACACTTGAGTTTAAAAAAAGTATAAGGGGCGACAGTTCCCAGTTAATGGAAAATGCTGCATTATCAAGGAGTCTGAAGTAATTATTGTAATCTGCAAAATGCACTCCCCCGATAGCAGGTTGAGTGTTCATGGTATAGGTTACGTAGTCGCGGCTATTTGCATAATTAGACCTCCCTTTAAAAAAGTACCATGGAGGGTAGCTGATAACATTACATATCTCATTTGCGGTTGCACTGGTAAACCGTTTAACACCATATCGCTCATTATAAAAATTGGTAGATTCACCTTCATAGGGAACGTTTATTTCATTAATAGTTCCGGAACGCGTGTAGGTAAACATGCAACCTTTAATTGATGGGAAGATTTTACTAAAGTTTATAGGTAATGACAGGGTGTTCATAATAAATCCATAGGTGGAATGCGAGCGATTGAATCCATAATCATACCATATTTCTGATGGCAAAAAATCTTTAAATTGATTCTCAAAATATGAAAATTCATAAGAAACGGATGGGTTAATGAATTGATAACGCTGGAGCCCAATGGTAAGTGAACTTTTTTTTAATCGCTCTGTAAAACGAATAGTATCATCATAGTAAAAAGGCGGATGAAAATTTGAGTTAATCTCGTGATATATTACAGGATTGATATCTGAAACAGTGCCTCTATAGGTAACAAATTCTTCTGATAGTACCTGGATACCGGGAGAAATATACAAATGGGGAAATTGATACTGTATGGATACATTGCATGATTGGCGTTGTTTTTTTTGATTGCTAAAGCCGTTGAATATAGATTCACTGTTTTCCTTATAAGTATCATCCTTAAACGATGTATCAAGCAACAACCTATATGATAGATCACCCCCCAATATATTGTTCAGGGTTTGTTGCAATCCAATGATAGCCTGATGTGTTATTTTATTACTACTGATATCATATGAATTGGCTGATTGTTTATATTCTTGCTGGTTATCAAATTGTTCGTAATTATACATCATGTCAATCTGTGGAATCCTTTTATCAGGAGGAATCAGGGTTGAGATGAAATGTAGCTGGTTTATTGATGTTGTACCTCGTCTTGTTGGTATAACATTTTCATTCAGGCTATCAGTTTGTGTTTGCTCCTGCAGGTAATCTATAGAGGTGTGCCAGTAGGGAAGTATGTTACACGAAAAAACAGCTTGGCTATAATCTTCCGAAATGTCATTATATGGCTGTCCAATGGTATAGAAATCATTGCCATGTCCTTTTTTTACATATTCAATCATGATATCAGAAAGTACCGGGGTCCCTTCCTGGGTTGTAATTAAAGGCTTTGTTATCTTTATTGTTCCTTCATACCAGTGCGCTGTATCTTCTATGGTGATAGGGTCACTTGCGTAGATATCATCAAGCCAGAATTCACCACTGGTATTGGTATTATGTACTGTTACACTGATAGCAATAATCCTTTTTAAATCAGGGGATCCTTCCTTTTTTATGAATTGTGCATTGGTTATTTCACCCTGGAGCGATAAAACAATATCTTCCCATGCATGAACAAATTGCGGGGTATAAGCATACTCTATATAATCATTATCCGAGGAAAGTAACTTGAAGTGAATACTATCACCACTGGTATAATTTCTAAAGTTACTCCAGCAGTGAATATATTTATAAAATCGAATATCCATTGGTTTGTAAAATTTTCGGATTAAAGTGGTTGAGTTTATGCTATTGTATGAAACTTTTAAGGCGGATTCTATTGTTTTTTGTATCTCTTTCTTTGTTTTATCGCCATACAGACTGGTGTATACATTGTTTTTTTGGAGTGCAAATGATTCTGCGGCATATTCGCTGTCATTGTATGAATCAATCAGGGTAATGGAAGCTTTGTTAGTATCGCCGGGAGTTGTGCCATCGATCTCAGTAATCTGCCAGTGCATGGTGACAAAGCGGACGGAATCAATAAGGATGGTCCCGGTACTGGCAGTATCATGGTTCAAGAGTAAACGTATTGAGTATATCTTTTTTAAAATATCCTCAAATGCTTCAGCAGATGAGGTATATTGAGAAGGGTTACTTTTGTTAATATAAATCCTTATCTTCTGCCATGTTGTGTTAGAGCAGTCAATTGAGATTGGAGTCAATAAACCAGGGATACGTATATACTGCTCTGCAGTATCAAGCATACCATTGTTGTTGAGATCTTCGGTATTCAACACGCCGTCCCCTATAGTTATTGACGATAGTCCTGGCCCTGAGCCAACCACTGTTGGGAAAGTATTATTAAATATATAGCCAACATCTTCAGAGGTGCTTTTGTTTGGATCATAGTCTAAATAGCCATTTCTATTGGTATCCTCAGTGTCAAAAATACCATCGCCGTCAGAATCTTCGTTTATTGTTCCTATGTCCAGATATAGGTTAACGGTTCCTGTGCCGCCAGTACTTCTGTACCATATCTCACAATATTCCAGATTGGAAAGATCCGCTGGTACCACAGCTAATTTTTGTGTTACAATTGAAATATAGTCACCTGAACTGAAATCGAAGTTTAATGCCAGTGAACGCTGGGAATTTTCGGATTGTATGGAATCTGCAATGTGACCGGTTGCCACATTATATGGTCCTGGTTTTTTAGAGTAGGGAATGTTTATTGGTGTAAAGTGCAATCCATACAGTGTTTCGGGGTTGTTGATATCACGGTAAAACTTATAATAGATACGCGCACGCATGTTTTGTGAAATACTGTCGGGCAGTGAACCTAAGATCCAATCCTTTTCTGACATGGATAGTGTAAGCCCGGAAAAAATTGATTCAAAATCATCTATCAAACCTTTGCCAAATGTATTGATACTGTGGTAACTTTTTGCATATTCAACGTATCCTCTAAATGAAACTGGAATAGTTACATTACTATTGCTCATTTTTGTAGCAAAGCTTGAGATGTCGTGTTGCGTTAAATCAATAGTGCTATCGGCTTCAACAACAGTAGTTTGCGTGGGTTCATTTCCTATAACGGGAATGGTTGAAGCACTTCCCTGCGTAGTATAAAGAATTGTTCCGCCAACACTAATATTCTTGTTTAAAGCATAGTCAGCTCGGACACCTCCCATAAATTCTTGAGACTGTCCTTCAAATGGGAGGTATTGGTAGCTTATCTCAATGTCTGTGTCTTGTGTAATAACAGGATTGCCTGGATTGGTAAATTGGAAAAATCCGGATGTTGGATCCACTGAATAGAGACTTTCAGCTAATTGTACACCATTAATCTTGACACGGACAGTATCGGGGATAATATTGATATGTTTTAGCTGAAAACCCCGTGATTGACTGTATCCAGAGATGCCAATTTTGAATTGTGATACCGTATAAGCAGTAGAACTTTGTGTTTCTGAATAAATTACCTTTTGTGACTGTATTGATAATAGTTGCTTAAAAGGTTCACGAAGCTTAAATTGTATAATTCCTGTATTGTAATCAATAATAATCCCACCCAACCTTTCAACATCTGTCTTTGACATGGGAAAAAGATTATTAAAGAAGGATAATTTTGTATCGTCGCTCCTCAGTTGCTGTAATCCAGTAGCATACATGCCTCTGATTTCATAGATGTCATAGTTTAGCATCCCATCGTTGTTACTATCCTCACCACTATCAAGTACTCCGTTATAGTTGAGGTCTTCATGGAGTGATGAAGCATATTTTAAAAATACACAAATTTTTCCGGAGAATTGTGGATGGCTTGTAATGGCTGAAGGGTCTGATGTCTGGGTTGTTCCGTTTCTGGTGTACACTGCAAAAAGTTTTGCTTGTGATTTTAGATTCTTGAGGAGGGTGATTGTACCGGTGGCAAAATTAATGGTGAAATCACTACCCTGCTGTAGCTTTTTAAAATATCCCAATACTATTGATGTATCGTTCCATTTGTAAATTGCCATCAATCCGGTTTTATTTTCAGATGATGCCTCATCAGCATAAAGCTCAAAACCGGAACTATCTATCCCAACACTATACGGAGAATAGGTTGCCGGTGACGGAGGATTTGAATTCCATGTTATAGTAGAATAAGGATTGGCTGGAGGGGCATCTGCATTATCAAATCGCTTGAAGGGTTCTAATTGATAGTATGTTCCCTTGGTGTATTGATATTCCTGCAATAAGACACTTGTATTGGAGTAATTGCCCTTAAATCGTTCAATCTCACTTACCCCTTTGGAAACAGAACCAAATGCCTTGAGTTTAAGGTCACCTTTTTTTATGGTAAAATCAATGCCGACACCTTTTGAAGTTGTGTCATCATATACTGCGTATTTAGAGTTGTTAACCTTAATATTGATATCGCCAGCATTAATTTCACGTATTACTTCATCATCATTCACTGCCTTGTATTGTAAAACATAGGTATTATTTTGCTGTTGACTGTCGTGGTCAATATACAATGTAAGGCGCTTCCCAGCTTTACCCTCTATATGGAGCTGGGAATTTTGCTCTATAGTTAAACCAGATTGAATAAGTGCTGATGTTGGTTTGTCTTCATCAAAGCGTTTATACTTATCATTGGTAAAATAAGATTTGCCATAGTTAACATTAATATTCATTGAACCATATGAAAGAATATCATATGGCTCTTCTTCATATATTTGATTGCTTATAATGGAAAACGAGTATCGAGGTTCAATGATATATTTAGTCCAATCCCCTGAGTTATATTCAAAGGGTGATAGTTCTTGTTGAGGTTGTAAAATCAAAACATCGTCAAGCCCCCTGGCAGAGGGTTGTACTGTTTGTTCTTTATGAGTATCAATGTAGTTGTTAATGCGTTCATGAAAGGTGGATGATAGTTGTTGGGAAATAACAATAGCTGTTATGGAGGTAAGGATAGCACCAGCAATAATGATATTGGATAATGATTTCATGTGTTAGAGTAATAACCATGTTTGCAACAGGAAAATGGACAATTACCACATCTTGCTCATATACGGATAAGGATTGATAGCAACACCTCCTATCCTGATTTCATAATGGCAGTGACTGCCTGTCGCAGAACCAGTTTGCCCAACATAAGCAATAATCTGCCCTTTTTTAATAGATTGCCCTTGTGACACGATAATCTTGGAGCAATGCCCATATATTGTTTCATAACCATATTTATGTCGTATTCTGACCATATAACCGTATCCACCACCCCACGATGCGGATATCACAATGCCAGGGGCAGTAGCGCGTATCTCAGTGCCTTGAGGAGCAGCTATATCAATGCCCGAATGAAAATCTCTATCAAAACCAAAAGGGGAACGCCTCCAACCAAACAACGAGGTTATATGGCCTGGATTGGGGATGATAGATGGTGTATCATAGATGACCTTATTACGAACATCGATAAAATTCTTAATTGTTTTGACCGTGTTAGTAGTACAGAGTAAATCCTTCTGCATGCTGCGCAATACCTGTATATCTGAAGGTAAAATTGAAGCATATTGACGCATCGATGGGTCTTCATTGTTCACTACCGAACTTTCCCATATGGAAGTTGAATTATTGTTATTGGTAGCCAGATCGTAAAGGTCTTCTATATCAGGTTTTATTTTATCAAGTTCTTGACCTAATTCATTGGTTAATTGTTCAAAACGTATTATCTGGGAACGAATATCCTTGTAATTGGAAAGCAATCGCTCTTCTTCTCTTTTAACTGCGGTATTTTTAATTATTGCATAGGAGGATGTAACAAGAACTATGACCAGTAAAGTAGTGAAAAAAAGTATGGTAAAACGCGATATCTGAAAGTTAAAAATCTTTTGCTCGTTATGTGGGATAAACATGATGGTCATTTTTTCATGACCATGTTCAAGTACCTTATCCCATTTTTTTAACCATTGTTTTTTCTTTAAATAATATTTTTCCTTCAGCTTTCGCTCAATATTGCTTTTAAAGATTTTTATTCGTACTTTCATCAATACTATTTCTCACTATAGTTATAAATAATAATTATTCAATTTGTTATGATACATCAATTCATATGATTTTAACAAAAGATAAATATATATAATAAATTGCAACTATAATAAAATATGCTATTATTATATATATCGTATGATAGATATAATAATTATGCAAGTTTTTTTTGGTAGTATTTTATTAAATCGTTGAAGTGAATTATATGGAATGTAAACGATGTGGAAACTGCTGCAATGATGTACGGCTTGCAGAGTCACCTGAAGTTTTACAAAGGGCGTATAAATACTGGTTGCAATTATCCATGATAAACCCTAATTTTTCTGAAATTTACCTTATCTATCCCATGTTAACCTTTAAATATCAAAATCTTTCTGAAGATTTGCCATATCATTATTCCTGCAAACATTTTACATTTGACTCTCATGGATTGGGGCTATGCAGCATTTATGATATAAGGCCCAGAATGTGCAAGGATTTCCCCTATTATGATGGTATTGCATTAGCACCTGAAGAAAAGTTAAGTCCTTATGAAGGGTGTGGATATAATGAATAGGTAAATGTATGCCCCAATTTGTAGAATATATAGCTTTTTTTGCAGGTGGTATTTCGCTTTTAGTTGCAGTTGGTCAATTGTGTGTACCTCATCGCAGGCTTGAAAACCTGAATCTTTTTGGGTTATTCCTGGTTTTAGGTCTTTTATTGTTTCAATATGGATGTATATTGAATGGATTTATTTTTAAAAAACCGTATCTTTTTTATTTCCATTTTACATTTTTATATTGTATTGGTCCACTTCTTTATTTTGCCTATTACCTTGTTATACGGATTGAAGATTCACTTCCAAAAATAAATTTATTACTGCTGCTCCCTTCTGTTATTTATTGCATAATAGATATATTCTTTATACGTTCTGATTACAATTTGCAGATAGCCATTATTAATAGTTTATTCTTTGATAATTTTGGTATCTATCACTGGTTAAGAATTGCAGTTATTGCAGCACTTCTTCTGGATAGTTTATACATCGGTTTTTTATTGCACCGTTTATTCCAATTCTGGAAATTGCATGAGTTGACTTCGATAATGGTGGTGACATTAATATTCAGCATAAGTTCGTTTGCCGGGTTGATGATTCTATTAGCAAGTTATTGTATGCGAAGCCTTATTGGGATAAAGGTAAGTGTCATTATAATGGCTATCTTGCTTATTGCAGCGTATCTGGTTGGACAGCATAAACCTGAGTTTTTACAACTTCTTATACGTGAAGCCCGCAGGAAAAGATATGAACGCACCTTGTTAAAAGGATGTGAAGTGGAAAGCCTTTGTGAAAAACTAAAACAATTAATGGACGAAGAACGCCTGTATTTAGATGAAGATGTAACGCTGAAAGAAGTAGCCAATGAACTTAATATTACCGCTCACCAGCTTTCAGAATTGCTGAATGTAAAACTACAGATGAATTTTAACACATTTATCAATCAATATCGTATTAAAGAAGCAAAAAAGATGCTTATTGAGGAATCTGAGAGATCGGTGTTGTCAATAGCATATGCTGTTGGGTTTAATTCCAAATCATCTTTTTATGAGGCATTTTCACGATTTACTGGCAAAACCCCAGTGCAATATAAAAGAGAAAAAAAGAATTGCACATATGCTATCAATGAATAATAAGAATTATGAAGAGTCTTAATTTATAAATCAAGCTAAAGGAAATGATAAAAAAAGCTTGTATTAAGAATAAATAGTGTGTATGGTTTACATAATGGTAGGGGTATACAAATTAAAATTAATCAGGGTAATATTGTGTCGAAAGAATTTCAATACAAATTGTGGGCAATAGCATTTTACTCATTTGTAGCAGCTTATTCATATCTTGTACTTACAGCTGGTTCGGGCAATGATATACTTTTCTGGTCATATGAAGAATTTATATTTGGTATTAGTATAAGTATTATTCTGGCTTTACTAACTTTTTGGTTAATACCTATTAAAGTTACAGCAGCACTTCTTAATCCATTGCTCTATATTGGATTAATCTTATATTTTGTTGGCCCGTTTTTTCTATCGTTACTCATTGCCAATGTTGAAGTAATGTACAGGATTATAACCGGAAAGATTCAGCCGGCTATTGTTAAAGTTGATCCTGAAATGGATGATGAACTGGGCATCTATCTGCTTGCTAATTCCATAACATTATCACCTGGAACATTAACAGCAGGTTATGACCCTGATAAAAAGAAGTTCTTTATACATTGTTTGTATTGGGTCAAGGATAAAGGTTATAAAGCAACACCAAAAGATGTATCGGGGTTCCAGCATTATTTTTTAAAGAAATTATTTAAATAATATGGATCAACATATGTATGATTTTGATTTAATTTTTTTAATCTCAGGGCTTTTATTGATTATCTATGTTTGTATCATAGTAATACGCATTGCATTCAGTCACAATGTGCCAGAACGAATTGTAGCACTTGACACAATAAATACACTAATAATTGTCATCATGATTGTGCTGGGCGCTGCACAAAAGAAGGCACTGTATATTGATATCGGCATTGTTTATGGGATTATTTCATTTATTGGTACATTATATATTGCGCGATACCTCATAGATGAGAAGCGGTAAATATGGATACTATAATTTGTATATTTTTAGTAATTGGCTTGCTGGTTAATGGCGTAAGCATTATTGGACTTATGCGCTTCCCTGACATCTATACACGATTACATGCTGCCACAAAAACAACGACTTTTGGCAGTATTTTTGTAGTGTTAGCTGTAGGAGTTAAAAATATATGGTATTATGATGCTACAAGCATAACAATAATCATTCACAGTATTGTAGCTTTACTTGTTATTATTTTTACTAATCCAATCAGTGCTCATGCAATTGCGCGGGCTTCTTTGTTATCAGGGATAAAACCATTTGGTGTTGTTATAAATGAATATGATTATAAATCTCAGATAAAAACAGTTGATGATCTGGAAATGGATAAAATTAGTGAAGGGATTCCAGATGAGGAGGGTACTTTATGATCTATTATTTTTTCCTGGTGATTTCGATTGCTCTTGTTATTACAGCATTGTTGAGCATATATTTTCGGGACTTACTGGCAGCGATAGTGAGCTATTCGGTATTTTCCCTGGTTTTGACAGTACTATATTTTCTTTTAGATGCACCGGATGTTGCCATTGCAGAAGCTGGAATTGGTGCTGCTTTAACAACATGCATTTTTGTTATAGCAATACGAATGACACGGAGAAGAGAGGAATGAGGCTGATCAGTGTTGTAGCGATAGTTGTTATATTTGGATTTATCTTTGTGGGGATACTTCACCTGCATCCAATAGGTGAACCGATAGGTAATCCCAGAATTTTATATGAAAGGCAACCATTGGGTATAGATACTCAAGGTGTTACTATCATGGATGATTATTTTTTACGCAATGGTCAGGTCGAAACAGGGTCAAATAACATAGTTGCCAGTATTGTTTTTGATTATAGAGGATTTGATACATTAGGGGAAGCCACAGTGCTTTTTCTTGTGGTAAGTAGCATTTCTATGTTATTTTTTACTTTTTTGAAAAGTAAAAGTATTATATCGGCGGGAGTTTCTAAAGCGGGACAATTCCCAAAGATAGAATCGAGAATTATAACGTTTGGTACTTTCTTAATGTATATCATGATCTTAAGTTTTGGGATTTATCTGGTAGTTCATGGACATATTTCTCCAGGCGGTGGATTTCAGGGAGGTTCTGTTATGGCTTCAGCTACAGCACTTTTGTTAATCAGTTTTTATATAACCCGTCACATGCAAAGAACCAGAAAAATATTTTCATTGTTTGAATCACTGGGGCTGACTATATTCATTGGAATGGGTTTTGCAGGGATTGGGATTTCCTTTTTGTATAATTTTTTGGCTCATGGTACCACAGTATTTGGTAAAATAATCCCCTTTGGCCCCAATCCTGGCTATTTGATTTCAGCTGGTATTTTGCCATGGCTATCTCTTGCTGTTGGCATAGAGGTTTTTTTTGGATTAAGCCTTATTCTGGTTACGTTATTCCATGCATCAGGTGTGAAAAATAATTCATTATAAGGTGTTATTATGTCCGCTATCATACTTTATATAACTTTTGTTTTATTGTTTACTATTGGATTATTTGCATTAATATTTAAGCGAAATCTCATCAAGATTGTTATTGCACTTAATATTCTTGATTCAGGAATGAATCTTTTTTTTATTACTCTGGGATACCGGCATAATGCAACATCTCCAATTTTTACATTACTCCCATGGGATACTCACATAACTATGGTCTTGCCCACCCCGCAGGCGTTGATTTTAACAAACATCGTTATTGGATTTGCTACTACGGCATTGATGCTGGGCGTAGCAATATTAACCTATAGAAATAATAAAACACTGGATACGCGTAAACTTCGTGGAGTTGAAGAATTATGATAAAGCATGTTCCAGTATTATTGGTTACGATTCCTCTTGTTGTTGCTTTTATGCTCCCTATTATAGGTATGGTTAATCGTACTATACGCACTATAACAGCAGGCGTGGCTATTGTTGTTATCATGGTGCTATCATATTTGCTGATACAGGATGTAATGATTTATAAAAAAATTATTCATTATATGGTAGGTTCTCCTGATCCAAATGCTTTATTGGAACATGGATTAACATTCCCTATACGTATAGCATTGAAAATAGATCAATTTTCGTTATTATTTATTATTATGGTTACAACATTATCATTTATTTTTTATTTATTTTCATCGCAGTATATTGAAGAAAATGAAAGGAAAAATTATTTCACTGTTTTATATGTCTGTATGGTTGCTGGTATGATGGGTATGCTTATTACGAATGATTTGTTTACATTTTTTGTTTTTTTAGAGATACTATCGATATCATCGTCTGCATTGGTTTCGTTCAGAACAGAACGGAAACACCCACCCTATGCCGGTTATAAATATATGTTTGTGAGCTCAATCGCAACGAGCTTCTTTTTACTGGGTATTGCATTCCTTTACGCACAGTATGGCTCGTTTAATATTGACTATCTCAAAAAAGTAATGAATGGAACCGTACTGGACAAAATTGCTATTGTGATGCTCATTTTACCATTAGCTATGAAGTGTGGTGTTGTCCCCATGCATATGTGGATACCCGATACTTACTCTGAAGCTCCTGCCCCAATAAGTTCCATGGTAAAATTAGGTAGTTTGATTTGTTTATATGGGCTTTTCAGGATTGCATTTACTTTTGGACTAAGTCGTGCACAGGTAAGTTATGAACTGGGGATGCTATTTATACTATTTGGTGTGTTGTCAATGTTTGTAGGGGTAACTCAGGCACTTATACAGAAAGATGTTAAACGACTTATGGCTTTTCATGCTGTTTCTCAGGTTGGCTATATGTTATTGGGAGTTGGTGTAGGGCTTTCGGTTATTAAATCGGGTGATGCTTCATTTGCTATTTATGGAAAAATAGCCATAATAGGTGGACTTTTTCATGTGGTCAACAATGCCCTCTATAAAGGATTGTTATTTTTAACATCTGGTATAATCGTTAGACACTATAAAACGCGCGACTTGAATATAATGCATGGATTGGCTCATTATGATAAGTTTACTGCACTGGTTTTTATGATTGCAGCATTAGCAATTTCAGGAATACCACCATTGAATGGTTTTGTTTCCAAGCTTATCATCTATGAATCTGTATTTCACTATAATCCGTTGTTAACATTGATAGCTATTTTTGTTTCAGTTTTAACATTGGCTTCATTTATGAAGGTTTTTTACAGTGCTTTTCTGGGAATGCCTCCTGAAAGGAGGCCGGTTGAACAACCAATATTGGTTAAATGCAGTATGATTATTTTGAGTATTGTTATAATAGTCATTGGCTTGTTTCCCCAGGGTATTATAAAATTATTGATTGAGCCTGCTGTAAATGTATTATCTACTTTTTAAATGGAGTTATGAATGCATGAATTTGAATTAGAATATCTTAACTGGATGCCTTTATTATGGGTTTGTATTTTTTTAATAATTATGGTTTTGTTTATAATTATTGGAAAAATATTTTTTAGAAATGATTTTGATGAGATGTCAGAACAGGGACTTCCATTTTATTCAGGAACCAGTGATAAAATGCTGCAATTAATCACTGCAAGTAATCTATACTGGGGATTTAAGCATACCTTGCAATCATATTTTGATGGTTTAAATAGATTGTTCATCAGTGATATTGGTGATTTTATTCAATGGTTTATTATTATCGTTGCTATAATGTTATTGATAATAACAGGGGCACTTATGTGAAAAAGATTAATTACAAACATTTGAAACGTTCATTATGGGCATATCATATGAATACCGGTTCATGCAACGCATGTGATATTGAAATACTTGCTATGTTAATGCCAAGGTATGATGCTGAAAGGTTTGGCATTAAATTAGTAGGTAGTCCCCGACATGCGGATATATTATTAGTAACTGGAACGGTAACGGAGAAAATTAAAGATAAAATACTGCAGGTATACCAGCAGGTTCCTAAACCAAAGCTGGTCATGATCATAGGCAGTTGTGGTGCTACCAAAGGAGTATTTCAGGAATCATATGCTATGGCTGGCCCATTTGATACATTGCTACCTGTAGATGTTTATGTTCCTGGTTGTCCGCCACGTCCTGATGCAATAATCTTTGGGGTTGCAAAAGCCTGGGAAAAGTTAGAAGTGTTGTAAAAATAGTTCATGTGGTAAATGGTATGGATGTTCAATCAATTGTGACGATTATTCAGGAAAAATTAGGGAATCACCTCCAGGCTTCAAGGTTGAAGGTGAAAAACTACCATGGTGGAATTATGCGATTGCACCTATGGATCAGTATAGATCGAGAGGCATTCCATTTTACGGTAAATACTCTAAAAAGTTTAGGGAGGCTTCACCTATCTACAGCAATGGCTTATAAGGAATATGAAGATCGTATTGAACTTATCTATCCATTTGCCCTGAAAATGGATGATACTCACTATTCTGAATTAATGATTATTGCATCTGTAGATTTACCTAATAATGATTTAACAATCAGAACTATTACCGATATTGTCCCGGGAGCTCTTTTTATGGAAAGGGAAGTTATGGAAATGCTAGGGATAGTAATTGAAGATATCCCTGATAGCAGGAGGCTATTTACTCCTTCATCCTTACAGGATGGATATTTCCCTCTTCGTAATGGCAAAAACAAGGAAGATAGCAAATGAAATCTGATAGAGTATATCCTTTAAATATAGGACCGATACATCCTGCATTTAAGGAACCAATAAAATTTACATTCAGGATAGAAGGAGAGCAGGTTACTGGTGTTGATATAGATTTTGGTTATACACATCGAGGGATCGAAAAAATAGCTCTTGAAAGAAATTACATTCAGATTATCTATTTACTGGAGCGAGTATGTGGTATATGTTCATTTTCGCATCCACTGGCATATTGTCTTGCTATAGAAGATGTTGCTGAAATACAGGTTCCTGATAGAGCTCGATATATCCGCACCATAATAGGTGAGATGGAGCGATTACATTCTCATTTGCTGTGGACAGGTGTTGCAGCTCATGAAATTGGTTTTGATACGCTTTTTATGTATACATGGAATATTCGTGAAAAGGTATTGGATTGTCTTGAAGAACTTACTGGCAACCGTATAAATTATGGGATGCTCACCATAGGTGGTGTCAGGAGGGATGTAACACCAGAGAATTCAGAAACTATTACACGCATGTTAGAATATTATATGGAATTGTATGATCGTGCTTCGGAAATACTTCTGGATGATTTAACATTACGTGCACGAACTGAAGGTATTGGGATCTTATCCCGTGAGCAGGCAGAAATGTTTTGTGCAGTTGGCCCTACTGCAAGAGGTTCAGGATTACTGAAAGATGTCCGTATAGATTATCCTGTTAATGCTTACTATGATATCCCATGGTTAAATCCTATATCACCACGTGATCTTGGCAAAGAACCTATTGGTGATGTGTATGATAGAATGGCAGTACGAGTGCTGGAGATTAAACAATCATTAAATATAATACAGTTTTGCATGGAAAACTTACCAGAAGGAGATATTCATTCAGGTGATGGAGCAGTTAAAATTATCAACACGTTGAAGAAACTTGAAGGTGAGGGTATAGGGCGGTATGAAGCCCCACGAGGTGAGGTATGCCATTATGTTATACTGGATAACCAGGAGCACCCCATACAGTTAAAAGTCAAAGCGCCTACCTATTCAAATGGATTTACATGGATACCTATGCTGACAAATATTGAGATAGCTGATATACCAATAGTTATTGCTTCAATAGATCCATGCGTGGCATGTGCAGATAGAATGACTTTTATTAGAAAAGGTGGTGATGAAGAAAGGTACAACTGGGAATACCTTCATCAAAAAAGCATTAAGAAATACAAGAGGTCAGTAAATCAATGATTATGGTACTTGCCATAGCTCTCATCATTACGATAGTTGGATTAATATTAGGACTTTTGTTGAAGGGGATAGATCGGAAAATAGCAGCATATTTCCAGTCAAGAATTGGGCCACCCCTTTTACAGCCAGTTTATGATATCATTAAATTGGTGTATAAACAAACTATTATACCGGTAACAGCGGTGAGGTGGTTGTTTTCATCTGCTCCTGTAATAGCTCTGGCATCAAGTGTATTGCTACTATTATATATTTCGATGCCATATATATTCTACATCACTGGCATTGATACTACTTTGCAGGGTGATTTAATTGTAGTATTGTATTGTATTCTTATCCCTTCTATAGCAATAGTTACTGGTGCTTTTTCGTCTGGTTCACCGTATGCTGCGATTGGTGCTCAGCGTGAAATGGTAATACTTATGAGTATAGAATTACCAATAGCTGTAGTAATAATTAGTGTTGCATGGCATGTAGCAGATAGTATGGCTGATCCTTTTGCTATGTCATCATTATTTGAATATCCACTATGGCATAATGCTGGTGCATTTGGGGTATTGGGTGGCATATTATTGTTTTTTGCTATGGAGCTTGTTTTGCCAGCTGAAATGTCCAGAGTGCCTTTTGATCAGGCCGAGGCTGAAACTGAACTTGCAGAAGGTGTTTCAGTTGAATATTCGGGTAAGCTACTGGCATTTATACTATTAACTGATGCTTTTAAAGCATTAGCACTTTCAATGCTTGTTATAATACTTTTTTTCCCATATACGCTGTCCCAATTGTTTGGTATATCTTTTCAGATGTATGGACATAGAGTGGCCCCTTTTGTTGAAATAGCATTTTTATTATTTAAGATTATAGTGATTTACAGTTTTGGGATAACCTTTATCCGTGTTATTATGGCACGTTTAAAAATATCACAGGTTGCGCGTTTTTTTCTTTTTGCAATAACAGCAATCAGTATTATTGGGTTAATACTTATTATGCTTGATCCAAATATGAGGATTATATAGTAGGTGTGCCATGTTAGGTATGGTATATAAAGTCATTGAACAGATCTTTTCAAAAAAATCCACCAATTGTTTTCCTACGAAATATATTCCCAATAATACTAAACAATACCTTAACCAGGGAATAATACATCCACCAATTGTCGTTAAAGAAGGATTCAGAGGCAGGCTGGAATACGATTTTCAGAGTTGTACAGGCTGTGGTTTATGCAGTAAAGTATGTCCAGCTAATGCAATTGAATTATATTCTGCTGAAGTTAACAATAAGAAGACAAAAAGGATAGTCATCTATTTAACGCGATGTACCTTTTGTAAGGAGTGTGTTGATATTTGCCCTAGAAATTCTATAACCATGACAAAGGCATTCTGCATGGCAGATTATAAAAAATATGGTAATTCACTGGTGGTTGGGTCGGAATACCGACAGCAATGTGAGATAAAGGATCATACTGATGTTGTGCAAAAAAAGACAAATTGAAATATATAAAAAGCTACATAATGGTGATGAGATATATTGTTTCAGACCATCGGGTGGGTGTGGAAAAACTTAAAGTAAATAGTCATCATCCCAATGGCTCAATGAATGAAAAATATTTGTCTGGGCTCCTTTGATTGTTTTATTAAGATTTTTTAAAAGTTCTTTCATTTGATATCGTTTTGTGCAATCTTTGTAAGGACATTCATTTTCAATAGGTGATAGTGGAAGGGCTTTTATATAACCTTTGATCTGTGCTTCGGTTAAAAAAGCCAGAGGCCTGATGATTTCCAATGCACCGTTGAACATTTTTAATTTTGGTGGCATGGTCGATAGTTTTCCATGATAAAGCATATTTAAAAAAAAGGTTGTTATTATATCATCTTGATTATGCCCAAACGCTATCTTTTTGCAGTTGAGCTGTGCTGCTGTTTCAAAAAGAGCTTTTCTCCGGTACCATGAACAAACAAAGCACGGGGATGACCCTTTGATAGAAAGATCAAGTGTAATGTCTTTAATTATCAGGGGTATATTATATATTGAACAGTATGATTGAAGAATATTTATTGGTTTATTATTAAAATTTGTCACATTTACATGACAGCAATATAGAGTATAATGAATAGGTAAATACGATAGCCGGCGATATAAGGCATCCATGCAAACTAATGAATCTTTACCGCCTGATAATGCTATGCAAATAGTATCGCCTGCTTCTATCATTGTATACGTGTTGATTGCTTTGCCAACAGTTTTGACATATTTGGTAATTTGCTTTTCTTTCATTTTGATGTGCATAATAAAGCCTTGACGTAAATATAGTTATATGGTTATTAGTAGTATGAGTAGATTGCATTGTCAATAGTAATTGTGTGTAATATTAATTGTTATTGAGGTTATGAAAATGGCGCGCTGTATGATAGTTGATGATTCAAGTTTTATGCGTCGAATTATTCATCAAACATTAGAGGAGGCAGGTCATCAGGTTGTTGCGGAGGTTGATAATGGTTTAGATGCATTGTCAAAGTATAAAGAAGTGAAACCCGATGTTGTTACCATGGATATTACCATGTGGGGGAAGGATGGATTAGAAGCTATTTCAGAAATTACCAGTGATTATCCTGATGCTAAAATCATCATAATATCAGCATTGAATGAAAGAACTTTAAAAATAAATGAGAAAGATATTAATGCTAGGCTATTTTTATCAAAACCTTTTGAAAAGCAGGAACTATTAGATGCAATAGAAAAAGTCTTAAACAATGGATGAACAACTTTTACAATTATATAAAAAAAATGCTATTGCTGATAATGCATATATGATTGCTGATGGTACAGTATTTTTATTTGTCACAGAAGCTGATAAATATGTTTTGCAGGGGAAGAATGTAATTATAGGTGCCACGGAACCAGTATTAAACAGCAAAACGTATGAAAATATACACAGACTTGAAACAGCCTTAGCTGTCAAAGGTACAACAATAAAAAAAATTCCTGCTAATACTATTATACAGAGTTTAAATAATACTGCTTTTACCATGAATCTGGCTATAGTTGAAGCTAAAGTTGTTGTATTGACAAATGACATTTTGAAGAAAAATATGCAAATCGATTCTCAACTGGTGAAAGAACGGAATATATGTATTGAATATTACACTATTGTGCATTCACTGCAACTGGAATATGAAAAAAGAAAACTGCCATGGTTAAAAGATCTAATTGATAAATTTAAAACCAGCATAACATTTAAAAAAGGTGAAGCATTTTCGCGGGCAAACGAATCATTACGAATTGATACTCCCAGGGAACTATCTGCAAATATGATAGAGTTTCCTCCTGGTTCGCTATTATGTGAAGAAGGTTCGGTGGGTGATGCAATGTATATATTAGAGTCAGGGCAATTAGAGGTTTATATACAAAATTCAAAAGTGGCAACGATATCTGAAAAAAGTACTGTTATCGGTGAGATTGCAATGCTGCTTTCAATGCACAGAACAGCCACATTGAAAGCACAAAATACAGTTGTTGTTACTAAAATAACACGGGAAGATTTAAGAAGGTCAACTTCTCCAGAGTTGACGCAAGCATTGCTGGTTTCGTTAGCTAAAAAACATCATGCAAATGTGTTGCATATTATGGATATAAATGAAAAAAAAGCTCTTGCTTATGCAGACTCCCCCAGACAAGAGCTCATCAAAACTGAAGCATATAGATATCAAAATGAGCTATCACAACTTAAATATACACTGGAAAAATTAATTCAGAGCAAACAAGCTGATTATCTGGAATATATTTTAAACAAATAAAACTTACTGTTCAACCTCTGTTAATACTTCGCCCTTTTTAAGGGATTTCAGCCAGTTTAATTCAGCTTTGAGATGATTTTCTAGATAGGTATAAACGTGTAACTGAGAGTTTGGTGAATTATTTTTTAATTCAGTATCAATTTTTTCTTTTAATGCATTCATCTTATCTTTTATATGCTCAACACGATCTTCTATGAATTGTTCTTTTTGTTCAGGAGAAAGAGAATTCAGGAACATCAATACGATATCAATATCAAAATGTATGAAATTATGGTCAAAATATTGTTTCAGCATCTTTTTATAGTATTTTCGTCCGTCAGGCAGTATTTGATATATGTACCGCTCAGGATTACCTCCTTCCTTTTCGGTACCTATTTTTTTTACCCAGCCATTATCTAATGCTTTCTTAATTGCATAATAAATTGAACCAAATTTAATATCTACATAATCTTCAAGGCGTTCAACTATACGCTTTTTAATTTCATAGCCATAAAGATTTTCTTCCATCAATAATCCTAATATGGTTATTTCAATTTTCATGATGCACCTCGTTTGAATAAATTTTTATTATAAAATTTATAATATAAAAAATACTTATAAAAATCAATGATAATATTGTATGTTCATAAAAAAAATTTACAAATAGTTTAAATTAGATTATATAAATAAGACTTAATATTTCATTATGTTTAATATAGTTTAATTTTACTATTATTCAGGTGTTTAAGCATTTATCATTCGATTTCTTTCAATAAAGAACTGTAATGAATAACAATTGTATATCAAATTTTAACTCCTCGGAAAATATATAATATGGACTCCTGTCATTCCGGGCTTTAACCGGAATCGCAATATGTAACTGTAAATTCCGAAATGAGTTCAGGATGACTGCTGGCAACTATTTTTTTCATTCCCTCTCAGTGTCAGCATGCTGACCATCATGAACTCTCTTTAAATAACAAGCAAAAACAAGCAAAATTTACAACACTAATCATGCAATACTGTAGAACTTCCAATCATGATAAATCAATATCCATGATTATTGCGATAATTGTTTCAATGATAATCGGATTATTGTCTCTAAATCACAATCAGGATTGCTTGTGATAATTGAAGAAATAGTAGACATTGCAAGTTTTTCATCAAAGCCTAATGACACCAATGCATCGATAGCGTCCTGTCTATCGGGGGATGTTGTAGCAGGATGCTGAACAGTGGCTTCTAATTTCCGAAGTTTGCGTTTTAGTTCAAAGATTATTTTTTCGCTTTTACTTTTTCCAATTCCTGGTATAGCGGTAAAGGCAAGAATATTTTCAGCTTTCACGGCGTTGGTAATATAGTGAGGCGACATAGATGATAAAATTGATATTGCAATGGATGGGCCTACCCCGGGAATTGATGTAAGGATTGCAAACATCTGCTTTTCTTCTTCTGAACTAAAGCCATACAGGGCAACGGAGTTTTCTCTGACTACCATAGCAATATAAAGCTCGATAGTAGCTACAGAACTTATTTTTTCATAGGTAGATAGGGGGATGGTAACCTCGTACCCTACCCCATTAACATCAACGATAACTTTTGTTGGTTTAATAGATATTTTTTTGCCTTTAAGAAATGCAATCATATAAAACTCAAAATTGAAATAAATTTATACTTTTTGGTGTAATAATGATCTTTCTGGAGTTGCCAGACAATGACATAGTGCTATTGCAATTGCATCAAATGCATCATCATAATTATGTATTGTATCGCATTTTAAAATTTTTCTCAGCATGGTCGATAGTTGCTCTTTTGAAGATCTTCCATATCCGGTAATAGATTGTTTTATCTGCATTGGTGTATATTCAGAATAAGGTATAGCATGCTGAGTTAGTATTAACTTACAAACACCTATGACCTGCACTACCGATAGAGCAGTTTTAGTATTTTTACTGAAAAACAATTTTTCCAATCCACACGATTGAGGCTGATATAAAGCAATTAAATCACCTACACTTTGATATATAGTAAAAAGTCTTTCACCTTCGTCACCAGGAGTTGTTTCAATAACACCACAGTCAATATAGGTTAATCTATCGGTTACTATCGCCCAACCACAGCGTCCATAACCGGGGTCAATTCCCATTATAGTTGCCACATCGATTAGCTCATACTATTAATAATATCATCCGGGATATCAAAATTGGCGTATACATCCTGTACGTCATCATGATCTTCAAGAGCTTCGATCAATCGTAAACATTGTGATGCTTTTTGCCCTTCCAGATTGATGGTTGTTTTGGGAATATAGGTTATTTCACTATTTAATGTTGGCAGATTGTGAGAACGTATGATTTCTAATATGTCATTAAATTTATCAGGAGAGGTATAGACAACAATGGTAGTATCTTCAGTTTTTATATCCTCAACATCATAATCAAGGAGGATTTCCATAACCTTATCCTCATTTGTTGCATTTGCATCAATGTTAATGACGCCTTTTCTAATAAAAAGGAATGAAACACATCCAGATTCGCCTAAATTTCCGCCATTTTTTGAAAATATAGTGCGTATCTCTGGCGTTGTTCTATTTTTATTGTCAGTCATGCAGTCAACCATGATGGCAACCCCACCGGGGCCGTACCCTTCATAGCGTACTTCTTCGTATGTTGAACCATCAAGAGCTCCCGTCCCTTTTTTTATTGCCCGTTCAATGTTTTCCATTGGCATATTGTTTTCACGCGCTTTTAAAACAGCAGTCCGTAAACGAGGATTGCTATTGAGGTCATCACCACCGACGCGAGCGGCAACGGTGATTTCCCGTATAAATTTGGTAAATATTTTTCCCTTTTTTGCATCCTGTGCAGCTTTTCTGTGCTTAATATTAGCCCATTTAGAGTGCCCTGACATAATGAATGCTCCTCACAATACAATTTGTAAACATGAAGTAAAAACTAAAGTAATGACGAATGTTAGAAATGTCATTGATTTTGTCATTAATAAAATAATACATCTTTTCAATAAAAAAATTTTTATTAAAATCCTCTGGAAATTTTTAGCTGTAATTTTTCAATTTTTTTGCTGGATTCTCTTATTTTAATTCCATACTCAATGGTTTTGTTATACCATTCAATTGCTTGCGCAAATTGCATCATATTCTCATGGGCGACAGCAATTTTAAACGATAGTAATCCTGCATTCAATTTGCTGTATTCATGTTCAAGCTGCCGTAATTCAAGTTCATTGTTTCCTAATTCATCCATTAGCGTTTGATATTGGGGGTATAATGCAATATCTTTATTAGCAAGCAATGTTGATTTAATTACGTTTATTTTATCATTGATTGTATTAATATTGGCTTTTTTTTCATCTATTATTTTTTTCATATTTTCCGATATGGCTATTGACTGTAGATAGTATTCTAAACCATTTTTGTAATTAAGATCCATACATTCAATATCACCTAACATTGTATAAGATAGTCCTTTTAATACCCAATCATTTTCATTGAAAAGTGGGATAGCATTTATAAATGATTTGTATGCTAACTTCATATCCGAAATTTTTGTATAAGCAAGGTAGCCTAATGCAAAGAGAACAGCGTAATCATTGGGTTTATGATGAAGGTATAATGTATATTGTTCGGATGCTTTGATGTAATCTCCTATTGATTCATAGCAGTTTGCAGCGATCAGATAGAGATTGGGGGGAACACTATCACCTTTTGATGCAATATAACGGTTGAGATGAAATAAAGCTTTCTTTTTATTCTTGCCAGATGAAAGAGCTAAGGATAGTTCTAAAGAATAATCATAATTATCTGGTTTAATTTCATACGCTTCCTCTAAATAGAGCACATACGCATTAAATTTATTTATTTTTTTAAAAATTTGTGCTATTGAATAAAAGATTGTATGATCCTTTTCTCCAATTGTTGTAAAGCGTAATGCCTGAAAATAATGCTGTAATGCTTCATGATATTTGTAGATGTTTTGATAACAAAGTGCTGCATCAGCATGTAATGCATAGAGGGTATCGTTATTTTCTATAAAATATGGCTGTATCTTTCTTTCTGAAAAAATCTTTTGTAAATCAACCCCTTCTTCAATCTTTTCAATGGCAACATAGGTGGTTGGTATCTGCTTTTCAATGGATCTTTTTGAATATATATCGTCAAGCTTGGATTGGATAATTGTCAAAGCTTCAGAGAATTTTTTTTGGTGTATAGCATCTTTATAATTCTGTCCAAACAGGTAGCTGTTCATGAAAAATGATAACAATAATGTAATTAAAATTGGTAGTTTGGTATTCATAGTGGTTATTAGGTATACTTTTATTGATATTATCGGATGAGAAAGGAAGTAAGTTAAAAGGAAATGCTTATCTACGGATACGTATCCTGGGCAATTGCCGTTTTTTAATTTTCAGCGCACCTTCAGGATTATATTTGTTTTGTATTTCTTCGATACTGTGGCTAATGAGCATTCGTACTACCTCCTCGGCTTTATTGAGAACATCTATTAAGATAAAATTTTCATCGTCTGAGAAATCATTTAACAGATGTTCTTCCATCGTTATGCCTTTATGTGGGTAGCCAATACCAATTCGTACTTTTGCAAATCTATCGGATTTCAAAGCCTTTGTCATAGATTCTATTCCAGGGTGCTTGAGCTTGGACATAATGGAATCAACACGAATTTCGCCCAGAGGCAAAGACGAATCTTCCAGGACACAGATAATATCACGGACATTGATACGTAAAAAAGAAGCAATATACAGCACTGACTCACCAATAAGGGTAACAAAGGTTTGAGGTTTCAACAAAACGACATCCTCACCTGAAATTTTGCCACGTCCAATGATAGATTTTTTCTTTTTGACACGTATGTCAATATTCTCGTTATTGCCAAGAATATCGACAACCTTAAAGCCAATGTTTTGCCTGTTATTGAAGTATTCTTCGCCTGGATTTCCAAATCCTACGATTAATTTCAATTACATACACCTCATTACTAAATAATTACTGTTCTTCAACAGTTTCTTGAGGTTGTTCCCCAGCTGGTTGTGCAACCTCTTCGGTGGCTTTATGTGGTGCAAGTACAGCTACAATAACCGATTCAGGTGAACTTAGGATCTTAACACCGTTTGGAGCTATAATATCCTTTACATGTATAGATTGCCCGATTGCTAAATTTGTTACATCAATTTGAACCTTTTCAGGTAAATCTGCTGGTAGGCACTCAACTTCAATTTCGCGCTCAATTACTTCTAAAATCCCACCCTGCTTAACACCAATAGAAGTTCCAATAATTTCTATAGGTGCTTTGGTAGTTATGGTCTCGGTCATTGTTACTTTAAAAAAATCAAGGTGTAAAATTTCATCCGTTATAGGGTGTCGTTGATAATCCTTTATAAAAGCTTTTACCGGGGCACTGGAATGATCATTAAATTGGAGGTCAATGAGCAGATTTTCTGATATATGTCCCTTGAAGATTTTAAAGAAATTCTTCTTCTCAACCATTACAGCCTGTGATACGCCATGGGAGTATAGAACAGCAGGGATGTATCCCTGTGCTCTGAGCCTATGATTGGCATTTTTCCCAATTTCTGATCTCGTTTTAATTGGTAATACTTGTGCTTCCATATCAACCTCTTCCAGATAATTTAATATACATTATAGTAAAAATGGTATAAAATTCAATAATTATTTACTATGACATTATCGTATAAATAATGAACTTACCGATTCTCCATTATGAATTCTTCGTATTGCCTCTCCAAAAAGTGGTGCCATAGATAGTATTTTCATATTGGGTAATATTTTATGTTCAGGGATATCTATTGTATTGGTTAATATGATTTCTTTAAATTCAGCCTTTTTAAGTTTTTCGATAGCATTGTCGGATAACACTGCATGCGTGGCAGTACAATAAATATCTTTTGCTCCACTCTTCTTTAAGGCATTTGCTGCTTGTGCTATAGAACCTGCTGTATCAATCATATCATCAATGATAATGCAGTTGTGATTTTTAACGCTTTCCTCGCCAATGATATTCATCACCTCCGATTTGTTTGGTTCTGGTCTTCGCTTGTCAACGATTGCTAATTCGGCACTGATATTACGAGCTAAAAATCGAGCACGTTCAGTTCCACCTGCATCAGGAGAAACCACTGTTGGATTTTGTATATTCAATTCATTGACATATTCAATAACAACTGGAGATGCAAAGAGATTATCTACGGGGATATCAAAAAAACCCTGAATTTGATCGGAATGTAACTCCATGGTAAGAACACGGTTGACACCTGCAGCATGGAGCATGTTAGCTATAAGCTTGGCAGAGATAGGAACACGCGGTTCAACTTTTCGGTCCTGTCGTGCATAACCATAATAAGGGATAACTGCAGTAATACGCTGAGCAGAAGCACGCATTGCGGCATCTACCATCAACAGCAATTCCATTATGTTATCATTGGCAGGATTGCTGGTAGATTGTATTAAAAAAACATCAACGCTGCGAACATTCTCCAGAATTTTAACAGATATTTCACCATCTTTAAATTTTTTTATTTCAATTTCAGAAAGCTCAATACCTAAATAATGAGCTATATCCTGAGCTAATGCATAATTTGATGTTCCCGAGAATAATTTAATTGGATAAATCATATACACCCTATTTTTTAATAAACGTTTTTGTAATTATGCTTCCAAGTTTTATAAGTTCTTCTTTAGAATTTACACCAGTTCCTTCAATGGGGTCATCAAGTTTAATGATTTTCACATCATATCCAGACTTTCTGATAAATGTTAAAACATCAGGTAGATAATATTCCCTTTGAGCATTGTCGGTGGTAATAGTTTTTAACCCCTGGAAAAGAATAGGACTTTTAAAAGCATAGGTACCGGTATTCACTTCTTTTATATTCCTCTGAATAGGATCTGCATCTTTTTCTTCTACGATCCTAATCAAATTATCATATTCACCTCGGATAATACGACCGTATCCGCAGGGATTTTCAAGTTCCATTGTCAGAACTGCAGCACCTGTACTGTGGTCGTTAACAGCATTATACAGCTTGATAAATGTTTCAGGCTTTATGAGTGGCACATCACCGCATGCAACAAGTAAACAACCGTTATAGGTGCCCAATTGAGGTTCAGTTTGCATTACAGCATGACCTGTTCCTAATTGTTCTATCTGCCAGACAAAGGAGATATTGTTGTCAATTGCTGAAATTACATCATCACCTTTATAGCCCACGACAACTATAATATCATTATAACTTATACCTGCACTGATGAGATTATCTATAACATGCTGTACAAGCGGTTTCCCGGCTAACCTGTGCAGTACCTTGGGCAGGCTGGATTGCATGCGCACGCCTTTACCTGCAGCTAATATGACAGCTTTACAGTTATTCATAACTATCACTCATAATAAAGTATGCTGAGGTGCCAGGATTCGAACCTGGGAATGCCGGGACCAAAACCCGGTGCCGTACCACTTGGCTACACCTCAAAATAATATTATAATTATAGTAATAAAATGCCTTATGTCATAATAAATTTGATACAAATACTTGTGAATAGTGAGGTTTAAGCGTCAGGAAAACCTCATTGGCTTTTCCAATATCGTGAAAAAGTGCACATAATGCCGAACCGCTACCTGTCATATGGATAAAATCCGGGGCAAAATCCTGCAAGGTGCGGTAAATTTCCCTAAGCTGTGGATTGTTATCAAAAACAATATCCTGGAAATCATTTTTAAAAATGTTTAATAAAGCACCTACATCACTTTTATCCCATAAAGACAAAACTGCTTCTTTTTTTGACAAAACAGGCGCAAAACTTCTCATCAATGCGGTGTATGCTTCTTTGGTACTGCTGTGAACGTCATTAAAAACAATAACAACTGCATCTGGCAGAGGTATTTTTTTCAATGGAGTTACTATTTCACCTTTACCTTCGCAAAGAGCAATATTTCCATTTAAACAAAAAGGAACATCAGCTCCAATCTCAGCAGCTAACGCCATAAGTTCATTGTGACTGAATTTATTGAATACGTTATTACAGAGCATCAAGGCTGCTGCAGCATCTGCACTTCCGCCACCCAATCCTGCACCTGATGGAATTTCTTTTTGTATGGCGATAGTAACCCTTGAGCCAATATGTGCAGTTGAACAATATAAACGTATTGCTTTTGTGATCAGGTTTTGCTCTATGGGGAGTTCTTTTACTATAGCGGCATTTTGCCCGCCTATGCATCGAATAGTTATATCGATAGTATTAGGATTGCATAGTTCACATCCCTCAAGTTGTAAAAGATCAAAGATATTAATCTTCGCCATGATACTACAGATATTATGGTAGCTATCTGGCCTTTTGTTCAAAACTTCTAGATGAAGATTTATTTTTGCGTAGGCTTTTATACTTTCAATCATCAATAATGGTATTGTGTAATAGATTGGCAAATCTATATTTTAGCTGTTTTTCTGTCAAGCAATTAATGTTGTATTAACAATATAGTTGGTGCAGGTTCAAGTTTAGCAGGAAAGATGTATGATTGTAGATCAAGAATAATTAATTATATATAAAATTACAACTTACAACAAAACACATTTGAAGCCTAATGTTAATCATTTCCATGTTATAATTATGACATTTTGTAATAATAATTGACAAGAATACCGCTATCTTGTATTTTATTTTAACATAGTAACCTTTAATAATTAGTTTTGAACATTCCCTTCCGGGGATAAGTATTGGAATACTGTGTATCGTATTGGTGGTAATGAAAAGCTGGATTCCCAGAGGTTCCCATAAGCAAATAGATATGAGTTAAATAAAACAATGAAGAATAGTATCATAACTACCCATAGTTTAAATGGCAGTATTTTTTCTTGTATTAAAAATATTCATGGACTAAGTGCACAAGGATGAAGCTACTTTTTTCATAACGTAGTACGCTATTATGAATATCAAAATTTATGTTAGCGCGTTGGCTATGAAATTATACCTCATTCCACTATTAGTAGCCTGTTTATTCTTTGCAGGTTGCTCTCCGACAGAGGTATTTTTTTCAAGTTATTCTGCACAATGTGGAGTATTTGATTGTTCTACAATTGATTTTACTAAAGAGAAGCCTGTTGAGCTTAAGGGTGAGTGGAAGTATAGAATGCTGGAAGATAGTCCGGCTTTTGCTCGACCAGATTACGATGATTCTGAATGGGATTATATCATAATACCCAATTACTGGAATTCTGAAAAATTTAAAGGCGATGGCTATGGCTGGTATCGCTTAAAGGTAAAAGTAAATAAAAGTTTTTGGGAAACTTCACCAGCCATCTATGTTCCAGGTGCAAACACAGCCTATGAACTCTATTTCAATGGCAACAAATTTATGTGTTCTGGGATTGTTAGCATTGATGAGCAATCCTCAAGCCCTTGTTTAAAACCTCAATTAAAACCTTTAAACTGTGAAAAAGAAACTGAAGAATTTGTCATAGCAGTAAAAGTATCAAACTTTTTTCATCGTGGAGGCGGCCTTAATAAGTGTATAGTTATTGGTCCTTTTGAAAGTATTACACAGATTCTGTGGGAACATGATTTTATTAAAACGGTTATACTTGGCATTATATTCATCATTGCTGTCTATCATTTAATTCTCTGGATGGGGCGTAGAAAAGATAAAACCTCTTTTTGGTTTTCCATATTTTGTTTTGCTATTTTCAGCCATTCATTTGTTATAGGTAATTATCTTGAACGAATTTTTTATAATTCCGATGTGTTTTTTATCAGATTTTCAATTGAATATGGTAGCCTTGGTTTAGGATGGTTAAGTTTTACGCTCTATGTTTGTTATCTTTTCCCTCGTGAATCAAACAGAATGTTTGTAATTTTTCAGATTATTACAGGGATTATTTTTATAAGCATTCCAATGATTTTACCCCCTAAAATATTTACAAATTTGATAGGTGCTTATAATGTAATACTGTTCACTACAATGATTGGAGCCTTTATAATTCTTATTGCTGCCAGTATTCGTCGCAGGGATGATGCATTGTTAATATTTATAGGGTATATAGTATTAATGATAACTGTTGCTAATGATATTTTACATAATCTATTTATCATACGTACATTTTTTATGTCTGAATATGGGCTTGCGCTTTTTATTCTGTTCCAATCATCAGTTTTGTCATTACGATTTGCAAGAGCATTTAAGACAACAGAATATCTTTCAGAGAATTTAAATGCTGAAGTAAAGAAAAAGACGGAAGAGCTTTTGAATCAGACTGAAAAAGCCATATCTGCTCAGCAGGATACAGAGAAAACGTATAAAAAGCTGGCATCATTATATGATCAAATATCAAATGAAGTTCATCTTGCAAAAACTATTCATGATAGAATTATTCCTAAAGAAATAATGCACATACCGGACGTAAAGATTGCAGTGTACAATGAACCGTTTATGCAAATAGGTGGTGACGTTTATGATATAGCTTCTCTACCAAATAAAAAGACACGCGTGTTTCTTGCCGATGCAACTGGACATGGTATAAGCGCATCATTGATTACCATATTGATAAAAGTTGAATATGATAAGTTAAAGGATGAATGTGAAACCCCTGCTGAAGTTTTTAAGAAACTCAATACAGTATTTTCGGATTATTATAAAACAATGAAAATGTTTTTAACGGCAATTATGGTTGATATTGATGGGAACAATAATAAACTTCTTTATGCTTCGGCAGGTCATCCTGATCAATTTTTGGTTATGAACAGCACTATTTTTGAGTTATCCCGCACGGGTCCTGCAATTGGAATTTCAAAATTTTCAAATTTTGAAAATAAGATAATTGATATCAAAAAAAACTATAAATTGTACCTATTTACTGATGGTATAATTGAGGAATTTAGTACAGACTATTTTGGAAACCAATATAAAGATTTAAAGCATTTTATACTTGAAAATGGGCACTTAAGTGTTGAACAAACAGTATCGCTTATTAATGAAGCGATAAAAAGGAATGCATCAAACATTGAACACCGTGATGATAAGATTTTTATAGGGATTGAGTCTATATAAAATAAAAAAAGTTACTAAAAGGCAATGACCCGATAAGCAAAGAATATGGGTGAAGTGATTGAAATAATAATAATCCATCATGAATAGGCATAAATTTTTTTTCCAGATAATAATAAATAATCAGGTATTGATTTATTTTTGTTTTTATAGTATATTATATGACCATGAATAGTAATACAGTATTTTAGAGGATGTTTAATATGAATAAAAAAGTATTACTGGCAATAAAAAATAATAATCGGGAAGCTATTACAAAACTGATAACAAGTACACCAGGTATTAGTGGTGTAAACTATAACAATAAACACTATGAAATTGAGTACGATAGCTCCGTTATAAGTCCCATACACATTGTTGAACTGCTGGAAGAAAATGGAGTATACATAGAAAAAGAAATTGTACAGGCAACAATAGGTGACATGAGCTGTGTCATGTGCTCTAAAGCGGTAACGAATGCGATTATGGATATAGAGGGTGTGCTTGATATTAATGTAAACTATGCCACAGGGAAAGCAATGCTTGTTGTTACCCCTGAAGCTGTTCATGACAGCGACATAAAAACAAAGGTTGAAGATGCTGGTTACAGGTTTTTAGGGACAGAAGAGGTCCAAACACAAAAACAGTCACCACTGCGCCTGATACAGATTGTTGCTGGGCTGGTAGCTGGTGCTTTGCTTATGGCAATGATGTATGGATTGTGGGCTATGGATACTATTGGCATCGCTATTATATTAACGCCAGTATTTCTTTTTGTGAGCTATCACATATTTACTGGTGCATACCATGCACTGAAAAATAGGGTTTTATCAATGGATGTTATGTATGCCATGGGCATCGGGGTATCATTTGGTGCAAGTATCCTTGCTTCACTGCACGTGCTGTCGCATGAATTTATGATCTATGAAACCTCAATATTTCTGGCATCATTTCTTAACATCGGGAAATATCTTGAGGAAAGGGCTAAATCAAGGACATCCCATACCATTGCAAAGCTACTATCGCTTAGTCCGGATACAGCGATAGTCATTCGAGATGGGAATGAAATAGAAATAAACACCAGTGATGTTACCATTGGAGACACGGTTGTTGTGAAACCGCAAACGCGCATTCCGGTAGATGGCGAAATTGTAAAGGGACAAAGTTATGTGGACGAGTCGATGGTAACCGGTGAATCTGTGCCAGTATTCAAAAGCGAAGGCAATGCGGTTATTGGGGGGACACTTAACAAAAACAGCCTGATTGTGATAAAGGCAAAAGCTATTGGACAGGATTCAATACTATCACGGATTATTAATCTGGTTGAACATGCAGTGATGTCAAAACCACGTGTGCAACGTTTTGCCGACAGGGTGGTAAGCATTTTTATACCGGTTATACTGACGATTGCAACAATAGCCGCACTGGTTTGGTATGTAATAAATGGGGATATATTTTTTTCATTTGAGGTGTTTGTGGCTGTCATTGTTATAGCCTGCCCATGTGCATTGGGGCTTGCTACTCCAACTGCTATAACCGTTGGTATTGGAAAAGGCGCTGAACTGGGAATACTGATTAAAAATAGTGAAGCCCTGGAAAATGCTTCAAAGGTTACGCATGCAGTATTTGATAAAACGGGAACGTTAACAACCGGCACCATGACAGTGACCAATATTATAGCGTTTGACAACATCAGTGAACATGAACTGCTATCGGTTTGTGCTTCCCTGGAACGCTATGCTGAGCATCCTGTTGGTGAAGCAATTGTACAATATGCTACCAATCACCATGCAGTGTTCCATGAGGTTGAGGATGTCAGCGTAGTGGAAGGGAAAGGTGTCATGGGGACGATAGCTCAAAAAAAGGTTATTGCTGGCAGCAGAGATTTTATACAGGATTACATACCATGTGAAGTAACTATCGCACAAAAGATGAAAGAATTTGAAAATGAAGGAAAAACGGTCGTTGTTGTAGCACAGGAAAAGCCGTATGGTATTATTGCACTATCGGATACGCCCAGGACAGATGCAAACACGGTTATACGCTCTTTGCAACAGCGTGGTATAAAAACAGCCATGCTTACGGGTGATAACAGGCTGAGTGCTCTGGCGATAGCTCATGAAATTGGCATGGATGCTGTATATGCTGATGTTAAACCTGAAGATAAAATGAATGTTGTGAAACAGTTGCAAAAGGATGGAGAGATTGTAGCGTTTATTGGTGATGGCATCAATGATGCGCCGGTGCTGGCACAGGCTGATGTTGGGATTGCACTTGGCAGTGGAACTGATGTGGCGATAGAAGCTGGTGATGTAGTACTCTTGAGGAACAGATTGCGTGATGTGGTGACCTATTTTGAGTTAGCAGTAAAAGTAATGCGACGCATAAAACAGAATATCTTCTGGGCATTTGCATATAATGCGGTTTTAGTGCCTGTAGCTGCTGGCGTGTTGTATCCTTTCACAGGCTGGCTGGTAAAACCCGAACTGGCAGGGGCTGCTATGGCTTTAAGTTCGGTAACAGTGGTAAGTTTATCGTTGATGCTCAAGAGGTTTAAACCTGGTATATAAGCTTCATCAGTGTTTCTTTTATCCATGCTGGTAATTCGCCATAATCCTCAAAGCTCAATAAAGCCCCTAAATATATTTTATAACTTTGTCCCTTGAACTTCTTTTCAAAACCTTGTATAATGTAGTTGTTATCCCAATTATGCTGGTTATACAAATAAGCAGCATCAAAAGGATCTTTGGGGTCAATTCTTCTTCCTGCAACATACAGTTTGTTCAAAAAGAGATCAAAATCACCTGCTACTTTAATGTGATGAATAGTTTCAATTTTTTCAAGGTTTTTAAAAGGAAAAAAAACAAATGATACTTTTATTCCATTGATAAAGAAATCTATATTATCCTCTTTACGCTCCCATTTATCAATCTGGTTTTGATATAATGGTATTACTTTTTTTGCCAATCGGTTATATGAAAATTCTTTAAAATTAAAGAAATCAAGATCATAACTTATCCGGTGGTTATATTTTAACATTATGGCAGTACCACCAGCTAAATAAAAATGCGGAAACTGCTCTTGTATCTGTTGTGCCAGGGTAATTATTGTTGTGTTAATGGTGTTCATTCCAGTACCGCACCCAGAATTTTACTCCCCGTTTTATGTCAGGGTAACGAGATACTATGTCAGTTGTTTCCGTTGAATATAAAGAGTAGATAGTATGTATTTCTTCATAATTGCCATACTGCAAAACACGGAGAATTAATTTTTCAAGTGGAGCAGTATCCTGTTCATCCCATAAAAGAGATGTAAGGTTAGATGGAATGGGTACTTTTTGTGAGTAGAATGGTTTTATACGTTGTGGTTTTTGAATACCACTGTTCTGTTGCTGCATGATAGTTACCTGATAAAAAACAAATGTAAAGTGTATACTGTAAATACAGTATCATGTCTATAGTAATAAAGCAACTATTTTATGTATTACACATGATTACATATTAAAATTTACAAATTTCAGATTCATGGGTGTTAATAAAAAATGACATTATTACCGGTTCAGTAAAGCGCGGCTATTTTGAAAATATGATATGCAATGAAATAACAAAGAGGATTATTCCAAAAATACGGCGGAGTGTTTCGCTATCAAGTGACACCGCAATCTTACCACCAAAATAGCCCCCAATGATAAAACCTAAAGCCAGGGTAAGCGCAACCGGTATATTAACATAGCCGGATTTATAATATGCATATGCTGCAAGAATACCAATAGGTGGTATCATTGCAGCAAGTGTTGTTCCCTGTGCTAAATGCTGATTAAAATGCATTACATATATCAATGCTGGTATCATGATAATCCCACCACCAATACCCATAAGTCCTGATAACATGCCGGCTGATAGCCCAATAATAGTTGTTATAATAAGCATACAGACCTCTTTTGTTAAAATAAATGTTGACCAGAAAAGTAGAATACAATTGCTTTATGTCAAGCGATATACTGCAAAGGTTTAGCACATGGCAAAAAATACCTGTATTGTTACCTGTGAGCATGCCGGAAACTATATACCACCTGAGCTTACAGCACTTTTTTCCGGAGAGCATGAAATAGTAGCAACCCACCTTGCGTATGATATTGGGGCATTACCAATGGCTATGATTATTGCCAGCATACTGCATGTGCCACTTATATACACAAAGGTTACACGCCTTATTGTCGATTGTAACCGGTCAGTAGGAAGTGATGAATTATTTTCGAAATTTACAAAAAATTTTGATAGCGTTCTTAAAAATGAGCTGATACGACGTTATTACGATAAACACCGCAATACAATAGAACAGGCTGTTAGCAGGGCAATGCGACATCATACGCATGTCATTCATGTTGCTGTCCATTCGTTTACACCACAATTGAATGGATTTAAACGGTATTGTGATATAGGACTTTTATATGATCAATACTGCCCGGTAGAACAGCAATTAAGTAAAAGTATCAAAGAAACTTTGTTTGCACTGCATCCGTTGCGCATAGCATACAATTACCCTTTCAGGGGGTGTGGTGACGGTGTAACGGTATGGCTTAGAAAGCAGTACGGAGATAGGTACTGCGGCATAGAAGTGGAGGTTAACCAGGATTTATATTTTCAGGGAAACCATTTGTGGCGACAGTTATCCAGCAATATTGGGCAGGCAATAAAAAGGGCAATGACAACAGTGTAAAGGATTTTTGCTATACCATACACAATAAGAAATCTGCCATCCATGCCGAGATAGGGTAGCGATGACTATTGTTTGACAGTGGTCTGAGTATCAATACTGTTTTTGGGAGAAGGATATAATGGTAGTAGATATGACGATGGCGCAGAAGAAATTAAAAAACATAAAGGCTGAGTATGCTGAAATTCGAATGAGTGAAAGTGATACGGTAAGCATCCATCTTTCAAAGAATAGAGTGGAAACCTGTAAAGCTGGTAAAACTACGCAGGGATCGGTGCGCGTCTATAACAGGGGATGCTGGGGATTTGTTTCATTTACAACACTGGATATGATAGATTATGCAATAATCCGTGCACAGGAACTATCGCACATACAAAAAAAAGATGACGCTGTTTCCATTGCTGCCATGCAATCCAATGTAGTGAACAAAAAAACAAAAGTACTGAAGCCTTTGCACAGCGTAAGCCTTGAAGAAAAGATGGAGCTTATGCACCGCTATAATGCAATTTTAAAGAGCAGCCCATTGGTTGAGAATACCAATGTTGTATACAGGGATTCCATGACTCACTATTATATGTACAATACTGACGAAACAGGTGTTGATTATGAAAGCTCGTTCTGTGGCGTTTCTTTTTCGGCTATAGCAAAGGATGGTACTGTTATGCAACCGTACGGTGAATCGATTGCACAGTACGGTGGATTTGAACTGGTTGAGGATAATCACGCTGTGGCAGAAGAGGTGGTGAAAACGGCTGCAGAGCTGGTAAAGGCAGAGCAGGTACAAAGTGGACTATACAATGTCATAGTGGATCCAAAGCTGGCAGGGGTGTTTATTCACGAGGCATTTGGGCATCTTTCTGAAGCAGATTTTATCTACGAGAATCCCCGAATGAAAGAGCTCATGGTGATTGGCAGGCGTTTTGGTCCGGAATGTTTACAGGTGATTGATGATGGCTCACTACCCTATACAGGGTATATCCCTATAGATGATGAGGGGATACAACCGCAAAAAACCTATTTGATTAAGGATGGTATTTTGACTGGCAGATTGCACTCTCGGGAAACAGCTAAAAAAATGGGTGAGCAGCCAACCGGCAATGCGCGGGCAATATCGTGTGGTGCACACCCTATTGTACGGATGACCAATACCTATATTGATAATGGCACCGCAACTGCTGATGAGCTGTTTGATCGTTTAGGTAATGGATTATATGTAGCTGGCGCATTAGGTGGGCAGACCAATCTGGAGATGTTTACCTTTACCCCGGCATATGCCTATGAGGTAAAACGGGGAAAGAAAACGAGATTATTGCGCGATTGCATGCTCAGCGGGAATGTGTTCATGACGCTTATGAATATTGATTCAATTGCAGATGATTGTACCATGTTTGGTGGATTGGGAGGCTGTGGCAAGCAGGGGCAGGCACCACTTCCGGTTTCTTCAGGTGGGCCGCACCTATTGATAAAAAATGTTCTTATAGGAGGCAGCGGTGCTGGAGGCAGCAAAAAGAAATCATGATGCTATTCGCAAAGAATGCCAGGGCGTTCAATGCAGATGGTGGGATATCTATTCCAATGATACTATCAGTAAGTCAGTTACCTTTAAAAATAATGTATTTCATTCAGCGCGCGAATCTGCAGTACGGGGATATGGTATCCGCCTGAACATACATGGGAAAACCGGTTTTTCATATTGTAATGATTTCAATGATATAAAAACTGTCATTGCCCATGCAAAGGATACTGCACAGTATGGGGATAACGAGGATTATGCACTCCCTGGTAAAAATGCCATTCCTAAAGTAACGCTCTATGATGAACAATGGTTGGAAAGCTGGACTGTAGAAAATCAGGTCCAGCAAGTGCAAGCTATCATAGATACAATCCGTAAAGCATATAGTGATTGCATGGTTGATAGTTCGGCAGGGTGTGTTGACGGATATGTTTATTTGACCAACTCCAGTGGTTTTGAAGCGGGATATCGTTACCTGCAACATGGGGTTAGCGTTTCGGGATTGCGCATAGTATCGGATGGGAGCCGTATGCAGGTATATGAAAGTACTTCATGGGGAAGCACATTTGATTACCATGAAATTGTTAATCGTCTTATTATGAAGTTGCAATTCAGCGAAACGAATGCTGCTATCCCTTCTGGCAACTATTATGCTATACTAACGCCAAAAGCATTTGGCCAGATTATGGGGGTGGTACTACAGGGGCTTTCCGGGAAGTCGATTCAACGGGGTATATCGCGCTATATAGGAAAATTTGGGCAGAAAGTTTTTGGCAAGCAGTTGAGTGTGTATGATAATCCGCTTGAACATTTTGCACCCGGCAGTTACCCTTTTGATGGTGAAGGGGTGATGGCTTTTAATAAAACGATCATTGAGTGTGGATATGTACAACGGCATATAGCGCACCTGCAGAGTAGCCATATATTACAGTGCAACCCAACCGGTAATGCATCGCGTAGCTATGCTACATTGCCACAGGAAAGCTTTAGCAACATTGTGGTGCCGGGTGGGGATGTATCATTCAAAGATATGATTAGACAGATGGACACCGGTATCATTATTGACCAATTCATAGGATTTGGTCAATCAAATACATTGATGGGACAATTTTCTGCTAATTTAGATATGGCATGGTTTGTCAATAACGGAGAGGTACAGGGAAGGCTTAAAAATTGTATGGTGGCTGATGATGTAACAAGGATGCTTGATGATACAATAGTACTATCAAAAGAGCGCGAATGGATTGGCGATAGTTATCTGCCATATGTTATGTGCAGGATTGATTACACCACCATCTAATTCACTGATAATATGAAAGTTTTACAAAATACTATAATTTTATTGCTTTTTTAGATAACTTAGTTATGTTTGCGGTAAAATTGAGAAAAGGCATACTTATTCAAATTTATATATAAAGGAGTATTCAATGAAAACAAGAATTACAGAACTATTTAAGATTCAATATCCAATAGTGCTTTCAGGGATGAGCTGGATAAGCACTCCGGAGCTTGTTGCTGCAGTATCAAATGCCGGGGGTTTGGGAATTCTTGCCACCGGGGTATTAACAGCAGATCAGACCCGTGAAGCGGTGCAGAAAATACGGTCGCTCACCAAAAAGCCATTTGGTGCAAATGTTACCCTTTATTTCCCCGGTGCTGAACGGAATGCACAGGTTTTAATTGAAGAAAAAGTTCCTATTATAAATTACTCATTAGGCAAAGGTGATAAGATTGCAAAAGCAGCTCATGCCTATGGTGGCAAGGTAGTGGCAACAGTTACCACACATAAACATGCATTTGCTGCACAACGGGATGGTGCTGATGCATTAATTGTTACAGGATATGAAGCAGCCGGGCATGGCGGAGCAATTACTTCGCTTGTACTTATTCCGGCAATTGCTGATGCGTTAGATATACCTATTATTGCTGCTGGTGGTTTTGCCGATGGTAGAGGGCTTTTAGCTGCGCTGGCGCTGGGGGCAGATGGCATAGCAATGGGTACTCGTTTTATGAATACCAAAGAAAGTCCGGCTGCAGAACAGGCAAAACAGGCAAGTGTAAAAAGTGAGGTATATGATACTATTTATACACCAAAAGTTGATGGCTTGCCTGCCAGGTTCATGAAGTCTAAAGGGGTTGAGCATTTATTGAAAAAACGATTAAATCCATTCAGTGCACTTATCAGATCCAAAAAGATTGCCGATATGTTAGAGTTTCCATGGCTTAAGTTAGCGATTGGCATTATGCTCATGGGGCCAAAACGATCGATGCAAATGGCACAGATGGCAATTGGATTTGATGCATTTAAACTGGGTACCATTGATGGCGATTTTGCAAAAGGTGTGCTGCCATTGGGGCAGGTAAGCGGCATAATAAAGGATACACCAACGGTAAAGCAGGTAGTGGATTCAATAGTAAAAGAAGCAGTAGCGATAGAGAAACAGTTATCAAAAAAAGTAAAATAGCACGATAGTCATTGAAGAGTACGACAGAATTATCATCAAAGAATATTATTGCAAAAGGGTTTGTTATGCAGAAAGCAACATTGCAAGGATTACACGATTTTTTATCAGAAGAAAAAACGGTTGTTTCTATGCTACTATCCCGTGCTGATGCACGAGGTGATAGTATCGCATTAACCGGCTTTAAGGGTGATGAGAAATATTCCTATACATGGTCTGAGCTTAAACACCATGCCTATGCAATAGGATATTTTTTAATATCCCATGGATGTCAGTCTGGGGATAAGATTGCAATTTTTGCGCAAAATTGTCCTGAATGGACCATAGTAGATTTAGGAATACAATCTTCCGGGTGTGTCCCTGTTCCAATCTATGCAACCAATTCAAAGGATGAAGCTCGATATATTATTGAAGATGCAGGAATCAAGGTGGTATTTACTGGTGATCAGGAACAATTTGATAAGATTTTAGAAATTGCCACCATGTCATCTGTTACTCATGTTATATCGCTGCAGGATGATGTCACTGTAACCAGTGAAAAGGGTTTTTATGTAAAAGATATTATTAATACTACAGTAGATAGTGCGGTTATTGAACAGGTTACATCCCGCATGCGGGGACTATCAAGTAACGATATGCTTACCATTATTTATACCTCAGGGACAACCGGCAATCCCAAGGGGGCTGTCCATACCCATGCAAGCTTTTTAGCAGGTATTTATGCTTCAGTAGTGCGATTTCCTGAAGCAGGTCCGGGTATGGTATCGCTGGCATTTTTGCCGTTAAGTCATGTTTTTGAACGTATGTGGAGTTATGGGGTACTCCTTAAAGGTGGTGAAAACCATTATTGCCGAAATCCAAAAGATATTATGGCAATTTTACCGCTTTCAAAACCACATTATATGTGTAGCGTACCGCGTTTGTGGGAAAAGATGTATGCTACAATATTTGACAGATTGGAATCGGCATCACCGGTAAAGAAAAAATTGTTTGTATGGGCAACAAACGCTGGAATAGAATTTGATACCAGAAAGCGTTCAAATAAGTTTATCAATCCATTCTTGCTTTGCAAAAAAGCTATAGGGGAGATAGTTGTTTTGAAAAAAGTGAGAGATGTGGTGGGTGGTAGAGCGAGTGTGTTCCATGTTGGTGGTGCAGCAATGTCTGCAGATATTAATGAATTTTTTAACGGCCTGGGTATTCCACTGGCACAAGGGTATGGCTTAACCGAATTTTTCCCTGTTGCAGTGGGTACTGATAAAACAGCATATCCCGGAATATGCGGTCCTGTTCTTGATATTGTTGATGTACGAGTTTCAGATGAGGGTGAGATACAATTGAAGGGCCCAATGTGTATGGATGGCTACTATAATAAACCGGAAGCAACAAGGGAGATGTTTACATCTGATGGCTGGTTTAAAACAGGTGATGTTGGGACCGTTGAAAAACATAATGATAACCTGTATATACGCATAACCGATCGTATAAAGGACCTTATCATTACTGCTGGTGGTAAGAACATCGCTCCACAGGTTATAGAAACCATGTTAGGAGAGGATTTGTACATTGAGCAGGTGGTTGTAGTGGGTGACGGACGGAAATATATAAGTGCGCTCATAGTTCCTAATTTTGAGATGTTACATGAATATGCAAAATCAAAAGGGATTCAGTATTCATCACGCCAGGAACTAATATCTCATCCGGGAATACTTGAGTTTTATAACAATAAAATTGAAAAGCTGACCGAAGGTTTAGGACAGGTAGAGAAAGTAAAGCGCTTTACCCTTATGCCTGCTGAGTTTACTCAGGATAATGGTGAGATAACACCAACCATGAAGATACGGCGTAAAGTAATTCAACAGCGATATAGTGATGTCATTAACAAGATGTATGAAGATTAAGCGTTAATAGGGAAAAAAATAATATTGTATATAAAATATTGATTGAAATAATATAACCATAACATTGTTATGTTATGGTTAGTGTATTGAATTACGATTATTAGCAAAAAGGGAGTTATTATGAAAACACGAATTACACAACTTTTTGGTATCAAGTATCCAATTATTTTACCAGGGATGAGCTGGATAAGCACACCCGAGCTTGTTGCTGCGGTTTGTAATGCAGGTGGCACCGGTTATCTGGCAACAGGACCTTTAACAGCTGAGCAGACACGAGCAGCCATTCAAAGAATACGTGAATTAACCAATAAGCCTTTTGGTGCAGGATGTACACTGATCATGCCAGGAGCAAGAGAAAATGCAGAGGTTATGCTGGAAGAAAAGGTCCCGATTATTAATGTTTCATTGGGTAAGTGTGATTGGATTGCTGAAAGGGCTCATAAATACGGCGGTAAGGTTATTGCAACTGTTGTTACTGAGAAGCATGCATTGGCTGCAGAGAAACAGGGTGCTGATGCATTACAGGTTACGGGGCATGAGGCGGCAGCACATGGTGGACAGGTTACTACCTTTGTTCTTGTACCTGCAATTGTAGATAAAGTTAAAATTCCTGTTGTTGCTGTAGGCGGAATTGCTGATGGCAGAGGAATGGCAGCTGCATTGGCATTAGGAGCTGAAGGTATAGGAATGGGTACCCGATTGTCAATGACAAAAGAAAGCCCTCTCCATAAAAAAACAATTGAAGCCCAGTTGAAAGCAGGGATAGAAGATACCATATATTCCAACAGATTTGATGGCATCTATTGTCGTGTGTTAAAGACAAAATCAGCAGAAAAAGCAATAAAAAAAGGTATGAGTCTGCCTCATGCTGCTATACAATCGTATAAAATAGCAAAGATGATGAACCTGCCCTATTTTAAATTGGTATTGGGAGTTATGTTGCAGGGCCCTAAAATGATGATTCAGCTGGCACATTTTGCAACAGCATTTGATAAAATTAAAGTTGCTACTGAAGATGGTAATTTAGAATATGGTGTACAGCTCATAGGACAGTGTCAGGGTTTGATAAATGATGTTCCAGCAGTAAAAGATGTTATCGAGCGGACAGTTAAAGAGGCAAAAGCCATATATCAAAAAAATTTAAAGAAATTTTAAAAATTTGTTTATAATAAGGGGGCACGTTATCGCCCCCTTATTTTTAAAGTTATAAATATTATTATTTTAAGGCAGTTGTTATGACTATCAACAAACAGGTACAGGATAAAATAATGAAAGCAACTGTTATAGTTAATCCATCTTCTCGATCAGGATTAAAGGTTTATCAAACGCTAACCCATTATATGGATAATTATTATTATCATGAAGATCAAATTTTTATTTTAATTCCTTGACAAATTTACCATCAAAAAATAAGTTTGAACACCAAATTCTGAAAGAGATGAATTTCTTTTTTCCACAGTTTTTTGATTAATATATATAGCGTGCTACGCTTATAATCTATATAATTTTTATTAGAAATTTTCTATTAACATTTAACATCGAAGTGTGAGAGGCTACAATGAGTATCTGGCAAAGGACATTTTCATTAAAGAAATCTCAGATTGAGAAAAAATGGTATATTATTGATGCTGAGGGAAAAGTACTGGGGCGGCTTGCAGCGGAGATTGCACATGTTTTACGAGGAAAGCACAAACCAACCTATTCTGCACATCTGGATATGGGTGATAATATTGTCGTAATCAATGCAGAAAAAATTTTATTAACAGGTAAAAAACCAGATGATAAAGAGTATTTCTTCCATTCAGGATATCCAGGTGGTATGAAATTTGTAAATATTAAAAAGATGTTGCAGAAAAAACCGGAATATGTTTTATATCATGCTGTAAAAGGGATGATGCCCAAAAATAAATTGTCACGCAATATCATGGGAAATTTAAAAATTTATGCAGGGAAGGATCATCCTCATCAAGCACAAAAGCCGGAAAATCTGGAATTAAAATTTTAATAAGATAAATCTATAGGTATAAATAAATACGAGGTACGTACTATGGCAAACGCAGTTAATTATGCAACGGGGAGAAGGAAATCAGCTGTTGCACGAGTTTGGTTGAAACCAGGGAATGGGGCTATTGTTATCAACAGTAAGCCTATTAATGAATATTTTAGACGACAGACTCTTGAATTGGTTGTACGACAGCCGCTTGAAGAAGCCGGGGTACTTGCTTCATTTGATGTGTATGCAACAGTAAATGGGGGAGGATGGACAGGACAGGCTGGAGCTGTAAAGTTAGGCATAGCACGATGTTTGTCGGCGCTTGATGAAAAGTATAAAAAATCAATGCGACAGGCAGGATTCCTAACCCGTGATTCACGGGAAGTGGAACGGAAGAAATACGGACAGAAGAAAGCAAGGAAAAGATTCCAATTTTCAAAACGATAATAATGAGAATACAATTTTTCTTTACAAAAAGGATGCCGCTGAGCATCCTTTTTTATTGTTAAATATTAATAGTATGGTGAGCTTTCATGGTAATAATAGATATAGAATATTCTGATCGCTATATCATGATAACGTTAGATAGTGGTGAGCATTTAAAAATTGATTCTGTTTCAGTACCACAGGGATTGCTGCGAAAGGGTACTGAAATTGATATTGATGCATATGAACATATTAAAGAAGAGTCAAAGCTGTTTGAATGTAAGGAAAAAGCTCTTTACTATATTGGGCTGAGAGATAGATCGGAGCATGAAATAACAAAATATCTTATAAAAAAAGGATTTGATAAGAATACAATATATAGAGTTATAAAATTATTTATAGAAAAAGGATTTATAGATGACTATCACTATGCATTACAGTATGTCCGTTCGACACATGAACACAAAGTTGTTGGCAACAGGGTGATAGAAAAAAAATTGTTTGAACGAGGCATCCATAAATCGTTAATAAAAAAAGCAATAAAAAAAATGCAGGATAACGAGCCTGATATTGAGCGCATATATCAGATAGCACAAAAAAAATATAATCGTGTAAAAGGAAAAGAGCATGCCAGGGAAAAGGTTGGATTGTTTTTGCAGCAAAGAGGTTTTAGCTGGGATACAATAAAAGAGGTTTTGAACAGGCTTGGTGATAATAATAGTGATAATAATAATTTTATTGATGATTAGGCAATCCATGATACAATCGTTTTGTGGAAATAAATAATATTGAAATTGTAGCACCAATTTTTTATATTGTTCTCATTTGATATGTTGTTATGTTATTGATTGAGTAGCCGATGCAGAGGGTTAATCACAATTTATAATAATATTGATTTTATGAAATTGATTACAAGTATACAACAATGAGATACAAAAACAACCATGCATTGTTACAGGGAAAGGTTCAACAAGATAATCACTACACTATTTTATTATTGAGAGAGAGGAATTCAGCATTATGATGAAAGTTCATGATTTGCGAGTTGCTTTTATTGAATACTTTAAACAGCGAGATCACAGGATAGTTCCATCAAGCTCGCTCATTCCGCAGGATGATCCTACATTGCTCTTTACCACGGCTGGCATGGTTCAGTTTAAACCTATGTTTGCTGGTACAATTAATGCAGAATACACACGTGCTGCTTCTATACAAAAATGTTTACGTACCAGTGATTTAGCAAACGTTGGGAAAACAAAACGGCACTGCACTTTTTTTGAGATGCTGGGTAATTTTTCATTTGGCGATTATTTTAAGAAAGAGGCTATCCAGTGGGCATGGGAATTTTCCACACAGGTTATTCAATTTCCAGAAGAGAATATCTGGGTTTCTATATATACCGACGATGATGAAGCATTTGATATATGGCATACCATCATTGGAATACCTGAACAAAAGATTGTTCGTCTTGGCAAAGAGGATAATTTCTGGGGTCCTGCAGGTGATTCAGGGGCATGTGGTCCCTGCTCTGAGCTGTATCTGGATAGAGGGGCAAGCTTTGGGTGCGGTAAGCCTGACTGTAAACCAGGATGTGATTGTGAACGATTTTTAGAATTCTGGAACCTGGTGTTTAATCAGTATTTTCAGGATACTGAAGGGAAGCTTCACCCACTTCCTAAAACTGGTATCGATACAGGTATGGGGCTGGAACGGCTGGCAACATTAGTGCAAAATGTCGATAGTATCTATCAAACAGATGAACTCAATGAATTGGTAAACTATGTTATAAACAAACGCAATATTCGCTATGAGGGAGACGCACAGGTTGCTGTCAATGTTCTTGTTGAACATGCCAGAACGCTGACTTTTGCCATCTCGGATGGGGCATATCCCTCAAATGAAGGGCGCGGGTATGTTTTGCGACGTATTCTCAGGAGAGCATTGCGCTATAGTCGTCAGATTGGTATCCATGAGCCATTTGTTTATACCATGGTGGAGCCTATTGTTACAATAATGGGAAAACAATATCCGGAGCTATCGTCCACAAAGGAAAATGTGAAAGCTGTTATTAAAGGTGAGGAGGAACGCTTTTTAGAAACAATTGAAAATGGTATGGACAGGCTGGATGAAATAGTTAATGCCCTGAAAAAGAAGGGAGAAAAAACAATACAGGGGAATGATGTCTTTGTATTGTACGATACCTTTGGCTTTCCGGTTGAAATGACAGAAGAGATAGCACAGGAACATGGGATGACTATTGATAAAGTTGGTTTTGAAAAAAAGATGGAAGAGCAACGTACACGAGGGCGCCAGAGCTGGAAAGGTGCAGAAGGAAGTATTGATACTATTGTTGGACAGTTAGCAAAGATTATCCAGAGAACAGAGTTTGAAGGATATGAAAAATATGATTCGGAATCTGATGTTGTTGCCATGTCAAATTTTGAAGATTTGAAGGTACAGCTTGCAGATGGTGAGAGGGGTATAATAGTTGTCAAGAATACACCGTTTTATGGTGAGTCGGGTGGGCAGGTAGGTGATACTGGTTATATATATGGTGATAATGGAACTTTCAGAGTAGAGGATACAAAAAAAAGCGGCGACCTCATTATTCATGTGGGACAGATGGAGAAAGGATATTTACAAGAAGGGGAGCATGTACGCTTGTCCATTGATGGAATACGTAGAAATTGTATACGGGCAAATCACACTGCAACACATCTGCTGCAGGCAGCTTTACGCAATGTTTTAGGGCAGCATGTTAAACAGGCAGGTTCATTGGTTGAACCGGAGCGTTTTAGATTTGATTTTACCCATTTTAAGGCAATGTCACATGATGAATTATTGCAGGTTGAAACTATGGTGAATGAAAAGATATGGGCATGCTTGCCGGTTGAAACCAGTGTTATGCCATTGCAGGATGCAATACATGCGGGAGCAATGGCTGTGTTTGGTGAAAAATATTCGGACATTGTGCGGATGGTGTCGGTTAATAATTTCAGCAAGGAGCTTTGCGGTGGTACGCATGTAGATAATACCGGAAAAATTGGTGTTTTCAGGATAATGCATGAGGCTTCACCGGGTGCAGGGGTACGGAGGATCGAAGGTGTGACGCTTAAAGGAGCATATGAGCGTCTGTTACATGATCAGCACCTGCTTGGCAGGGTGATGCGTTTGCTTGAGGTTAATGAATCAAATGAATCAAATGTAGAGAAAAAAATAACTGAGATGGTAGAGAAGGTATCGTTATTAGAAAAAGAACTGGAAAAAACAAAAGAAAAGGGACTTAAAAGTATAGCAAAAGATTTATATGACAAAGCAGAAACAATTAATGGCATAAAATTTGTAAGCGCTGTATTACAAAACATGGATGCTGAAGCATTACGCTCAGTGGCTGATTTTGTTCGGGAGCTATCCGTTGCAGTGGTGGTGTGCCTTGCTTCTTCACATGATGAGAAGGCTTTTATTATTGCTGCTGCTAACAAAATAGCTGTAGATAAAGGTATTGATTGCAATGCTATCATTAAAGCTGTTGCAAAGAAGATTGGTGGTGGCGGCGGCGGCAGGAAAGATCTGGCACAGGCAGGTGGTAAATCCCCTGAAAATGTTGGGATTGCTTTATCCATGTGTAAAGAGATACTATTGAATAGTTTTAAATAACATATTTTTTAATTTGTCATTAATTTTTGAAATACCATCTGGTCGTGATATATAAATATGTATATTATAATTAATATATTCAAGGGGGCATTATGGGCGAACTGAAAACAATGGTCCGGTATTTTTATGATACATGTGATAGGTTACCGGACAGGCCAGCACAAAAGTTTAATAAAGAGCTGTATGATGATAACAACGGGCTATTTACTTATGCTGAACTTAAAGAACGGATTGAGGATATTGCATGTGCATTAATGAAATTAGGTTTTCCTTATAAAGGGCGAGCTGCTATTTTAGCTCCAACAAGCTATATGTGGACACAGGTTGATATCGCAATTGCATGTGCAGGTGGTGCAAGTATTACAATTTTTCCTACGCTTTCAAATAATGAAGTTAAATATATTATGAATGATTCCAGATGTACTATTGTTTTTGTTGGCGATAAAACACTTCTTAAACAGGTTAAGGAACTAGAAAAAGATTTGAAAAGCCTTAAAACAATAATAGTGATGGATATGTCATTTAAGGGTGATAAAAAGAAGGTATTCGGTATTAAAGATTGTATTGCCATGGGACGGGAATGGCGAAATAATCAGGCAAATTATAAAAAATATAATAAACGCAAAGATAGTGTAACATTAGATGATTGGTTTACTATTCTTTATACATCGGGTACAACAGGACAGGGGAAGGGTGTTATTTTAACCCATTGGTGTGGTTCATCACGGTTGGAGGGAACAACGGAATATTTTCAAAGGTATAATTTTGATGTTAATGAGAATGATGTTACACTGTGTTATCTTCCACTTTCGCATGTTTTTGACCGCGGTTCATGTCAATGGCTGGCTATCAGTAAAGGGTCGTTAATATGTTATGCCGACAAGCCAGCAACCCTTATTGAGGATATGCAAAAGTACAATCCAACATGGATTAATTGTGTTCCACGGCTGTATGAAAAAATATATATAACCATGCAGCAGCAGATGGCTGAGAACCCTTTACAAAAAAAATTATTTAATTGGGCATTGAATGTAGGATTACAGGCTTTGAAATATCGTGAGGATGAAAATGGGTGTTATAATATGCATCCGAATTTTGATCTAAAGTCCAGGCTGCCACTATGGCTTAAGATTCAATATTCCATTGCTGATAAAATTTTTGCAAAGGTGCGTGGTTTGTTTGGTAAAAGATTCCATCATTCATTTTCGGCAAGTGCTGCAATTTCGCCTGATCTTTTGCGATTTTACTATGCGCTGGGATTGGCAGTCATAGAAGGGTATGGTTCAACAGAAAGTTTCAATGCTGCGATACTCAATCCAATAACAGCATGTAAACCAGGGTATATGGGAAAAGAGGCAAATGGGAGCAAATGCCGTGTTTCAAAAGACGGTGAACTGGAACTTTCAGGTGCTGGTATTTTCAAAGGCTATCTCAATAAACCAAAAGAAACGAAAGAAACTTTTACCAAAGATGGTTGGTTTAAGACAGGGGATATTGTAGAATTATCAAGCGATGGTTATTTTAAATTCATTGAGCGGAAAAAAGGGATAATCTGTACCTCTATTGGGAAAAATGTTGCACCTGCCAAGATTGAGAATTTATTTTCTACAAGTAACTGGGTAGAACAAATATTTCTTGTAGGTGATGAAAAGCCATTTATTACTGCCTTAATTGTACCAAATTTTGCCAACTTCATGGCGCTGTTTAAGCGAGAAGGTATTACATATGATGAGTCGAAACTGGTATATGAAGATGTTGGTGGCATGCAGCTTTGCGTACAGGTTGGGGATGATTTCATTAACAACTATCGCTTAAAAGAATTGATTGATAACGATGTAAAAGAAGCAAATAAACATCTGGAAAAGTTTGAACAGATTAAGAATTATACCATTTTGAATCAGCGGTTTACTGAATCTAATGGGATGCTAACACCAACTCAAAAAACTAAAAAGCGGGTGATAGTTGAAGTGTTTAAAGATGAAATTAATAAAATGTACGCATAAAAATATTATTATTTTTATTTTAATAGAGCAGGGTTGTATCCTGCTCTATTTGTTTTTATAGGACAGTGTTTATACTATGCCATAGGCTACCATTGCTTTGGCAACCTTTAAGAAGCCTGCAATGTTTGCACCGGTGAGATAATCCCCTTTTTTGCCATAAGCTTCTGAGGCATCCAGACAACTTTTGTGAATGCTTTTCATGATAATCTGTAGTCGATTATCAACCTCTTCTCGTGTCCATGATAACCGTAAGCTATTTTGAGACATCTCCAATCCAGATGTAGCAACACCGCCAGCATTTGCTGCTTTGCCAGGTGCAAAGAGGATATTGTGTTCACGATATACCTTGATTGCGTCCAGATTTGAAGGCATATTTGCTCCTTCAGAAACGCAGATACATCCATTTTTGATAAGTGCTTCGGCATGCTTGCCATCTATTTCATTTTCTGTTGCTGAAGGGAATGCCACACTAATTTTGATACCCTGCTCTTTAATAACATCCCACACTGATTTACCTTCAAAATAATGAGCATTTTTATATTTTTCGGCATATTCTTTAACACGACCGCGGCGAACATTCTTCAATTCCATGAGAAATGCTAATTTATCTGGAGTTATGCCTTCTTCATCAATGATTGTTCCATTTGAATCGCTGCATGAAATAACCTTTCCGCCAAGTTGTGTAACCTTTTCTATGGTATACTGTGCTACATTGCCGGAGCCACTGACGGCTACAGTCATTCCTTTAATTTCTTTTCCAACAGTTTTTAACATCTCTGCTGCAAAATAGGTTGCACCATATCCTGTTGCTTCTGGTCTAAGCAAGCTTCCGCCATATTCAAGCCCTTTCCCGGTTAACACTCCAGTATGATCATTCCGTATTTTTTTATAATAGCCAAACATAAATCCTATTTCACGGGCTCCTACACCAATATCACCTGCTGGTACATCAGTGTCAGGACCAATATGTCGGTATAGTTCGCGCATGAAAGACTGGCAAAAACGCATGACATCCATATCTGATTTTCCTTTTGGGTCAAAATCAGATCCCCCTTTTGCGCCACCCATAGGTAGCGTTGTAAGGGAGTTTTTAAATATTTGTTCAAATCCAAGGAATTTTATAATCCCCAAATTGACTGAAGGGTGGAATCGCAAACCACCTTTATATGGTCCTATGGCGTTGTTAAACTGAACGCGGAAACCTCTATTAACATGGACATTACCATTATCATCAACCCATGGTACTCTAAATATAATTACTCTATCTGGTTCAACAATTCGTTCATAGATTTTTGCCTTCACAAATTCGGGATGTTTTTGAACAGTTGGTTCAAGTGTTTCCAGAACCTCATGAACTGCTTGAATAAATTCTTTTTGCTCTGAATCCTGCCTTTTAACCTTGTCTATTACTTCTGATATTACTGACATTGTAATGCCTCCTGTATGATATTAAAGATAACCATTGCTTATAGATAATGATGAATCATCAAAACATGCCAAATATATGGAAATGAACACACTAAACAATTGATATAATTGTCAATAATATTTTTTTATAACATGATGTTTATTAAAAAAAATGGTTGGTGACAGTACAGTTGACATGAGGCTAATAGAAATATAATCAAGCGTTTTTAGCTAAACAATAGTATGAAAATGGTATTAGTTTAACTCATAAAACATAGTACTTTCTGGGTGGTGATATCAGCCATAAGTTCTACATCGTGTTCTTTTAGATCAAAAACTTGGATAACGTGATTATATTGAGAATCAGGTAGAAGTTTAGTAAAAATATCGGGGAATTGCTCAAGAAAGTTTTGATGATAAAGAACGTTGCTTATACCATAAAATAATGCTACATAAAAAATATCGGTTTCTACCAGATCCTGAAAAAAATGAGTCCCAAATGAAAGTTCAGGCATTATATTTTCGTTGATCAACGCAAGTTCAACCAGTACTTTAATGTTATTTATCTCAGCGAATCTAACAGGAACACCTAATGAAGGTGTAGTTGTGCCCCATCTTCCCGGCCCAATGAGCAATGCTGGCATTTCTTCACGATCTTGTATTGCCTTGTTTAATTTGCCTACAGTGCGTGCCACATCATATTTTTGGGAAATTGAAAGTGAGTTATACAGATACGGATCTACATAGATTATTCGCTTGATAGGCTGAACTATACTGCCCCCCAGGAAGTTACCCCGGGAGGTAAAAAAGATATGATCGCCGGGTATATCTTCAGGTAATTTCACTTTTTTTCCCAATCCTTTTATCTGATTGGGCCTGCATTGCAATATGTTGATGTAATACCCCTCTTCTTTATTAAAATTTACGGTAAACTCAATATCGACAGGGTATTGATATCTATTATGGATAGTTTGTAAGATTGTTTTAATGTTACTGGTAAAATCAGTGTGCATTAATAGTTCATCAAAAGTAACGACCCAATATTCTTTTTGTTCGCCATTCATATTTTTAATAGTTTGTTCAGCTTCATAATCCCTTATTCCTAAAAGGTGCATTGGAAGATTGAGATCTTGAATGTTGAATAGATCGTCCATCTGTATGGTTTCTACTTGATTGGTTGTTATGTTAAGAACATCTACATTGTGTTGTGAAAATCGCCGTACGTCTTTAAAATCATAAAGGGGTTTGGAGCGTGGATCGTCAAGAGCAACTATGCGAGGATAATCACCTTCAACACGGTTGACAGCTCGTGTACCAAGACCAATAACAAGACGGATCATCCCTGATTCAGGTTTCATCTCTTTTTTCCATACATAGGTATTATGTGAAAATCCTACACCACTTATATCAGGAAAGAAATAATTGCCACGGTGAGTGCCGGATACCCGTTGTACCAGAGGTGCCATCTGTTCGTTCATTGTATGAAGCCCTCGCTGGAGCCGGTACACAAGTGCATCTTCATTCATGGTGCTGGAATAAATTTGACGTACTGCATCAATAAAAGCTTGATACCGTTGAGCGGGAGAACCCTGATTAACAAGAAATATACTTTCATATTTTCCAGCAAATGCATTACCAAAAGAATCTTCCAGAAGGCTTGATGAACGGACAATAATGGGAGATTGTCCAAAATATTCAATCATCTGCTGAAATTGCTCCTTGATGTCATCGGTAAAAATGCCATGCAACATTTGTTGAGCAATTTCTTTTGCTACAGTGAAGTATCCTTCTTGAGTTTTTTGTTCCATGAATAACTTCCACCACCCGTTTTGAACAATATAGGTATAGAAAACATCTGAACCTATGTAAAATGAGTCATGGGGTTCTACAATATCATTCCATTGCATTCTGTTATCACTATGTAAAATACGGCGGGCAATGAGCATACCCGCTGCTTTTCCACCTATATGACCTGTCCCAATCATTCTGTTTTTGATTGCAATAAGGTCCTCCAGGGTAAAGATATTGGCGGCTAAGGTAAGTAAACGCTCCTCCCGTCCAATTATTACCTTGCATAGCTGTTCAATCATCTGTTGTTTTTTGGTGGGGTCCTCGTTTAATTCTAGTAACATTTCAGCTTTAAGAAAAAGCCTATCCCAGAAATCAAGGTTCCTTTGTGTTTTTTCTAAGCTTGTTTGCTGTATATGGGATATGAATGTGGTGACATCATCACTTCGGGTAATTGCAGTAAAATAGTCTGCATTTTTTTTGTGAGGGAAGAACATGGTTGGGGAATAGCGATTTTGAACCTTCAGGGGATGTATGTAGCAATCGCCATTGCATGTGTATACATCAATGAGTAATTGTGTGGTATCGCGAATACGAGCTATTGTTTTAAATGAGTGGCTATTGCGCAATAAAGAAAAATATGCAACAGCGTTTAATTCATAAAGATATGGGCATGTAATGACAAAGAAATTCCCTATCATGAGATCGGTTGCCCATGCTGATTGAAGTTCAGAAAGACTATCAAATATATAATATGCATTCTCACCTTCCCTGTTAATAATGGTATAAATTCGTTTTGAAAAGCTTTCAAAGCCCTCATGTGCATTGAGATAATGTATTTTTATTCCCGGCTGTTCAAAGAGGAGGGGAGGAAACTCTGCAAAGCGGATATAATTCAAATTTCTACCTTCTGAAAGTGCCTTTGAAACAAAAGGATCAACAAATGTTTTATAATCAGCAATGGTATCAACCTGCCACACTACATTATCACCCATAATGAGGTTGTTTACAATTTTGTCTAAGCATGGGAGTCCGGTGCTTGCTTTATTTATAGTATCCATTATAGATCTCCTGATAGTAAGGATGATTATTATAGTATAATATATATGTCATTTGTAAACTATTCTATATAATGTAGCTGTAGCAGGACTGTAATTGTGAAAATAGTCAGTGGTAAAGTAAATAGTATCGATTATTTAGTATGATGAACCTAATTCATTTAATAAATTACTAATAAAATTTAAATTTTTTTGGGCTGGCTGATTTCTATAGGCTTGAAATAAACCAAGCATTCTAATTAAATTGCATGAAATTGGTATTGAATTATTATTAGAAATATTATTTACAATCAATTGGAATAGTGTTATATAATCACAATTATCACGAGCAGTTCTTTGTTGAGTGATTCCATGGTTGAAATCATTAATTTTATTAATACATGTTTGTGGATCAGGAAGTAGCATAGATATAACCTCCCCGAGTTCAATGAAATTATTCAAAAATCATGCCCAACGTTACCGGCGTATGCGACGTTTTTGCCGTAGCGATAGCGAAGGTTAAAATGTGGCGAAGCCCAAGCGAACGACAGTAAGCGCAGCACATAAGCTTTGTTGTACGCAGTGGCAAAACATCAAGACTTTTTTGCTTTGAGCCATGACGGCGAAAAGCAAGTAATAAATTTAATATTTTATCTGACCTCAAAAATTTTAGAAGCTAAGGTTTTATTATCTCCAACTATCAATAATTCAAATTTACCTTTTCTATTACCGACAAAAGCTCCAGCTGTAATACTTTTTTTATTAAACCCCCACATAGGGGCTCTTGAATCAATTGGATATGAAATTATACGGAATGGTTGTTCAACACCAGCATCTTTTACAACACTTATTCGTAATTCTATTTTTGTAACACCAATAAACTTATAATGATTATCTAGTATCATTATAAAATAATCATCGCTATTAAAAATATCTGTTTTTTTAGTTATGTGCCAACCAACAATGTCTTTGCCTAAATAAATATCTGCTCCTTTATCATATGACCATACATATTTTCCAGATTTGTTGATATAACCATATTTTTCACCACCTACCAGTGCTAAACCATTTTTAAATTCTTCTGCATAATAAAACTGTGTATCTATTACAATTTTACCAGATTTATCAATATATCCATATTTATCAGATAATTTGACTAGAGCAAGCCCTTCTTCACCAAAATCATAAGCATCTTCAAATTGAGGATTGATTACAATTTTACCAGATTTATCAATATATCCATATTTATCAGATAGTTTGACTATAGCAAGCCCTTCTTCACCAAAACTATAAGCATCTTCAAATTGAGGATTGATTACGATTTTACCAGATTTATCAATATATCCATATTTATCAGATAGTTTGACTCTAGCAAGCCCTTCTTCACCAAAACTATAAGCATCTTCAAATTGAGGATTGATTACGATTTTACCAGATTTATCAATATACCCATATTTATCAGATAGTTTGACTAAAGCAAGACCTTCCTTAAAACTATAAGCATCTTCAAATTGAGGATTGATTACAATTTTACCCGATTTATCAATATATCCCCATTTTTGGTTTATTTTAACTGCTGCAAGCCCTTCTTTACCAAAACTATAAGCATCTTCAAATTGAGGATTGATTACAATTTTACCCGATTTATCAATATATCCCCATTTTTGGTTTATTTTAACTGCTGCAAGCCCTTCCTTGCTAAAATCATAAGCTTTTTCAAATTGAGGATTGATTACAATTTTACCAGATTTATCAATATATCCATATTTTTTATTCAGCATAACTACAGCAAGCCCTTCTTCACCAAAACTATAAGCTTTTTCAAATTGAGGATTGATTACGATTTTACCAGATTTATCAATATACCCATATTTATCAGATAGTTTGACTAAAGCAAGACCTTCCTTGCTAAAATCATAAGCTTCTTCAAATTGAGGATTGATTACAATTTTACCAGATTTATCAATATACCCATATTTACCAATATCAATAAGAAATAAATCATTACTACAACCGGTAAGATTTACGACAACCAAAATAATTAAAAGAAAAAAATTTACGTGTTTCATGGTATTCTCCTCCGGCAGGTTAAATTTTATTCCCCACAAGGCGGGCACGGACGCCCGGCCAAAGTTATGTTGCCATTGCATATAATGTTACCAGTATAATGCATAGTAGCATGGAACACGTTAAATTTATTTAATAGATTGATCTTTATGTCAATAAATATTTTATGTTTTGAATTTAGGGCAATTACGCATATGCTGTGTTATACGCCGTTTTTACAATTGTTTCACTATCCAGTGATTTTTATGGTTTTCCTTTAAATTATTTAATAATATTTTGGCTTTTTCTTTATCAACTTCTAGTCTATATTCATAAGCTTTTGCAGGTATGAAATTTGGATCTGCTTTTCTTAACTCTGCAATAATTTTCTTTGCATCTTGCTCTTGCTTAAGATTAATTAATGTTTCAGCTTTATATAATAATAAAATGGGATGAATTTTATTAAATCTAGATATGTATTCTTTTGTTAAAAGATCTAAACACTTTAATGACTGTTCAGGAAAATATTGATTATATAATTGGTAAAACAAAAATAAATATGCTAAGTCTCGATTTTCTATATTTATGTTTTTATTAAATTCGTACAATTTGTTAATTGATTCTTTGAATTTCTGATTTATATATGGTCCTTCATCAGATTGAAAACTTTCATATACTAAATTAAAAATAGATGTAATATTATCATTTTTTGATTTATTTTTTGAATTAGCATAGACAACCCAAAATGGAACAATTCCCTTATCTGTTTTTGTGTCTAGTATACCATCTCCATCAATATCAAATATATAATAGGCATTTGGACTTGTACCCTGTAAAACACCAATGGGATATTTATCTAATGCAAAAACTATTATTGGTGATTTGCCATCAACTTTTGTGTCATAAGCTAATAGTGTTACAACACCTTCTGGCCAGTTTGATAATTTTTGATTTGTCAGTTTATATTTAACCGGATTAGTTTTAATATAATTTGTTACATTATCACCAATTTTTAATAAATCATAAGAGTAAATATTGGTATGAATAAAAACAGTAATAATTAAAGGTAATAGAATTTTTTTCATGTGGTTTCCTCCTTTTAGTTAAAAATTGTAAAAATGTCGTATAACGTCTCAGCATAGCTGAAGTTTTTGCCGGAGCGGCCGTCTTCATATCATAGGCGCGGAGGCCGAGCACCGCAGCGGCTTTGCTTAGTTATATGAAGTCGTGTGCCCTGAAGCTGAATCAGGGTTGCCTATATAGAGTGAAGCAGTTAGTAGGAAGAATGTCAAGAAGATTCAGCGCAATCTTTATGCATAATGGCAGAGTCAAGGGAACGATGAACTGCCAGAGAGGGTTTTCCGGAAACAGTCTCTAAACCCCCCCTTTGGTGCTGTCGGGGGTAGTCCCGGTGGTACTGAACCAAAGGGGCAAAACGATCCATGCAAATAGACCCGGTGAATCTAAAGGAGATAAATGAAAGTGAACCGCCGATGAGTCATCGAGAATAACTTTCCCCGATACCGAAATCCGAGGGACTGCTCCCCGAGGAGAACAATGTCCAGCAGTAAACCCGTATTAATGGCTGTATGGTATCCGGTGTTCGGCGCTTCCTGGGGGCTTGTGGTGGAAAATGTGATCAGCTCGCTGCCCGGCCGGGAGGCTGTATTCTATCGGACATCATCCGGAACCGAGATAGACATGGTGCTGGGCAGGGGGAGAAGACTGGTCGCGGTGTAGTGCAAAGCGTCGGCATCACCAGAAACAGGAAAAGGACTGGCAATCGCCATGAACGATCTTGAAATACGGGAAGCGTGGATCATCGCTCCCGTGAAGGAAACCTACATGCTCACGAAAACGGTCCGCGTCGCGGCGCTGTATGAATTTGTTTCAGCGCTCGCGGAGGGAAGCAGCAAAAGCTAACGGGTGCAAGCGGAATGTGATTTTGTAGAACGATATGCGGATGACCAGCAAAATTTCGTCCAACAAAAAGGCGGTTTCCCGGCTGCCTTTTCCATGTGGTAAACGGCTATTTTTTATATCTTCTGATATAAATATTTGATTAATTTAGTTGTTGACAAAATAGCAATTCTATGAAATAATATATGAATGAAATTCGGTTTAATTAGAAATATTTGCCAAATTGCCATTTTATCTCTCCTTCCATTTGGCTTTTCACTGCATGCCAATGAAAATATTCAGCAGAGGAGTACTTATATATCAGACTGGGAATCTGATTCCAGATACATATGGTCGCTGTTAAATGGAGTCGAAAAGTATATTTATGATGAATCTGATACGGAGGTACAAAGGGAATACAAGGAAAAGCAGTATGCGAAAGAACTGTATAGAATAAACGCTGCGTATAGGGGTAAACAGTTCTGCATGCGATCTGTAAAATTGATTGATGTAAGGCAAGAAGAGTCTAAGACGCTGAATGAATTTGGGCGGCAGAAAATCATTAATTTTCTCATTTCCAAGATGGGGAAAAATAAATTTTCGCAGATGGTTGAGTCCGCTAAGAAGAATAACCAGTTTGATAATGAACAGTGGTTTTCTTTCGTGCTCAGCAATCTCGGTTCGTCAATAGCGTTCGTACTGGAATTAAATATGTGCGAGCGTTGTTATGACAAATCAATACTGTATAATGCTTATTACGAGGTACCGGTGCCTGATCAGAGCGAGGAAAAAGAGGCCGGCACTAACGGATATTCAGATGCCACCGGCATTCTTGATATTAAAGGTATAAGCAATGAAGATGGAAATAATCCAAGTAATCGTAATATAGTGCCTGTTGATATAATTAAGAGCTTTTCAAAAGAAGAGGATGTGATAAAATTGAAAAAAGGCGAGGTTTCACCTCTTCAGGGAGTTTTATCAAGAATCGAGTATGAATATGAATATGGTATCAGGAAAATTACCATAAGGTTAAAATAAGTTTAAAATCATTTTTTTAGGAGGGTTAGCTAATGGCTACAGCAGGATTTATTGTGGGAATTCTTTCGTTGTTTGGTACAATGCTTGGATGTATTCCCCTTTTAGGGGCGTTGAATTGGGTGAATATTCCTTTTGGTTTTTTAGGTATCATTCTTTCTGGCATTGCCATGGCAAGCAGTAATAAGCAAACAAAGGGGAAAGCTACCGCAGGTCTTGTAATGTCAATAATTGCAGTAATTTTTGGAGCAATACGATTGATGATGGGTGGGGGAATTGTATAGAATTAAGTCTATATATTGATTATTATTCCATAATAATTTGGCTATAGGGGTTGATAAAATTTATTTAATCAGGCTATCGAATTTTTAACTTTTAAACTATTGACTTCCCCTTACTGCTATATAACAAATGGACTTTCTACCAGATAGCATCGCTTAAAAAACAAGCCTCATCGCTTCACGATACCCTTCCTTTTTATCTCGGGTGATTGTCCGAATTCATTCTGAAAAAAAAGTGGTATACCATGGGGACATTGATACCAGTTTGTTTCAGGACAATAGGTGAAATGACATGTATCAAACGCTCCTTTCTTCTGAACACCACGCCTGTCAACATCATACCATCTGTCAGGTATCAATGCTTCCTGATTCATCGCAGCAAGTTTTTCGTAATTATCAAGAGATGCAAAACCAGCATCCGCAGTTCCTTGTTTGCCTCGGCTACCCGTGCCTCCTGACGATGCAACGCCTTAATTTCTTCATCCCTGCGCTCATCTCGGTCCACATCATCCATGAATCTCGGTAGTTTCTCCTTAATGGTGTCTTCCAGCAGGTTCAAACCATCAATGCTCGTGTCCTTCTTGCTTGACGCATTCGCCCGTATCTTGACCGAATCAATTGACAATACTTTACAATTCGCCAGCCCCTTCTCAATGGCAAGCTTATCCGTTTGTACAAACATCTCTATAAGCTCGTTTGTGAAACGAACCAAAAACTTCCCTATCGTCGAGTGGTCTATGACGCGGTTCCCTGAATCGTCTCATCACGTTCTCCCTGTTTTTGTCGCTTGATTACGGTATACTAATGGCATACTATCCTTGTTATGTACATTATTTCGACAGCCTGATTATATAAAAATATCTTGACCATGTGTAGCTATTATAGTGTACTGTTTGCCTGCAACAAATGGTGTATAGTCATCAGTGTTGGTATATGCTTTTTGACAGGGAGTATTTGTGACAGTATTGTATTGGCGATAGTTATTTTTTAATCAATAGAATGTGATATACTATATACTATGTCTGTCAAAGGTCAGATGATTGCTAGTAAGTTCATGACATGTTCAATATTTCATTATGCATATCAATTGTTTGATTATCTTTATTATGGAAGTGAATTATGTATACGATAGTAACCAATGAAAAAATATCTGACAATGTAGGAAAAGCTATTGTGGAAGCACCCTATATTGCAAAACACAGAAAAGCAGGGCAATTTGTAATAGTTATTGTTGATGAAGTGGGTGAACGTATCCCGCTTACTATCGCTGATGCTGATAGTGCTACAGGAACTATCACACTTTACTATCAGATTGTGGGGACCTCTACCCATAAACTATCGCTTAAAAAGAAGGGGGAGGAACTTTTTAATGTTGCAGGACCATTGGGGCATCCTACCGATATACAATGCTATGGTACCTGTGTTTGCGTTGGTGGTGGCATTGGAATTGCTGCTGTGTATCCAATTGCAGTGGCAATGAAAGATGCAGGTAACTATCTCATAAGTATTATTGGAGCGCGCAACAAAAATTTATTAATATTAGAAAACGAACTCAAAGCAAAAAGTGATGAGATGATAGTAACTACGGATGATGGGTCGCATGGTGTTAAAGGATTTGTAACCGATGAATTGAAAACGATACTTGATGGGGGGAAAGTTGATATTGTTGTTGCTGTTGGGCCGGTTCCAATGATGAAGGCGGTCAGTGATATGACCAAACAGTATGGGGTGAAAACACTGGTCAGCTTAAATTCCATAATGGTGGATGGCACCGGAATGTGCGGCGGATGCAGGGTTACGGTTGATGGCAAAAAGCAATTTACCTGCGTTGATGGTCCTGAGTTTGATGCTCATCTGGTTGATTTTGATGAACTTATGAAAAGGCTTAATACCTATAAAGAGCAGGAAAAAGAAAGCTTTGAAAAACATAAATGCAAACTGGAGCAGTACTATGGCAGATAAAATTCCACGGCAGAAAATGCCTCAGCAGGATGCAAAAAATCGTATCCGCAATTTCAATGAGGTCCCGTTAGGGTATGATGAAAAAACAGCTATGGTAGAGGCAGCACGGTGTTTGCAGTGTAAGCGTCCTGCCTGTGTTGATGGATGTCCTGTTAATGTCAATATTCCAGGATTTATAAAGGCGTTGAAAGAGGGAAGGCCTCTCGAGGCATTTTTTACCATAAAACAAACAAATTCATTGCCGGCAGTATGCGGGAGGGTATGCCCCCAGGAAGATCAATGTGAAAAATTGTGTGTGCTGGCAAAAAAAGGCGATGCTGTTGCTATTGGCAATCTGGAGCGCTATGTTGCTGATTATGAACGAGAGAAGGAACATTTTGTGGCTCAGAAGAGCGATAGCCATACCAATAAAAAGGTTGCAATCATTGGCTCCGGGCCAGCAGGGCTTACTGCAGCCGGTGATTTAGCACGTATAGGGTACGATGTTACCATTTTTGAGGCATTACATAAGGCTGGTGGCGTTCTGGTGTATGGGATTCCTGAGTTCAGACTTCCCAAAGATATTGTGCAGTATGAGATTGATGCACTGAAAGCTGCAGGTGTAACTATTGGACTAAGCAGGGTAATTGGCACGGCTGAAACGGTAAATGATCTACTGTCAACGGGGTTTGATGCTGTGTTTGTAGCTACAGGAGCCGGGTTGCCATTATTTTTAGATATACCCGGTGAAAATTTACAGGGGGTGTACAGTGCCAATGAGTATTTGACACGCTCAAATTTGATGAAGGCGTATAAATTCCCGGAGTATGATACTCCCATTGTCAAAGGGCAGAAGGTTGCAGTTTTTGGCGGAGGAAATGTTGCCATGGATTCGGCACGGACTGCACTGCGTTTGGGAAGCAAGGAGGTGTATATTGTTTACCGGCGTTCCCGCACTGAGATGCCGGCACGAGTAGAAGAGGTGGAACGTGCCGAGGAAGAAGGCGTTATTTTTACATTGTTAACCAATCCTGTACAGTTCATTGGTGATGAAAAAGGACGTGTGAAAGCAGTTGAGTGTCTGAAGATGGAATTGGGTGAACCTGATGCAAGTGGCAGACGAAGCCCAATCCCTGTGAAAGGTTCAGAGTTTACCATTGCTATTGATGTAGCCATTATTGCCATTGGGAATGGCCCAAATCCGTTAATCCCCAAAACAACACCCGGCATGAATATAACAAAGAGGGGAAATATCATAGCCGATCCCGAAACCATGAAGACAAGCAAGATAGGCGTTTTTGCTGGCGGCGATATTGTAACCGGTGCTGCAACAGTTATACAGGCAATGGGTGCAGGACGAAAGGCAGCCAAAGCTATTGATGAGTACCTTTCAACCGGGGCATGGTAGAAACAAGAATCTTTTCGCTCTCTTTATGAGGGGTAGATGGGTTTTTGTGTTTATAAATAATGGCTCTGGCTATGGCGTTCCAGTTTTGATTATACATGTATCGGGATATTTCCAGATTATTGCTTGTTATTGGCAATGAAGTATTTCCCCATTTGATAGTAAATGCGTAGTTATATCCCGCTTCAATCAAAGCTTTTTTACCAACGTCAGAAACAACACCAAAAGGATATATAAAGGTATCAACGGGTGTGCATAGTTTTTCCTCCAGCATTTTTTTTGATTCAAATACTTCTAATTTAAAATAACGATAGTTGTTTTTATAAAGCTTATCATTTATAAAAAGATGGAAGTAACCATGTGAGGCTATATAGCAGCCTTCACGAGAAAGCTGTTTTAACTCATCCCATGTCAAAACATACGGCTTTTTACCAATAATAAAAGTATTGATTCCCAATAACGGTTTAATCCTCATTGGTTTTAACACTGAATAATAGGCGTCAAGAGCTGTTCTATGCCCATCATCGATGGTTACCAGAATATTTTTATTGCCTTTTACCAGTCCGTTTTTGATTTCATGAAAGGTAACAAAGGTAAAACCATGATCTTTCAGTTCCAACAACTGTTTGTGGAATTCTTCCAGTGAGATGTCATAGTGAATCTTTTTTCCCATAAATGTATGATATACCAGAACACACACCGTATCCTGCGCATGCAACGTACTGACAGTAAACAGTAATAATAAAGTAATATACAATAATCGCATGATTTTCCTCTGCTAATAGATCTATTGTCAATAACTATCGGTACATATATAGTACTTATAAAGTGTCTGTTTATAAAATATTGTCAATAATAAATAATCTATTAAAAATGATTAACCATATTTTTTTAAAAAAATAAAAATCACCTGTAAATTATTTTTTTTCATATGCCAGATGTTGTTGCTGTAAAAAAACGTCGGGGTAACAACAGGTATTATGAATTATGATTGACGCATGATTATTGGATGATAGAATCAAAAAAAATTAAAAAGGAGGAGGGTTATTATGAAGATACGTTGTATAGAGTTATACCATGTTTCGATACCTTTACGGTATACATTCTGGCCAACGTGGATGCCCGGATATCCGCAAACTCATAATAGAACCTATACTGCCAGATAAAAATGCAGTGCTGCAACCATTTGTAAGTCCAGGATTGGGTTTTGAGATTGACAAAAAGTTGCTTTCAAAATATGGAAAACGATATTTTAAAATGACCGAGTTAGGTTTAAAGATTAAAGTGATACGTGAAAAGGGATTAAAGGAAGCACTGTTATTAAAGAAGCGTAAGGAAGGGCAATGATGTAATATAAAACAAATAGTACTTCTATTATTTTTTATTTTTGAATTGATGATGTTTGCTATATTGAATGTTCAAAATGAGTGAAAGTGCTGTTATTAGCATGGAATCAAAAAATTAAAACATGACAGCGGAGCAGGTGATGAAGCGCATACGTATTGTTGATTGTTTACAAAGTGATAAAAGTTTGGAGTCCTGCACGGTGGCAGGCTGGGTGCGTACCAAAAGGGAATCCAAAGAAAATATCTTTATTGAAATAAATGATGGCTCGTGTTTAACCAATATGCAGGTGGTGGTTGGTTTTGGCGATAGTTGCTATGAAACTGCACGGCAGCTGCATACCGGTGCCAGCGTTTATATAACAGGCAAACTGGTAGCATCTCCTGCAGCAGGACAGAAGTGGGAACTTAAGCCGGATAAGCTCATCGTATACGGTGATGCTGATCCCGAGAGCTATCCCCTGCAGAAGAAGCGACATTCTTTTGAATTTTTACGGGAGATTGCCCATCTGCGTCCAAGAACCAATACGATGGGAGCTGTCCTGCGCATACGCAATCAAGTATCATATGCGATCCACACATTTTTTCAGCAAAAAGGATTTTTATATGTTCATACCCCCATTATTACAACAAGTGATTGTGAGGGAGCTGGTGAGATGTTTCAGGTAACCACCCTTGATCTGCTGCATGTACCAGTACAGGATGGTTTCATAGATTATAGCCAGGATTTTTTTGGAGCAAAAGCAGCGCTTACCGTCAGTGGTCAACTTGAAGGTGAGCTTTTAGCATTAGCGATGGGTGATATCTATACCTTTGGCCCAACATTTAGAGCTGAAAACTCCAACACTACACGGCATCTATCCGAATTCTGGATGGTGGAACCCGAGATGGCGTTTGCAACCCTGGAAGATGATTGCACTCTGGCAGAAGAATTTCTTAAGTATATTTTTACATGGGTTATTGATAGATGTCATGAGGACATGGTTTTTTTTGATGAGCGGATAAAACCCGGGATACTACACAATTTAGAATCGATTATCACCAGTTCATTTGAAATAGTTACCTATACCGATGCTATTGCGCAATTAAAGCAATCGCCAGAACCATTTGAATATGCAGTAAAATGGGGGATAGACCTCCAGACCGAACATGAACGGTGGCTAACCGAAAAATATTATAAAAAGCCAATCATTGTTATAGATTATCCCAAGGAGATAAAAGCTTTTTATATGAAACGGAATGACGATAATAAAACTGTAAAGGCAATGGATGTTTTAGTACCCGGGGTTGGCGAGATTATTGGTGGCAGTGAGCGCGAAGACCGATATGATGTATTGCTACAGCGCATGCAGGCTATGGGGCTTAATCCTGATGATTACTGGTGGTATCTGGATACGCGACGATATGGTTCGGCTCCCCATGCTGGATTTGGATTGGGTTTTGAAAGAGCAATACAGTTTATAACAGGGATGCAGAATATCAGGGATGTCATCCCGTTTCCACGGACTCCGGGAAGCGCAAAATTTTAGTTAGTTAGTTAGTTAGTTAGTTAGTTAATTTATTTGATATGATAGTTTGTATAGTAGATATTGTATTAGTAGTATAATGTTGAGTCGAAGCCGATAGTTATACTGAAGTGGTAGCTCCTGTGCTAAACGTAGTTCAGGCAAAGAATTTTTTCATTGTAAGGATTTGTCATTTGATATTGCATCATTACTTTTCTATTTTTGGAGCGATAAACCATGAAAATAGGTATAGGCAACGATCACGCGGGTGTTGATTTAAAATATAGTATTATAAAAACTATACCAGAACACATTTTTATCAATGCAGGGACCGATTCGTATGAATCGTGCGATTACCCCGATTATATCAAGCTGGTTGCTGAAATGCTCCAACGAGAAGAGGTTGATTGCGGAATTGCCATCTGCGGTACGGGAATTGGCGCCAGTATTGTTGCCAACAAGCATAGAGGGGTGCGTGCGGCTCTTTGTACTAATGAGTATATGGCAACCATGGCACGTAAACACAATGATGCCAATATGCTTGTGCTGGGAGCACGTGTTGTTGGTATTGATTTAGCCATAGCTATCATCAATGCATTTTTGCATGCAACCTTTGAAGGTGGCCGTCACCAGCAACGGTTGGATAAAATACAACAGATAGAACACTAACTCATGATAAAAAAAACTATACAACACTATATAGGGATAATAGCTCTTGTTATAGGTTGTTGCCTTGTTACCGGCCTATCTTATGAAATAGCGTATACAATAATTTTTACGCCTGATGGGCTTGATCTTTTTAATGCTAAAAAGGTGCGATTAAAAAATAATACCGCTGGCTATACAGTAGCAACAATCAATTATAAAGAATCGGTTAATCCACTGATTACCGATTTGCTCCTTTCATTTGACAGCGATTTTCCTTATCTGGCCAAAGATGATTCCGGTCATTACGCTATACGCTATGCTCAGTATAAGTATTTACAGGATGCAATTGAAGGTGAAGGGTGTGCACAATTTTTTCACCGTGACCACCGTGTTGATATACAAACGGCAAAAAACAACTGGTTGACCAATTGCGATGATTTAGGTTCATTTACCATTGAAGCTTCCATAAAATTGTTACAGTATAGCTCGGCTGCTATTGTTTTATCGCGTACTGGTTTTTCACAGGGTAAACAGGGTTTTGAGATGCTTTGTGTAAAAAATAAGCTTGCTGTACGATTTTATAAAATGTTCTATAAAAAGGACAATACCCCGATTGATGTTTTTTTGCACCGGGGACCATCATTACCATTGAATGCATGGCAGCATATTTCTATAAGCTTTGACAGAATCTCCGGGAAGCTTGAAACATGGATTAATGGCGATGTTGTAGAAACTGTCTATTGTACTGAAAGTGGTGAGCCATTTGTTGATGTACTTGTGCCAAAATTTAACTGTCATGATCTGCCCATTGCCACTGTGGGGAAGAACTTTTATGGGTGTATTGACAAAGTAAGAATTTCACAGAGGTACATTGAAAATTTACAAAAAGAAACAGCAATAGCCATGTCGCACTACAAACCGGTAAGCTATAATAATAGGGATACCATAAATCGTGAAGGAATTATTACAAGCCCGGTATACCAATTTCCGGATTTTGGGACGATGGTGCTTTTGTTTCACTGGCAGGAGCAGTTGCCCCCTTCAACCTATGTATGGATGGAATTCAGGATCAGTGATGAAATGTTTAAAAGCGACGATATGCTGCCACAATGGTACAGGATAAACAATAACCAGAAAAATATATATCTAAAAAAGGTGGGTGATAGTTACTGTAGAGGAAAATATTATCAGTGGAGGGCACATCTGATATCTTCGCCAGATGGTACAAATGCACCAACCATCTATGCTATAGAATTACAGTATGCCCTTGATAAAGCACCTCAGCCTCCTGTGATGGTAGCGGTTGATTCTGTGAGCGATAGGGTGATAACGTTAAAATGGAAGAAGAATGTTGAGTACGACATCCTGGGCTATAAAATTTACTATGGTGTTAAAAGTGGAAAGTATGATGGGGTTATCACTACTATTGGCAACAAACGAATTACCAATGAACTATCGGATAACAATGGTTATATCAGTGTAACATTAACCAATGAAATCATTGAGGAAAACAGGAATAATGATGCAAAAGGATTTTTACAGTATCCTGTATTAAAAAATAACGTTATCTATTATTTTGCAGTTACTGCATATGATAGCTACAAACCCGATACACTATTCAACCATGAGTCAAAGCCATCAAACGAGGTAAGTGCCCGCCCCGAACCCGGTTCAGATATACAGTAGTACAGTACTATTGTATACATTTATACTTGCAATTAATGATATCTCTATCTATTATTAAGGTATCACATTATTGATTGAGGAAGGATACTATATGAAGATATTTCCCATCCATGAGCTTATTTATACAGTGCAAAAATTCCCTCTTTTACAATCAATGACACCATGTGAGATAGTACGATCACTCAACTTTTTTGAGGATGTTCCTTTTGATTGTCTCAATGAGATAGTTCATAATATCAACATCCATCAGTTTAATGACAATGAGATTGTTGCACGACATGGCAGGTATAATGAATGGTTTTACATTGTACTTTCTGGTAAGGTCTCGGTTTTTATGATTACACCGGATTATACAAAGTCAGAGTTATATTCAATAGAGCCTGATAATTTCTTTGGTGAGGACATAGTTATTAGTAATGAACCACGTGAAAGCACAGCGATAGCGTGTGGAGAAAGCATACTGCTTGCAGTTGATGCACAATCCATAAAAAAAATTATAGCTTCTTCAACAAGAACAAATGAAATGCTCAACAATGCATTTTTACAAAGAAAGATGAGAAATAACCTGCGATCAATACCTATATTTACTCATCTCAATGATGAGATATTTAATGAAATAGTAGATGTTGTTAATGTTGTGCAGAAAAAAAAAGGCGATGTTATCTTTAAGCAGGGTGATACGGGGGATGCCCTGTTTATGATACGAAAAGGAGATGTAAGCGTATACAGAAAAATGAATAAAAAAGATGAACTGATATCATTGCTTGCAGAGGGTAATTTTTTTGGTGAAATGGCACTTGTTTTAGGTGAACCACGAAATGCTACCGTCATCGCTAATAATGATTGCGAATTATTAAAAATTGAAAAAAAAGATTTTGATACCATTGTTTTACGCCATAAAGATTTATACAACAGTATTCATACTGTTGCACTTGAAAGGGTGTCAGGACATGAACTGGTTAATGCAACCGAGGCAATAGTTTCAAAAAAACTCATTGAATTGAACCGGAAGCTGAATAAGCATATTGATGTCATAGCACAGTGTACCTTTGAAACACCAAATGGGAGTGCACTTTTAGCAACATTACCCGGCTCACGCTATCCCTATGTTTATCCCCGCGATAGTGCCTGCGCAACCAGGATGCTCTATCGGGTTGCTATGAGTACACTGCGTTCTAATGATATTGCATTCAGATTACTGGCCGGGATTGCTCGTTTTATTTGCAACTGTCAACGAAGTGATGGATATTGGGGGCAGCGTTATGGACTTGATACAACCGAAAAAAGTATATACAAACAGGAAGATAATGTTGCTCATGGTGTTACCATACTGTGCCGATATTGTCTGGCTGCTAAACATAAAGGGCATGCACCCGGTGATAGTGAGGCTTATATCAATGCCATCTATAATGGAGCGATGTTTGCTATAAAACGTTATTACAGGAATGAGATACATCTCTTCTATTCAACAACCTCAATTCATGAATCGGCTATTGAAGAAGGATATTCTATATGGGTCAATTATGCCTACTGGTGTATGCTGTCACTGATAGAAAAGGTGGCGCAGGAATATGACTGTGTATCACGGTTTGAAAGGGTTATTGACCTGAAAGAAAGTTTTGGTACAATAGTTAACAATGTTTTTACTATTGATGATAGACTTATCAGACGGCTGAAACCTGATGGAGAAGCTGATCTGCGTCCTGATATAACCCTTATGAGTCCATTTTTCTTTGGTACCGGTGTTATGCCCCATGTTTTTACTGAAGATGCAATTTTTTCAAATACTATGAAGTTTGTTGAGGATACATTGTGGGACCCGGATTTAGGGATGTTACAGCGTTATTTACCTTTTATTGAGGATCCCAATACCCATGTTCATGCGGGAAATGGTCCCTGGGTACAATATACAGCGATGCTGGCACAGTATAATTATTTCACCGGAAAAGTTGAAAAAGGGGATAGAATTATTGATAGTATAGATAGGTATAGTGCTGATGGATACCTATGTGAACATCTGACAACACCGGAACGATTCCGTGAATTTTTGACTCTGGAATGGCTGTCCGGGACTGATGTTAGTAAAGAATTTGCAGCCAATATTATGGTTGACGGGATTACTTATGATTTAATTGTTGAGGAACTTAACCATATGAAAAATTCGTATGAACAGATAAAAAAGAAGATTGAAGCTGGTGCTGATAATTACCTGACATTTGCCATGCCCCTTATGTGGTCACATGCAGAGTATGCCATGGCACTGTTGTTAAAGACATGGCGCGAGCTTTTAGATAGTGGGGTAAAAAACAATTTGCTATGAAACACTATAAAGTAACATTAGCAATCCCTGATACGGTAGCACAGGAGATCAATACAATTTGTACTATTCTTCTGGATAATGGATTTGAGTGTTATCTGGTTGGTGGTTCAGTGAGGGATTTGATTTTACAAATTCCTGTGTATGATTATGATTTTGCCACAAATGCTCGTCCTGAACAGGTAATGAAACTATTTAAAAAAGTAGTCCCTACAGGAATAAAACATGGTACCGTCACTGTTTTGATGAGCCATGCACACTATGAGATTACCACGTATCGCTCGGATGGCAAGTATACCGATGGCAGGCATCCTGATAGTATTGCATTTTCGGATAGCCTTAAAGAGGATGTTGAGCGCCGTGATTTTACTATCAATGGGTTGGCGTATGATGTCAATAAAAAAGTAATTATTGATTATGTTGGCGGTATGAAGGATATTAAAAAAAAGGTTATTCAGACAATTGGTGACCCGGTACAGCGTTTTAGTGAAGATGGGCTGAGACCATATAGAGCGTGCAGATTAGCGGCCAAGTTGCATTTCAGCATTAATAAAAAAACACTGGAAGCAATCCCACAGATGCTTGATGTGGCATCAAAGATATCAGTGGAGCGTGTACGAGATGAAATAAAAAAAATGCTGGAGGTAGATAAGCCATCGGTAGGTTTTGAATATATGCGAGTGACTGGTTTGCTGGATTTGTGTTTACCGGAACTATCGCAAGGATTTGGTATGCAACAAAATAAATATCATTTATATGATATCTATTACCATAGCATTTACTCATGTGATGCTGCTCCTAACGATAAGCCTTTAATACGGCTTGCTGCATTATTCCATGATATAGGCAAGATTACAACACGCAGGGAAGGCCATGACGGTGATTATACCTTTTACAATCATGAGATCATCGGTGCAAAGATTGCCCGCAGGATTATGCGCAGGCTTAAATTTTCAAATGATGAGATAGAGTATGTTACTCACCTTGTAGAAAATCATATGTTTTACTATACACAGGATTGGACTGATGGTGCGGCAAGGCGCTTTATCAGGAAAGTTGGGCTGCACAATCTGGAGGATTTGTTTATACTGCGATTGGCGGATAGAGTTGGTAGTGGCATGCGAGATGGATTGCCTGAACCAATAAAATATCTTAAAAAACATATTGAAAAGGTTATTGCAAAAGACAATGCATTCACGGTTAAGGATCTGGATATTGATGGTTATAGTATAATGGACGCATTGCATATCAAACCGGGACCAATGGTTGGGAAAATACTCAATGAGCTACTGGAGAAGGTACTTGATAATCCCGAGCTTAACAATTATCAAACACTTTTAACACTTGCAAAAGAGATATATGCTATCATGGAACGTTCTGATGAAAGCTCATGCCATGATAGCATTCAGCATCAACAACATTATGAAAAATAGTGTGGCAGGATAGCTTTTAATTTTTTCTTCTGTTTTTGTGGCTGCTTTGTAGAATCAGTCATAATAGCATATTTGATAGCTTCCTTACAGGCACATGTCCTTTCCTGTTTCAATAATGGCACAAGATGCTTTATCAAAGCCTTAGCGTTTGCAGCATTTTTATTGAGGTTGTTTACCACCATATCAACCGTGACATGTTCTTCATCTTCTTTCCAGCAATCATAGTCGGTACTCATGCAGATGACAGCGTAGCACATTTCTGCTTCGCGGGCTAATTTTGCTTCGGGTAGTGTGCTCATATTGATGACACCAGCCTGCCATGAACGGTAAAGATGGCTTTCTGCACGTGTTGAAAAAGCGGGTCCTTCCATGCAGATAAGTATTTCATTGGTATGCATGGGGATATTGAGCTGTTGTGCTGCAACTAAAATTAATTCATGCAGTCTGCTGCAAAAAGGATCTGCAAAGGCAATATGGGCAACAATGCCATCCCCAAAAAAAGTGGAAATTCTAGATTTAGTCCTGTCAATAATTTGATCAGGGATAACAAAATCAAGAGGTTTAATCCGATCTTTTAAACTCCCAACTGCTGAAAATGCAATAATTTGCCCTGCTCCCAGCATTTTTAATGCCGCAATGTTTGCCCGGTAGTTTATTTCATGGGGCAGAATAAAATGTCCTCTGCCATGACGTGGTAAAAAACCTGCCCTGACACCATCAATTTCGGCAATGGTTATTATATCAGAAGGCATTCCCCACGGAGTTTTTACTGATACTTCATCAACTATCGTTACACCATCAATCTGATATAATCCTGAACCGCCAATAATGCCAGCATCAATTGTTGTTTTCATTGTATTTCACCTCTTCTTCAATAACTATCGCCTGCATGAAGCGATTGAATATAGTAATGCTTTTATTTCTTTTATGTCAAACGGCTTTTTAATGTAGCCATAGGCGTTTTCTTTGTCAACTAACTCTTTTATCTGGTCTTCATAAAATATACCGGTAATAAAAACAACTTTTTGCTGAGGTTTTTCATCTTTTATCATCTTATATGCATCAATTCCTGATAAAACTGGCATGGATACATCCATGAAAACAATATCAAAGTTTGAATCCTTGCATAAGGAATATCCTTCATATCCGTTGGTTGCGAAAGAAATGGTTGTTATACCTAGTGATTGCAATAATGTTTTAAAAAGATCACGGATTGCTTCATCATCGTCAACAATTAATACTGAAAGATTTGCTATATCTCTGGGTTCACATGAAATTTTAATTTCATTAGGAAGATACGCTGAAGAAAATTTGGGGAGCTCAATGATAAATTCGGTTTCTTTTTCCGGGATGCTGTAAAAATATATACTTCCACTATGTTGCTCAATAATGTTTTTTGAGATTGATAATCCCATGCCGGTGCCAACAATATTATAAGCTCCACCCTGTTTGGTAGTGAAAAAAGGATTGAATATTTCATCTTTGATTTTTGGATCGATCCCGGTACCGGTATCGTGAATTTTAATTATAGCATTACCATTTGATTCATCAGTGGTAATGGTAATGGTTCCTTTCCCTTTTGGACGTATGGCATGAACTGCATTGAGCAGGATATTGAGAAAAACCTGCTGTATAAGTCCAGGGTCAACATAGACAACTGGATCTTTAAAAAATTTTCTTACTACTGTTATATTATCTTTGGTTAAAATTTTTTCCTGAATCTTTAATATATCCTGTAATAATTCTGCAACGCTATGGCGTTCTTTATTGGTTATATCTTTTCGTGATAGCATTGAAAGATTTTTTAAAATGGTGTGTCCCTGCTCCGTCATCTTTTCAATAACCTTAAAAGCTTTTTTATTAGCTTCAGCATCATCAGGATTATTAATGGTATATTGTATATAGCCCTGTATGCTGGTAAGGATGTTATTAAATTCATGAGTGATACCACTTGCCAATTCGCCAATGGCTGAAAGACGCTCAGAATGAAGTATTGTATCTAATAGCTTTTGTGTCCGGGTTATATCTTGCCAGTATATTTGATGATATAATGAATTATCTATCTGAAAACTCAATATATGTAATTCTAATAGTATTTGTTTTTCATCGTTAGTAATACCTCTAATTGAAAGATTTGTTACACCATCAAGTGATTGATGGAGCAATGGGAAAAGTGTATCCCAGTCTTCCGGGTGAATGTTTACATGGAAATCGATATCAGTCATAAGGGTATCGGGTGGATAATGAAATAATTTAAAAAACTGAGGATTGGCATACAGTAACATTTCACCTTTAGACAGGGATAACCCATCAGGAAGGTTTTCCACGAGCGTACGGTATTTCAATTCTGATGAAATAAGCAGGTCCTCAGTTTTTCTTTGCGTTGTGATGTTTATACCAATTAATAAATAGGCATTAAAATCATTATAGAGTTGTATTTTTTCACCGGTGACAAGCAGGTTGAATGTATTGTTATCAATACAGAAAGTTATTTCAGTTTCGCGCTGCTCAATATTTTTATTTATGAGGTTAAAAAGGTTATTTATGGAATCAGGATTAGTTGCAAAATCATAAATTTTTTTTCCATAGAGTATCTTTTTAATATTATTATTGCGCTGTAAATACTCTCTATTTGCTCTAAAATATATTATTGTTCCCTCAATGGTAGTAATACAGATAATAGAAGGGTGTAATTTGATCAATGCATTATATAAAATGTTCTGTGATAATATTTTATAGATACTGCGTGAAATAAGGTTTTCTGTGGTGTATATTAAGGCATTTAACGAAGCCGTTGGATTGGATTGTGTGGTATGCGATTCTACTGTAATAAAACGAGGATGTTCGGTTAGCTCCAGTATGCCGATTATACCAGCTATACTGAACCTTTTTTTGAAGCGCGTTGTTACAGGAAAATCAGTAGCAAAAACCAATAGCGGTGTATGATCCAATTGCAACATTTGTTGTAATATATCAGAAACAGGTGTTATGGTATGCATGCTCAACGGCAAAATTAACAGAGAAGTGTCAGCACTATCATTGAACGATGTAATTGTAGAAAATTCTATGCGATTTCGGGTTAAATAGCGAACTATACGCTGATGCAATGGTGACTCCGTTGATAACAGAGTTACCTGATGGATAGAGTACCTATGAAGTAATTGTTTAAACATAATATTTTGTTATTAATTTTTTAATGATGAAAAACCTGATAAAGGTTCACTTAAATTAAATATAGTAATGCCATCACTAACACCACCATAGCATTGTTAATCATTGCCAAGCATTGTCAAGCATAGGGAGTACATCGGCTAAAAAATCCCCTACGATCATTGTCATTTGCATGTGCGCAGTCCCAAAGAATCTCTGTTATGAAAAAGTAGATTCTTTGCTGCGACGATGCATACCATAGGCAATAACTATCGGCTTTGCCTTACAATTAAAGTATTATTCCATAGACATCATCTATGGGTTACACCCCAGCCATGAGTAACTTCTCAATGAGTACACAATACTAACAATAATAGTTATTCATCAACGCTTTTTTATTCATGTCATTGTGATTAATCTTGACAGAAATATAATATCGATAACCTTTCAAAAAACAATATATTTTTTATGGAGGATTGGTCTATGATTCATAACAATGTAAAAACAGACTTCATCAGTGAAGAATATTCTCCACAGGTGGATACCTCGGCATATTTGCATCCAATGGCTGCCGTCATTGGACATGTTATCATTGGTAAACGGGTGATGGTGGCACCATTTGCTGTAGTGCGTGGTGATGAAGGGCAACCAATTCATGTAGGAGATGATTCCAATATTCAGGATGGGGTCGTCATTCATGCCCTTGAAACAGAGCATAATGGGCATCCAATCAATAACAATTTAGTTGAGGTAGATAGTAAAAAATATGCTGTATATGTTGGGAAACGTGTTTCACTTGCACATCAGTCACAGATTCACGGCCCGGCGTATGTTGGCGATAGTACCTTTATAGGGATGCAATCGTTAATATTCAAGGCAAAGGTGGGGAACAATTGTGTAGTAGAGCCTAAATCACTGGTTCTGGGGGTGACCATAGCTGATAGGAGGTATGTCCCGGCGGGTTCTGTTATTAAGACACAGGGTGATGCTGATGCGTTACCTAGTATTGATGACAGCTATATTTTTAAAAGCCTCAATGATGATGTAATTCATGTGAATGTAGCATTAGCAGATGGCTATAAGGTAAAGAAGATTTAAATGGTTACATCCTCTATGCACAGAGGATGTAACCGTTATATGAATTATTCTTTTTCTTCTTGCTGCATTTTTTCCAGTAATTTTTGTAATTGCTGTAGCTGTTCCAATGCTTTTTGTTGTTCTGATGAAAGCTTTTCTGTTTGTTCTAACATCTCCTGACTAACTTTCCCGGGGGCTCGGTATGCATTGAAAGAACCGTATAGTAAAAAAACATACAGGACAGCCAATATCCCTATGATTATTTTTGCTACAGTTTCTTTTGCGGCAAGCGCTTTGACAACTTCGTTACAATCATCCTCCACTGATACAATTTTTTCTGGTTGCTTTTTTGTGGCTTCTGTTTTACACTTTACGGTAGTATTTATGTTTATTGTTACTTTGGGACATTATACCCCAATATCCGGGGCGATGCTACTCATTCCCAATTGGTTTGAGGACGGGTTCGTGAGGATACAATGCAAAAACTTTCATTAATATGGGGAATTTTGGCTTTACTTTCAATGCTTACGATCTTTATTCCCTATCTTAATTCTTTTATTATGATAGCTATTTTATTTAGTGTTGCTGGATTAATAATTTCAATTGTAGCATTAACTATAGCTAAAGACAATAAAGGATTTGCGATAGCTGGCATTATATGTTGTGCAAGTGCCGTCATTTTTGGATTATTAATTGTAGCATATTTTGTTTTTGATGTAGAAGTAAAAAGTTTATGATTTATGAATGGAATAAATGATTGAAAAGAGAAGTTAGCAAAATTACTATCACAGTTAATAAAAATTATATGCATGACATTGTTTTACCAGTATTTATTGTATGGATAATTGTTAGCATACTATCGTTAACGATTGTAACTATAATTGTGAGAATAGAAGAGAAAAAAATCTTATTTTTGTCTTCAAAAATGTCTGTAGTGCATAACGATAATGGAAAGTGTGTTTTGTGTGGGATGACAGGAGCATTTTCTTTGTATTGTATAGCTTTACCTTAAACATGTTTACATAAATTATTTTATACTCTTTGTACATGGTGGTCCTCCCCTTTTGATGGTTCCCATCTTCGGGGGTGGTACCTTTTTATTATACAAAAAAGCGTAAATTATATTTTGGTTTTTTCCAGCAATTGTAAATCGGTGAAAAAAATGCAAAAGTTTATATTTATCAGCAATGATGAGCACAAAAGAAATGAACTAACAAAACAATTAGATTGTGTTGATTGTATAGTATGGGATGAGCAAACAACCACGATTAATAAATGGGTTAATGACGATATGTGCACTATTATTGATGTTGAGTTATTACCAGCCATCCATGGAATTGGGTCAGTTATTGATGAGTTTTCCAGACGCAAAAAAGAGATTATTGGTGTTAGCTCAAAATCTTCAATAAGTGAGATTGATAAAAAAAATATTGTCCAGTATGGTATTACTGCTGTTTTCCCATTATCTCAATGCAGGTATATCCCTCCCTACTGTGACAAGTACCAGGGACTTGTTTCCGGAATTATAGGCATAGTGGATAACAATATATTTCATTGTCAGGGACTATCGACATTAATAAAAAAGTTTGGCTATGATGCAATTGTTATGAATGATTTGAAGGATTGTTGCAGTGCAGACAATTCAATGGATATTTTGTGCATTAATTGTTCACAGGTAAGCCCTCATGAAATTGCAGCTATGTACATAGGGGGAAAGCTCCCAAAAAAAAATGCAATGGTATTGTATAAAAGTCATGAGGATGATATATTCATTCATGATATACTGAAACTTAACCGAATAGTAAAAGTTATCTATACACTGGAAGAAGTTTATGCAGTATTATTACAGCTTCTATTCAGGCAACAATTCCATGCATTGGTATATTCTTTATATGAATCATCAGATATGCAAAGTAGCGCAACATCATATCGAGGAAACTTGCGTCAATGGTATTGGGAAGCCGGAATGGATATTTTTACCATGGCTGATGTGCTACAACCTGAACTTGTTAGCACGTATCAAAAGCATATTCAATTAATGCACGCTTTGATGACAAGAGCTATGGCTTTCCAATGGATGCGATAGTCCTGATAATAGTGTTACCGGCGCAAACGATGGGGAAATACAAAATCAGCAATTAGTTGCAACGGCAAAAATTGATGCTGTTGCAAAGCAGGGTCCTTTGGATAGCATGGTCTTTTTTCATTATGGCAGCTGCGGCAAACCTTTTCGCGTGCTTTTATCCCGTCAGTTCCCCGTATTGGGTACATGCCTTTTGACACTGCTTTTTTGTAGGCTGTCTCGCGATTATCAAACGAAACATGATTTTCAAAACTACTATAGATGCTTCCTGGCCCATGGCAGGACTCGCATCCTACGCCATCATCCCATAGAGCAGGATTTTTGCCAAATCCAGTGGTATGGCACTTGAGGCATAATTCATTACTGTGAGGATTTTGTATACATAGCTCCTTTGCCAGTTCAAGTGCCTTGTCCTGCTTAAGTAAGAGATATGCTTTTGCATGAGGAGACTGTAGCCAGAATTTGTATTGATTGCCAATAGCTTCAGACTCGTGACATTTTTTACATACGGATACACCAACAAAAGATACATTTTTTTGTGCACCAATGAAGGCAAGACAAAGTATCAAGGCTGTTATAAAAATTCGTATTTTCATAATAATACCATAGTAACTATCTAACTATAAAATAAAAAAATGTAAATAATTTTTATTGTGGGCGATAGTTATTGTCAATTTTTTTAACTTGACTTATTTAATTTTTGCTATTACTATCCAATAGTAAATAAGCTAATACAGTAATGTTACTATTATGGATAAAAAACACGATAAAAGAGTTGGACGTTTTCTGGTAGAAAACAATATAGTAACTGAAAAACAGTTACAGGAAGCATTAGAATTGCAACATGACAATCCTGAAAGGCTTATTGGTGAAATTCTTGTAACTCTGGGTGTGCTTACCAAAGAGGAGCTTATCATGGCGCTGGAAATGTATATGATGACCACCGATGCCGTACCAGATCATGTTGATGAATGGCTGGATCAAGATGAGATTGATTTATTAATGGATAAAATAAAACAAGAAAACAGATAACCAATAACGACGGTAATTGATCTAAAAAGTAACTGCCTCAAAAAAGTAACTGCTCAAAAAACGTAGGTAAATACAAAAAAAGACTATTAATTTTAATGGGTACTATTATCATGTCCCCATGAACATAAAGATACAAATACCTGAAATACCTGAAGAAGAATTAACGCCGACAGTGAAAGTGTTGCTTGCTATAATCAGCCAATGCATGCAAATCATTGAGGCACAGCAACATGAGATTCAGCTATTAACGAATGAGGTAACCCGATTAAAACGGAAATATCATTAAATTGAAAAGTTCTTGACATTTATAGTACGATTTAAAAGATATGCCACATGATTGAATTTGAAGATAAAACGTGTTTTGGTTGCGGAAAATCTAACGAAAGAGGTTTACGTCTTAGCTTAAAGTTTGATCCTGATACTAAAACAGCTTATGGAGAATTTAAAGCAGATCAAACACTTGAAGGTCCTCCCAATATTATCCATGCTGGAATCATAGCAAGCGTTCTTGATGAAACTATGATGACGGTTAATAAATACATGGAATATATAGCATTAACGGGTGAGGTAACGATAAGATATTTACAACCCGCATTTATTGAGGAGAATCTTTATATACGAGGCTGGTTTGTGAAAAAGAATAAACGGGTTATTGAAAACAGAGCAGAAATTGAAAATGAGATGGGAAAGATTGTGGCACGAGCCAAAGCCAAATATATTGAAGTAGAAGAGTTACCCCAGCCGGAATAAAATAAATTGCATTCATAGCAGCCGAAGTGGTGGAATTGGTAGACGCAGCGGACTCAAAATCCGCCGGGGGCAACTCCATGAGGGTTCGAGTCCCTCCTTCGGCATATATACTATACTTATGGAAAAAGTTGCGGGAGTGATTACTATAATTTATTTCAAGCTCAATATATAAATGGGCAGACAACTGATTCATCGCCATTATAAACTCTTTCTAAAGCCTCTAACATCTTCATTGTTTGTAAAGGATCATTTAATGCCGTTGTCCAATTCCTCACAAAAAGCAACTCGAACGTAGATCCGAAGATGCTACTAAGACGTGTAACTTATATCAACTGTTATGCGATTAAGATCCTTCAAATTATTGATGAAAGCATCATTCGGAATATTAATATTTATATATGCACTTTCAGGTTTCAATTACAATATGTTAATGTTGTTGAAAATAATTACTAAGTTATACTATTTTATTTGGTGTTGCTTTTCATTCTTGAAATTAGCTTTATTATTCAATTTTTATAAATATTACTTTATCGAAAAGAACCTGAAATCTAAAATTGTTAAATATTTTGTGCTTTATTTTCACACAACCAATAATTTTATGGTATATTATTAATATGTGATACTATGTATCGCATATTAATCAATTTTTTTAGGGGTATGAGGATATTCTATGCCAAATCAGATGCCAGAAAATTTAAAAAATATAAAAGATATATTGGATTTAGACGAAGAGCTTCATAAAGTATCGCCTGAAGCTGAAACTGTTGGTGAAAAATCAGGCGTGAGAGCCAAAAAAGGTGATATCAATTTTCAACTGAAACCTGAGGAATTAGAAAGTTATTTGAATAAATATATAGTGGGGCAGGAAGAAGCAGTAGAGATTATCGCTACTAAAATATGTACTCATTTTAATCGCATGACGCTGGAACAGGAATTACCTGATGATGAGAAGATTGTTGGCAATATTAAAAGTAATATGCTTTTAATTGGGCCAACAGGAGTTGGAAAAACATATATTATCAAGCTCATTGCGAAAAAGATAGGTGTACCATTTGTAAAAGCTGATGCAACCAAGTTTAGTGAAACAGGATATGTTGGTGGAGATGTAGAAGATCTGGTCAGAGAGCTGGTTCACGAGGCAGATGGTGATGTTGCAAAGGCAGAATATGGGATTATTTATCTGGATGAAATAGATAAGATTGCTTCAAGTGGAAATGTCTACGGACCTGATGTATCACGAGCAGGTGTTCAACGTAATTTGTTAAAACTTATGGAAGAAGCCGATGTTGATCTTAAAACACCACATGACTTAGCCTCGCAGGTTGAAGCTGCCATGGAAGCTCAGCGTACCGGAAAAGTAACACGTAAAAAGATAAATACCAAAAATATATTATTCATAGTATCTGGTGCATTTAGCGGTTTGGAGGATATCATTAACAAACGCTTAAACAAGCAGGCTATAGGATTTGATAAATCGCAGATACGCAGAGAAGATCGTCAAAGCGTTTTGAAGCAGGTAAAGACCGAGGATTTAATTGAATTTGGATTTGAATCAGAATTCATTGGGCGTTTGCCTGTAACGGTAGTACTGAATGATCTTGATGAAGAGGGATTATATAAGATACTTAAAAATAAATATAGTACTGTTGTTCTTGGGAAGAAGCTTGATTTCAGGGCATATGGCATAGATCTGGAATTTATGGATGAAGCATTGAAGATGCTTGCAGCCAAGGCATATAAAGAACGAACGGGCGCCCGGGGATTATTAAGTGTATTTGAAAAAACACTTATTAAATTTGAAAAAACATTGCCATCAACTGATATTAAAAAGTTGGTTGTTAATTCAGTAGTTGTGGATAATCCTGAAAGTGTATTAAAAAACATATTGTTGAGTGATAATATTAGAAAATTTCAGAAAGAGTTTTTATTAAAACATGGCGTTGTTATGGAATTTGACGGAGAGGCTTTACAGATAATACAGGAAAAAGCACGTGAAGCAAAAATGAGCATCAAGCAATTTTGTGATGATTTATTTCATGATTATCCCTATGGTATAAAACTTATGAACCTTGATAGGTTTGTTATAACTAAAGGTGCTGTTGAAAATCCTCAAAGTTATATTGATGAGTATATACGGCAATATTATAGTCATAAAAAATAAAGGCATAGCAAAAACTTTAGTTAGTAATACTTTATCAGGTCACAGAGAGGAATATAACCTGAATTCAAAAGGTTATAAACTTTGAAAAAAAGTTGCAAAAACTCTCATATTAAAAATATATACAAAATTTTATTGATTGACAATTATTAAATTAAATTACATATAATATCATGATGTACGTTATTTTATAAATGCCGGGGGAACCAATGTCTGCTTATGATAAAAAGAGAAAAACAAATAAAAAAGCCACTCTTTTTGATAAGGTTTTTACAGTTATTATTCAATATAAAGAGACATCTCTTTTCAGATGGATATACAATCATCCTGGTATAGCCATGAGTGTGGTTGCATTATGGGGCATTATAATCATTGTCATGTTTATGTGGTTTGTAATTTCGCTTGCTACCCCTTGATATAGTTATGCTCTTTTGCAACTAATTTAACCTGTGCACTCAAATTAGATATGTATGCATTCCGTTCTTGATAGATCAGCCCTTTTTTATCATATTCCTCAAAAGTAATCAGTTCAATTGCTTTTTCAATATCGCCATTCACCCGGTCAAGATATTGTAATAAAAGTTCTTTATATTGTTTGGTAGATGTAATGGATAATTCCAAAAACTTAGTTACATCATCATCGGTGTATACAAAACCATGTGCCATACAAAGGGTTTGCGGTTTAAGGGATAACATTTTTTCTAAAGATTTACAGTAATCGTCATACGAGGATAAAAATTCAACCTGCACAATTTCTCCATTAATGCCCTGGGGAACCCCGACAGCTTCGCCAGCACAAAGCATTCCAATCTCAGGGAAGAAATATGCAAGGGAATCGCGTGTATGACCGGGAACTTCATATACAACGCAACTAATATCCCCTAAATCAATGAAATCTCCTTCTTTAACAGGGCAAGTTATATCAAAGTATGAAAGCGATACGTCTTCATTGTTGACAATATCTGCAAAAAGAGGTTTTTGTATATCGCTGAGATGCGTCATGAAATCAATAACTGTTTGTTTAGAAAGCAGATCCTGTATGCGTTTGGCACCTACCACTGATACATTGGGGATTTTCTTCAGTAAATATGGTATAGCTCCCAGATGGTCATAGTGTGAGTGAGTAATAGCAACATAATCGAGGGCAATTGGTTCACCAAATAGTGATAGCAGATCGCTGTAATATTTTAGTGCTAAAAGATTAATCCCTGCATCTATCATTATACTTTTAGTATACCCCTTAATAATATAGGAGGGGTAGCCAATATGGCCAATTGCCTGACAAAATGTATTAATTGTTCCCTCTGCAAGAAGTTTCATTTTTTTATCCTTTTTATAGATACTATTATTGCTACAACTATTGTTGCACAATATGATGATAAAAATATTTTCTATACAGTTTAGCTATAATAAGCTACAAAATGTCTATCTTTTCCACTGTAAGAAATTTTTCAATAACATTTGGTAAAATATTTATGTTTAAAATTATTTGTACCATATTAATAATTTGCATAATTTTGAAAATAAAGCTACATTGTTTATAGTAAGAATGTATACAATATTGTTATGAATACTAAAAAATATATTAACATCACAATTTTGCTGGGGATGATTGCTTCAGGATCATTACAGGTTTTTGGTTCAGATGTAACTATCTCTAATGTCCGTCCAAACCTGATGAATATTAGAACAACCAATGGCAAATTTTATGCATATATTGTATTGTTGTTTAACGAAAACCCTCATTTTGTAAACCTTATCCAGGCAGATAGTATTCCAGTAAGGTTGATGCAAACAACTGGTTTTAATATTGTGCAATACGAAGCATACCTGAAAACATTACAGGATACTTCTTTAAAAACTTTAGCACAACAGGTATTGCGGGTGTACAAAGAACCTGATAAGATATCTGATAATGAACTTGAACAGCTGACACAAAAGCTGGAGAACAGAAATATAATACTGCGATTTTCAAAAACAAAAGATGGCGGTGAGTATAAATATTTACTGGATTATTGCATTTATGGGAAAAGAAAACCGGTAACTATCAATCATCCGCTTTTTAATGTAAAGGTAAGAATTTTTAATATACAACCTTTAATTTATTATGATGAATTTTCGACAAGTAACTCGACGTTTTATTTTGATATGATTTATATAAATCCTGATGAAGTGTACAATGATTACATAATATCTAAAAGAATTATGGATAACAAATCATGCGAAAACATGTTTTTTGTAGGTGCACATGTTAATGAGGATATACGCTTTTGCATAAAAAAATCATTTTCCAGCAAAGAAACAATCTTTGATGAGATATGGAAAATGTTTGAGATACATGAGTTAACACATAAAATTTTGAATAATTATTATTACTTTTTTGATCAGGTGACAGGTGAAGAACTGGCATTAAGCAGTACCATTTATTACAATACCTATCTTGGCCTTGCAATACTATATAGCTATCTCGATTATAATACTATTAATCCTCATCGCATCGCAGCTTCTAATTATATTAAATTTTTGTCTTTATACACAGCTAACGGTGAATATATTGAAAAACCATCCCTTATAAAAAATTTACCCATTGAGGATATTAAAAAAATTGCCAGGCTACATTTTGAAACCACAATAAAAAATTTAAAATAACATCTCAATTGCGTAATCGTATAGGATTTTGATGGATCATGCCATCAAGGCTGAAACCTTTTTTTCCGGTGTAGGCATTTGTAAATTCGATTACAGCATTGAATTGAGAAGGTGAAATCATTTCTTTGTGGTTTAATAGTTCTTCAAATTGTTTCCAGAGTGTGACAGTTTTTTCTTTCACAATTCTGAAAAGGTCATCAACTGATTCGTAATGTAAGCCCACTTCACCGCCGGGATTAAACCATCGATCACGATGCAGATTTAAAATATGACGGTTAATCCTTCGTGCATCAGGATACCGTACCAGGAAATCACTGTAAGTTCTTTTTTCAAGTAAGCGAAGAATCTTAATAAGATGCGCATTTCTTGTTTTTTTTAATGAATAAACTGGTTTTACACATTGTAATGCGATATCATAACCATCATGTTTTAACCATGAAATAATGGATGGTGTAAGAGTGAGGGACGGTTTTATGGTGGCGATAGCATTAGTAAAAATATCTTTGGATGCTTTGTACAGTATAGTGTTTTTTTGTGGGATCATACGGTCTAAATTATAATCAAAAGGTTCTGAATTATAGAAATAAGCCATATATTGATCAATAGTATATTCAAAGAGAAGATGTTGATTGCGATAGTACGACACCCTGTTATCTTTATATGTTGGGAATCCAGCCCAGTAAAATACAAAAGGATGATACATCGCATCAGTAACCCAGTGTGAAATATATCCGTAAAAAAAACCTTTTTGATAGTATACCCATTCATTTGGTTCATGGTTATTATTTAAAAGGGTGTTAAACATGGCAAAAATAACAGATAGACCATCATCCGAATGCAAAAAATGTTTTATACTGTTGCCAAAAAAAATGTCGCGCTTACCTGGTAGGTAATCAAAAAGATTTGGTATTAGCAATCCTGCCAGAGCAGATGACATGAAAAGAGGATGGGAAAACTGTGCATCAAGCAAATGCGTACTATGATCAGGATGTTTTAGCTTCTTTAATGATGTAACTGATTCAAAAAAGATACGTTGATGCGTTATTAATCCAGGCATAATGAATATGATTTTAAAATTTATTAAGGGGGAATTGTATATTCCCCCCTTTTTGTTTTATCACCGTTTATGACACTGTGTGCAAAGTGTAGGTGCCTTACCGCCTTTAGTTCTGTGACAACCCAGGCATTTGGTATGAATAGCATTGTAACCCTTATTTTGTGTTTGCCAGTGACAACCGTTATCACCGCATTTTTTTGCTGTAGAACCAGTATGATGACATATTTTGCAATCTGTAATTCCCCTGGCTTTATGGATTTGATGATTAAAGGTAACAGTACCCTGTTTAGGGACAGTAGTAGTCTTTTTAACCTTTACAATGCTTTGAGCAAGTATAAAAGCAGGTATCAATAGAATAAGGCAGCTTATCAACGCCGCATTTTTTTTATTCATAGTACCTCACTATAATAATGTATATCATTTGCGGATAAACAGGTCATTCTCCCATGACCCATCAAAGGTGGTACCATCGTTAAGAATTAGCTTTCCTTTCCCATGGCGCTTATCATCTTTCCACTCACCTTCATAGCGGGTTCCGTCAGCCCATGTATAAATGCCAAAACCATTTCGTTTGCCATCTACCCAGTTGCCTTTGTAGCTATCGCCATTCTTCCAGTAATATTCACCCTGTCCATTACGCATATTATTGCTGTAATTACCTCTATACCGGTCACCGTTCGTGAAATTGTATTCACCCATACCTTCACGAATACTATTATTAAAGCTACCGTTATAGGTGCCATTATCATGAGTAGATGTTCCTATTCCATTTTTACAGTCACCTTCTTTACAATTTTTTGGTGACGAAACACAACTTATAGCAAAAATAAAAATAAAAATAGGTAAAAAATATCTTACAGGTTTCATGAAACACCTCCTTACCTCAAGAATTATGATAATCTTTCTATAATTAAGGCATTATAGACAATGAATATATAATTAGCAATTAGTTTTTTTATTTTTTGTGCTTTGCGATAGTTCTATCGGGATAAAAGCTGCTATGTAGCAATAAAGTTTATATTTTTTTTATAAGCATTGTATGCATAGTAATTAGATTAATTAAAATATTTTTTTTGAAAGATATACATTTTTGTGATAACTTATTTTAAGACTGCATTGGTGATGACCTTGCCATGCGTCTTTATATAAAATTCCGTACCACAAGTACGGAATTTTTATTTGGTAACATTGTTTATCCACTCTGCATAATCATTGGATACTGCAACTACCGGCAATGCAATAATTTCAGGGATTTCATACGGGTGCAGTGCTTTAATGCTTAATTCAACTTCATGGTAAAGATCTTTTTTTGTTTTGATTATAAGCAATAATTCTGAATCGTTGCATATCTCGTTTTTCCATGAATACACTGACATGAGCCCGCTAACTATGTTAACACATGCTGCTAATTTGTTATTGACCAGATGATCTGCAATAGCAAGTGCAACATCATTGTCAGGGACGGTACAATACATTATAATTATATCCATATTATTGTCCTTTTACTTTTCAAGTAACCGTTTTTTCCGTCGTAGTTCTGCTTCTTTATTCCGTCTTTTTTCCTCATCAGTTTCAGGAATGAGTGCTGGAACTTTTTCAGGTTTTCCTTTTTCATCAAGTGCTACATAGGTAAGATATGCTGAGGCAGTGTGCCGCACTACGCCGGTTATAAAGTTTTCAGCTTCAACTCGAACGCCCACCTCCATTGATGTTGTACCAACAAAGTTAACACTTGCCTTAAGACGCAGTAAATCACCAACATAAACAGGGCTATGAAAATCCAATCTGTCAATTGAGGCGGTAACTACCAGACACCCGGAATGTCGGGAGGCAACAATCCCACCGGTATTATCAATGAGCTTCATTATAGTGCCACCATGGACATTGCCGGCTAAATTAGCATCCTGATGTGTCATCTGTTGAACTATTGTTATGGTACTATCGTGAACAAATTTTGTATCCATACCTTTATCCCTACATGAAAGATGTTATGCTTGATATAGTATCTTTATAATTATTGTAGATGTTCATTATACATTTTAAAATGTAAAAATATTGAATAAGCAAATGAAAAATTGCAACCAAAAAATATATAATACTGTCTTTATAGAATAGTACTATATAAACAAAATATGGGGATGTTATACTATGCCGGTAAACAAAACAGAACTTGTTTCATTTTATTCACATGCAATAGCTGCATTGGCTTCATTCATTGGATTATTTATACTTATAGAAGCTGCACAGTCTTATATTGTAAAGATACTATCAGCAGTATACGCTATTTCTGTTATTGCATTATTTTCAGCAAGCTCGCTTTATCATGGATTAAAACGCCAGGATAATGAAGAATCACTATGGCGTAAACTTGATCATATGGCAATATTTATTATGATTGCGGGAACATACACGCCGGTATGCTACCTGTATCTTCCTGCTACAAAAGCATTTGCCATACTGTTTTTCCAGTGGTTGTTGGTAGCATCAGGTATACTATTTAAATTATACTTTTTCAATGCTCCAAGAATTATTTATACCACAATCTATTTGATAATGGGCTGGATGGCAATTGTTGTGATTAAGGATATTTTGCATATAATGGATAGCACATCGCTATGGTACCTATTTGCAGGTGGCATTGCATTCACAGCAGGGGCAGTTTTTTATATTATGCAATGGCCTAAGAAGATACAGGGTTATGTTGGATTTCATGAATTTTTTCATTTTTTTATCATAGCGGGAGCTTTGTGCCACTATCTCATGGTTTACCGAGGAGTAAAATATATGTGATCCTATTATCTATCCTGTGCCCGCATTCAAAGACGCCATAATTCCCTGTATGCGTATTTTTTTCTTAAAATCCCATAGGGATGACATTTTATAATCGCTGACTCATTAATTATTGTAAAATCCCGTAGGGGGTGACATCGTAATACGTAAAAAATGGGGTCAGAGCACTTGATAACGGCGAAACAGCAAGATTCTTCGCTATTACTCAGAAATACTATTTATATATCCAGCATAACATATAAGGGACGTACTCTATTATTGAAATGGCATTCCACCATATTGTGATTCTTCAACAAGGTTCGGTTGGGTTTTGACGATGGGTTGGGCGATGAAATCCGAGTGTTACAACGGAGAGCTTACGGTATTTGAGATGAGCAATATCTCAGGTTGAAAATATTGACGTACATGCACGAAGAACTATTATTTTACCCCCCGGATTGGGAAAGAGCTTTTTACTTGACATGATGGGTGATAGATTATTGAATGAGGTCAATCAATTCCACGCTCGGAATTTGGACATCTCGCCGTCAGCAGGGGCATTGCGTTTGCTCGTGGTGCGGTGATTTCCGATTCCAGGAGCTGGAATATTCTGCGTGATGGTATCATGGGAGGGAAGCATGAAAAAGGCAGCGACAGTATTGTTGTTTATGGCAGGATTGTTGATCTATGCCGGGTGCAAGGCGCAGCAGGCTGAGCCCCAGACGGTGGTGAACCTGAAGGCCGCGATAACGGGTGAGACGACGGCGAGCGCCACCTACGCGGCTTTCGCGATAAAGGCGAAAGAGGAAAATTTAGCCCCCATCGCGGTGCTTTTCGATGCGGCGTCCAGGGCCGAGAAGATACACGCCAACAACCATACCCGCGCTCTTGCGAAGCTCGGGAAGAAGATGGACGCGATCAACCCCTCGGTGACGGTGAAGTCCACGCGAGAGAACCTCGAGACTGCGATAAAAGGCGAGAATTACGAGGTCGTCAGCATGTACCCGGATTTCATCAAGAAAGCGACCGATGAGAACGTCGCGGAAGTCCTGACCACGTTTAAATACGCGTTCGAAGTGGAGAAGATCCACTACAAGCTTTACACCGATGCTCTCGCCAGTCTGGATAAGAAGAAAGTGGCGGGGATGCCGGTGCTCTACGCCGTGTGCCCGATTTGCGGGAACACCATGAGCGGGAACATGCCGGCCGTGTGCGGTATCTGCGGCGCCCCACAAAACACATTCATCATAGTGAAGTAGATTCCTGTTGCCGAAGCATGAACAGCAAGGGACCGTGATATATAAAGCGGCCCCGCGGGGGCGGAAAGTTTAGGTGGTGCGAACGGCGCAGCCATGGCGTGCTGTCCTCCGGCCGGGAAATATGTATTCTTTCATTTAATCAAATATTTTCAAGGGCGTATGATGATGCAGGTATCACAGAGACCGTATTTTTTAAGCATATGATATTCTGCGCACATCGTGTACCGTAATTTTTGTAGGAGTGTACGCGGTGTCATGCGGGGATCCGCATCGTCCTGAAAGTACCACAGCAATCGTGTATGATGCAATTTTATAATTGTACTCGGGCCTTCGCCGTGATCAACTGAGGTCGGCCATATCATCCATCTGCATTGTGGAACGATTCCGCGGCCGGAGGATTGATATGCACCGCATGCTGATGTTCGCGCGGAGGAAACAAAGCCTAAAACCATGATGCTGCACCGCTCATGGCTGGATGGCAATGATGGCGTTCGAGGAACTACAGTATGAAACGGACCTCGGGGAGGTTGCTGAATCGAGAAGGCATCTCCTATAGTACTGGAAGATGGATACGCTGCTATGGTGGAGATTCTGCGGCATAACGTTTCAATGGAAAATGAGAATTTTTGAGGTCTATCTGTTTTTTTAAATCTCATGATCTATACAAAACAGAAGATCTCAATGGTTTGTGTACTTTAGTGTACCATGAGCAACTTCCGTAAAAATCTATCTCTAAAATATATACAGTAAAAAACCATATAACACTTGACGAAAATCTTGCACAGGTAGTATCTTAGTTTAGATTGCTGTATGCGTGTATTTTTTTTGCAGGACCAATGATTATTATGATTTTAACAGATTATTTAAATAAAAAGAATATTATTATCAATCCATCTGTTAAGGATAGATGGGAATTAATTGAGGCAATGCTCGACATGGCAATCAAGAATAAATCGCTGAAAGCAGAGCATCGTGATGCAATAAAAAAAACATTGTTTGAACGCGAAAAGTCCATGAGTACCGGGATTGGCAAGGGGGTTGCAATTCCGCATTGTAGCTGTCCCTATGTCGATGATGTTGTTATGATCATGTCATTGAGCCAAAAAGGCATTAATTTTGATTCTATAGATAATCTACCGGTTCACATTGTTATTTTACTTATTGTTCCCAAGGATAAAATATCACAACATATCAAAACACTGGCTAATATTGCCAAGCTCATGAATGATGATAGTTTACGTGAATCGCTCATTGGTGCTAAGGATGTTCAGGACATTATAAAGATTTTAAAAGAGTATGAAAAAAAAGGAAGAAAATAATAACCCGGGCATTATCTCACCATTATCACTGGATGAAGAAGATTTTGAGAAAAAATTACGCCCTCAACGTCTCAGTGAGTTTATAGGACAGAAGCAGTTAACCGAAAACTTACGTGTATTTATTGAATCGGCAAAATTACGGAAAAAGCCACTGGACCATGTTTTGCTTGCAGGGCCTCCAGGACTGGGCAAAACCACACTGGCATTCATTGTTGCCAATGAGCTGGGCGTTAATATTAAAGCTACTTCGGCACCGGCAATAGAAAAGTCTGGCGATATGGCTTCACTTTTAACCAATCTGGAAGCAATGGATGTGCTTTTTATTGATGAAATTCATAGGCTTTCGCCAGCGATTGAAGAGCTTTTGTATAGCGCTATGGAGGATGGTGAGCTTGATATTATTTTAGGGCAGGGTGTTGGTGCAAAGAGCATAAAATTGCAACTTGCCCCCTTTACCCTGATTGGCGCAACAACGCGCACAGGTCTTTTAACCTCAGCGTTGCGTGATAGGTTTGGTATACCGCTGCGTCTTGATTATTACGAGATAGATGATCTGGAAACTATTGCTTTACGAACCGCAGCAATAATAGGGTGTAGCATAGAAGAAGAAGCTGCACAGGAGATTGCAAGGCGTTCGCGTCGGACACCACGCATAGTCAATCGCCTTGTTAAGCGGGTGCTTGATTTTGCGATAGTTCATAAAAAGGATATGATTGATAAACAAATTGCCCTGTATGCTCTGGATAAACTTCATATTGATATGCTGGGATTGGATGATATGGACAGAAAGATATTGTCCACCATTATTGATAAATATGACGGAGGCCCGGTGGGGATAAAGACGATAGCCATATCAATAGGTGAAGAGATTACAACGCTGGAAGATTTTTATGAACCATATCTGGTGCAGATTGGGATGCTCAAACGTACCCCGCGAGGAAGGGTTGCAGCACGCCTTGCGTATGAACATTTAGGGCTTGCCTATAAAGGGATAGAGGATATACAAACACTCTTTGAATAGTTTATAGCTTTATAAGCTTATCTGCCATCATTAATGTTTCAGTAATGGTATACATATTTGAGATAGTTCCCACTTTAAGCAGTTTTGTGCGTTTATAATACTCAAGGCAGGTACCACAATTGAGTATCTGTACCCCTTTTTTTTCAATCTGCTGGAGTGGTTGAATAACCGGTGAATCCTCGGTTGTTAAAAATATGCCCGAGTGAGCAAAGATTATGGTTGTTGGGCACACATTGGCTTCGTTCATGGTGTTGATGAATGATTTCATGAGGAGCTGGCCTAGTTCAGTATCGCCCCTGCCAAATTCATTGCTGGTTATAAAAACAACAACATTTTTCCCATTATTCATTGATGATTGTAGTTTTGCTGAAGCAAACGGTTTGGCTTCTATTGCTTTATGCAATACAATAGTGAAGTAATCATCTTTTATACTGGTTTGTACACGGTATCCACTATGTTCGGCAAAACGGGTAACATTGCCCGCTGATGTTTGGCTGCTTACTAACACTTCCAGTTCGTCAGGGTTTTCATCCTCTATTGCAGATTTTGTCAATAGTACCGGCTGTGGGCATTCCAGTCCTCGAGCATCTATCGTTTTCATATAAAGGCTCCTTTTAAAAAAATTTTTAATTTTGCTATTGACCAATACATACGGAAATATGATATAAACAATAACTATCGCTCCAATATTGTAAATCATTGTAATTGTGATACAATTATTAATTAATGTTTTGTTTACAAACGTTTTTTTACAGGAATTGTAATGGAAAAGATTTTTAAACGAGATTTTAAATATAGAGAAATACCTTATAACTATACCTCATTTTCAGACAAAGAGATTATAGTAAAATATTTTGATGCCCATACATGGGATTTAGTGGAAGCACTACGGGAAAAACGACGTACAGGCAGAAGTGCAAAATTGCTGTTTGAAAACATTGGAGACATCTTTATTATCGATAGAAACCCGTATATTCAGTTTGATATTATTGAAAATCCCACGAAATTAAAAAATCTGCAAAAGCGACATCAGCGAAGGCTTGCGACAGTCAAAGAAGGTGCTAATGGAGATGGGCAGGTTCTTGAATTGATTGATAAGATTGAAAAATTGGATGATACTGCTTTTAAAAAATTAAAAGAATGTAAAAAGCAGCAAGAAAAAATATTGAATAAATTAAAGCATATTACATCGGAAAAAAATATACAATTTAGTCCTTTTCACCGAGCTGCTCATGTTACCGATGCTACTGATTGGCGGGTTGAATATCCCTTTGTTGTTGTTTACCCTGATACAGTAGAAGAAGTACAGGAACTGGTAAAGGCTGCAAAAAAGTTAGGGCTTGTCATTATTGCTCGTGGAGGAGGGACGGGGCTTACCGGCGGTGCTATCCCCCTTCTTCCCAATACGATGGTCATCAATACTGAAAAATTTAACCGTATTGGCAGGATTGAAAAGACATACCTGAACGGTAACGAAGTTCCTGTTATAACAGTTGATGCCGGTGCAGTTACCGAGGATGTAATACAATACTGTGAACATCAAAATTATATCTTTGCAACTGATCCAACTTCTGCATGGGCATGTACCATTGGCGGGAACATTGCTGAAAATGCTGGCGGTAAAAAATGTGTTATGTGGGGAACCTGTATTGATAATGTGCTGTCGTTTGATATGGTTGACCACAATGGAGAACTTATTACCGTAAAAAGGGTTAAACACCTGTATAGAAAAATATTTCCCAATGATGAGGTTGAGTTTGAGGTTATAAAAAATAATAAAGTAGTCAAAACCATAACACTTTCCGGACTTGATATACGAAAAAAAGGATTGGGCAAGGATATAACCAATAAAGCACTGGGCGGCTTGCCAGGATTACAAAAAGAGGGATGTGATGGTATTATTGTTTCGGCTACCTTTGTTTTGTATAAGCCTTTTAAATTTACCCGGACGGTATGCTTTGAGTTTTTTGGCAACAACATGATTAATGCGTCGAAAGCAATTGTTGAGATTGTTAAAACCTTTGAAAATGATCCTGTTGTGTTTTTAACAGCGCTTGAACATTTTGATGAGCAGTATGTTAAGGCAATTCAGTATAAAAATAAATCGCTTCGTACAGAAATCCCCAAAGCGGTACTTGTGGTAGATATTGAAAGCGATGAAGAAGAACATTTAGAAAAGGCTACCTTAGATTTAGTTGCAAAGGTTAAACAGTACAATACTGAAGGAATAATTGCAAAAGATGCAGGGATGCGTGAAAAATTTTGGCAGGATAGAAAAAATTTAAGCGCCATTGCCAGACATACCAATGCATTTAAATTGAATGAAGATGTCGTTATCCCACTGGAACGGTTGCAGGACTTCTCAGATTTTATTGAAAAGCTTAATATTCAAAAAGAATTAGAGAACAATATTCAGGTGATAGCTGTTCTTGCAGATTACCTGCAGGAACGTATTAAAACCGAAGATGACAAACTATGTCTGGAACGATGCCAGTCAGGGGTTGCTCAATTAAAAACGATGCAGTCCCGGTACATGGATATACTGGATAATATTGATACGCATGCAAAAGATTATTTTAAATATGATTCAGAATATGCTCTGAGAATGGATTCTGTTTTTCAGTTACTCCAGAATAATGAATTAAGCATTAATTTTGATGCTGATGTTATTGAACCACTGTCAAAACTTTTCTATGGATATGATGATATTTTAAACACAATTTACCAGTTACAAGCTGATACACAAAAGCGTCGTATCATAGTAGCAACTCATATGCATGCTGGTGATGGTAATATCCATGTCAATATTCCTGTTCATTCAAATGATTATCTTATGATGAAAGATGCTGAAGAGACTGCAGCCAATGTTATGCAAGCTACTGTTACATTTGGCGGAGTGGTAAGCGGTGAACATGGCATAGGGCTTACAAAGATACGATTTATTGATGATGATACATTGGCAAAATTTGCTGAGTACAACAGATTAGCTGATCCTGAAGATCTTTTTAATCCCTTAAAATTAACCAGGGATTTTAATCTGGAAACTGTCTATACACCTTCCTTTAATCTTCTTGAGGGTGAAGCATTTATTTTAAAAGCAACCGATTTAGAAACAGTTTTTAACTCTATTGCTACCTGCATTCGATGTGGTAAATGTAAATCGGTATGCAACACCCATTACCCCGATGGTATGGTATTTTACAATCCAAGGAACAAAATTTTGGCGACAGCTCTCGTTATGGAGGCTGTAATCTATGATATACAGACATCCACAAGCTTGAGTTTTAAGCATTTTACTAATTTACGTGAGATTTCAAATTATTGTACCATCTGTCATAACTGTCAAAAACCATGTCCGGTCTCTATTGACTTTGGAGCCATTACCTTAAAGATACGATCAATTCTGGAGGCTCGAAGAAAGTCAACATTCAAGCCCGTAACATCATTTACGCTCTTCTATCTGAAACAAAAAGGGTACTATATAAATAAACTATTCAGGGTGCTGCTGCTACGATGGGTGTATTCTTTACAGCGGTTTGGATATTATATCGTCAAACCTATCCCTCATGTCGTGCAGTTTATTTCGCCCTATATCGCTATGATGCTGAAAGGGAGATTGCCTAAGTCAGGGCATAAGTCTTTGCGCGATCTGTTACAGTTAAAAAATACAAATACATTTTATGTGTTCAGGAATAAGAATAAGCCAGTTATAAAAACCGTGGTATATTTTCCTGGCTGTGGTTCAGAACGGATGTTCCCTGATATTAGTATTGCAACTGTTGCTCTGCTGTATTATGCAGGAGTAAGGGTTATTATTCCGCCAACATATCTGTGCTGCGGCTATCCAATGAGAGCAAATGGTAAATTGAATCAGGCACGGATAAAAACCAATGAGAATAGGGTCCTTTTCCACAGAATGGCAGACACTTTTTCCTATCTGGATATAGGAGATATTGTAGTATCCTGCGGTACCTGTTATGAGATGCTTCTGGATTATCAATTAGAGAATGTTTTCAGAGGAGCAAGGCTCATTGACGTCAATGAGTTTATAGCCCGTGAAGGATTATATTCAAAAACCATCAATGAGACACTGATATATCATGAACCGTGTCATACACCGTTAAAAGCTATGGGATATCAAAAAACATTTTCCCTGTTGCTCAATACAAAGCCACTATCGGTTCCTAATTGCTGTGGTGAAGGGGGGACATTAGCATTATCCACACCTGATATTTCAAACAGTTTACGTGAACGGAAAGAAACCAATATAAGGGCAAATGTTGTCAGGAAAAATGTCATGGTGCTCACAACCTGTCCAAGCTGTGTCCAGGGATTATGTAAGATTCAGGATACAATAAAGGTTACCGGTAAATCGCTTGTTGTATATATAGCTGAACAATGTCTTGGTAAAGAGTGGAAGAGACAGTTTCTGAAAGAAATAAAAGCACAGTGCTTTGACAGGTACATTTATTGAAACTGGAAACCAGCAGTGCAAAAAAATGTCATTGGCAACCTTTTAGCTGGTAATACAATCATGCTTGTGGTCTTTGCTGGTATTCTCAAATAGATTTAATGAAAAAATATCGAGGATTTTTGCTGGTTTCAGCTTTCCAGCGCTCCCATTTTTTTTTACAGGTTGTGTGCGATATCTGGATACGTATCGATAACAGTATATGTCTCACCGGGGTCATTCTCCAGATCATACACCACTGTCCAGCGATATCCCAGTTGATCTTTGACCAACCGATTAATTAAATTGGTTCAATCTAACGGTATAAGCCATACATAGCGATCTATTTTTGAATGCTATTCACATTTACCAGAACGAATATCTACCATGCCCTCATGATTATCGGTGCAAAAATTGTAATATTTTCTTGACAAATACTGGCTATTATTATATCTTATCATCAGACCATCAGAATATCAGAGGTAATATGGATGCATTACAACCTATCAAGCGGGTGAAGCTCTCGGAATCTATCGTGGATATGATTATTGAAAAGATCAAGGATGGAGGGTTTGCGCCAGGGACAAAACTGCCGCCGGAAAGGGATTTAATGGTTCAGCTGGGTGTTGGACGCTCTACCCTGCGTGAAGCAATCCAGTCATTAGCGCTTATGGGTATCCTTGATGTACGCCCCGGAGAAGGTACCTTTATACGCTTGATACGGCGTGAGGATATCATAAGCCCACACATTTTAGCACCCCTTGTTGATGAGACCAGCATTGGTGATTTTTTTGAAGCACGCTTACTGGTAGAACCGAAAATAGCATCAATAGCAGCAAAACGGCGTGATGAGAAGGATATTGCCAGGATACAGGAAACATTAACTACAATAGATGCGTTGATACACAAACCCGACGAGGTGGATAGATGGTCAGGGGAGTTTCATCTGCGCGTTGCCTATGCATCAAAGAATATGGTATGTGCCCGATTTGTTGAGGCAATTCTTTCCTTTCTGATTGGGAGACGTTCCAATGCTGATATCAATCGTGAATTTTTGCAATGGGAATATGATTCACATACTATCATATTTCAATCAATTAAAGATGGTGATGAAAAGAAAGCGTACCAGAATATGCACAGGCATATCGAGGATGTTGTGATATGGTATAAAAAACTGGGTATTATTTAATAATTTTTTTGGAGGGCGCCATGCGATACATGTATAGCATTATTTTTTTAATAATACTTTTTGTATCGTTACCACTTCAAGGGTATTCAGCAATTGATACATTTAATAATAGCAATCACGATGTAACTATTACTCCAACACCGCTGGTATATAAAAAGGGTACACTGCTCTACCGCCGTGTACAGGTTGTATTTCCCAGTAAAGAAACTATTCAAAAGCTGACCATACGGACATCAGTTGATGGTTCTATCAGCACAATGCATACAGATAACCCGGATACCAGTATCTTTTTAGACATCAAGGTGCCTGATTTAAACACGCACAAAGCTGTTTTTACCATGCAGTGCGATACTACCACTGTCAAAAAAAAGATTACAATCCCTGCTGTTAAACCATGGAAGATATACTGCGTTCCATTTACCCATGTTGATATTGGGTTTACCCAATCGCAGAAGAATATTCGTATACAAAATTACAAAAACATTGATATTGAACTGGAACTGGTAGAGAAGACAAAACACTATGGTAAGGATGCATCATTTAAGCTTTTTACCGAGGTTAGCTGGGCGGTTCAGGAATATTTGTCGGATGCTACCATTGAACAGGATAAAAAGCAAAAGCTTATCAAAGCATTACAAAAGGGCGATTTTGAGCTGGGAGCATTCCTTATTTCACACCAGAATCGATTTATGAGCCCTGACGCAATCATAGCTTCACTGCAATCAACCTTTAACCTTGCAAAAAAGTACAATGTAACAATACATACTGCGTGTATTCATGATGTCATGGATTTTTCAAAGGTAACCAAGATACTGTGTGCAAATGACATCCCCTATCTTCTGGTTGGCCCAAATGATACACGATATGTACTCCCTCCGCTGTTTTATGGTGTTTCGCCGGATACCAGTGCGAATGTACTGGTATGGCACAGTGCCGGACTTAATGGGTATGGCGAAAACTTTGACCTTGCTATGCGTCTAAAACTGCCCTTTGATGAGCAAGCATTTACCACTATGGAGAACAGCATTGCCCTGCATCTGGCACAACTTGAGAAAGGGTACCCTACCGCTGAAATAAAGCAGTATTTTGATTATGGCAATGCACATTGGGACTATCCCTACGATGCATACCTTTTGCCTTACTATCCTGCACAGGGTGGCGACAATCAACCACAAAACATCGTCCCCTCTGAAATAGCCCGGGAATGGAATAAAAAAATGATAAATCCACAGATTATCATTGCTACACCTTCGCAGTTTTTTGATTATGTGCGTTCGCGCTACAACAGTGTAATACCGCGCATCAAGGGTGAGATGGCACCATTCTGGGGCGAGCAGATATATCTGGACTTTATTCAGGCGGACCCCCAAAGACTTTTGATAAGCTACATGTTTGATAGAGGAATGTATCAGCTTGCTTCAACTGTTGTTGATGCTATGGTGCATGATAAGCCCATTAATGATTCTTTCCATAGTATTGCTGAATCGGCATACAAAGCAATACTCCTCAATAATGATCACAATCCCCGTCCCGTTCCTTTTGGTAAAACACATTATACCTCGGATGATGTTAAGGACTGGATGAATACCCGCTCCGAATGGGTAAAGCTGCCACAGATATTGATGCATAAGGCTGGATATAGTGAGGCTTTCCATGACGGGCGGAGCTGGGAAAAAATAAAGTATAAAAAAAATATAATTATTATCGATAGTCATTTTTACAGGGTAACTATCGACCAGAAAAAAGGACGCATTACCGGTGTATATGATAAAGAGCTGCAAAAGGAGTGGATACGAAACAATGCTCAGTACGGATTTAATCAGTATGTACAGACAGTGCGGGGCGAAAATGGTGCACGGCGGGATTATTATCAATGCATTGAAGGATTTAAAAGTCCTGATGTTTTGGTTTACCGTTATCATGATGATTATAGACTTATCATTGAGGGTACGGTTAAAGAGTATTACAAGGGGATGGAACTGATTGCAGATTTTCTGGATAAATCATTTCATGTTTCATTGCCGCCATGGCTGTTGAAGGTGGTGTATTTTTTTTACCAGCTTTTTACACCTTCGCTTACCCTTACCCAGGAGATTGTACTTCCAGCGGATGAAAAAAAGATTGAATTGATACAGACATTCAGCGGGTCACAGCCACAGATAGCTGAACATTGTTTTGCATATCCTTTAACATCGGATGCACTGTACTATGATGCTGCATTTACTCCATTACTCTGGGAATCCATTTATAATGGTGGCAATATCATTCCTGCTGCAAAGAATACTGCACCGTTTAAAAGTATCAATGACACTTTATATCCCTTCCAGTGGATGTATGGATTGCCGCCATCGTTCCACTGTGATGCGTTTACCATGGTAAGGGATGATGCAATGTATGCTGTATTTATGACAAAGGACAGCAAAGCGATAGTTCCTGAGTCAAGTTATTCCAGGGATAGTAATGGATTTTATCATTGCTGCATTGGATGGACATTATGGGGAAAAGTAGGACTTGGGCAGAGCCTGAAGGATAAAACAGTATTCAGGAGTACCTTTACAACTTTTAGCGCTGATAGCATCACCTATGCACTGGCAAAGGCGTATGATAAAAGTTTCCAGGAATATGGTTATACAACCTCTTCACCGGTAACAGTGTCCAATCCAGCAATTGCTGTGGTGTGGATGTACCCCATAACCAATAAAAAGTTTACCGTTGGACTATTTGAAACTGCCGGACAATCACAGAGTACGCACATAAGTATCAAATCCATACAGCCTATAGCAGTTTATTATTCTACCTGCTATGGGGAAAGGAAAGGTGATGTGGCAGATAAACAGTTACTATCGCTTAAGCCACATGAATTACGTTTTGTTACTATTGAAATTCAATAAAAGGAGGCTTTATATGGCACCAGCGTATACCCATGAACAAATAATTGAACTGTGTAAAAGGTTGGAGAAAACCTATACGCCTGCAGTATGTGATACGCTTGATGAGATGGGATTTATGCATCAGGCGATGTGCTCAGGATTTACTCCTATCATGCCAGGGGCTGCTATTGCCGGTCCTGCTTTCACCATGGAAGAAGCAAAAACCCGCAAAAGCACCCGCCTCAATGAGTATGACCCTGAGTTTGTAGCCAAGGTTCTGGAAGATCTTTTTGGAAGCATGCAAAAAGGTCAGGTGGCAGTGGTCAATGTTAACGAGTTTTATGAAGCAGGTGCATGGGGTGAGCTTATGTCAACAACCTGCAAGTATTATGGTGGTGTGAAAGGAGCGGTGGTGGATGGTCCCATCCGTGATATTAACAGGGTTATAGAGGTAGAATTTCCAGTATGGGCACGTGGCAATATACCTACTGATTCTGTTGGGAGGGTTGACCTTGTAGGTATTGGAGGCCCCATCTGGTGTGGTGGTGTCAGGGTTAATCCGGGTGATATTATATTTGCTGATTGTGACGGCGTGGTGGTAATCCCCATTAACGATGTTGATTTGAAAGAGGTGGTGGAAAAGGCAGAAGAGGTTGTAACAGCAGAACGGCGTTCACGAGAAGAGATACGAGGGGGAAAATCTCTGGTGGAGATATATAAAAAATACGGTAAACTATAAATTATCTGGAGGGAGCCATGAGTGCGATATGCGTAACAGGATGTTCGGGCTATTTAGGACGACAGGTTGTAAAAACCCTGTTAGAGAAAAACTTTGCTGTAACAGGGATAGACCTGAAAGACATGAATGAACCATCAGTTATTTCCAATAAAAAGTTTACCTTTATTAGGGGTGATATTGTACAGAAAGATACTGTGCACAAGGCATGCAAGGGTGTACAGGCTATTGTCCATTGTGCGGCGGCTTTAGCGCAGTTTGTGCGCGATGAAAAGGACATGTTTGCCATTAATGTTACGGGAACAAAAAATGTTGTAGAGGTATGCAAAGAATTAAAAATTCCGCAACTTGTCTTTATCTCATCGGTAGAGGTGTATGGCATTGATGTCCCGGTCCCCTGCAGTGAAGATGTTCCGTTACAGCCTGTATGCCCTTACGGCAGGCACAAGGTTGAGGGGGAGCGTATGTGCACGCAGCTGGCAGAGAAAGGATATGGTGTTTCAATAGTGCGCCCACCAACGATCAACGGTCCCGGGCAGAATGAGCCATTTTTAGTTGCCCAGATGGAAGCGGTGTACAAAGGAAGTCCGGTTATACTGCCAGGTGGTGGTAAAACAAAATTACAGATGGTGGATGTACGCGATGTTGCAAATGCAATTTATTTGTGTCTTGAAAAAATAAAAAAAGGTATAATCATTGCAAATGTTTCCAGTGATAATGTGCCAACAACGCGACAGCTTGTAGAGGCGCTCTTTAAACATGCCGGCAAAAAGCCAAAAATAATTTCAGTTCCTGCATGGATTGCCCGTACTATTGTAAAGGGATTATCTGCCATAAAACTATCGCCCATTGAACCGCAACATCTAGAAATAGCATTACGCGACTATGTCTTTGATAATACACGTGCAAAAAAATTATTAGGCTGGCAGCCCGAAAAAAGTGATATTGAAAGTACCATCGACGCGTATGAGTACCATATTAACATGCGGGGGTGGGTATGAAGATTGAATTTACCCTTATTGGGCAGGCAACGGTATGTATTAACCTTGATGGCATCGTGGTTATGACCGATCCATGGTGGGGTTCCTTTGAATTTTTACGGGCAGTTCCCTTAACCGTTGATCCCGAATCAATAATGCCTGTTCATTATATGCTGGTTTCGCACAACCATGTTGACCACTGGTGTAAGCGTGCTATCGATGTTGCAGTTAAACGAAATATACCAATCATAGGTTCAACGAGTGCAGTCAAAAGGGCTGTAAAACATAACGCAACAAAGGTAAAGGCTATGACACCAGGGCAGTCTGTTGAGTGTGAAGGATTTACCGTCATTGCTGTTCCAGCCTTTCACCCTATGGCAAAGGATGCCGTTGGATTCATTATCAAAAAGGATAGCATGGTGCTGTATTTTTCAGGGGATACCCTGTACACGGAAGAGTTAAAAAAGGCTCTGACCCCCTATACAATAACTATCGCCATGGTGCAGGTGGCATGCTCTACCTATCCTATCATTGGCAAAGATGGGATGGACCTTCAGCAGGCAGCGCAGTTTGTGAGGGAATGCAAGCCAACCATTGTGATCCCCATCCATTATCAGGTTAAGGGTAAGCATCTTGTTGATGAAACGTTGCAACAATGGGATGTGGAAGCGCAAAAAGTTATATTGCCCCATGGAAAAGGAATAGCGGTTACGGTATAGGCAAAGGCAGGGAACACTATACTCTCTGCGTCTTTAAAAAACGTTATAAGGGGGGATACTACCATGATAGAGAATCCACCAAAAGGGAAACAATTACTAAAGGTTTTAGGTCCGGGGCTTGTATGGTCGGCAAGCGCCATCGGGGTGTCTGAGCTTGTTTTTGCCACTCGTGCAGGGGCACTTTTTGGGTATTTATTGCTGTGGGCACCTATTGTTTCTTTGATTATGAAATATGCCATATTTGAAATGGCTGGACGGTATACCATCGCAACCGGTGAAAATGTGCTTATTGCGTTTACCCGGGTAGAATTAGATTTTAAACTTTTTAAATTAAAAACAGGATGGATCATTGTATTATTCTGGATAGTGTTTATTGCAAGCGTTTCGGGTATGGCGGGGATTGCGCTGTCCGTGGGAAGCTGTATTTATGGTATATTCCCTGCTATTTCCATGGAGGTAGCTACAGTTTGCTCAATCGTTATTGTTGGCATAGTATTGTATGTGGGAAGCTACACTACCCTGGAAAATGCATCAAGAATTTTAGTGTTGATAATGGTTTTGTTTTTGATATATGCTCTGGCAAAAACATCGCCCGATCTGAAAGAAATGGCAGACGGGTTAATCCCCCGAGCTCCATTTAACACCCTGCGTGAGCTTGTACCGCTTTTAGGATGGTCGGGTGCCGGTGCCATTGGTGTTGTGTGGTATTCGCTATGGGTTGAAGGAAGCACAAGGGGAAAGGGCAATAGGACGATAGACAGTGATGAAGATAAAAGCAGGATCAAAAAATGGATAAAAATTAATCAGATAGATTTAACTATCAACACCATTATCACTGCGCTGTTAACCGTGATGTTTTTAATTGCGGGTGTGTTGATATTACATCCCAAAGGAATGGTGCCGCAGGGTGAAAAGCTTGCTCTTCAGATATCACAGATTGCCGGCGAAAACTTTGGACGCATAGGGGAGATAATCTTTTTAGTGGGGATTTTTGGTACGCTGTTCAGCACCCTGCTTGCAAACATTGATGGGCTATGCCGTGTTGCTTCAAATTCCGTATGGTATCAGCGTCGTAAAAAGGATGATACAAAGTTACACTATTACCGTCTGTTTGTAATCATATATGTACTGTTAACAGCTCTTTTCTCGGTATTATTTCCGGCGCCGGTTATTCTTTTACAAATCTCAGCGGTGATTGATACTATATTTTTACCGTTAATCATAGGGCTTGGTATCTATATCTGCCATAAGCATCTGGAAGCTATATACCGCCCGGGAAAGCTGCTTACCATAACAGGGGTGCTGTCGGTGCTATTTTTTGTTTTTTTTATTGTACTATTTTTCTATGCGGTGATAATGAAGGTAGATTTTTCAATGTAACCATGTACACTATTACCCATGGATGATAGGGCAAAAAATTGTTGTGGGCGATAGTTACTGATGATGGTGCTGGATGATGGGAAAAGAGCATACTATCACAAGTCAATTTATTGCCTGGGGTGAGATACTGCTGCGATTATCACCTCCAGGCTACAGCAGGCTTTTTCAGACAAATATGTTTGAAGCGTACTTTGGAGGAGCAGAGGCAAACTGTGCGGTGACACTTTCACAGGTGGGAATACCATGCAGGATTGTTTCTGCTCTGCCTGATACCGTTCTGGGTGATGCTGCAAAGCGTTATTTACAGGGGTTTGGCGTCATTACTGACAACATTGTGATGAAACAGGATACGCGCATGGGGTTGTATTTTTATGAACAGGGTGCCGGACTCAGGGCTTCACGGCTTATCTATGACAGAAACAACAGTGCATTTGCACAATTACAGCATGAAGACATTAATTGGAACGCCATAATCCCAAGCAATGCATGGTTTCATACAACAGGTATAACCCTGGCGCTTTCAAATACTATCTGTGACGAAAGCATTAAAGCAGCAAGTATTGTCAATGAAAAAAAGGGGGTTGTTTCATTTGATATTAACTATCGCCAGACATTATGGAAAAGTGTTGATGATGCCAGGGATGCATTTTTACGGCTGATGCCCTCTATTCATGTGTTGATAGGGAATGAAGAGCATCTTGCACTTTTTTTGTTGCCCAATTCTGAGAAAAAACACGATATCCATAGCACCATACAGGCACTCTTTAATACGTATGCAAATCTTTCTGCGATTGTGATAACCTATCGCGAAGGTACTTCGGCATCTGAAGTAAGGGTGGGCGCAGCAGCAGCAACACGTAACCATGAGGTGGCGATGAAAACATTGGAGGTACCACATATCGTTGACCGTATTGGTGCAGGTGATGCTCTCGCTGCAGGGTTTATCTATTCATTGATACAACAGCAATCGCTTGAAACAGCAGTTGATACTGCCCTTGCCTTGTGTGCCCTGGCGCATAGTGTTCATGGTGATAATTTTATTGTTGGTAAAGCAGATATGGACGCAATCATACAGAATAAAAGCAGCCGATTGCTGCGATAGATAATGAGACAATGTGCTATTACATTGCCAATCCGCACTCTATTTACCATGATGGGATGATATACATGGTTATGCACTATGATGCTTCAGGTACTTGATATATTTTTTTTACTTTTCCATACCCTGTTTACACTCTTCAACATGACAGGGTGGATTTTTGCAAGGACACGGAAGATACACCTTGTGACGATGCTTCTAACCGCTTTTTCATGGTGTGTACTGGGTATATGGTATGGCTGGGGCTATTGCTTTTGTACCGACTGGCACTGGCAGGTACGGAATGCACTGAGAAAACCTATTGTATATAATTCATATATACAGTTTTTACTCCATGAAATAACAGGCTATACTCCCGATGCGCACATAACTGATATCACCGTAGCCGGTGTTTTTATTATTTGTTTATGCTTTTCAGTAATCCTCAATATCAAAGACTACACAGCCAAAAGAAAAGCATAAACATTATGCCTTGCTGACAGCTTCCAGAAGTCCTTTCATGTACCCAATAGCAAAAAGCCTCCCTATGGATGAATATGCTGGATTTTCGTTGCTATCTCCTTCCATGGTGGGGACATGGTCAGGGCGCATGACACCGTCAAAGCCTGTATCATGGTATGCTTTCATGCATTGGTACATATCGAGCATGCCATCATCATGAAAGGTTTCGGTAAATTTATAGGGAGTACCTTTCACATTTCTGAAGTGCACAAAGAATATCTTACCCTGTTTGCCAAAGTGATGTATAACTTGAGGAAGGTTGTCGGTCATGAGAGCAAAATTTCCCTGACACAGTGCAATACCATTGACCGGGCTTGGATAAAGGTCAAGAAGCTTTTGAAAATTATCAATAGAGCGCATAATGCGGGCAACGCCCCTAATGGGCGAAACAGGGGGATCATCAGGATGCATGGCAAGTTTAACATGCGCTTTTTCAGCTTCAGGGATGACCGCCTTTAAAAAATATTCTAAATTTTTCCATAACTGCTCTTCGGTGATAATGCCATATTCCGTTAGCGGTGCATGCTCCATATATTCGTGATTGTATGAAGTAGCCAGCGCGCCGCCGCGTATAGGGGTTGTGGTGGAAGTACGTGTCCAGCCAAAAACAGGCATCCATTCGTAACACCACACCGGAATTCCCAGTGCACCCATATTTTTTATAAGCATGATGACATTCTCAATCTCCCTGTCCCTTTCGGGCAATCCTAATTTTATAGCATCCATTGGTGGGCGCGACTCAATGACTTCAAGCTTAAAACCAGCATCTTCATAGGTGGTTTTTATGTGGACTAACGAGTTATAGCTCCATGGCCAGAAATCCTGGGGCATTGTTTCCCAGCCCGCATAAAGTTGCATGCCACCTACAACGTGCTCAATGCCACATTGTTTAACCATACGCCACAGTGCTGATGGGTGAGGGGGTAATAATTCAGCAATTTTTATCATATACGATTCTCCTTGCATAAATGAATTGTACAACTAATCATCATATGGTCTGATGATAATATATTAAAAGCATCAATCGATGTCAAGGATGTTTTATATATTTGTTCATAAATAATGCTCATACCGGTGAAAATGATACATGAAAAAAGAAACCGTGCCGATAGTATGATTGGATAGTAAGTTGCCTTCATCTTGCTTATGAAAGGAGAATGAAATTATGAAACTCATTGAAACATTAGAAACAAAACTGGATGAATTAATACATATTCATGGGCTTGTAGCATTGAAAGGTGGTACAGAAGTAGAAGACATGACACATAATGAACTGTTGTTTATGAAGGAGATTGCTATCAATATACCGGTTATAGTCAAAATAGGAGGACCTGAGGCACGGAATGATATCCGCTACTGTCAATCAATTGGTATTGATGGAATTTTAGCACCAATGGTTGAATCAGAATATTCACTTGAAAATTTTGTTTCGGCCATGATGGATATTTATAGTAATAATACTTTACCATACTTAGCAATAAATGTGGAAACTATCACTGCATATAACAATCTGCCAGCAATCTATAGTAATCCATACTTTCTTTATGTTAACCAGGTCACTGTTGGGAGAAGTGATCTTTCACAATCAATGAAGAAGGCAGTTGATGACAATGATGTTATCAATGCAACAGCACATATTGTTCAATGTTCAAAGATAGCCGGGAAGGTAACCTCTGTTGGCGGTCAGATTAATCCACACAATGCCGAACTGGTTCAGAAGGCTATTCAGCCAGATAGAATAAATACACGCCATTTAGTCTTTGATTGCGCAAAAACACACAATATAGCTACATCAATTATGGTAGGACTAGAATTTGAATTGGATCTGTATAGAGCTTTTTCAAATGTCGAACCATTAAAAAGTACTATCTACCAGAAAAGGATAGCGGTTACCACTGACAGAATGGCGATTGTGTAGTATAACACAACAACGGTGCTACTATAACAAAAATTTTATAAAAAGCTTGACGAAAAACCTTATTTTTAACGATATCCTTCTACTATTGATACTACTTACAGCTATTGCCTAAAAAGGAGTGTTGCTATGCATTCAATATTTGTCACTATAATGGTTATTTCATCGATTATAGTGTTATTGATTATATCAAAGATTGGTAAAAATGAAGCACCGGGTGATGTTAACAATAACTGGGACGGTGTATGGAAGGAACGCTTAAAGATAGATAATTAAAAAGGATAGATATACATAAAAATAATGGTTATGACATGAAGAACTATCGATTGCAGCAGTGATTTTACCGTGCTGTAGATATATCCTATTGTTATACCAATGAGGAAGAAGATGACTGCAAGGTACAGTGAATGTGCGGCTATCCCTACCAAACTATAGAATAATGCGCCGATAACTATCGCCCCATATTTCCCAAAATAAAAGGTAAGGTTGTATTGTACAAATCCCCTGAAAAAAAGCTCTTCACATGGTGCAATAATAGCTAACATGACAAGCATTGACTCAAGCGATGACATCTGCCCCTGATAAAAGTGTAACGTTTGAGAGTTTTGTGTAAATTGTATGGCTATATTACGGATAGGGATCAGGATAATTACCATGACCATGAGGTAAAATATCTTTCGTTCAAAAGGAAGGTCAAAGGCAAAAATCCGCTCTTTTGTAAAAAGTCCTTTATCACAATATTGTGCAATGACAATTAACAATAAAAGCACAATGCTATACTGATATAAAAAAGAAAAATACGCATACTGTATTGCTACTTTCAATAACGGGTACATCACAAGCATTGGAATAAAAACTTTCCATGTGGGGCGATACTGTGAATAAGGATTATCAAGCTTTACCATGGCAAATACTTTTCCATTTAAATTTAGTTGGTCAAGCAATTAATTGATGCATTGGCATATTTTAAAAAATTTTTATAAAAAAACAAAAAAATTCCCCCATTCTTTTAATTTTTTAACAGTCCGGCGTATTAATAAACAAACCTTACAACACGGAGATGCTTTGTATGCGTCGGATTATTGTTATTGTGTGTTTGCTTCACACATCATTAGCCTATCCGCAACTTCTCATTAATGAAATAGCCTGTAATGTACCAGCGGGTGATTGGGTTGAGCTATTTTACTGCTCTGAACAAAGGCTATCGATGGATATTTCATCGCTGTATGTAACCATGTATTATGGAACCAATGAACCTCTTTCACAATCTCCGGTTACAATCTATAGCTATGATAGGGCAGAAACACCATGGGATGACAGGTTTGTTGTTGTGCATTGTACAAAGCCTGGAATACCAGATGAGTGTGATGCTACTGGAGATACCAATGGCAATGGTGTGCTTGATGTTTATTGCAATAACTATATCAATAGCTTATGGAATACCGATTGTGTGGTGGCAATAGATAGTGATGATGAGCCGTCAAATGGCGGAATAATTGATTTTGTGGCGTACGCCAACAGAGACGGTACTCTTAACCAGTCAATTGAAAAATACCTCAAAAGCGCTATTGACCATAATCAATGGGTGGGTGCTTATGCCAGTGAAGAATGCATGGTTGATATTGGTCAAAAAGGAATTTTAGAATATCAGAGTATTATTAGAAAAAATGGTGTAGATACCAATAGCGCTGATGATTTTGTCATTACCTCGTATCAAACGCCAGGGCGCCCCAATATTTTGCCAATAAATCATTCAAAGTCCGAATTTATAAAAATTAAGCGCACGATAGTCATCTCTAAAAAAAATATGCAGCCGCTTAATCTTTTTGCTATCCAGCCATGCAAGTTCAGGATACGCCTGTTTTCCTCTGTTGGCTACAAAATATACGAAAGTCCACTGATTAACGCATTGCCTGGTGTCCAGTTACTTGATTGGACAAACACTATCAAGCATCTTACCTGTGGTTTATATCTGGGTATTGCTGAGGCTCAGGACAATGCCAACCGCGAGAGTAAAAAATTTTACTGTATCGTGGTTGAGTAATGGGTTCATTGCTGCTGACAATAACCATGTTCATAGGCGCATTTGAAAATGCATATAAAGTAGCATTACCGTTACATGTGCAGGACCCATTATTGGGGAAATTGTACAACAATTATCCTGCGTTTGTGTGCAGCCTTAGTTATGCAAATCCTTTTGGTTTTCCTCAGCTTAAGGAAACAAATACAAATGTTGCCTATAAGGGTAAAAAATATGATGGCGGCATACGGTGGCATTATTTTGGCATTCCTGAATATCGTGAAGATACACTGTCAACAGGGCTTGATTGGGCGATAGCTCACTGGATAAAGGTTGGCTGCAGGGTACATGACTATATCCTTTCAATAAAAACTCAAGAGTTTACCACAACAAAACATAGTGTTGATTATGGATTGCTGGCTACGGTAACACCCTTTCAACGATTGTCGTGCACCCTATTTACCAACAATATACAGCATTACGGCGATGATGAGTATATTACGCCAACTACCATATTTTCATGCGATGCTGATATTTTTGATGGATGTGGTATTGAATATACGCTTTTGTACAATGGGGATATACAGCAATGTATATGGATAAAAGGATATATAACCAGGCATGTAAGCGTACTGGTTGGATACAGTAAGGAACTGGAATTATCTACAGCCGGTGTAAATGTTGCATGGGGCAATATCCTTCTTTACTATATGCTTCAGCATCATTCATTTCTGGGAAACACGCATAGATTTGGGATAACCTATGCAGGTGCGGGATATGTTTTCCCGGCTCATAGTGAATATAAACAAAATACTGCAATAAAGCTCAATATACAGACATGCAGCCAACAGGAGCTTATTGCTCTGGGTATTGCACCTGATGTCTTGTGTCAGCGTATTATCAAATATAGAGAGATGTTTGGAGCTGTCAGCACAAGATCATTATATCAGCTGGGATTTACAACACAACAGATACGTCAATTGCAGGAGGTTACCTGTAATTATTGTGATGATGACAAGGACGAAAAAAAGGATTACCATAAGAAATATCAAGGCAGAACATATATATCAAAAGAAGAGCAGAATAAAAAAATAAAAAGGCTCTTTCAGTCTATGGTAGCTGCCGATATACCGTCGGATGTTGCCATAGTGCTGGCTGAGGAATATCAAAAGGCGGGTATACCGGGGATACTGCGTTCACCATTATATAGAAGTCTTGATACCTATCAGCAAAAAATGGTCAGGGCCGCATGCGGAATACAATAGTTGTAGTTTTAAGCATGGTATATACGGTAGTTTTTATTCATGCAGTAATGGCATTGAGCACTATATCAGTTGAATATAGAGAGGATGCCATGGATTATGAAGCTGATACGCAACGATATCTACGTTCCTCAATAAGTGTCACAACAGATTATGCAAAGGTTTATGCAACATTGATAAAAACAAATAATGGCAAAACAACGGCAACCTGGGCTTTTAGCAATACAGGGGAATATGCGGCGATAGTAGCTGGATATTATTTTATCCATAATGCATCAGGGCTATTGCTGGGTAAGCCTGCTGTTTATAATCCCGATCCATACTCATTCCCTGTACGGAGCAGCGAAACGGGAATATCACTATGTAAAAGCGGAAATCCTGACTACGCGATGCATGGGATAGTTGCATCGCTCTATGATAGATTAAACAAACCGCAGGTACGATTGCGTATTGGAGCATCATTGCAGGAGAGATTTATGCGATCTGATGATGTTGAGGGTAAGCTGTATCCCTATAGTATTGGTGGTTTGCTTTCGCATGACAGCAGGGATGGATTATATTCCGAACCAGTTAACATTATAACCTATTTTGCTAATGTAACGTTGCAGCCCTTTGAATATGTTGTTTTGCAGGGATGCTATTACCATACCGGATTATATCATGAGAATACAAAAATAGTATTTGATAAAGATAATGAGAATGCAACAGCAATACAGTCGTTTGGAGGGTATAGCCTCTATGGAAGATATCAAGATAACATACTAACTGTATTTACTGAGTGGGCTATCTCACAAAAGGATGTAAAAGGCAATAGCACTTCAACATCACAATACAACAATGCTCACCTGTATGGGGTTACCGTTAAAAAGAAAGGGATACAATTGTGCAGCATAATACAAAAAACAGAACGATATTTTTATGCTCCATTCAGCAGTTCATTTGGCGGTAATGCGCCGCGTGATATTTATTATTATTCAGCTCAGATAAAACCAATCAGGTGGATGTTGCTTTCATGGACATACATGGACCAGAACTATCTTGTACCATCAACCTATTATGCTGAATATCCTCATAAACGGCTCCATTGTATACGAACTCAGTTTACCATAAACGCCTTTAAGATACAAACGGATTATCGCTTTATGACATTTTACAAAGCTGGTGCAGAGCAGCGGGATTCGCGATATCAAACAGGAATGGAATGGATGGTTGCCAAAAAAGTATCACTGAATATGAAATACGGGCTATACACGGGAGAGGAATCAGCATGGTATATGCGATCAGGCTATACTATACAGTGGGGTTCTTTACAGCAGGCGATGAGTGTTGTCTATGTAAACAGTAATGGGAGGAAGGTGTACTGTGCAATGCTTCCTTTAGCAAACAGCAATATACTCACCGAGGTTTGCTCCAGTACAGCCGTTTATCTGGCTATGCGGGTTGGCTATCGCAGCAAGTTATGTCAGCTGTCATTGAGGTTATTATCGGAACTATCGCACATAAAAAATGCTAAAGGTGAATTTGGTGCAACTGCATGGTTTTAGATAAATTGATTCTATAGAGTAGTTGCACTAAAAGGTATTTGTGGTATAATGGTTACCGTATGGATGAAAAAAAGATTGAACAAGTACATCAAATACTGAAAAAACTCCAGCCGTATATCGTGGCATATTCAGGAGGTAATGATTCAACGTTACTTGTTGCAATATCCATGCGCTGGAATCTTGATTTTTGTGCTGTGCATTGCATCAGCGAATTTACCATTCCGGGTGAAACAGAATATGCCCGTTATTTTGCACAGCACCATCGTATCCCCTATCACGAAATTACAGTATCGGTAATGAACAATAGCCAGATTATAGCAAATACTGAAATGCGGTGCTACCACTGTAAACATGAAATTTTTAAGAATATGGTTGCGTATGCACACGCTAATGGTTTTATAAATGTCATTGATGCAAGCAATGCTTCTGATAGTAACGATTATAGGCCCGGAAAAAAGGCGCTGGCAGAATTAGGGATACTATCGCCGTTTGTTGAGGCTGGCATAACAAAAGATGATATTTATAGTGCTCTGGCAGATATACAGATACCGCACAAACAATTTTCCAACTCATGTTTAGCCACGCGCATACCGTACCATACCAGCATAACAAATATTATGCTTGATAGTATTGCAAAAGCAGAAACTTTTATTGCCATGTTGGGATTTACAGCGGTACGGGTGCGGTATCATTATCCCATTGCACGTATTGAGATACCAGAAGAAGAGATTGCATATTTTATGGATGCAACCCTCCGTAATAAAGTTGTTGCATTTATAAAGGAGCTTGGTTTTTTATACGTAACGGTTGATTGTGAAGGTTTTTCATCAGGAAATTTAAACAGGATGTTACCACATGAGTGATATATTAGCAGCTTTTGTTGCCCGTAATACTAATGAAATACAAACAAATCTGGACAATATACAGGAATGTCCATTCCCCAACATGATGCCGCTTATCATCAATGATGGTGTGGAGATTGAATCTGCATCTGAACTTGCTGATACCGGAATACATTTTGTCATTCATGAAGAACCGTTAGGATATGGAGGAGCACTGGTCAGTGCACTATCGTATGCACGGGATTTTTCATTACACTACCTATTTATAATGCCTGTTGAAGCGTTTACCGGCTGGCAGGCAATAGCAACGTATGTCCAGCATTTTGAAACATCAGATATTCTTACAGGGAACAGACTACCCTCCTCATGCAGTGCCCCTGAAGGGTTTTATGGGGAAATTGTTACCTGCCTGAATAATGGAACAGGATTGCATATCGTTGATCCCCTGTCACCTGTTAAAGGGATTGCCATGAAGCATTGCGATAGTTTTGAAATAACAGAATTTCCTGATACTGCTTTTTTACAATTATTAATCCAGGCACGTCACTTCCATATATCAATAAAGGAGTTTCAATGCTCGTATCCAGAATCGCTTATTACATCGCAGATGCAGGATGTTGAAGACTTGCCCAATATAAAAGATTTTATAGCTGGTGAGCTTTATCTGTATCCGTATATCCAGAAAGGGCATTAATGACAGTGCAAAGAATTGGATTGATTATAGTACTATTGTTGAATGTTGGATTATGCTGCTCAGCTCCCGAGCATCGCCTGCCAGAGCAATATTCTGGATTACCTTCTGAAAGCAGTGTTCTTTTTGTTGGTGATATGATGTTTGAATGGGCAGTTAAAGATACCATGAGCAAAAAGGGTGTGGATTATCCCCTGCAAAACATACAAAGCTTTTTACATTCATTTGACTTTGTCATGGCAAATCTGGAAACACCTTTGACCAATAATAGTTTTGGCGATAGTTCCTTTGATAAGAAGTATATCTTTAAAACAACGATGGATATTGCCCCCCTATTACATAAAGCAGGCATACACGCTGTAACCATAGCAAATAATCATATATTGGATTATGGCGTTGGTGGATTAACCGACACACTTGTTGCTCTTTCTTCCTGTAACATATTGTATGCAGGAGCAGGTATTAATGAAACAACAGCTTCTCAGCCAATATTTTGTAAATTGGGTACCATGCAGATGGTTATTATATGCTATACGCAAATCTGTTCAAAAGACATGATTGCCAGGGATAACCCCGGTGTAAATTTTTTTGAATTATCAAAGGCTATTCAGGATATTCAACGGTATCGTTTTGCAGATTTCATTGTTATCAATCTGCACTGGGGTAATGAATATTTTTACTATCCTTCTTCAAAACAGATTGGAATAGCCCATGCGCTTATAGATGCTGGAGCAGATGTTATTGTTGGTCATCATCCGCATGTTTATCAGGGTATTGAAATATATAAAAACAAGCCCATTATTTATTCATTGGGGAATTTTTTATTTGGATCGATGCATGAAGGAATCAATGATACCATTGCATGCGCTTTATATATTGCACCTGGGGGAAAAATTACCAGGATACGTGTCTATGCAATTAAAGGTAAATTTGATGATCAGATTATACAACCTGAGGTGCTGGGTGCAGATGATGCAACACACCTCTTGCACCATTTTTTTCAAATATCAAAGCCGCTGGATGGCAATTTTGTAAACAGAGCTTATATTACTAACAATTATATCGAATATAATTTTCGATGATTATTCCATCAGTGCTTTCAGCACAAAGTCAACACTTTCTACCATTGAATTGATTTCATAACCACCTTCAAGCACTACAATCACTCTTTTATTGGAATATTTGTGTGCAATATCTAACAGCATGCGTGTGAACATGTAGTATGCACTACTTGATAAATTTAATGAGGATAATGGATCGCTTTTATGGGCATCAAAACCGGCTGATATTAATATAAACTCTGGTTGAAAATGGTCAAGTGCAGGGATTATGATTTCAGTGAATGCACTTTTATAGGTTTTATCATTGCTTCCCGGATTCATTGGTATATTAAGAGTATATCCATATCCAGGTCCAATGCCAATTTCATCAACACTACCGGTCCCGGGATAAAAAGGGAATTGATGGAGGCTGATGTAAAAAACAGAAGGATCGGCTTCAAAAATATGCTGTGTACCGTTGCCGTGATGTGCATCCCAATCAATAATAGCAATTTTTCGGATATTGTATGTATATTGTAAATAACGAGCAGCTATTGCTACATTGTTAAATATGCAAAAACCCATAGCCTGAGCTATCTCAGCATGATGACCGGGAGGGCGTATGGCACAAAATCCATTGTGAGCTTCACCTGACATAATATAGTCGCATACTTCTAAAATGCCGCCCACTGCCCACAATGATACATCATACGTTTCGTCGCATATTACTGTATCGTATCCATCAATACAGGTTATTCCATTGGGTTTTGCATTGGCTATTGATTGAATATAATTAATATCATGAGCATACGTTAACACTTTTGGGTCTGCTTTTCGTGGCTGGACATACAGCAATGATGAATAATTGTTATTATTACGGATATATTTATCTAATTGTTCAAGGCGTTTAGGGGATTCAGGGTGAGAATCCCCTGTTGTATGGTTTAAATAATGTGGATGAAAGCAATATGCTGTATAGCTCATAATTATTAAATGTTTGATAGTCGAATTATAATGTACACATAACTTAATAATATTGTAATATAATATTAAAAAAAATCAAGTATTTTTTAAAAATTTTAGTCAAAAGCTTTATCAACAGACCAAACTTCCCACACCTTACCTACCAGATCGGGAGCTGGTTTTAACGTGTCTTTGCCCGGACGCCATCCTGAAGGTGTTGCTTGAGTTCCTTTAGATTCACGGACCAATTGGAAAGCATGGATTTGTCGGATAGTTTCCAGAACATTACGCCCAACCGGTGGTGTTAAAACTTCATACTAACAATAATATTATGATGTTGAAATCTATGAATATACAATCTGAGCTACTATCTTCCTATCCCTTTTTCGGGTATCGCATTCTATGAGTACTATCTGCTGCCATGTCCCCAGTGTAAGCTTACCCTGAACTATTGGGACAGTGATTGAAGCACCTATCATTGCAGCTCTGAGGTGCGAAGAACCATTATCATCATGCCATGTATCGTGATGGTTATAATGAGCGTTGCGTGGAATGATTGTCTCAAGAAAAATATTTATATCTTTCTGTAAGCCTGGTTCGTATTCAATGGTGGTGATAGCAGCAGTGGAACCTGGCACAAAAAGGCATAATAGCCCATTGTTAATAGTATTATTAGTAACTATCGCTTGCGCATCCATTGTTATATCAATGATATCACCCTGACCTTTTGTTGCTATGGTAATGTATTCAGTAATGGTTGCCATAAACTGCTCACCTTTTTCCCCATGGTTTAAGGCTTGATATAAAGCAGGCAACTATTAATGTAGCGGCCTGAAAAGTACCAAAAATCATCAACAAGATAACCGTGCTGTTGAATTGTGGGTTGTCATAACTGGCAAGCCCCTGTGTTTGTGCTATATGAACAAGTTTGCCTAACCATGGACCAAGAAAATAAGTACCAAAAATAATACCATATAAACATATTATCCATTTAACAATAATCCATCTGTATTTAAACCACCCCCATGGTGTTAATGTTGAGTACATAAGTCCTGTTACAAAACAACCAAGTGCGCCAGGAATGATAATAAAAAGATCAACATAATCCATTGTAGATACAATACCATATAGTTCACCATCAGTTTTTGCCTGTATAAAAAATTGCTTACCTGATACTGTGATTGCACCGCCAACCCATAATGAAACACATAGTATATGGAAAGCTTTTAACCATTTTTGACTTTTAGGAGATAGTTTTTTCATAATTTTACCCTGCATTAAAAGTTTTGTAAATTGAAATAGTTATAGTATTAGATTTAATTACGAATCTTTACATAGAAATCAAGTACAATATTTTTTGCAATAAAACATAAGAGGCTGTAATCAATGGTTACATACGTTTCATGACCATGGTTCAAAGATTACAAAACATATAAGGCAATAGCGAGGTGCGATAGTTACTTGAAATATGCAAAAATGGATAGATGAAGTTTGAAAGGAGTGCCATATCTGTTGACCTTGTAATTATGTATCACAACATAAAACATGAAAAAAGTTTGACAAAGTATAAATTTATTATAGATATTCAATATGGTTTATAATAAAACGAAGTCATGAATATTGAATAAAAGTATTATAATAATTATACTATATGTATAATTCACAGATGAACATATCTGCTTGAATAATTTTTTTGCAATAAATTCTTCTCATTTCATACAATAACTATTACCTTTGATTACATGATAATGTGAGGATATAGCTATGCTTGAAAGGTTGCTCAATATAAGGCTATTTAACAATACAGTGAAAGAGTATTGTGTAAGTTTGTTAATTTTTATTGTTGGGATTATAGCTATTTATATTTTCAAAACAATAATTATAAGATTATTAAAATCATGGGCACGGAAAACAACAACAGAATTGGATGATATTGCTGTTGAAGCATTTGAAAAAAAATTTATCCCCTTGATATATATATGTTCATTCTATGTCAGTATTATACAATTAACATTACATCCTTCTTTAAAGAAGACATTGGATGTTATTGTATTAATACTGATGACTATATTTGGTGTGATGTTTGTTCTCAATGGGATTAAAATTTTTATTTCCGCTATAATACAAAAAGAAGGCAATGTAACAAAACAAAAAGCATTAAGAGCATTGAATCCGTTGATACAGATTCTTGTATGGTCGTTTGCAATCTTTATTTTATTAGAAAATTTAGGGATTAAACTTACCCCGCTGATTGCCGGGCTTGGCATAGGCGGGTTGGCTGTTGCATTGGCTGCTCAAAATATACTGGGAGATCTATTTGCATATTTTGTTATGCTCTTTGATCGTCCTTTTGAAATTGAAGATTTTATCATTATTGATAAAGATTTCATGGGTACAGTAGAAAAAATAGGTATCAAGTCGTCAAAGATACGGGGTATAGGCGGTGAACAAATAATTATTTCTAATACCAACCTTGCCAATGCTCGTGTTCGCAATTATAAAAGAATGAATAGAAGAAGGGTTGTTTTTACCATTGGTGTTGTGTATGAGACAGGGCTTGAAGATTTAACGTTAATCCCAGAGATTATAAAAGAGATTATCCAGAATATTGATGGTACAACCTTTGATAGAGCACATTTTTTTTCGTATGGTGATTTTAGTTTAAATTTTGAGATTGTATACTATGTGAACAGCAATGATTACAATGTATATATGGACATACAACAGGAAATCAATCTTAAGATAAAGGATGAATTTGAAAAACATAACATTGAATTTGCCTATCCAACAAGTCTTATTTATGTAACAAAAAGCAAGATGTAGCCGTATGGATTATTGTATAATTAATAAATAGATAAGTAGGTGAGTATGCGTTTAGTAATTATTTCAAACAGGTTGCCTGTTACAGTTTCTGAAAAAAATGGCAGGTTGATTATTAAAGAAAGTGTGGGAGGGCTTTCAACCGGATTAAAAGCATATATCGATTTTATAAAGAATTCATCCTCCGAAAATTGAATATATAATATATATGGATAGGATGGGACATTAGTAGGGTTTGAAAATGTCCTGATTATTGATGGTGAAAACGGATTCCTTGTTGATCCCTATGATATTGATGGATGTGCCAAAAAAGTAATTGAGATTCTTAAAAATGAAGAGCTTAGAATCAGTATGGGGAAAAATGGAAAAGAACATGTAAGGAAGAACTTCCTCATTACAAGAGAACTTATGGATCATCTGGACATGTTAATTGATGTGTTATTGTAGATGTATGTGTTATGATAATAGTAAAGACCCCCTTAAAAAATAACAGTAGACATGTAAAACTTTAATGTTCATTCCTGCAAAATCTCGTAAAAAAGACTTCAATCATTACTTATCATAATGGTAAGCCTGGTAAAACGTCAATAGCAATACCATTAAAATAAAATAATAAAAGTAAAATTACTTGACTATTAAAATATAGCTATAACATATCGTTAAAGATGTAATATTGTATGATAATTATATGAGGTTGACATGAAAACATTTTTTTACCCCGAGAGCATGGTTGTAGTTGGTGTTTCATTAACAAAAATAAATTTAGGAAAGATAATACTTCTAAACAATATACGGCAGGGATATAAAGGAATACTGTATGGGGTAAGCACCCATGAAGGAGAAATAGAGGGGGTAATAGTATATAAAGACATTTTAGATTTGCCAACAACCCCGGATGTTGCAATTATTATAACCCCCGCTAAAACTGTTCCTGAACAGTTAGAAAAATGTGGTAAAAAGGGGATTTGCCATGTTGTTATTGAATCAGGAGGGTTTAGTGAATATTCTGAACAAGAGCAAAGTATGGAGGAACAAATACTTGGAATTGCAAAAAAATATGGAATCCAGATTATAGGTCCCAATTGTATAGGAATAATAAATTTTGAAGAAAAGGTAATTATGCCATTTGCATTTATCCAGAACATCCCGGAGGCAGGACAGGTATCACTGATTTCACAAAGTGGGGGCGTTGGGAACACTTATTTACACGCTCTCCCCGAAAATCATATATTTATGAATAAATTTATTAGTATTGGTAATAAGTTAATGCTTGATGAAGTTGATTTTTTAAACTATTTAGTAAATGAGGATGAAGCGACCAGAATAATATTATGCTATCTTGAAGGATTTAATAGAGGGAAGGAATTTTTTGAAATTGCCCGTTTATCCGAAAAACCCATTATTGTACATAAATCCAACAGGTCGCCTATCAGTGCTAAGATTGCTCAATCTCACACAACAGCACTATCTGCCAGTGATGCAATCGTTGATGCAGCCTTTGCACAGAGCGGAGTGATACGAGCAGAAGATGAAGAAGAGATGATTAAAGCTGTCAAAGCGATGCAGCTTCCACTAATGAAAGGACGAAATGTTGCCGTGTTGTCCCGATCAGGAGGACATGCCGTTATCTCGGCAGATGCGTGTGCAAAATATAATTTCAACCTGGTTTCATTCCCGCAATCATATATTGATATAATACGCACCATTTATAACACACGTATCATAGCGCATCAGAATCCGCTGGATCTTGGAGAAATTTTTGATTATACCATATTTGGCAGAATAGTTGAAGAAACTATTAAGCTGGATAATGTTGATGGTATACTGTTTAACCACCTCTATCAATCCGAATATGAAGCTACTATGTCACGGACATTTTTAGATACCGTAGAACGGCTTATCAAACAATATAATAAACCAGTCATGATTGCCATGATATCTGATGCACAGGAAATGCTGGATATAAACATGAATCACCCCATGCCAATATTCAACACACCATACAGTGCTGCACATGCACTTGCAATATCAGCAGAGTATTATCAAAAAAAACAAATGCGAAATAATAGAGGTGAAATTGACTATAGAAAAATGGAGAAGGTTAAACAAGATTTTGCCGTGCTCAATGATGTATTGTGCAACAATAAAAATCCGTTGTTGCATGAATCAATTAGTTTTTGTGAATCAATTGGATTACCCATTGTCAATGGTGCACTTATTACAACAGTTGATGAGATTTATGAAAAAGAATTCCAATTTCCGGTTGTGGCAAAAATTGTATCACCTGATGCAACGCATAAAACGGAGGTTGATGGAGTCAGGCTCAATATAATGGATGTTGAACAGTTGGAAGATGCTTTTATAGATATGAAACAGTCACTGTATGATTATAACCCCAATGCAGTATTTAAAGGCATATATGTGCATACAATGGCAAAAGCAGGCGTTGAGTTTATTGTAGGAGCACAAAAGGATGCAGTCTTTGGTCCCATTGTAATGGTTGGATTAGGGGGGATATATGTTGAACTTTTTAAAGATATAGCTATACGGTTAGCCCCGGTTACAAAAGTTGAAGCATGGGATATGATACAACAGTTGAAATCTGCACAATTGTTTGAAGGCTTCAGAGGTAAAGAACCTCTTGATGCAGAAGCATTAAGTGAAGTGATTATGACCTTGAGCTATGCTATTTCAGCTATTGATGAAATTGCTGATATTGAATGCAACCCTGTTATGGTGTATCCCAAAGGTGAAGGTTGTATTGCTGTTGATGCGCGTATGGTTTTACAAAAACAAACAATTGTTTCAAAAGCTACCACCAGTTAAAATGGAAATCACAGTTTTAAATGTGGTGGGTGCTATGAGAAAAAATAATTGCAATTTAGTATATATATCATAATAATGTCGATATCGATATAATAAGCAGTGTGAGGTGGTATCATGCAACGTACTGTTGAAACACTTCCATTATGGAAAAAGATTATCTATGCATTAGGCCAGCTGGGATGGTCACTTGCTTCATTTAGTGTTGGGAACCTTCTGGTATATTTTTACCTGCCACCAGAGGAAAGTAATAATGCAATTTTCCAGCCCTACATTTATCAGGGGTATGTTATAGGTGTTTTGACTATTATTGGATTGATCTATGCGTTTGGCAGGCTGTGGGATGCTATTACTGATCCTATTATTGCAACAATGTCGGACAGGTCAAAATCAAGGTTTGGAAGGCGCAGAAAATTTTTGGCAATTGGTGGACTCCCTTTTGCTCTTTTGAGTATATTGGCATTTACCCCTCCGGTTAATGGTATGTCACCATGGAACGCGGTATGGCTTTTTGTTGTGGTGACACTTTTTTACTTGTTCATGACAATGTATGTAACACCATTTTTTGCATGGTTATCTGAGTTGGGCCATAATCCCCGTGAACGGCTTTTTTTAAGTACGCTCATTTCAATTACATGGGCTATAGGATTTGCAATAGGTTCACAGGCTGTGGCGCTGCAATCAATGTTTGAAAAAAGCTATGGATATAGTTCTCACCGAGCCTTCCAGACAGTGATGGTTATATTTGGTGGAATATCACTAATCCTCATGTATCTGCCAGTATTATTTATTGATGAACGCAGGTATTGTGAATCAAATGTTTCAACTGAGGGAACGTTTGAAGCATTACGTTCAGCTTTTAAAAATAAAAACTTTTTGTTCTTCACCATTTCTGATTTAGCATATTGGGTAGCGTTAACATTTATTACTACTGGACTTGTATACTACGTAACAGTGCTTTTACAAATGGATAAAGCAGTATATTCACAGTATATGATTATTCTTTTTGCTTTAAGTTTTATATTTTACGTACCGGTCAATGTAATTGCCCAAAAGATTGGTAAAAAAAAGCTTATGATAATTGCATTTATTCTTTTTTCCATGGGATATGTTATTGCCTCAATGCTGGGATGGTTTCCCTTTGATAAAAATATCCAGGGATTGATAGTTATTATCATTACATCATTACCGCTGGCAATCTTTGGGATATTGCCCAATGCAATTATTGCTGATATTGCTGAAGCAGATGGAATAGAAAAAGGTAATTTTAAAGCCGGGATATTTTTTGGAGCCAGAACGTTTATGTCAAAAATGGGACAGATGATAGCAGCTCTGGTGTTCCCTTCATTAATACTGTTGGGTAAGACACCAGAGAATGATATAGGAGTACGGTTAACCTGTATTGCAGCATGTTTCTTTTGTATTGCCGGGTTGTTATTGTTTATGAAATATGATGAAAAGAAAATAATAAGCATATTGGCAAAAAAAGAGAAGGTTTAAGATAACATTCATCACCAGGGATGACCAGTCTCATCCGGTTTTAGCATCAGTCAATCCATGAAGGATGGAAATGTGGATGTTGACAGTTATCCTGAACGGCTGATTCAGTATCTAATTATTTTGATTTTGGGCCAAGCTCAGAATCTCGTTGTTTTATGAATAAATAGGTTCTTCGGGACTGCGTCCCTCAAAATGACAGGCATGCAGGGTGTCGTCCTGAATTCCGATTCAGGATCTATCATGACAGGGGGTGTATAATTCTATTTTCGCGGGAGATAGTATTGTTTTGTGGTTTGAAACAGCACAATTAAGTATTTGACAAATTTTTCATAGGATGCAGAATACATGGTGCAGTTTTTGGTAAAAGAGATGTATCATGATAAAAGTAACCATTTCCAGAACATTTTCATTCCCCATTGATGAGGTTTATTCAGCGATAGATCATATCAATAAATTGGCACGGTTAAAACCCGCTTTCAGGAACTATCGCATAGCTCGTGACGAAGAAGGATTACAGCTTATTGATGTTGATATTCGTTTTATTGTAAATAAATTTCCAATGAGGCTTACCTATACTGCGATACCTTTTAAATACTGTGAGCTAAAAAAGTTAAAAGGGGCTATTAAGGAATATAGTTATACCTATACATTTGAACAATCTGACAATAAAACCAGTGTAACAGCAGATTGTGCTATAGTACTCCCTTTACGGTATTTTATTGTTCAGCCATTTCTAAGTGCTATAATAAAACACAGACTTGCTAAAGAACTCACAATTTTAGAAAAAATAGTAAACCAAAAATTTAACGGATATGATAAAACCACTTATCGTTCAGAGTGATAATACTCTGCTTCTGGAAGTAGACAATCCACTATATGAAGAGGTGCGGGATGCTATTCTTCCTTTTGCTGAACTTGAAAAAAGTCCTGAACATATACATACATACAGGATCACACCATTATCCCTGTGGAATGCAGCATCGTCGGGATTAACTACAAAAGAAATACTTGAGCGCATTGCGCAGTATTCACGGTATGATGTGCCATCAATTGTTGTCACCACCATTAAAGAACAGATGCAGCGCTATGGACTTTTGACATTAATAAAACACAATGAAAATTGTATATTGCAAAGTAACGATGCTCATATCATTCGTGAGATAGTTACCCATAAATCCATACAAAAGTTTATTGATAGTCAACTGTCCGACTATGAACTGGTAATAAAACCATACAGTCGTGGACATATAAAACAGGCTCTTATAAAAATAGGATTTCCTGTTGAGGATAAAGCCGGCTATATTGATGGCGACCCCTGTCCATTTGCATTGCGAACGGTTACGCAAAGTGGTAGTCCGTTTGTTATCCGTGATTATCAACAAAACGCAATAAACAGCTTTTATAGGCATGGCAGTGATGAAGGGGGGAGTGGTGTTGTTGTGCTTCCCTGTGGTGCGGGGAAAACCATTGTTGGGATGGGCATCATGCATATCTATCAAACAAAAACACTTATCCTGGTAACCAACACCGTTGCATTGCGTCAGTGGATTGATGAACTGCTGGATAAGACAACGCTGTCAACTGACATGATTGGTGAGTATTCCGGTGATGTTAAGGATATAAAACCGGTAACTATTGCCACCTATAACATATTAACCTACCGTCGAAAAAAAGAAGATGAATTTAAACATTTTAAACTGTTTACCGAAAACAACTGGGGGCTTATTATATACGATGAGGTGCATCTACTGCCAGCTCCAGTGTTCAGAATGACTGCCGAGATTCAATCAAAACGCAGGTTAGGGCTTACTGCAACACTGGTGCGTGAGGATGGACTTGAAACAGATGTATTTAGCCTCATTGGACCAAAAAAATTTGATATGCCATGGAAGATGCTGGAAGAATGCAACTGGATTGCAAAGGCAATCTGTTCTGAGATACGCATTGAACTGCCGGAAAGCATACGCTATCAATACACCGTGGCAGGCGACAGGCAAAAGTTTAGAATAGCATCAGAAAACGAAAAAAAACTATACTACATTGAAAGGCTCCTCAATGCACATCCCAATGACAGGGTATTGATTATTGGACAATATATTGATCAGTTGCAAATAATCAAGGAGCGTTTTAACTATCCTATCATAACCGGAAGTACACCGGTAAAGGAGCGCGAAGAGCTCTACAAACAATTTAAAGGTGGTACTATTACACGGCTCATTGTATCAAAGGTTGCAAATTTTTCTATTGACCTGCCGGATGCAAACGTTGCCATTCAGGTGTCAGGCACATTTGGTTCAAGGCAGGAAGAGGCACAACGGCTGGGGAGGATTTTGCGCCCAAAGCCAGGTGATAATACCGCTTACTTTTATTCAATTATTACCGCTCATACGGTTGAGGAACATTTTGCTCATAATCGCCAGCTTTTTTTAACCGAGCAGGGATACACCTATATCATCATGAATGAGAGCATGTTCCATGAAAAGTTTAGCGCTTAGCCTCATTCTTGTTTTTTCTTCAACGGTATCCTCATGGAAGCCATTGCTGGTACAAAACAATGGCTTTTTATATTATCATGAAGCAAAGTGTAAAGGATTACCAGCAAACATTGTCATCAATGATATACAGGTTCACGGGAACATCATATACCTTACAACATCGCAGCATGGTATTTTTAAAAATAATGGTGGCGATAGTTACTGGGAAAATATAACCCCTGCAAGCGCATATACACGCACCATACATTCACCGTGTAATCAGTATCGAAGCATATCAGCATTTTGTGTTGATGGCTGTGACCCCGCCCGGCTGTACTGCGCAACAAAATATACGCTGTATACATCGGGTGATGCGGGCAAACGCTGGGAGGTTATACCAATGACAGGGCTGCCTGCTAATGCATGCATTACTGCGCTCTATGCAAAGGGCGGTCAGCTTGTTGTGGGGACATCGTGGAATGGCATATACCGTTATACGGCAGGCAGATTTGTTGCAGTAAACGGCAGTTTTCCCAGGAAGATGTATTCGGACAGCATTGGCTTTTATGAAACAATTGCGCATGTTTCCGGTGGCTCGCCGGTACGGGCGGCAACACGCTTTACACCGCAGGTGTATTCATACGGTGCGTCAGGCTGGAAGATGGTGTTTGCGGGGAATGGCGGTCCATACTATGGATGTTCTCTTTACGAAGATGGCTGGGCGATAGTTGATGGTGATAGGCTGGTTGTAAATAACAACGGAACATTTGTTTATCAGGAACTATCGCCAAAAAACTTTTGTTGTGCCGTATTGACCGATGGCACCCATTATATTTTTGTAAAAGCAGTAAAAACCAGCAACGATTCCATTCGAGGATTATATGCCGCTACGCCAACCTCATGGCAAACTATCAAAAAGTGTGTGGGGTATGCAAAACGCTCAGGCTGTAACGCCCTGGTGTTTGACATTAAAGATGATTATGGCAACGTGTATGGCATAAACAATGAAACAGCAGCCATGATAGGTGCTTTGCAAACATCACTCCCATTACATGAGTTGTGCAATTATTGTCACGCCAATGGCATACAGGCTATAGCGCGTATGGTGGTGTTTAAAGACAAGCGTTTATTTAGCGGTTTTAAGCATAGGTATGCAATTGTTGATGCTGCAACAAAAAAGGCATGGCAGGGAAATCCAAAGGAATACTGGATTGATCCGTACAGCGATTTTGTACACAGGTATACTATTGCGATTGCACAACAGGCACAGGATGCAGGCTTTGATGAGATACAGTTTGACTACGTACGCTTCCCTACGGATGGTCCGGTCAATAGATGTGTGTTTACCTTTAAACCGGATAATGGCATATATAAGTATGAAGCCATTACCGATTTTTTGCGTACAGCAAAAGCATCACTTGCTGTGCCTGTATCGGTAGATGTGTATGGATTTACGGTATGGTATGAGTTTGGACAATGGTTGGGGCAGGATATTGAGGCAATGACAGGCATTATAGATGTGCTCTGTCCTATGGTATATCCGTCGCACTATGGGAGGAAATTTTTTGATGGAAAGATAACCCCAGAGGGTTATTATACAATAGTGCGTGAAAGTCTTAGCAGGGCATATATGTATTCAAAGGCAACAGTGCGCCCTTACCTGCAGGCGTTTAACATGCTTTCTCCGGGCTGGGGATATGACTATATACAGAAGCAGATACAGGCATGCACTGATACCGGTACGCAGGGATATATTTTCTGGAATGCCGGCAGGGACTATGAGGTGCTTATTAATAAAAACAAATAAAATAAACGATGTACATCAGTATTGATGATCATATTTTTGGGGAATATTGTTGAATCTAATAATAACTATAATAACGTATAATTGACTAAAAAAATTGCAGTGCTGGTTGATGATATTGTATATAATTTGATGAAGAAAGGTGCACATGGTGATAGACAAACTTTATCCCATTGTATGGAATAGGCAACAGTATTGTATGGTACCCATGGAATAATAGTTTCTGATAACAAAATGGATGAAGTTGTACATGGTCCTGCCCATGTCAGAGAGTTGAAGGGGTTAAAGGAAATTATGCAAAGAAACTATAACATGGTTCCTTAACGGTACCGTTGATGAAACAGAAACCATTATAAAATAATTGGCTTCATTTTTGATACTGTTATGCCGATAGTTACTCTATGAGAATCTCTGAAGGATTATCACTATTTTCACTACCATCGGCGGTTTCGTCACAGCCAAAGTCAACGATGATGGTTTGGCCTGTATATGATGATACGCGCGTTACCCCAATCAAAGGCATTGCACGGCGGTTAGAAAATAATGTACAGTATGTAAAACCAACCCCGGATGAACATGCTCGCTTACTTTCACAGATACATGACAATAAAGAGCCGCTGTATACAAACAATGCATTTATACAGAAAAACATGCAGTATACAATTCCCGGTACTTTTTTTGATGCAATTGCATAAATAATCAATACACCAATAAAATATATAGTATTAAAATATAGTTGAATAATATGATGTTATTTTATAGTCTACCATTATAAATAGAAAAATAATAGTATATAGTATATAGGAGATTGTACCATGGATTTTGAAACCACTACTTGTATTTCGTATGAACATTTAAACACACTTTATAGTTTAGCAGATAAATTTAATATGCCTCTTCACTCATGTATTGTATACCTTCTTATCTATGCCGCAAAAAAAGAAAAAGCACCAGCAAAAGCGTTTAAAGGTATTTCATATAGAAGCAGGAACAAGCTTAATCCGTGGAAGAGGGTGCATTTATATTTAGCATTTAAGGAGTATGAGTATTTACTGGATGTTAAGAAAATATGGAAAATGAGTGTTGCAAGGGCAATTGCGTTTTGTGTTGAAAATGTGCTGGATGAGTTTGTACAATTTTTAAATAACTTGATTGAAGCAGAAAGGGAAGGGGATATCGATAACTATCTGGTTTACGAGATAAATAGAAGCTACCTATTTGAATATGATACTAAAGAAGGTGTTCATTGCTGCCGATTTTATTGGGGATTGCCACGAAAATATGCCCGATGTAAGCCATAGATTAAAAAACCAATTTTTTAATCAACAATGACCATTCATCAAAAGCATGTCAAATAGGCTATTTACTAAAATAACATTAATACCATGAGCATAAATAAGTAAGGCCAATGTATCGGTAAAAAAAGGTGTATGAATAAAAATAAGGCTTGATTTTCATATATACTAATTGCTATAATGCGAAATCTCTATTATTACATTTTGTTTTATGATACATAAAACAAAGATGAGTAAAGATTATATTATTTCAGGAGGTTTTCAATGGTTAAAAAATTGTCGTTGTGTATCATGGCTTTATGCATGGCATGTATGACTACTGGATTACTGGCACAGGAACTAACTGATGATGTTGCTTTTTTGCGTGTAGGCTATCAGTGGAATACAGTGAATTTTGATAAGAATTTACCGGTCATAGGTGATAATTTGGAAAATAATGGTATAGCAATAGAAGGTGAGTATAACCTGAACTTAGGTGGATGGTTGCTGGGAGTTTCACTGGAATGGGCACGTTTGGTAAATGATGATGATAGCGACTTTGTTTTTTATTACCTTTCGCCAATGATTTCATTAAAATTTATAGCTGCCGGCGGCTTATACATTGGTCCTGGAATTTCTGCCCGGTACATGATGAGTGCAGATACACCTTCAGGTGTTGATGAACCTGACAAAGAGGTTGACCTGTGGGTCAACGCTGTTGCAGGCTGGATGACCCCCATCGCCGAGGCTGTTTATCTGGATGTTCAGGCACGATTTGGCTGGAACCTTACCAAAAACCAGTTTGAAGATGTTGGTGATATTGATAACAACTATGATTATGCTGTGTATGTTGGTATAGGTACACGCACCCGTTCAACGGGGATATAGTATAGACATGCATTTTTATAGCTAACAGCTTAGAAAACAGTACAGGCAGGGAAACCCTGCCTGTACTGTTTTCCTAGTCCTTTTTTTCTTCCATGTCCTCTATAAAATTTTTTGTAATCATGTCGCAGGGGTTTTTTAATGCAATCTCTTTAAAGATGTGAAGCGCTTCAGTATACTGTTTTTTGTTATAGAGGGTTAAAGCCTTCTTGAATTGCTCCTTTGTAGATGTAAACAGCGCCACTGCATCATCCGGATACATGGATAATACCTCATAAACTTTTGTTGGTTGGGATTTTCCCTTTACTATTACCTTACTGATGTAGCGGAAGTTATATTCTGGAATGTCTTTTACCTGTTCGTAGACGTCACCTGAAACAAGTATGGTGGTGCGAAAATGTTTTGTTAAGCTCTCTATACGGCTTGATAGGTTTACTGTGTCGGATATAACGGTACTTTCAATACGCATGGTTTCGCCAATTATTCCTAAGATAGCGCTGCCGGTGTGAATACCTATTCCAATACTGATGGGTGAAAGCTGATATTTTTTACGCTCGTCATTATATTCAGCAATACGTTTTACCATGGCTATCGCCGCATTCAATGCGTCTTGAGGAGATTGCGGGAAAAGCGCCATGATGCCATCCCCTATGTATTTATCAATAAAACCGTTATGGCTGCGTATAATTGGCCCGATACGGTTAAGGTACGAATTTAAAAATTTGAATGTTTCTTCCGGAGACATTTTTTCGGATAACGTGGTAAACGAACGAATATCTGCAAAGAGGATGGTAATGTCTTTGAGCGTCTGGTCGCCAAGCTGCACATCAAGGATGCTCTGTTTTTGCAAAAATGATAAAAATTCATGCGGAACAAAGCGTTCAAGCGATATGTTGAGATCGCTAAGATGTGCGGAAAGATGCTCAACCTGCAAAAAAGAAAATGAAAAGATGCGTGCAATAGCAATAGCCTGGGTAAATATAAAAACAAACAATCCTGCAGGAAGAATATACATGGTTGGCAATATATTTTTTGCATAGAGGATGTCATTAACGGCTGTTACCATAAATAGCACAAACCCTGCAAGGAAATAGTGTATATGCGGACGTTTGCGTAATGCTGCAATGATAAGACAAACAAGAATATATGAAAGTCCTGCCATAACTGCTATTTGCATATAAGGTACCAACCTATTAAAAAATGAAACCGGTGTGGTTATTGCCAGCACTGTCAGCAGTATAAAAATGCCGTTGAAGAATTGCAGATGTTTCTTTTTTATTTCCATGGGATAAATTTCATGGAAAAAAAGTCCAAAGAAAAGACTGCCTAAATAAAATACACTCAATTCCATTTTGATCTGCAACTCCCATGGGAATCCCGGAAATATATTGGCAATGGTTGTACTGCCGGTAGCTGCAATGCGGGCACATACTGTTAAACAAAATAACCCAAACCACAGTGGAGCCCTGTCCCTGGTTCGGAAAAGAAACAATGCTATGTTGTATAAACCAATGATGAGGATTGCGCCAAACAGAAAAAGATCGCTTATGACTTTAGTGTTGTAGTGCGCAAGTATTGCTCTATCTTTACCAACAATGAGGGGGTGCCACATACCAGCGGTGCGATAGTCCCGGTTACTGATTTGCAGCACGCACAATGCAGTTTTATTTTTTGGAGTAAAATATATTGCCTGGTGCCTGCATTCGTTACGCATTGCTGACAGATTCTTTGACACCTTCCCGTTATTTGCAACCTCAACACCGTTGATGTACAATCGGTACGCTGTGACCATGTGGTCTAAATAAATCCCATAGATGGCATTATCAGGAAGGAGTATCTTCAGTGCATAGGTTGCACATCCTTTTGCAGGGAGCAAGGTGCCATTGAGCTTGTAGTCGGTCCAGTGTTGCGGCATCATAACGATATCGGTAGGTTGAGGCGCTTTGTTGTCATCAATAGATACAGGGTCAATGATCTGATTCCACCAGAATAGCCATTGTGCTTTAATGGCATAGGTTGTTGTAGTGTCAAATTTTAGATTACGCATGTCATAGGTAGCCTCAGCGCTATAAGCCAGAGAAGAACAAGAAAAAATCATGGCGATAGTTACTGATACAAGAGTGGTATTATTCATAATGGATTATCCTGTAATACAATATTTATATGATATTACAGTATAATCAATACTATTGCAATAGAAAAATGTTTTTGGTATAAAGGCAGCTGTGGTTGATGCAGACTACACAAGGTTGATTTTTAATCCTGAAATGTGATTGCATTACTTTATACCAGTTTATATTTCCCTGTCAAGACTGCCTATTCATAGTCTTCAGGGCGTACAAGCCCCGTAATGGCTTCTGATAGCAAAAATCGCCTGATGTTTTGCGCAGCTTTTTGTGCTGCTGTAGCAAGTGCACCATGCACAAGTGCTGAATTATGAGGTGTGCCAAGCACATTTGGCAGATCAAGGAAGGGATACTTCATCTCAAAATGACCGTGTCGAAACGGTTCAGTCCACCATGCATCAATCCCGGCCATAAAGGTTGGAGTATTTTTAAGGTGATGGTAAAATGCTCCTTCGTCGATAATTTCCCCGCGGCCTACGTTAACCAAAATTGAATCTGGTTTCATGAGTTTAAATTCACGCTCGCCAATAAGCCCTCGCGTTGCACGGTTTAAGGGCAATGTGATGACAATGATGTCGGCAAGTGGTAATACCTTGCCCATATCATCAGGTGTACCTAAAAATTCAGCCGGATCAGGACTTTTGCCACTACGGTTAATGGCAAGGATATGCATGTTAAAAGGCTTGAAAAGCCTTGCCACCTCTCTACCAATCCCGCCAAAACCCAGTATAGCTGCGGTGGTGCCGGACAATGCTCTGTTTTCCGAAAATTGGTCAAAAATTCCTTGCTTTAACTTTTCATGATGGATATAGAGTCTCTTGCTCAAAGCCAGCACCATAGCAAGAACGTGTTCAGCCATTGGTTGGGCGTAGGCTCCTACATTGCTTGCCACTGTCAGGTTTGCTGGCAGACGGCTGAAGTCAAGATGATCAGCGCCAGCAGACAAAAGTTGCATAAACTTTACTTTTTCCAGCAAGGTAATTTCAGCTGGTGAAAATTCACTGTGTGGTGCCCATGCCAGCACAACATGGGATGTTTGCAACAATTTTGCGCGTTCATCAGCGTTGAGGTCTTTTATATAAATAATCCTTGCAATGGGAGACAGAACAGACTCTATACGATCTTTTTCTTCAGCATTTAAGTTAAAGCTTATTGTTATAAGAGGTTTTTCAGTATTGTCCATATCATTCCTCCTTCAAGAAAGATACCTATGACTATGGCAAGATACCCAAAATGCTGGATTATCGATTCAAAATTCATTGTGAACCCTTATACTCTTTCTTTTCCTCTATGGCACTCAAAAGTTCCTGTATGTAATCAATTTGTAAATTAAGAATTTAAAAAAGTTTATTCACAAATAATCATGCCTTATAGAACTTTCTTGTGGAACATTATTATAAAGATGTATTATTGGTGTAGATTATTCCTCAGAGAAATTTATAACGCAGCTAATTTTATGAATAAACATTGTTCTTATTGCTGTAAATCCATTACTATAGCGTTTCATAGAAGCAGTACATTGAATATTTTTCTTTTTGAAAATTGAAAATCTATAGGTAAATAAAAAAATGCAAAAAAATATTTTTTAAGGAATATAAACATATTCATAATTATAATCTGTATTTGTTGATAGTAACTATCGAACACAATAAAACATAACAGTGTAATTTTTAATTGATAAATAAATGCATGGTGATTACTATGTTCATAAATATTGTAATAGGGGTATAGACTATGGAATACAAATATTATTTAGTAGAGAAAAAGCCGCCGGTTGCATGGGTCTTTTTGAACAGGCCTGAAAAGAAAAATGCTATGAATCCTGCAGCGTGGTGGGAGTCGCCGTCTGTGTTTAAAGAGCTGGATGCTGATGATGATATACGAGTTATTGTCTTAGCTGCTAAAGGGGCATCCTTTACGGTTGGGATTGATTTGATTGAGATGGCTGGTGAAATAAAAGAGCTTGCCGAACCATCCCAGAAAGGAGGGATTAAGCGAAGCCTGTTACAGAAAATTTATAGAATGCAGGACACCATGACATGCATTGAAAAATGCCGTAAACCGGTTATTGCCGCAGTGCATGGATACTGCATTGGTGCCGGGCTAGATATGATAGCCTCGTGTGATATCAGGCTGGCAAGTGCTGATGCACAGTTTAGCCTTCGTGAAGCTGCGGTAGGATTTGTGGCTGATGTTGGTGTTTTGCAGCGCCTCCCTCACATTGTTGGTCAGGGCATTACACGTGAGTTAGCCTATACCGCAAAATATATTACCGCACAGCGTGCAAAAGAGATATCGTTAATTAATGAAGTGTTTGCTGATCAAAAGGCACTGTATGCAGGGGCTGAGAAGATGGCTATGGAGATTGCTGAAAATTCACCATTAGCGGTACAGGCATCAAAGGATGTATTAAACTTTGGTATTGGTAAAACTACTGATGAGGCATTAAAATATGTAGCATCAATAAGTGCCAACATCATTCCTTCTGATGATCTATTTGAAGCCTTTACGGCATTTGCTCAGAAGCGAAAGCCAAACTTTACCGGGAAATAATAATGAACCCTCATTATCGCCCTCTCCTTAAAAAAAGGAGAGGGAGTAATGATGAGGTTTGATCTAAAACAACTTTTTAAGTTTCTTTGTAGCTTTATCTTTTGCTTTGTCGGTTGTTTTTTCTACTGTTTGTGATACTTTTTTAACGGCTTTTTCTTTAGCAACATCAACAACATCGCCTGCCATATCTTTAATAATATCATTTAAAGAAGGAAGCTTTGGTTCTACAAGTTTTGTTTTAGGTTTATTCATTGGGCCGGTTACAGCAAATTTAAGGTAAACCTTCCCGTCTTTATTGGTTAAGTATTTGAAGGCTTGATCAGCAACATTTTCAGGTTTTACATATTTTGCAACATCACCCTTGATAAGTTTAGAAGCGTTGCCTTTTATACCGTTATAGATACTCTTATTGTGCTTCTCGTTGAGGATCATATCAATGTCGGCATTAACTGTGCTGGTGTTAAGATTTATGTCGGCTTTGAAGTTGCCTGCATAATCATCAGTGCTTATTTTACCGTTAGTGATCTTCAGCAATCCTCCCTTGTACCATATATCAATATAGCCGTTTTTCCATTTAACATCCTTTGCCAGGAAATCAAATTTCCCGGCGTAGTTTGCCAGTGTTTCATTGCTCTTTATAGCATCAAATATCTGTAATCCTGTCATGGTACCATAGGGGCTTCCCGCTTTAAGCGCTATTTCAGGATTTAAGATACGTGTTTTAAGATCAAATGGTTTTACGTTGCCTTTTGCAGATAGCCCTATATCAAATGACTCGACACTCCCGGTACTTGTCTTGCCAATGGTCTTGATGCCTATGTCTACGGTAAGCTTTACCTGATTTTTATTCTTTAAATCTTTAGGATCAATTTCTATATTGTGCACCAATGCATTGCAATTATAGAGCATTACCTTTTGCCCTGATGATTGATCGGTAAAGGTGACAGTTCCTTTTTCTATGCCAATCCTGCCAATGGTAATACTTACCGGCAATGTATCTGCTGTTAAAGGTTTTGATGGTTCTTCTTTTTTAACCTCTTCTACTTTTTTCTCTTCTTTTGTAGATGGTTTCATTAAATCGGAGAAATTAAATGCACCGCTTTTATAGCGTACAATATTTACCTTCGGACCACTGAGTAAAAGTTCTCTTAGCTCAAATTTACCCTGTAACAATGGAAGGATTTTGAGCTTAAAGGTAAACGAATCAAGCCCTGCAAAAAGATCAGCTTTATCAACAGGTTTTCCCTTTAATGCTGATAGTTGTTGCGGTGTTTTGAAATTGGATATAGCAACGCCTTTCACCTCAATGCCAGAAAGCACACTGAATATACTGACATCAATGGATTCAATGGTTACATGACGGTTAAGGACTTTTTCTGCCTGCTGAGCAATCATATCTTTGTTGATGATGAGCATTAAAACAATACTGGCAATAATAACCAGTGCAATCAATCCACCAATAACTATCGCAAGCCATTTTAAAAATCTTTTCATAACTCCCTCCAGTAATTATATAATTGTTGTAATAAATGTATTAATAAGTATAGTAAAACATATTTTGGTTACATTCAGAGTAATTAACTATGTATTGTAATATGATAGCTAACCATTCTATATTAGCAAGCAAAAATTTTCTTGAAAACAAATGGGATATTTTCAACAATAACGTAATTGACATTTTTGTTTATAAATACTGAAATGAACAAGAAATAGTGATGCTATAGCATAGTAATTGAAATGAATAGTTTATCTTTGTGAGTAAGGTAGTAAAAGCAGTCATTGTATAATTTTAAATATGATAGTTGAAGATAGTAATTACTGTATAGTGCAATGATGAGAATAAACAGGTGTAAGGGATACAGTATGAAATCAAAAATAATAATTACCGTTAGTTTTGTTTTATGTGTTGGGTATGCACTTTTTCTTGGCTGCAAATCAACGCCTCATTATAGATTGGCACAGTTTATAAGTCCTTCCACATGTGGTGGTTGTCATGATGAGATATATGAACAGTGGAAAAATTCAATGCATAATTTATCTCAAAAGGATGTCATCTATAAAGAGTTTGCACGATTTTATCTGGATGATAGCAAAAGTCAAAATCCTGTCAATAATGATGAACTAAAAGAGGCAGAAAGCTGTGTAAAGTGCCACATCCCTGTGGGATATATTACTGGTAAGCCAGTATCAGTAACTGAAGAATTATCCATGGAGAAGGACCTGCCGGAAATAACCATGGAAGGTATCCAGTGCGATTACTGTCATACTATTGTTGAAGCAAAGAAATACTATAACGCACGATTTGTGTATAAACCAGGGAATGGCGAGGCGGATCCCGGGATAAAACGTGGTCCTTTTAAGGATGCTAATCCTGATTGGCATACAGCAGAATATTCTTCGTTCCATACAAAAGCTAGTTTTTGTGGGACATGCCATGATGTACGCCATGTGGTGTATGGAACAAAATTGGAGACTACCTTTGAGGAATGGACAAAAAGCCCTTATAACACCGGTGACTCCAAAACAACGGTGCCCTGTCAGGGTTGTCACATGTATCACCGACCAGGGGTGCCTGCAACTGGCTCCACACCTCGTCCTGACAATCCCGGTTTTGCAGCGTTTGGTGGTCCACAGCGTGATCATATCTTTACTCATTATTTTGTTGGCGGAAATAGTGTCATCCCTTCATTATACAAGGATACCGTGAAAGCCCAGATGGCACAGGAACGGCTGAAAAACGCAGCAGTAGTGGAAATTGAAACCAGTGACAGTAATAGTGGTACGGTTGGTATTGCTGTAACCAATATTGGTGCCGGTCATAAGCTTCCAACAGGGCTTACTGATGTGCGGCAGATGTGGCTTGAGATAGTTGTTGTAAATCAGTATGGAAGAGAGGTTTTTGCAATAGGGAAGGCTGATAAAAAAGGTTATTTGCCCGATAATACAATAATTTTTAAAACTGTTTTTGGTGATGGTAGCGGTAAATCAGTGATGAATATTGCAAAAGCCAGGGAGATACTCTTTGATAACAGGATTCCACCCAAACAAAAAGTTACCAGCACCATTATGCTGCCAAAAGGATTAAAGGGTAACTATACTATCAAGGTACGGTTGCTGTATAGAATTGCTGATCAAAAAGCAGTTGATACGGTAATGAAGGAAAACGCTGTCAAACTTGATATTATTGAGATGGCAACTGCAACAAAAAATATTATACTGTAAGGTGTTGTGGTAACGGTTAAAGCCAGTAATCTTTCAAAACGATATACCAGAATATTATTCAGGGATATGTCGTTTTGTATAGCTACAGGACAATCCCTTGCCATTGCAGGCCCAAATGGGAGTGGCAAGTCAACCTTGCTTAAGATTGTTGCAGGAGTGATGACACCTGATAGTGGGAATGTGGAATACTGGTATAATGATAAACCTGTTGATACTGCATATATCAGAAACTATATCGGTTTTGCTGCACCGTATATCAATGTGTATAAATATCTAACAGCACTTGAAAATATTGCGTTTGCAATTGGGGCTGTGGATGATGATGCAGTACAGCTTTTAGATTTGCTGGGACTATCGCCCCATAGCGATACAAAGCTTATGTTTTATTCCACCGGTATGATCCAGCGTGTTAAGTTAGCGCTTGCATTTTTAAAAAAAGCCAGTGTGCTTTGTTTAGATGAACCTGGTAGCAATCTGGATGAGCAGGGTAAAAGTGTGCTTTTTTCTTTGCTGGAGAAGGTACAGCCAGCAACGGCTATTGTCATTGCAACAAATGATGTCCACGAGTTGAACTTTTGTCAAAGGAGTATAGTGCTTGATTAAGGCATTATGGCGGAACATCCAGAAGGATATATTGATTGAATTCAGAAGTGGGATTATCGTTTCAATTGTTTTATCATTCAGTGTCATTGTTACTATTTCCATTGGATTTGCAACAGGTGGTATCATCAATAGCCCTTTACTGCATGCTGTTATACTATGGATAATCATTTTTTTTTCCGGGATGAATACACTATCGCATGTTTTTTTCAGGGAGATAGAGGAGTCAACTGCACTGTTTGGTGTAATACATTATCCGGCTGCTGTTATCTATCTTTCAAAACTCTTGATTAATTGTTGTGTAATGGTTGTTATTGCCATTATGGTCATCATTATCTATACTTTTGTTATCTCAGTTTCTGTGTATTACGGTGTCTATCTTATAGCAATACTCATTGCGGGAAGTTTATCGCTTGCTTTTGCAACAACGGTTATAGGAGCCATTGCAGCATTAGCCGGCGCACGGGGAGGATTATTTACCATATTGGCTTTTCCGGTAGTATTACCGCTTTTTACTGTTGCAATACAATCAACAGCCAGGTGTTTTCAACAGCAGGTTTTTTCTCCATTAAGCGCTATAATTTTTCTACTTGCATTTTCAATAGTTCTTGGAATGGTATCATATTTATTATTTCCATATATCTGGCGCGAATTTTAATAGTAACGAGAATAGCTATGATTGTAATACTTTTAAATGGCATTGTCATGATGCTATCATTGTATTTAATCTATATCTGGGTGCCTCCCGCGGCTATATTAGGAGAAACAAGCCGTATAGTATACCTCCATGTGCCACTTGCATGGGTATCTTGTTTGGCTTTTGCAGTAGCAGGTATTGCTTCACTATTGTTTTTGAAAAAATCAAAAATAAACTATATAGTGTATGCACGAAGTTCTGCACACATAGGTCTTTTTTTTAGCATCCTTACTGTACTTACTGGCTCGTTGTGGGCAAAGATTATGTGGGGCAGTTACTGGAACTGGGACCCGCGTGAAACCTCCATCACATTATTGCTTTTATTGTACATTGCCTATTTCAGCCTGCAACAGATTGTTAGCGGTAATCCAAAAGCCCCTATGTTAGAAAGTGTGTATCTTATAATTGCGTTTGTTGTATCACCGTTTTTAATGTTTGTAGCACCACGGCTTTACCCAACGCTGCATCCAGAACCTGTTATTAATGCTCAGGGACAATTGATGCTGGATACTGAAATGCGGTTGGTGCTTGGTATATCATTGGTATCATTTACGCTTTTGTACTACATATTGCTTGGATTGTGGGTGCGGATTCATGTACTGAAATCAAAATTGCACGAGGAATAGTATGAAATTATATGCGATAGTTACCGCAATGCATTTTTTGGCGCAGACAGATTCAAATTATTCAAAAACGCTTTTCTGGGTATCTGCGGTTGTATGGTGTGGAATAGTCTGCTATCTTGTTGTATTGCACCGTAAAATAAAACAGCTGGAAAAGAGGGTCAATGGCAAAAAGTAAGATCATTATTGTGGCAATCATTGTTATATGTTCTGCTGTAGCACTTTTTTCGTTTAAGGGGCTTTTAACGCCGTATGTTCCCTTTGATGATGCAAAGAATAATCCCGATTATGTTCAGATAATTGGCAGGCTGGTTAAAACAGTGCCTATGCAGAATACCACAGATGGTTTTCTATTTGTGATAGAAGATAATGCATTGGAACGGATGACGGTACTATACAGGGGTGCCAAACCGTTGAACTTTGAACATGCTACCAGCGTTGTTGCAATCGGCATCTATAATAACAAAAAACAGATGTTTGAAGCAGATAAAATATTGGTTAAATGCCCATCAAAGTATACCAGGGAGCAAAAATAGATGAATAGTTTATATTATCTGCCATGGATTACGGCACTATTGATTATGCTATCGACAATGGCAGCTGTATATTCATTGAGCAAACCAAAAATATTTACTTTAGCAAAATATCTTTATTATGCTGCAACAGGGATTGTAGCATTAATGCTTATATGTTTGTTAATGGCATTTGTTACCTTTAAATTTCAATATTCTTATGTATACCACTATTCATCGGTTGATTTGCCCGTACTATACCGTATTGCCGGGGTATGGGCAGGTCAGGAAGGTTCCATCGTCTTATGGACATTTTTTATAATGATTGCCGGGGTTATTGCCGTTACCAGGGAAGAACAATTGAAACAAGGCTTTTTAACAATAGTGGGTTTAGTATCGCTTATCTTTGTTATTCATTGTATCAATAATAATCCGTTTACCTATATATGGGATACATCAAAAAATTTTCCCGTAAATATAATTCCCACAGATGGTGCCGGGCTTAATCCACTATTACAGGATTTCTGGATGATCATTCATCCACCGGTTCTTTTTATTGGCTATGCATTATCTACCATAGCGTTTATTTATGCAATACTATCGTTACTATATAATAACTATTCCATTATACTTACCGCTTACCGTTATGTGCTCGCAACCGTGTTGACCCTGGGAGCCGGGATATTTTTAGGTGGCTACTGGGCATACAAGGTATTGGGGTGGGGTGGTTATTGGGGTTGGGACCCAGTTGAGAATGCATCCCTTATACCATGGCTTATCAGTATTGCACTATTGCATGGATTAATACTGCAGAAACGAAAACAGGTTCTGGTACGGGCTAATATTGCCATGGCAATAGGGGTATATGTTTTTGTCCTTTTTGGCACATTTTTAACACGAAGTGGGGTGCTTTCAGATTTTTCGGTTCATTCATTCAACGGGGCAGGCAATTTTACTGATCTTTTGTTGTTTTTGAGCACGACAGTTGTATTAAGCATTGGCTTGCTTATCTATCGCTCCAGGGATGCACGTGGCAAAGTTCTTGATAATGATGTGCTTTCAAAAGAAAATATAATGGTATACGGTATTGCTGCAATGGTATTTTTTGCATTGTTTGTTATTATTGGCACCTGTATGCCACTGCTTACCAGATTACTATCGCAACCATCAACCGTTAGAGAATCGTATTACATAAGCATTGTAAAGCCAGTTGGCCTGGTTATCGTGATATTATTACTGCTTGCTACCTTCACAAAAAAATTACCGTTGAAAGCAAGGACTTTTGTTATACCGATAACTATCGCCTTAACTTTAACAATCCTTTTATATATTGGGGAGACAATCCGCATATTCCCATTAGTATTAATGTTTGTAAGCTTTTTTATTATTGTTACCACTATAAAGGGCTTGTTTCCTTATACCCATTTAAATAGAGCCGCACGGGTAGCCCACAGTGGCGTGGCACTGCTTATTATTGGTATAATCACATCACAAACCCAGTCGCTGGATTATCATACGGAATTAATCCAGAAGGAGAAAAAAACCATTTATCCTGTTTCACTTGAGCTTGTAGGGATGACAGGTGGCGCTAAGAATGCTCTGGTTTTTCATTATAGTTACTACAACAAAGGCAAAACTATTACCACACCTTATTTTATTGATACCAGAACAAACCAGCTATTCAGGGAGCCTTACATTGACTACAATATACTCTATGATGTGTATATTTCACCTGTTGAATATATGAGCGGGTATGATAAGCTGACTCAGGTGATGCTCAAAAAAGGTGAGATACGTACGATTGGTGATATCACCATACGTTTTGATAACTTTGATGTCGATAGGGCAGCCATGATGAAAGGGAATGCCATTGTCTATGCACAATGTACCGTCACCCATAAGGGGCGACAGTATACGGTTAAACCTGGCGTTGCCTATACCAATGATAGGCGACAGGATATCAAAGCTATGATCCCCGGAACAAACCGCACTATTGTTCTGCTTGATTTTGATGTACGGGATGCGATAGTTGTTTTGCACATTGATGCTCATGACAATGCAGTTCTTCCTCCTGATTCGGTTATTGTTGATATATCGTTTAAACGACTTATCTGGCTTGTCTGGTTAGGTACGGTGATAATAGTTGTTGGTGTTGCATTGCCGTTTGTCAGACGTAGTTGAGCATAGGCTATAAAGGAAATAATCATGTCATCAGAAACGGAAATAGTACAGAATAAAAAGGCACGCTTTGAGTATGAAATACTTGATACTATAGAAGCAGGTATAGTATTGAAGGGCACTGAGGTAAAATCTGTACGCTTAAAAAAGGTAAACATTCAGGACTCGTATGCCCGCATCAAGGATGGCGAAGCTTTTCTCTATGGGATGAATATTTCACCGTATGAGAGTGGGAATATCTTTAATCATGATCCGTTACGGGTACGCAAGCTTTTGCTACATAAACAGGAGATAAAACGTCTTACCGGCAAACAGCAGGAAAAGGGGCTTACTCTGGTACCGTTAAAGGTATACTGGAAAAATGGCAAGGTTAAGGTGCTGCTTGGACTTGCTAAAGGGAAAACTCTTTATGACAAACGCCATGATATAAAAAAACGTGACTCGGATAGAGAATTGCAGCGGTATAAGCGCATGCGGTGATTATGTATAAAGAGCTACCGATTCAATTTTTTTATTCCCATTCAATGGTTGATGGTGGTTTTGATGAGATATCATATACAACTCTGTTCACGCCTTTTACTTCATTAATAATGCGTGTAGAGATTCGGCGCATTAAATCTTCAGGCAGATATGCCCAGTCGGCTGTCATTGCATCAAGTGAGGTAACTGCACGCAGTGCTATGACATTATCGTAGGTACGTTTATCACCCATGACACCTACCGATTTAACGGGTAAAAATACCGCAAAAGCCTGCCACAATGTGTTATAAAAATGAGCATTCTTAATTTCTTCTATAAATATGTCATCAGCTTCACGCACTATGGCAAGACGTTCTCTGGTAACCTCGCCAATGATGCGAATAGCTAAACCAGGACCGGGGAATGGATGCCTGTTAATTAATTCTTCGGGCATTCCTAATTGTCTGCCCAATTCGCGAACCTCATCCTTAAATAGCTCTTTTAATGGTTCAATCACTTTGCCTTCATTGATAAGCTCCAGCACTTCAGGCACCCTGTTGTGGTGGCTTTTTATTGTATCAGATGGTCCCTTTGTAGAAACTGATTCAATGACATCGGGATAGAGTGTACCCTGTGCTAAAAAGTCAAAGGTTCCAATTTTAGCAGCTTCTTGTTTAAAAATAGTAATAAATTCTTTGCCAATTATTTTACGCTTTTCTTCCGGGTCAATAACGCCTTTAAGTTTATGTAAAAAATGTTCTTCAGCATCAGCATAGATGAGATTGAGTTTTAGATGTTTTTTGAAACGTTCAATAACCTTTATGTGTTCGTCTTTTCGTAAAAGGCCGTTGTTAACGAAAACACAATATAAGCGATCACCGATAGCTTTTTGTAACAACACTGCGGTAACAGAAGAATCAACGCCGCCGGACAGTCCCAGTAAAACAGTTCCATTTTTTACCATAGTGCGTATATCATCAATCGCAGCATCAATGAAAGATTGCATGGTCCATGTAGGCTGGAAATTGCAGATAGTAAATAAAAAATTACGTAAAATTTCCTTTCCGTACTGGGTATGATACACTTCAGGGTGAAATTGGACACCGTAAATTTTCTTTTCCCTGTTTTCTATAGCAGCGTGTGGTGCATTCTCGGAACGTGCTATGGTTTTGAATGTCTCGGGAATACGTTCTACGGTATCACCGTGACTCATCCATACTGTTTGCGTGCGGGGCAGATCCTTAAACAATGGAGATTCTTCAATTAACGTTATGGTTGCCCTTCCATATTCCTTGAATGGAGAAGGATTGATGATACCATGAAATGCATTAACGACAGCATATAACCCATAGCAAATACCAAGTACCGGCAATCCCAGTGAAAACAGATCATCTGAGATGTGCGGGGCGTTATCCTCATATAGTGAGGAAGGCCCGCCTGAAAGCACAATAGCACCGGGATTTTCTTTTTTTATGTCGGCGATAGTTATTGTATAGGGAACTATCTCTGCATATACATGCAATTCCCGTATTTTACGAGCAATGAGCTGTGTGTACTGCGAACCAAAGTCCAGTATGAGCACTTTATTTTGAGAGGATATTCCAATGCCATGCTCTATCATTTTTGTGCCTCTAAGTTTTTGATATATTCGTATATACCCTGTTTTGTTAAGGTTTCATTTTTTCTGGTAATAGTTTTTTGCATTGTGATGCGGTAATTTTTTAACTTAGTACTATAGTCAGGATTGGAGGTTGATAGAATTGCAATAGCCAGAAGTGCTGCATTGGTTGCACCTGCTTTTCCTGTAGCAACCGTTGCTACCGGTATACCCGTTGGCATCTGGACAATAGAAAGCAATGAATCAAGCCCTCCTGCTATGGATGTTCCAATGGGGATGCCTATGACCGGCAGGACAGTATGAGAAGCAACAACCCCTGGCAGATGAGCAGCGCCGCCTGCCGCTGCAATGATAACCCTGCCACCATCCTTTTCAAACTGAACAACCCATTCAGCAACCAGATGAGGAGTACGGTGAGCAGAATACGCTTTTACATCATACGAAACATTAAAATCATCTAATGTCTGGAAACACCCCTTTAATTCAGGAAGGTCCGAATCACTGCCAACGATAATCCCTATTTCTGTCATATATTCCTCCATGGAAAATAAATTTATTACCCTCACCCCCTGTCTCTCTCCTTCGTAAGGCGAGGAATGAAGTGTCCTCATAAAATAGGTACTATACACCCCTCCCATACTGGACTTGATCCGGAAACTCTTTTTCACCATGAGATCCTGAATCGGAGTTCAGGATGATATTTCTTGCCATTGCCATGATTAATCCCGGACTATCGCCAGGGCAGGCTTATTTCAGCATCTATTTCATAACTGATATCCTGAAACAAAACTGTCATGGAATTGATCCATAGTACAGTATAAGCACAAAGGAACCTCTAATAATTATAAAGTGAAAGTATTTTTAATTTTTAGAGTTACCTCTTTGATATGATGAAAAACTTACTTGCATATAATGCGTTATATTATACACATAACCTCATAAGTTGAAATGCTATCATATCATATCATTTTATGCTATTACAGCTATAATGCTTGACTTAAAATATAACTCATGTAGTAATAAAATCAAATGTAAAATATGAAAAATCTATGTCATTATTAAGCATTACATTTTTTATAGTTGGCGCATCAATTGTTGGCGCGCTGCTGGTAATTATACGGGCACATCAATATCCTGCAAAAGTGCGAAAAGCCCAAGAATATCTTGATAATGGAGACATTGCAAAAGCAAGTGAAATTGTCAAGCTGGTTCTTGAACGAAAAAAGGATTATATACCAGCGCGTTATCTCAGGGCGCAGATATTAATTCAACAAAAACAGTATTTACTTGCTATCGCAGAACTTAATGGAATACTCAGTATACCCGATTTTGATAAATATGTAGAGGAACTGAATATCCATTATCAGCTTGCTGATCTATACCATGAAACACAACAATGGCAAAAAGAGGTTGAAGAGTTCAGAGTTATTTTACAGTTTAATCCCGACGATATCAATGCCAATCACAGATTAGGGATTGTGCTTTACCGTCAGCATGATTATACCGGAGCCAAAGATTATTTATTGAAAGCAGTTACACTGGACCCTGCTCTTTCTGATATTTATGCACCGTTAGGTATATGTCTGTATAATACAGGTGAATATGGAACGGCAGAAAATTTTCTGATTAAAGCTGTTGAAACAAATGCTACAAATTATGAAGCGCATTATTATCTTGGTATGATCTTTAAGATGAAAAAAGATTATACTGCTGCTTTAGAGATGCTTAGTAAGGCTCGTAACGATAGACGGTATTTTGATAAAAGCCAGTATGCTATAGGACAGTTATATTTTGATAATGATGCATATTCTAAAGCAATCGAAGAACTGGAAAAAGGATTGCCATATATTAAGGATAATACAGACGAAGGATTGGCATATCGTTATTTATTGGCGGAATGTTATGAGATGGAAAATAAGATACCAGAAGCAGTACATCACTGGGAAAAGATTGCAAGTATAAATCCTAATTATCGTAGCACACAGGTAAAGCTTGACGATTACAAATTAATTCTTGAAAATAAAAATCTTAAATTTTTGTTTACTTCTACTATGGCAGAGTTACAACCACTTATTACTGAGATTATTGCTCAGTTGAATTATAGTATAGTATATAAAAAAGAAGTTTCGGCTAATGAGTACATGTACAAATGTTTTAGTGTTAAAAGGATAAATGAACCGCCGGTCTTAATTAATTTTATAAGAACAACCCGTGATATAACCGAAGGGCAGATTAACACTTTTTATCAGCGTATGCTTGAAGAGAAGTGTAAAAGTGGTATTTATATAACAACATCAAAATTTAGTATTAATGCTAAATCTCAGGCAGCAAATAAAATGATAGAAATCATGGATGGGCGATTTTTACAAAAGGCAATGGAAAAAATTAAAGGTAAAAAAGGTTAAACATGATTCTTCGTTACCTTTCAACGTGCACTATTGTTCTTTTACTTATTACTCTATCATGTTCAAGGCAAAAAACGGTAAATGAAGGAATTGAACTGTATCAGGAGGGGTTATATCAAAGTGCCTTTATAAAAATTAAAGACGGGCTAATACAGTATTCTATGGAAAAAACGTTGGATGAGCAAAGTTTTGTTTGTACTCCATATGCAGTTTTTTCTACAGAGACATTACTCACCATGCTGTACCCAAAAAAACATACATATGAATTCCCACGTGAAGTAGTTAGTGTATGGTATGATCCTGCCGATGATGTTTGTGTTGTAACTGATGGCATTATGGTATCTAATTTTTCCTCAGATGAGGAAATCATTATCAATAACCCAACAACCAAACCCATTAAAGCAGTTTCGTATTGCAATAAGGATATTTATTTGCTCTGCGGGGAAGAGTTATATGTACATAGCCAGGATGATAAAAAAATAAGAAGATTGTCATCTATAGATTTCCCACCACCGGAAACATTGAAATACTACAATGGATATATGCATGCTGTCAATAATAAGCTCATCATAATTGTGGGAATAGCCGGAATGTATAATGCATGGGTGTTATCAACTGAAGGGGAGATTTTGCTATCCCGTATACGGATTGCCTCATGGAAGAATATACTAAAAGATGATATGCTGTTTGTTATTACCGGTAGTGCTGGACATTGGGATTTAAAAAGTATCAGTATCACAACGAAAAAGGACAGGACAATTAAAAGCTTTACAAAACTGCAGGATGTTCATTTGCTCAATGATGGTATTATCATAAACAACGGCGATGAAATAGTAGTTTATAATTATGATAATACATTTTATGCAATACCATTTACTTATAGTATATTAGGCGGAACAAATGAATTTCTTTTGGTGGATGGAGATTATAACGCTTTGATAAGTGGTAATAAATTTTTTATGATGATAGAAAAAGTTGTTAATGAAACTGGTTGTTGCATCATAAAGAATTAAATACATTAATCTTAGAAGGACAATAAAATGTTTACAAAAATCTTATATCCAACAGATTTTTCAGAATGTGCCAATGCAGCCATTCCTTACATAAAGTTAATGAAAAAAACAGGGGCAAAGGAGCTTATTATTCTTCATGTAGTTGACATCCGTCATAGCACAATAATTGATACCACAGCATTTGGTGAAACATTT
>Ga0208196_1000058_pt1 | contig 147554 bp, 124 predicted proteins | sample AD_JPNNA7_MetaG_FD_184443 | JGI IMG/M metagenome (GOLD analysis project Ga0208196, IMG submission 184443) | Active sludge microbial communities of municipal wastewater-treating anaerobic digesters from Japan - AD_JPNNA7_MetaG (SPAdes) (version 2) | ecosystem: Engineered > Bioreactor >...
TTTGGGCGGTGGGACCACTTAACCATGGTCCTCCGCCTCTTTTCGTTTGAAGGGTCCAGCCTGACCCTGGCAGGATAACGCACGTGGGCCCGCCGCGAAAGAGAAGCGCTCTGACGCCGTGGATGCAAGCCGGCGATGGACCGCGCAGAAACGGCGGGGTATGCGACGGAGATCGCAGGCGGGATACGGGCGAGGATTGAGGCGGGGATCAGCGGAGAAGGCGGGGTACTTCGCTTATGCCAACGCGGGGTATGATGGGGGACTCCCGAGCGGGGTACGCGGGGTCTCTCCGTGTCACCCAATCTGAGAATCTCGTCCCGCCCCCGAAGCAATCAATGTGGGAGTCAGCAAGTATCAGCGGGTGTACCCATTTCTCCTTCAGGCCTCGCTGCCATAGGTCGACCATCGCGGCCATTGCTGCAGGTGTCCGCGAGGGGGAAACGCTCTTGAATCGCACGCGGCTGCGGCCGTCGGAATAGGTCTGGATGATGTCGACGTTCCTCTCCTTGTAAGCGCCGGCGTCCGAGATTCCTCCTCGGCATAGCTTGTGAAGACGTTTGATGGCGGCTTCGTTGATGGCCAGTTGCGCGCCGCTCTCGTGGATCAGCTTCAGTGCATCTCGGTAGCCCCGCACCTCCTTCTCGTCGCGGTCACGCAAGGTAGGCTTGCCGAAGATGATGGTGCCGACGCGCTTCCTGTTCACTTCGACGCCTTCGATGCGATTGGAGGAGACCGCGCTTTCAACCAGCGCATGCTCCCGCAGCACCTTGAGCTTCTGCGGCGACTGCTGGGTGAACAGCTCCTGTTTGCCGCGCGCCTCGGCCAGATCGGTCAGGTACCACGACGTGCGCGTCGGCAGCACGGCCGGCTGAGCAGCGAGTTGGCGGAGAGTCATCATGGGCAGTTCACCAAGTCAGGCGGATTCTACCACCCCGACCTACAGAGGGGAATGGGGCGTTTCCCGCGGAGAACAGGGGCAGCACTCCGGTCGGTCAAATGCCTGGCCGCGCGACCGCGCGTGCGCGTAGGGCTCGCGTATCAATGATACGCGACGAGGCGCGATGGCGTGCGATGAACGCGATGCTTGCGAGGGCCGACTTGTCCCTCCCGTAAATTCCATCCGTGGCGACGGGGGCTTCCCAACTCGTGAAGAACCGACGCGGAAGATGCCGGATCCTGGGCGCGGCCCCCCCGACGCCGTCTACCTCAACCCGGAGGATCCGCTCAACACGGTGACGGCACGTTCGGCGTCACGGCCGGCGGAGGCTGTGGCATGAAACAGGTTTACCCGACAACTCTCTTGACGCGCGCCGGCTACAGGCTACAATGTTGTATGCTATCGCGCCATAGAGGTTGCTATGCGTAAGAGATCCGGCCGCACGAAGCCTGCTCTCACGACTACGAGCCCTGCCGCGATTCATCCGGTGTCTCCAACACGGTCTCCAAGCCCTCGGGCGCTCCGGATGCGGAACTCCCGAATAGCGTTCCCGCCGATTGCTGCCGTGACGGCGCATAGTTCGTCCGCCGGCTGTCTGTCGTGCGCCCCGTTTGTGTGGGGAAGTGCCTCGCGGTCCTATCGCTGTGGCGGCTGAAATCCCCAACGGCGGCCGGTCAATCAGGTCGCGTTGCGGCGTGCTATCTACGACTATGCGTGGGCATTGATCTATCGTCCTCGCAGTTCTACGGTCAGACGGAGTCTCGGGGTTGATGAGTGCATCTGCGTGAGGAATCTAAGGAGTGCAAAATGGAGCGCGAGCTTAGGCGTACGGCGTCACGGCGTTACCTTTCAGCATCGCTTTTCGTACTGCTTGGAGCGGCATTGCTCTCGAGTTGTGATAGCGGGGGCGGAAGCGCGTCTGCGCCCGCCGCGCTGAGTTCGATTTCGATCACGCCAACCTCGGCGATAATACCGCTCGGTGTGACGCAACAGTTCGCGGCGACTGGTCGCTATTCCGACGGCAGTGTCCGAGACCTGACCGCCAGCGTTACATGGAGCTCGATGGACACGGCGGTTGCCTCGAGCGCGCCCTCGGGACTGGTTACGTCCGTCGGCATTGGCAGCACCACGATTAAGGGTGCTGCCGGGGCTATCAGCGGCTCGGCGATACTGACGGTGAGTGCGCCAGCGCTCGTGTCGCTCGTGATCACGCCGGCCAATCCGGTCCTCGATTATTACGGTGCAACGCGGCAGTTCCACGCCATGGGAACTTACACTGATCATAGCATGGTGGACCTGACAGATTTGGTGACCTGGAGTTCCTCGGACCATGCGGTCGCCCTGATTGGCACGGACGGCTTCGCAATCGCGGTTGCGATCAGTGGGTCCTCCACGATTGGAGCTCAGTCGGGCTCGATCAGCAACTCCACGCTTCTGTCGGTGCACACTGCAAACGTGTCCGGTCAGGTGAGTTTCCCCGATTCGGACATGGGCTGGAAGCCGGGGATCTATGATTATCTTGCCAACGGCGGCGGGAAGCTGCGTGTGCTCGGGACTGATGTCTCGGCGGACGTCATCCCCACCAGTGCGACGACCGGTACGTTCACGCTGAGTGGAATACCGTTCGGTGTCGTGACTCTGTGCTTTGATGAGGGGGCGCTGTATGATGTGTTCACCGCAGCCTCGAAGTGTGTCGAGGTGAATGTAGACCGTGACGCGGTGAGTGGCGTCGGGTTCCACCTCGTCTACCACTGGACTGAGTTGCTGGGCTATCCAGCTCCCTGGGGTACCCTCAATACCCAGGGACCCGTTCCGTGGAAGGCACAGTTCGTCAGCGCGGATGTCGCTTTCATCGCCTTCGCACTGGACATTCCGCAGAATCGCGTCGAGATCTACCGCACGCTTGACCGCGGCGCCAACTGGACTCGCATCGGCCAGTGGATCTTCGATCCGACCGCGTGGAACACGGGCACCTGGGCGTATCCGTCGCACTGGCAGAACTTCTACTTTCTCGATCAGAATCGCGGTGTTCTGCACGCGACCGCTGCCGGTATCCCTTGCGATAGCGGCGGCGGCTACTTCTTTACTGCCGACGGCGGCGCGAACTGGAGCATCGTTCCGCTGCCGCTGACACCCACCGGTTACCACGTGGGGACGAGCGCCTATGCTCGTTTCGGCGATACTGGCCTGGTTATGGTCGGTCACGTCGGCTGCGCCGTGCAGGGTTACAACTCCGGTTTCTATGACGCGATTTGGGAGAGCGCCGACGCCGGCGCCACTTGGACGTTGAACTGGTACTCGGCGCGTGACGAGTGGGGTACGTTCATCGGTGTCGATGCCAATGCTGCCGGGCGGGCCGTGGCATACCGGGGTGCGCAGATCCAGGAATTCGTCCTGCGCGATGCACAGGGGAATTGGACGCCACACGTGAACGCCGGTATTCGCAGCGAGGGCCGCGACATTGCGGTGGTCGGCGACACTGCCTGGATCGTGAGCGTGGGCGGGGCCCTGCCGAATGGCACCTACCGCAGCAGCGACGCGGGCGCATCCTGGCAGAAGGTCTCGGACAGCCTGCTTCAGGATTTCGACTTCGTAACGGCCTTCAAGGGCTTTGCTCAAGCGGGAGGACCGGCCTACGTGACCTACGACGGGGGCGCCACCTGGCGCTACCAGTCCGCCGGCGGGGCCATATGGCCTGGTGTGATGGACATCTGGGCTTTCGACCGGACCCACGCTGCTTGGGCGGAGACCGGTTTCGGTGATCCGAACCAGACCGCCCAGCTCTTCACTTACGTGGAGCCGTGGCAAGCCAGGTTCGAAGTACGTGGGCACGTGGCGCTCGCCGACGCCAACGTCAGCTCCGGCATGGCCGATGTCCCGATGGCGTCTTATCGCTTTGTCAGCAACGGACCGGTGCCGATAGACGTGCAGTCGCTCAGCCTGCGGGCCTCCGGTACTGGGAATGACGCGATGGATATCAGCACCGTACGACTCTGGTGGGACCGCAATGCTGATGGAGCGGTGGACGCCGGCGATGATCTGCTAGCCAGCAGGGCGTATCCCGGCGATGATGCGACCCTCAGCCTGTCCACGGTAGCGCTCGACGACCTTGAGCAGTTCCATCCGGTTGACTTGCTCGTGGCCTATGACTTTTCGGCCGCAGCCGGATCCACCGGCAGTTTCAGACTGGTGCTCGACGTGGCCGACATCCGCGCCAAACAGACGGGCAGCGACACGACTGTTTCGGTGACGGCGCCTGCAGGATTCATGCTCACGAGTCGGACCGTCACCGTGTCGCCATGATCATCCCCATGGACCTCGATCGAGCAAGTGAGTGGGAAGAGAACCGTAACCGTCCGGCGAAGTCCATCTGGCGGGAGGGGCGAGAGCGCGCATAATGGGAGACCGGAGCGCGGGTGCGCTGTAGCGATGATGGAGTCCGTTGCCGCGGGGCGCGGCGACCAGTCGGGCGGCGTTTCATGCTTCGATCGCTGACGGGGCCGTGCTCTATCTACAAGTCACTCTCGCGCGATGGGGAGGAGTCTTGGCTAGCGACACCTCGTGTGCTGGCGTCATTGCGGCTGACGAGATCGTGGGTGTGAAGTGGGGCCCATAGCCATGGACAGCGGCCGTAGAAGCGGTCGGCCGGGACGAGCACTCCGCCGATACCTTGGTGGGTCCTTTCGGGGTTATAGCTGTCCAGCTACGCCGATCTGCTCCTTGGCGTCCAGGAAGTTGCGGAACTCCACATGGCCACCGGGGCGCCGCTTCTCCCGCTTCCCGGAAATGCCGCTCGACGGGGGGGTGACGCTGTCCGACGACGGCGGCTTCTAGCTGGTGCGGGAATCCCGCGTAAGAGCGCGATCTTCGCTTCCAGCGCACTGATCTTGGTTTCCATGGCGAGGAGTTTCGCTGTCAGGTCGGCGATGGTCCTCTTCAGGATCGCGTTCTCGTTCTCCAGTTGTTGTATGCGAAAGTCCTTGTCGTCCACGCTGCCCGGTATACCACGGGCGATGCGGATGTCTAGGCATTTCCCGGAATTCACGAAAAACCGTGAACGATTACAAGGCATCGAACGCAGCGGCGATGGCGGCGCGAGTTGGACGAAGGTCTCCGAGCTGACCCGGAGCCGCGTGGCCGTGCTCTTCAAGAACGCGGTCTACCGGGTCGGCGCTGAAGGGCTCATTGTCGGCACCGACAAGGGCAAGACCTGGAAGACGCAGGGAAGCGCCGTCGATGCCGAGATGGGACCTTTCTTCGGCAAGGACGAGAACCATGCGGTCGTTGTCGGGAAGAAAGGCTTCTTCGAGACGATCGCCGGCGGAAAGACCTGGAAGCAGGCCGCGCCGCTCCCCTTTCCCGGTTGCCGCGTCGACTGGTTCGGCAATTACGCGTGGGATCCCATGGGGAACGTCTTTTACTTCGCCACCACGGCCCAGCCGGCCTTGAGGTACGTGTGCTGATCCGAGGCGGACGCGTCCTCGTCGAGCCCGAGCGCCACCCGTGCGGTCACGCTCCCCGGTAGATTGCCACTGCAGCCGCGACCGATGCGTCGTCCATGATGATCGCGCGAAGCGCGTCGAGCACCGCGCCCGGATCCGGACTGCCCCACACGCGGCGGCCCACGGCGGCGCCGCACGCCCCGTGCGTCATGGCTTCCTTGAGCTGACGGAAGATCGCGAGGTCGTCGGAGCTTTTCGGGCCGCCCGCCATGATGATGGGCACGTGCGCCGAGGACGCTGCCCTTGCGAACCCCTCGGAATCGTCGTTGTAGACCGTCTTGACGATGTCACAGCCGTACTCGAAGCCGAGCCGCATGGCAAGCGCGAGATCATCCGACGTCGGGCTCGTCTGGTTCGGATCGGCGTACGAAACGCGTGGGATGATTTCGGCGCAGAGGGGCATGCCGATCCGCTCGCACTGGGCCGAAACCCGCGCCAGCTTCTCGAGGAGCTGCGCCTCGAGTCGCGCGTCGCCGATGCCCACATAGCAATTGACGACCACCATGTCGGCGCCGAGCGCTGCGGCTTCCTCGGGAGTCTGAAGGAGGTGCATGATCGTGTCGGGGCCGCCGAGGTGCGAGATCGTCGTGTCGATGCGCATAATGATGCCCAGGTCGCCGACCTCGGTAGTTGCTTGGCGCAACGCGCCGGCCGTGAGAAGCACGGCCGTGGCCCCGTGCTCCCTGGCGAGGCGGACAAGCCGCGCCGGGTCCTCGGTGCCGCGCTGCGGGCCGAAGTAGATGGGATGGTCCAGCGGCAGAACGAGTGCCCTGCCGTTACGGAAGATGCGTCGCAGTCGGAGCTGCTTACCCATGCTGGTCGCGATCATGTTTCGTTGCCTTTCTCTTTGTCTTCCTCGATGTGGGGGCTGCCGGCATTCCCGTCGACTCCCGCACGATAAGCTCGACGGGGAGCACCGCCTGCGCGGGCTCGACTTCCTCGCGCGCGATTCTGCGCAGGAGCATTCTCGCCGCCGTCTCTCCTATCGCGTTGCGCGGCTGGCGGACGGTGGTCAGGCGGATCTTCGAGAAGCGCGACATTTCGAGATCGGCGTAGCCGATGACGGCAAGGTCATCGGGAATGCGCACGCCGCGCTCCAGGCACGCCTCGACGACGCCGATGGCGACCATGTCGCTGAAACAGAAGAGCGCATCGGGCATCGGCCGGAGCGCGAGGAGACGCTCGAGCAGCACCGCTCCGGCCGAGATCGTGGGCTCGGCCTGAAGATCGTACCGCGGATCAACCGCGAGGCCGCCACGCAAGAGCGCCTCCGCATAGCCCGCGTGCCTGACCCTGGCCGTCGAAACCGGGAGGGCGCTGCCAACGCACGCGATGCGCGTCCTTCCAAGGCCGATGAGATGCTCGGTCGCCTGCATCGCGCCGGTTCGGTCATCCGTCGTCACGCTGAAAAACGGCGTGTCGGCGAAGGTGCGATCGATGAGCACGAAGGGCACGCGCAGCCGCCAGAGCTCCCAGAAGAGCGCGGCATCCACCGTGCTCTGCGAAGGAGCGATGACCAGGCCGTCGACGCGCCAGGCCAGGAAGTCGTCGATGCTCCTGCTCTCGATGCTCGAATCGTGCTTTGCGTCGACGAGGAGGAGATTGTAGCCGCTTGCGTTGAGCGTCGCCTGAAGCGCTGCCGTGATGCCGGGGAAGAAGCTGTCCTCGAGCGACGGCACCACGAGTCCGACGATCCCGGTGCGCGAGCCGACGAGGCCGCGCGCGAGCTTGCTCGGGCGATAGCCGAGCCTGGTCGCGGCATGCCGAACGCGCGTCTGGGTCTCGCTCGAGAACGGTATGGGCTCGCCTTCCTTCACCTTGAGAATGCGCGAAACCGTGGAGGGCGAAACCGCCGCGAGCTTCGCGACATCGTGGAGCGTTGCGATGTGTTCTTCCACCTTCGATGTCCCAGTGCCTGCCCGGCGCACGAGCCGCTTCACTCGTCCGGTGTTACGTGCTCGATGCCGAGGTAACCGCACAGCATCGCGACTTCTGCGGAGATATCGCCCAGTGCCACGGCCAGGTGGTGAGGGAACCCGTGCTCGATGATGAGCCGGTTGAGGCGCACGGGGTCGCTCACCTTGACATCGGTTGCGCTGTAGAGGATTCCCTTGGCCGTCTGGGGCGAGCTTTCGCCTCGGAACGACAGCAGCTTGAAGCGCCCATCCGTCGTTCTGAGGATGCAGAGGCCGGTCTTCGGCCCATACTCGAACTGGCCGATGTGGACGGGGCCCATCGTTTTGCCGAACTGACGCAGCACCGGGTGGCAGGCGATGGCGTTTGTCGGACTGTCCGGACTCGCGCCGCCCTTCGATGCGCGTGCGGCGCACGGGGCCATATGTCCGCAGATCCCCATGCCGCAGTGCCCGAGCTGGACGATTTCCGAGCCTGCCGTGTAGTTGACCCAATCGAGGCACGCCGCCGGCTTGCCGGTGAGAAGCGTGCCGATCGTCTGCGCGACGGCCGTGGGCCAGTCGCCCTCGCAGCCGGCAGCCGTCACATCGCCGCGGGCGAGGAGTTGCCCCATGGCCATGCATGAGCTGATGCCGATGACCGGCTCATTGGATTCGGGCCAACAGCGGCATGCCGCCGATGTATAGCCGTTCGCGCGGACGATCGCGCGGAGCGCGTGGTAGAGCCTTACGCCTCGCGTGAGCATGTCGTGGTCGACGAGGATCTCGGCTTGCGTCGAAATCTCGCGTGCCGTAGCTTCCACGTCGGCATCGGTGAAGGATTGCGTGCCGAAGTACCCTCTCGCCGAGCCGGAGCGGAAGACCTCCATGACCGCGGAGAGGTCGACGGTGTCGACGCGCGTTCCGAAAACCCCCGCGAACGCGATCTGGTCATCGGTGGCGGAGTGAAAGCCGCTCGGTGCATCGCCGAAACGGCAGAGGTAGTCGTTCCTGAGGAGCCTGATGGCCCGCGCGACCGAGAGCACGCGCTCGAACGCCGTGCGGAACGTCGGCCCGTCGGTCGGCCCGGGAAGCGTGACAATGTGCCGGCCGAGCCGCTTCGCCACGTAGTTGTTCATGATGACGCCGCACCACGCATTCGTGGCCCATTCGCCGATGGACGGCTCGGGATCTGCCATGACGACCAGAGGAGTCTTCGCGAGCGTGGGATGCGTTGCAATCGTCAGAAAGACCTGGCCGTTGGGAAAGGCGACATTGGCGATCGCGATCAGGTCCGCGCCGGCGGCCGCCAGCTTCCGCGCCGCGTCCGTGGCCTGCCACGGATTCTCGACGCGGCCGATGACGAGCGAGGCGGGGTCGATGCGCTTGGCGGCGACGAGTTCCTCGAACAGTCGTCGCACGGCGCTCTCGGCGCGGTCCTTGGCCTTCGGATTGAAACCGTCGATCGAGGTCGTGACGAGGCCGAGCCGGGGAACGAGCCCGTTGCGGGAATTGCGTGTATCCATGCATCCTCCTGAGGTGCCTCCGAGGGGCTCCGATCGGCGACCGCGAGCCTCCGAGAGGGCGAATCGCAAATACGAATACAAACGTTGTAATTTTATAGCTGGGCCTCGAGCTCGTCAAGAGAAGCTCGGTCAGATGCCGGAGGCGAGGGCCATAATAGGCGCGAAGCGAGCTTGACAAGAAGCGGCCGCCGCAGACAAAATACAAACGTTTGCTTTCCGCGGGGAGTCCGCCGTGGGCGACGGTGCGAGGCGCCCCGTGCGGCCGTGTTCCTGTGCCGGAACGGAGGCCAACATGGCGATGCGGTCTCGTCGAGGAAATGGTCTGAGTGGAACGGTGCTGCGGGCGTTTCTTATGGGTGCATGCGGCACCGCGTGCGTGTTTGCTCAGAGCGAACCCAAGAACCTGGCTCGCGATGCGCACGCGAGTGCGTCGGAGACGTACACGAGCGACCTGTCGCCGGAGAAGGCGAACGATGGCGACGCGGACAGCCGCTGGTCGGGCATCCCAGGGCACAATCAAGGCGTCTGGTTCCAGCTCGAGTGGAAGATGCCGATCGAAGTCGGCGAGGTCGTGATCAGGCAGCATGACACGTATGTGCGCGAGCTCGACCTCCAGGTACGCCCCGGAGCCGGCGGTCAGTGGAACACGATCGGGCACCTCGGGACGCCGAAGGGGAAGCTGCCCCTCGTCGTTGCCGTGCGTTTCAAGCCCATGGTCGTAAGCGCCATCCGGATCGCGGAGATAACGAACGGCCCGAGCTTCAGGGAGGTCGAGGTCTATGCCCGTCCGTACGCGAAAGGGACGCTCACCAATCTGGCCTCGGACTACCGCGGGAGGTTCGTGGGCTGCGTGTGCGACACGGAAGGCGCGACGCCGTTCGCAGCGGCGGAAGTGACGCTGTCCGGAGAGAGCGCCTACGGCGCGTGGAAGGTCACGGCGAGAACCGACGAGAAGGGTGTGCTCCTCGCGCCGATGCCCCTGGGCATGACGGGCACCATTCACGTGCATACCGTGCCGCGCGCTCCGGCGGGCACGGAGTTGCCGGACCCGGCGCCATCGGACGCGCAGATCGAAGCCGCGGCATTTCACTACGGCCCGACGCCCGTCAGCATCGAGCGGAAGACGACCAGCTTGAGCAGCGGCTGGAAATTCGCGCTCGATCCGCCCGCGGACTTCTGGAAGCCCGATTTTGCCGATGGCGGCTGGTCGCCGATCAACGTCCCTGCGCATTGGGCCATGGAGGGCTTCGACAACGATTCCGGCATCGGTGGATACAGGTTGCGCTTCGCGCTGCCGGCGGGAAGCGGTCGTCCGCGGCTCAGGTTCGAGGGCGTGTACAGCGGCGCGGAGGTGTGGGTGAACGGCAAGCTCCTCTGCACGCACGAAGGCGGCGCGTTCCCGTTCGAGGTCGATCTGGCCGGCACCGCCGTGCCCGGCGACAACGTGCTCGCTGTTCGCGTCAGGGAGCACACACTCACCAGCGACGAGCTCGATCACATGAGCTGCTACGCGGACTTCCCGCTGGCCGGGATCTTCCGGCCGGTCGTTCTCTTCTTCGTTCCGGAAGTGCACTTCGGCCTATTGGAGTACGCGACGACCTTCGACCGTGATTATCGCGATGCGACGCTGCACGTGTATGCCCGCGTCGTGAATGAATCGAGAGTTCCGTATCGCGGCGTGGTCGAAGTGATGCTCGCCGGGCCGAACGAGGAGGAGACGGTCGCCGCGCGCGCAGCGTCGTCCGCAGTGGAGATCCGCCCCGGCGAGAGCGCCGATGTCGATCTCGGCCTGGCGCTGAAGTCGCCGAAGGCCTGGAACGCCGAGGAGCCCAATCTCTACCGCTTGTCAGCATTCCTGCGCTCGGGAAGCGAAGTGACGGATGGGGTTGTGCAACGAGCCGGCGTGCGCCAGACCGAGATCCGCGGCAAAGAGATCCTCGTCAACGGCAGGCCGATCAAGTTCCTGGGAACATGCTACCACGACAGCCATCCTCTCATGGGACGAGCCGTGACGCCCGACGTGACGCGGCGCCATCTCCTGCTCATGAAGGAGTGCAATCTCAACGCGGTGCGGATGTCGCACTATCCGCACGTGCGCGAGCTCGTTGAGCTTGCCGACGAAATCGGCTTGTACGTGGAGGACGAGGCTTCGTTCTGCTGGGCGAAGGGCGGGAACGACCTGCGCCGCCTTCCCCGGATCGTCGAGATCACCGCGGGATTGATCGCGCGGGATCGCAACCGCCCTTCGGTGGTCTTCTGGTCGATGTGCAACGAGACGTGGGGCTACGGCTACGCCTTCGAGCGCGCCCACGAGTGGGCCGAGGCTTCCGATCCGAGCCGCCCGCACAGCGCGGGCTTGAGCGCGTGGCTTGAGATCGCCACGCTGCACAATCCTCTCACGATTGCGCGCATGGACGAGCACGAGGGACTCGACCAGCCGCTCCTTTTCGACGAGAGCCTCTGCATCTTCCAGGGAATCTACAACGACACACTGGACCTCCAGCGTGATCCCGGGATTCGTGACTACTACGGCAACTGCCTTCCGGGCATAGTCGACCACATGTTGCGCAGCAGGACCACGCAGGGCAGCTTTATCTGGTGCTGGGGCGACGATCTTTTCTGCGTTCCGGGCCGCGGTCTCGAATACGGGCGGGATTCGGCCAGGGAGTACTTCGTCGAGAGCTCGTATCGGATGCCGGGCCGTGGGATCGTGGGCGATGCACCATGGGGTGCCGTCGATGGTTGGCTGCGACGGAAACCGGAGTTCTGGCACATCAAGAAGAGTCACTCGCCCGTGAGAATCAGGGGGGACGTGCTGCCCGTTCCCGCCGCGGGGCAACCCATCCGCGTGCCCGTTGAGAACAGGTACGACTTCCTGGATCTGCACGCGCTGAAGGCGACGTGGGGTCTGGGAAGCGAAAAGGGCGAGACCGCGTGTGCGATCGCACCGCACCGATCGGGCGTGATCGAGATCGCGCCCAGGGAACCCGTGAAGGAAGGCGCCGCGCTCTCGCTGGACTTTCATGATGGCGCGGGGCGGCTCATCGACACGTACCGGCTCGCCTTGGGCAAGGAGGTCGCGGCGGCGCCGCCCTGCATGTTCCTCTCCGGCAAGACGCTGACTCGCAACAAGGAGGAGTTGTTGTGCGGCGTCCTCGAGAGAATCAGAGGCGCAGGATTCGCGGTCGCGATTCATACGAGCACCGGGCTTTCCCAGCGCGTCGTCGTCGGGAAGGACGCCGTTCTGCTCGAGCTCCCTGCCTTGCACGTCCTGAGACGCGATCGGCAGTACGCCGCAATCCCCGATCGCCATTCCTGGAGGATGACGGGGCTCGATATCAAGGAGGCGCAGGACGGGAACGTGGTCATCTCCGTCAATGGAGAGTACGCGGACTTCCAGGGCGGCTATCGACACCTGCTCACGCCGCGAGGGGAGTTGGAGACGACCGCGACGTTCAAGTACATCGGGGAGGACATGATCGTGCGCGAGGCGGGGCTGCGTTTCTCGGTCCCCAGAGAGTGCGACATCCTCCAGTGGGAGCGGAAGGGCGCCTGGAACGTCTATCCCGAGGATCACATCGGTCGGCTGCGCGGCGCAGCCGTGCCGTTCGAGGGAGGCAACAGCGGAATTCCGCCGACAGGCCCGTGGGCATTGGATCCATCTCCACGCGGATCGAACGACTTCCGCAGCACCAAGCAGACGATCCTTTGGGGCGGTATCCACTACCCCGGAGGGCCGGGAGTCCTGATCGCGCCGGAGGGCGAGAAGCACCTCCGCGCGGAAGTGGAAAGCGATCGCATCTCCGTCCATGTGAGTGACTGGTACGGAGGGACGGGGACCGATCTGTCGGAATGGGTCCTCAACTACTCGCGCGGCAAGCCGATCGCCAAGGGAGCGACGATAGTCTCGAAGGTCAAGCTGCGCCTGGTCAATGGATTCGGCGCGGAGAAGGCCGTCTTCGCGGGGCAGCCGAAGGCGCGCTGAAGCGGTGGTCGATGCAAGCGATTGCATCACGGATGCGCTCGGGAGTGTATGACCTTGCTTTGTCTGGTTTTTGTGATGAAACAGCCTTGACGTGATTCCGTTTGATGGGCTACAATCGGTGCCGATTCAAACGTTTGCATAGGAGGAAGCCATGCGGAAGGTCACGCGCCGGGCAGCGGCTGTCGGGTGCGGAATCGTCATCGCCGCCGCCGCGGCGACCGCCGCGGGCGGAACCGACGTGAAGGTCGACGTGAAACCGCTTCACGAGGGGCGCATCAATCCCATGCTCTTCGGCAGCTTCGTCGAGCTGCTCGATGATCTCGTCCCCGGGATGTGGGCCGAGATGCTGAACGATCGCGGTTTCGACGGCGTCATACCCCAGGCCAAGTGGTGCTACTACGACGGCCGGCCGAACTTCTGCGACCGGGAGTGGGAGAAGGACGCGAGTTGGACGTACGACACGGACAAGCCCTTCAACGGCGAAAGGAGCGCGAAGCTCACGTGCGGCGCCGCCGGCCGGGCGATGCTTGCGCAGGGAGGCACGGCGGTCGTCAAGGGGGCGACCTACGTCTTCTCGGGGCACTTCCGCGGTGACAACCCCGGGCTCAAAGCTCGAGTGGCGCTCAGGGCGTTGCTGCCCGACGGCGCGTGGATGGAGCTTGCCTCGGCCGAGCTCGCGGCGTTCTCCTCCGAGTGGAAGAAGTACACCGCCACGCTGACTTCCTCGGGGACCACGGATCGCGCGGTGTTCGCGCTGGAGGCTTTGGGCGGCGGCAGTTTGTGGGCCGACAGGCTTTCGCTCATGCCGGCCGACAACCGCAAGGGCTGGCGCGACGACGTCGTGCAGGCGATCACCGAGATGCGTCCCGGTGTGGTCCGCTGGGGTGGCAGCACGTGCGATCCGGGAGCCTACCGCTGGAAGGAAGCCATCGGCGAGCGCGATCGGCGCCGTCCCTTCCCGAACCGGGTGTGGGGCCGCATCGATTCGAACGACGTGGGGGTCGATGAGTTCTGCCAGTTCTGCGAGATGGTGAAGGCGCAGCCGCTCTTCTGCATCAGTTTCTCCGATGGGCCGCAGAGCGCCGCCGACCTCATCGAGTACTGCAACGGGCCGGCCGGCACCGAATGGGGAGCGAAGCGCGTTGCGAACGGCCGCCCCGAGCCCTACGGCGTGAAGTACTGGCAGGTCGGCAACGAGCTCGGCAATGAGATCTATGTGAAGGGCTGTCCCGCGTTCTGCGAGGCGATGAAGCGGGCGGATCCGAAGGCCGCGCTGCTTGCGTCCTTTCCTTCCCAGGCGCTCCTCGAAAAATGCGGCAAGGATTTCGCGTATATCGGCCCGCACCATTACACGCCGGACCTGGCGGAATGCGAGTCCGACTTCGTGAAGCTGACCCAGATGGTCAAGACCATCCCGGGGTGTGCGCATATCCGGATCTCCGTCACCGAGTGGAACATCACGGCCGGCTGGTGGGGGATTATGCGCGGGAAGATGCTCACGCTCGAGTCCGCGCTCCAGAATGCGCGCTACCTGAACCTGATCATGCGGTATTCGAACATCGCCGACATCGCCTGCCGCTCCAACATGACGAACAGCATGTGCAGCGGGGTCATCGAAACCGGGTCGTCGGGGCTGCTCAAGCGGCCGAGCTACTACGCGCTCAGGCTCTACGCCGAGCACGCAAAGCCCATCCCGATTCACGTTGAAGGCGCTCCCGAAGGCGTCGACATTATCGCCTGCGTCTCCGACGACCGGGCGGCGGTCTGCGTGTTCGCGGTGAACATGAAGGACGCGCCGGTCGCGATCTCTCTGAGCCTGACCGGGACTACGCCGCCGTGTCGTCCCCAGGCTGCCTATGTCCTTTGCGACAGACTCGACCGAAGGCAGCCCGATGTTCAGAATCACTGGACGGCTCCCGACAGAGTCGGGATCTTCCCCCTGAAGCCGCAGGGGAATACCGTCGAGCTACCGGCCTTCTCGGCGACGGCCATCGAGTGCGGAGCGCGGTAAGACTCGGAATCGCGTGGGATCACTCTTGTAGGCAACCGGTTGCGGAGGAAGAGCGGCGATGGTGCAGATTTTCTCGCGCGCGTTGGCTGTGGCGATGGCGGTCTCGTTGACGCCGTGTGCGCCGGCGGTGGCAGCCGATCTTGGTCGCCTCGAGCCCTTCAATCCCGGCGAAGTGGAGCTCGGCGAGGGCCTGCTCAGGCGGGCATTCGAGGCCAATCTCCGCTATCTCAAGAGCCTCGATACCGACATGCTGCTTTTCTGCTACCGGTTCTCGGCGTGCCTGCGCCACCCCGGCTCGCCTCCGGGGGGCTGGGAGGCGCCGCTCAACCCTAACCGCGGAACGTTCCTCGGGCACTGGTTGTCCGGCGCCGCGCGCGCGATCGCCGCGACGAAAAACGAGGAGCTCGTGCAGAAGGCGAACGCGGTTGTCGCGGGGCTGCGCAAGTGCCAGATCGCCAACGGCGGAGGCTGGGTCGAGGCCTGGGGACCGGAACGTATCTACATCATGGAAGGCAAGCACGGCGGTGATTCGGCCTTCGAAGTCATCACGGCGCCTTACTACGGCGTCCACAAGCTCATGGCCGGGCTCATCGACATGTATCGACTGGCCGGCAACAAGGAGGCGCTGACCACGGTTCGCGCGCTTGCCGACTGGCTCAGCGAGCGCTGCGAGTCGCTGCCCGACAGCCAGCTCCAGGCTATGCTCGATCGCGAGCACGGCGGAATCGTGGAATCGCTCTCGGAGCTGGCCTTCACGACCGGCGACACGCGCTACGCGCGCCTTGCCCGGCGTATGCGGCACCATGCCGTCGTCGATCCGCTTGCCCGCGGAGAAGACAAGCTCGCCGGTATTCACGCTAACACGCAGCTTCCCAAGTTCAACGGCGACGGCAGCCTTCACAGGCGCTTTGGCGACGAGGAATCTCTGAAGGTGCTGCGGAACGCGTACGCCATCATCTCCTCCACGCGGATCTTCGCCACGGGAGGCTCGAGCAGCCGCGAAATCTGGGGGCCTGCGGGCAAGCTCGACGACACGCTCTGCGCGGCCACGGAGGAGTCGTGCACGACCTACAACTGGATGAAGATGGCGCGCTATCTTCTGTCGTTCGAGGGCTCGGCTCGCTATGGCGACATGCTCGAGCGCTGCCTCTACAGCGGGCTCCTGCCGGCACAGAACGCGCAGACGGGCATGTTCATCTACTTCCTCCCCCTGACCCAAGGCGGGGCCAAGAAGGACTGGGGCACGCCGACCGACAGCTTCTGGTGCTGCTACGGCACGATGATCGAGAGCTTCGCCGATCCGGCCGAAGGCGCGTACCTGCGCGGTCCGGGGATCCTCGCCGTCAATCTGTTCATTCCTTCCGTCGTCAGCCACGAGGGCGTTCGCGTGGAGCAGGTCACGAGCTTCCCCGAGGCCGCAAGCTCGAGACTCGTCATACACGCGGAGAAGCCGAGCGCGCTCGTTCTCGCGATTCGGATCCCGTCGTGGACCAAGGGCGCGAGCGTCCGAGTGAACGGCGAGCGCGTCGCCGCGGAGGAGGGAACGTTCTGCCGGATCGAGCGTGTGTGGTCCGAAGGCGATGCGGTCGATCTCGACTTCCCGATGTTCCCGAGGTGGGAGCCCCTGATCGGGTCGCGCGAGTTGCACGCGGCGGTGATCGGCCCCGTGGTGCTCGGCGGTATTACGCCGGTTGCGGTCGGACTCGCGGAGAAGACTCCGAGCTTCCGGCCGGCCGGTTCGCCGCTCGCGTTCACGGTGGCCTGCCTTCACAAGCCCGGCGATCGACGCAGCGTGCGCCTCGAGCCGCTCTATGCGATCACCGGCGAGCGCTACGGCGTCTACTTTCCGCTGGGCCGCCCGGCGATTCAGGACGCCGAGTATGAGTCGTTTGCCGCACGGGTATGCGATGCCGTGCTCATTGCCGACGCCGAGAATGAGACTGCGCACGAGTTGAAGGCGCATCGATCCAACACCGGCCAAGCCCCGGACGGTCAAGCCTGGCGCGACGCGGCGGAGGGATGGTTCGAATACCGCCTCAAGGTCGCCTCGGGCGCCTGCGGGCTTGCGGTGAAGTACTGGGGCGATGAGACCGGCGCGCGCACGTTCGAGGTGCTCATCGACGGGAAAACGCTCGAGACGCGCACGCTCAAGAACGATGTCCCCGGGAAGTTCTTCTGGGCGCACACGCCCATAGCGGAGGAATGGACGAAGGGCCGCGAGTTCATCACGGTGCGGTTTCAGGCCAAGCCCGGCGCTACCGCCGGCGGGATCTTCGGTCTCGCCGTGCTCCGCAGGTGAGACGCGGTCCGAAGCCGCTGGCTACGGCTGCGTGCTGTGCGGCTCGCCGCGGATGGCGTGGACCAGCGCCCACAGGTTCTCCATGGGCGTGTCGAGCTGGACATGGTGGGTGGGGCCGATGATGAAGCGGCCGCCCCTGCCCACGGTCTCGATCCTGAGGAGCACCTCGCGCCGCACCTCTTCCGGCGTTCCGAAGGGAATCGTCTTCTGGACATCGAGCGTGCCCCACAAGGCGATCCTCTGCCCGTAGAGGCGCTTGATCTCGGCGGGATCCATACAGGCCGGCTGGATGGGATTCAAGATGTCGATGCCGATCTCGATGAGCTCAGGAATGATCGGCCGGATGTCGCCATCGGAATGGTAAGCGATCTTCAGGGCGGGATTGATCGCTTTGAGCTCGGAGATGCAGTGCGCCATGCGCCCCTTGAGGAATCGCCGCCAGTGCTGGGGCGAGATCATCATTCCTCGCTGTGTGCCGACGTCATCGCCGAGCCAGATCATGTCGACGCCGAGCGTGACCATGCGCCTCGCCGTCGCCAAGTGGTAGCGGTACGGAATCTCGAGAATGCGGTCCGCCAGGTCCGGATCCTCGATGAAGTCCATCATGAGCTGCGAAAGTCCGCGCAGCGCGCCGGCGGTCTCGAAGATCGTGGTGACCGCCTCGCCCATGATGGCATGTTCGGCCTTGTGTTCGCGCACGAGCCGTTCGACGCCTTCGTAGAGCTCGGGCCTCTCCGGGTCGGGGACGCGGTAGGTGTCGAGGACGGCGGCATCGGCGAGCGGATGGCCGACCGGCTCCGTGTAGAAGCCGCTTCCGAAGCGCGTCTGGTAGTGCGCCGGGACGAACGTGACGCCCCATTCGTCGGTGTACGGCTGATCGCCCTTGTAGTACGAGTTCACCCAACCGACCGAGGCCCGCAGAATGTCGACGCCGATCGCCACCTCGAGGTCGTAGGCGGCGTCGGCGCTGTGCGGATTGCCCGAGACGGCGCCCTCGAGCTGGAGGACCGCTCGAAGCCTTCGGGCGAACTCGGGAGTGAAGGCCATCTGCATGGGCAGCCGGTCTGTCTTCTCGCCGGCGAGGGCCATAAGCACGCGATCGCGGTGGGTCATCATGATCTTCCTCTTGTGCCAGGTTCCGCCGCCGGTTTCTTTCCCGCCGTGGATTCCCGGAGGATCAATTCGACCGGGAGCACCGTGCGGCTTCCCGCCGCGGGGCCCTCCTCCAGGAGCTTCAAGAGCATGTCCGCCGCCGTCGTACCCAGGAGCCTCTTCGATTGTCGCACGGTGGTCAAGGGGACGCGCAGCAGCCCCGAGTAGTCCAGATCCGCGTAGCCCGCGACCGCCACATCCTCGGGGATGCGCACGCCCCGCGTTAAGCACTCCTCGATCACGCCCGCCGCGATGCGGTCGCTGAAGCAGAAGATGCCGTCGGGCGGCTCGTCGAGCGCGAAGAGTTTCGCCGCCGCCTGGCGCCCGCCGTCGAACGATGCCGTCTGCGGCACATCGAGCGCCAGCAGCGGATCGAAGGCGAGGCCGTGGCGCGCGAGCGATTCGCGAAAGCCTTCCTCCCGCAGGCGATTGGTGTCAACCGACAGAGGACCGCCCGCGCGTGCGATTCTCCGGCAGCCGCGCGCGATCATGTGATCGATGACGGCGGCGGCTCCGGGGCGGTCGTCGGTCGTGACGCTCGCGAAGGGCGTTCCCGGGAACGTGCGATCGATGAGCACGAAGGGGATCTTCTTGAGCCACAGCTCCCAGAAGAACGCCGGATCGGACGACTCCTGGCAGGGCGCCGCAATCAGACCGTCGACCCGCCAGGCGAGCATGTCTTCGACCTTCTTCCGTTCGATCTCAGTGCGGCCGCCCGTGTCGGCGAGGATCAGGTTGAAGCCGCGCTCGGCGAGGCGGTTCTCGATGACTGCGGTCACGGCGGGGAAGAAGCTGTCCTCGATCGAGGGAATCGTGAGTCCGATGATTCCCGTGCGCGCGTGGGTCAGGCCTTGGGCGAGGCGGCTCGGGACATAGCCGAGAGTCTGAGAAGCGCGCCGCACTCGCTCGCGCGTGTTCGGGTCGTACGGCGACCGTTCCCCGGGGCGGGTCCTGAGAATGCGCGACGCCGCGGACTTGCTCACGCGAGCGAGGCGGGCGACGTCATCGAGCGTCGGCTTGCGGGGTCTCACGGCTCTTCCGGTCTCCGTTTCCGGCGCGACGCGCGGGGCAGCCGGGCGCGCATCGCGGCGGGTCTCGAAAGGGGACGAGAACAGACTTATGCAACCGGTTGTATTATAACCTCGAAGTCGTGATTGAATCAAGGAGATCGAGGTATATACCGCAAGATCGTTATCCGCGCTTGAATCTCGTTGGGCATTCTGGTATGCTCGATCTTGCTATATGCAACCGGTTGCATAATCGCGTGCAGGCGCTCGTTTTCCGAGGACAGGCATGGACTCGCGCGAACGTGTTCTCGCCGCCATTGAGAGACGCTCGCCGGACCGCGTTCCCGCCGACTACAAGGCAGGCGCTCTGGTGAATGCGTGGATGTGCGCGCACCTCGGCGTCGAGGGGCTCGATGCGCTCCAGGACCGGCTCGAGACGGACATCCGGCGCATCGAACCGGCCTACGTCGGACCGCCATCGAAGAAGCTCCCGGGCGGCGTCACCGAGGACTACTGGGGCATTCGCTCGCGGGAGGTCCGGACGGCGAAGGGGGTCGGCACGATGTTCGTGCCGAGCGCGCTCGGAGAGGCGCAGACGATCGCCGATTTCGAACGCTACGCGTGGCCGTCGCCGGACATTTTCGACTATTCGGTCCTGCGGGAGCAATGCCGCCGCTATCCGGAGCGTGCCATCCTGTTTGAGGGCTCGGACCTCTTCACGCGTCCGTGCATTCTCCGCGGCATGGAGAACCTAATGCTCGATATGGTCGAGCGCCCGGAGCTCGCCCATTTTCTCCTCGAGAAGTTCACCGCGTTCTACTGCGAGGATCTGACGCGTGCCCTGGAGGCCACGAGCGGCGGCTTCCAGCTCTACTGCGAGTGGAGCGACTACGGAAGCCAACAGGGTCTTCTCATGCCGATCCCCATGTGGCGCGAGTTCGCCGCGCCGTACCTGCGGCGGCTCATCGAGATCTGCCATGGCGCGGGCCTGAAGTTCATGCTGCATAGTTGCGGTTCCGTGTCGCGGCTCATTCCCGAATTCATCGCGCTCGGGGTCGATGTCCTCGATCCGATTCAAGTGCGGGCCAAGGGCATGGACCCCGCGCGGCTCAAGCGCGAGTTCGGCGATCGGATTAGCTTCCACGGCGGCATCGACATTCAACAGACGCTGCCGCTTGGCACGCCCGCTCAGGTGCAGGCCGAGGTCTTGGAACGCGTGCGGACGATGTCCGCGGGCGGCGGGTATATTATCGCCCCGACGCACGAGATCCAGCAGGATGCGCCCGTGGAGAACATCACGGCCATGTACGAGCCGGAGCTTCGCGGAGGGAGAGCATGAGCATGGGGGCGGTTCTGTGCGTCGGGCAGCTCGTGGCGGATGTCGTCGTTCGACCGGTGGATCGCCTGCCGGTCAAAGGCACTGCGGATGTCGTCCGCGAGTTCGACCTCGTGGCGGGCGGATGCGCCGCGAACACCGCCTGCGTGCTTGCGAAGCTCGGCGCGGATACGCGGGCGGCGGGCGTCGTCGGCCGCGACGTGCTCGGCGAGGTAGTCGTGAGCGAGGTCGCGCGCGCGGGTGTCGATGTGTCGGCCGTCATCCGGCACGCATCGATCCCCACGTCGGCCGTGGTGGTCGTTGTCGACCGCGAGGGCGAGCGCTCGTTTCTGTACCGGAGCGGAGGCGCGGAGGCGCTCGACTGCGAGATGGCGCTCGGCGCCCTGCAGCCGGACGTCGCGTGCGTGCATATCGGCGGGGCAATGAAGCTCCATTCGCTTGACCTGTCGCGCTTTCTCCAAGCAGCGCGGGCGCCGGGTCGTCTTCTGTCGCTCGACACGGATTGGGATCCGACGGGGAGTTGGGCGCGAAGGCTTTCGCCCGCGCTGGCGTGGCTCGACGTCGTGATGACGAACCGGGAGGAAGGGCGTGCGATCACCGGCCTCGATGATCCGATCGCGATCGCTCGAGCGTTCGTCGCGCGGGGGCCTCGCATCGCGCTCGTCAAGTGCGGAGCCGACGGCGCGGTCGTGGCGGCGGGGCAGACGGCAGCCCTCTTTCCCACATATAATGTCGCCGTGTCGGACACGACCTGCGCCGGCGATGCGTTCGCTGCGGGGTTCCTGTACGCTGTCGAGCGCGACTGGCCGATCGAGCGTGCCGTGGAAGTGGCGAACGGCGCGGGCGCTCTGGCGACGACGGCAGTGAGCCACAGGGCCGTGACATCGCTCGACGCGGTGCTGGCGCTCGTCGACGCCGCCCGCAGGCCGCAACCGCATGGTTCGGAGTGAGAACATGATGCGCACAGCGTTCTTTTCCATGGTCATCATCCTCGCCATCTGCGGGTGTGAGCGCGGAGCGCCGGCAGGCGGAACCGTGAATCCGGGCGCCGCGCAAACTACTGGACGTCCCGCGCACCCCGACCAGTTGTACATCGAGGTGAGTGCGGTGGGCGGCAGCGAGTATTGGGCCGAGCACAAGCTCGGCCTCAAGCTCGCGGGCGAGGCGCTCGGCGTGCGGACCGAATATCTCGGTCCGGCGGACTACGACCTCGAGGCGATGGCGACCGCGCTCGAGCAGGCGATTGCCAGGCGGCCGCAGGGGTTGCTCGTGGCCGGCTTCGAGCCCCTGCTCGAGCCCATTATCAACAAGGCGGTGGACGCGGGCATTCCGGTCGTGACCGTCGACGCCGACCTTCCGGCCTCCAAGAGGCTGGCGTTCGTGGGCACGGGCAACTACCAGGCGGGGATCGAATCGGGGAAACTGATGGCCACGTGTCTCGGCGGAAAGGGCAAAATCGCCGTGACGACGATGCCGGGGGCGCCCAATCTTCAAGACCGCGTGCGGGGGGTCAGAGATGCGGTCGCGGCGTACCCGCAGATCGAGATCGTCCAAGTGCTCGACACGCGGGGCGACACGATCACGATTACGCAGGCGTGCGTCGCGTTGCTCCAGAAGTACCCCGACCTCTCGGGCATCGTGTCGGTCGAGGCGATCGGAGGAGTAGGGGCCGCGACCGCGACCAGGGAGGCGGGGAAGGTCGGCAAGATCAAGATCGTCGCTATGGACCGATCGAATGATGTCCTCCAGGGGATCAAGGACGGCCTGATCGAGGCGACGCTCGTCCAGCAGACGGCGCTCATGCCGCTCTACGGGCTCCAGATCCTCTACAACCTCAACAACGTGCCCATTCCCATCAGCAAAGACAACAAGAAAGCGGGCGTCTCGGGCGCCCCGATCCTGATCGACACGAGCGTCGTCGTGGTCGACCGGCGGAACTGCGAGCTCTTCATGCGGTGAGCCGCGGGCGGAGAGAGGCATGGAAGACCGGGAACAAGTGCCGGGCCCGATCCTCGGGGTCGAGGGGATCGTGAAGCGCTTTCCCGGCGTCTTGGCCTTGGACGGGGTTGACTTCTCGTTGGCCCGCGGCGAGATCCACGCGCTCGTGGGCGAGAACGGCGCCGGCAAGAGCACGCTCATCCACGTTCTCGGCGGCATCCTTCAACCGGACGCCGGTCGCATCGCGCTCGACGGCGCACCGGCGCGATTCGAAAGTCCGCGCCATGCCGCCGATCTGGGAATCAGCATCGTCTTCCAGGAGCTTACGCTCGCCCCCAACCTCTCCGTCGCCGAGAACGTGTTTTTCAACCGCCAGCCGACCTTGGGTCTTGGCATTGTCGATCGCCGCGCCCTCTATGGGCGGACCGAGGACGCCCTGCGTTCGTTCGGCCTGGAGATCGACCCGCGTCTGCCGGCGAAGAGGCTCTCGGTCGCGATGCAGCAGATGGTGGAGATTCTGAAAGCCCTGGCGCGCGGCCCGCGGGTGCTCGTCCTCGATGAGCCCACTGCATCGCTCGGCGCTGCCGAGACCGAGCTGCTTTTCGAGAAGATCCGAACGCTGCGCGTCTCGGGCTGCTCGGTGATCTACGTGTCGCACCATCTCTCCGAGATCTTCCGTCTCGCCGACCGGGTGACGGTGCTGCGCGACGGCCGCCGCGTCGACACGCTGCGCGCGTGCGACAGCGACGAGGCGAAGCTGGCCAGCCTGATGGTGGGCCGGGAAGTGCGCGACATCTACGGCGCCCGCACGACGGAGATCGGCGAGGAGGTGCTGCGCGTCGAGGATGTCCACAAGGGAAAGAAGGTGCGCGGCGCGAGCTTCTCCGTGCGCGCGGGTGAGATCCTCGGCCTTGCCGGGCTCGTGGGCGCCGGACGGACCGAGACGGGCCGGGCGATCTTCGGCGCGGATCCGCTCGACTCGGGCCGCCTCGTGGTGCGGGGGAAAGCGGTGCGCGTGCGGAGCCCCGCCGAGGCGATCCGGCATCGCATCGCGTACATGACCGAGGACCGCAAGGAGCAGGGCCTCTTTCTGAAGATGACGCTGCGGGAGAACTGCGTGGCCGCGAGCCTCGACTGCTTCCGGAACGCGCTCGGCATGTTGCAGGAGAAGGTGATTTCGACCCACGCCGAGACCATGTGCGCGCTCTTCGACATCGCCACGCCGAGCGTCCGCCAGCAGGTGCGGAATCTCTCGGGCGGCAACCAGCAGAAAGTGCTGCTCACGATGTGGATCGGCACGCAGCCGCTCGTCCTGATCGTCGACGAGCCCACGCGCGGCGTCGACATCGGGGCGAAGAGCGAGATCTACCAGTTGCTGCGCCAGTCGGCCGCGCGCGGAATCGGCATCGTCCTCATCTCGTCCGATCTCACGGAGGTCCTCGGCATGTGCGATCGGATCCTGGTCATGCGCGAGGGGAGGATCGCGGGCGAGTTCGCGCGAGGCGATGCGACGGAAGAGAAGATCATCGCGTGTGCCGCGGGCGTGGCCCCCGAGGCCGCGGCGTGATGGGCGAGGGAGATCGAGCGATGGCGACGAGCGCGGCAGTCTCGAGGGCCGAGGGCTCCAAGGCCGATCGAAAGGCGAGGGAGCGAAGCGTCGTGCGGGCGGTGCTCGATTCCCACGAGGCCCTCCTCGCCGTCATCATCGTGGTCGTGGGGGTCGTGCTCACCTGCACGTCGCGCGACTTCTGCGCGTGGCCGAACTTGCACGCCATTCTTCTGGGCATGTCGGCAGAGAGCATCGTGGCCATCGGCATGACGATGCTGCTCGTCTCGGGGGGCTTCGACCTGTCCGTCGGCTCGACGATGGCTCTGACGGGCGTCGTCACCGCGATGATGCTCAAGACCGGAGCGCCCGTCGCGGTATGCGTGCCGATCGGCCTTGGGGTCGGAGCGGCCGTCGGACTCATCAACGGCCTCGTGGTCGCCCATGTCAGGATCAATCCGTTCATCACGACGCTCGGGACGATGGGAATCGCCCGCGGCCTCGTGTACGTCCTGAACGGCGACAAGACGATCACGGGCCTGGGCCAGTCTTTCACGGCCATCGGCCAAGGCAGCCTGACTGTCGATCTGTGCTTCGTGCGCTTTTCCGTGCAGTATCCGATCATCGCCGCGCTGATCCTCGTCGTGATCTTCGACCTCCTCCTGCGGCGGTCGAAGTTCTTCAGGCAGACGTACTACATCGGCGGCAACGAGAAGGCGGCGTTCCTGTGCGGCATCCCCGTGAACCGCATGAAAGTCTTCATGTTCGCGCTGACCGGCCTGCTTGCCGCTGTCGCCGGCGTGATCACGCTTGCCCGCTTCGGTTCGACCTCCGTGTCGATGGGGGTCGGATTGGAGCTCAAGGTGATCACCGCCGTCGTGATCGGCGGGGCCAGTCTGAGCGGCGGCGCAGGGACGATCCTGGGCGCATTCCTTGGATCGCTGCTCATGGCGATCATCGCCGACGCCCTCACGCTGCTCGGCGTCAATCCGTACTGGAACAACGTCGTCATCGGCGGCGCTCTCTTGACCGCGGTGCTGATCGACACGCTGAACAAGCGGCGCAAGGGCCAACTGTGAACGGCCCGGGGCCGGCCGCATGGGATTGGCTCAACCCCCGGCCTGGCTCGGACGCAGTCCCCAAGAACAAATGGTCGCTCGGCCCAGGTGGGGTTAGAGTTCTTCTTATGCGGGTCGTCATGTGTCATGGCGCAACGGAACAAGCTGTAGGCTGCGCACTTGAGGCCGTAGACCGTAGGCGGTAGGTGGCGGAGCGGAGTTTGTGTTGGCGCCGCACGCTGTCGCGAAGGCGCGTTTCGAGTCACCATCGGCTTTCTCGGGCCTCAGGCCGCTCACCCGCAGGGATGCGCGGAGAGTCATGTCTTCGTCGACGTACAACGTATTGCGCTCACTGACTGCCGCGAAGGCGAAGGAAGCAGCATCAAGGGGATAAAAAAGATCATTATTGATGACTTCGGCCGTGTGGTCATGGTGGCGAAAGATGGTCTTCAGTTCTTCCTTTGGGGTGATGAAAAGAACTTGAGTCCGGTATCGGAGGCGTTAGCTAGCCTCAGCACGTGAAGAGGGGGCTGGGGGGGGAGACCGTGCCGATTGTGGGGCCGCAGTTTGGGAAGGACGCCAGACTCGGTATCATTATGGGGTATTTGCGCGAGGGGGGAGGCACGAATCTCTTTGAACTTGGTGGGTGAAGGAGCAGGAGATGAGCTTGGTGCCGATCTACGCCCACCTTAAGAACGCATACACAGACTTCCTATGCTGCACAGACGGGGGGGCTGGTTGCAGTCGCAGAGGGGGGCGACCTGATGTTGGTCCGTTGGGAGTAGGGCGAGCGGTAAGCTCCACCGCGGACCCTTTGAATGCAGGGGGGGCCGTCGAGGCAACAATGATTTGACGCGGTGGTCCCCAGCCGGACCGAGCAGATGCCATTCCTGCCCCACACGCGTCCTCCTCCGCCGACTCTACTAGCGCCTCGGCGATCACCGCCTGATCGCTTCGGGCAGCCGTTGCCAGCCAGCGACGAGCCCCGTCAGTTCTGAGCAGGTCGCCTTCCCGCGTCAGGCGTTCCCTCCTTCACTATTCCGGCCCTGAACGCCTCCTTCAGCGCCTTCGCCACCGGCTTCTGGTCCGTGCCCACATAGTACCAGAGGGGGCCTGAGCCCGGCGCGCCCCGTTCCGCGGGCTCCCGGGAGCCCTGTCAGCCCTTCCGGCGCATGGCGCGAGAAGCGGCGTTTTCTCTCCGATCCCTCCGGACAACCTCCCCGGGGTCAAGACGCTCTTCACACGGCGAGCGTGCAAGACGGAAGGATGACCGAGCGGCCCTGTCGGCGCCCCTAAAGCGACAGCCTCCCCGCCTGGATGAAACCCAGCGGCTCCTTGCGCGCGGCGCGCCACGCCGGAACCAGCCCCGCGGCCAGGCACAGCGCGAGGGCGATGCCGAAGCCGACCGCCAGGCCTCCCCAAGGCAGCACCAAGGGCGGCGTCCTGCCGGCGAAATAGAAGAAGTAGGTGCAGATATGGATGCCGCACCATGCCAGAAGCGTGCCGGAGATCAGGCTGAGGGTCGCGGCGGCCGCGAAGATCATCAAGGACTCGCTGAGCACCAGCCGGAAGAGTTGGCCGCGCGACAGGCCCACGCCCCGGAGGATGCCGAATTGCCAGAAGCGCGCCCGCACCGAGCCGAAGATGGTGTTGAAGACGGCCAGCGAGGCGATCGCGAGGGCGATGAGGGGAAAACGTGTAAGCTGCCAGATGACGCTGTCCGCGCGGCTGTTGAGCTTCTCGATGAGGTCCGCGCGCTCGGTGATCTTGACGTACTGCTTGCTGACCAGCGCCGGGCCGGCCCCGGCCACCTCGATGGTGACGCCGGCATACCGATCGGCCAGAGGCTCCAGCCGCTCGGCCATCGCCGGGAAGCTCACCTTCTCGTCCACGTTCATCCAGAAGTACGCGATGCGGTCGAGCTTGAAGTCGGCCTTGACGCCGCCGTAGTCGGCGAAAACCATGGCGAGGGCCCGCACGCTGCGCCGGCGGATGTCCGCGAACTTGGTGAACCAGTTCCAGCCGGGGACGGAGACGACGCCGGCGATCTCGTACTCGACGCTGGTTCCCGGGGCGTTGGGCACCTCCACGCTGAACTTATCGCCGGCGCCGAGGCCGGTCTGGGTATGAAAATGGTCGGGCACGAGACAGTAGCGCCCCTCGGCAAGCTTCCGCGCCGCCGTCTCCCGGTCGCCTTGAAGGAAGGTGAATCCCAGAACGGGCGCGCTCCCCGCGAACGCCCGCCGCGGGTCGACCCCCATGATGAGCAGGTGCTGCTGCGTCGCATCGACCGACTCGAAGGGCTTCGACGCGAGGGTCTGTTCCGTCAGACGCGGCTGTTCCACCGCCATGGCGAGACACTGGCCGGGCACGACGCCCTCGACCCGCTCGACTTCCCCGATGGCGCTCTCGGGCACCCCCGCCGGTAGGATGGACACCAGCATGCGGGGGAGCGATTTGTCCGGTGTGTAGGGCACCAGCATGGAGTAGCCCCAGACCAGCTCGGTCACGAAGAGCGTCAGGCCCGCCGAGAGCGCGATCGTGGTCCACACCGTTCGCCACAGGTTGCCGGTGAGCTGCTGGCGCAGGAAGCGGCGGTGGAGCCTCAGGATCCAGGCCAGAAGCGGGCCGAAGACGGCTTCGACCAGGAGCACCGCTCCCGGCGTCAGGAGCGCCAGGCCGATGATCATGGCTCCGGAACCCAGGAGCGGGGCGCCGAAGCCCATCGAGGACGTGCCGGCGAAAAAACTGCTGAACGGTGCGGTGTTCGCCAGGAGGACCATGATGGGATTGGCGATGACCAGCGCCGCGCCGACGGCGACCATGATTCGGGGGAATCCGCGGGCTTGCGATTGCGCCGGCCCGCTCAGGATGTCGACGGGCTTGAGCCTGGCCGCCTGCCAGGCGAGGACCGCGGCCGCCGCGGCGGATCCGACCAGGGCGCAAGCGCCCGAGACCAGCACGCTCAGGCGGCTCAAGGGGTGGTTCTCGAAGACGCCGGCTTGAAAGAACCGCAGAAACACCGCCAGCTTGTTGCCCGCCCCGAGCAGGGCCTGCGCGAGGAGCAGCCCCAAGCCCCAGCCCAGGAGCGCCAGCAGCAAGGCTTCGAGGAAAACGACGGCGACGAGCTGAGATCGCGACATGGCGATGGCGCGCAGCGACGCGAATTCGCGCAGGCGCTCGCGCAACCCGCCGCTGAGGGTTGAAAAGATGACGAAGAAGGCCGCCAGGAACGCCAAGACCGTGTCCTGCTGGGCCTCGATCTTGAACATCTGAAGCATCACGCCGCCCATCGGATCGCCGTCCTGCCGGCGCAGCGACCGGAAGCTCACGGGCGGGGTCCAGTGGGCCGTCCGCGCGCTCCAATCCTCGACAAAACGGTCGGGCGACTCGCCGGGCTTGAGGGCGATGTTGACGGCGTTCCAGCGCCCGCTGAAGCCGTTGAGGGTGTCCGCCGCCGCGATGGGCACGTAGATGTCGGCAAGATGCGGCGAGAACCACAAGCCTCTCCCGGCGTTGCCCGGCGGCAGGAGGCCTACGATCCTCAGGCGGAGTTCACCGCCGGTGCCTCCGACGGTCAGCTCGTCGCCGAGCCCGAGGGCGTAGCGCTCCCCGAAGGCGGTGGAGATGACGGCTTCTCCCTCTCCGCCGGCCTCAAGCCAGCGGCCGCCGCTCAAAGGCGAGGGGGGTGCCCCGTCGGCGGTACCCATCAAGAAACCGCCGCCGAAGGGGCCCAGCTCGACGGCGGGCGGGGGGCTCACGACGCGGACCCGGGTGCGCACGTTCGCGGCCAGACCGGCCACCGCCGGATCGGCGCGAAGCTGCTCCACGAGGCGCGGATCGACGAACTGCGCCGCGGCGTCGGGGGCGGGCGGCGGCTTGCGCGGGCCGCCCTTGTCGCGCGGGCTGCCGGGCATCATGCGGGGCATGGGCGGCGCCGCCACGATGTCGAAGCGCCCCGCCTCGCCGGCGGGATCGGGGGCGCCGTGCGCCGCCGCGTCGTAGGCTCGGATCACCCAGGCAATCAGGCAGACCGACGCCGCGATGCCCAGGACGCCCAGAAGCGCGCGCCCCCATCGTTTCTTGTTGTGGGCCGCGACGAGCTTGATCAGGACGAAGACGCCGCGGGGCGCGGCGCTCTTGCTCGGGAGCGGCGGGTTACTCACGGCCCACCTCCGAGCGCGCGCCCTCGACGATTTCGAAATAGGCTTGATTGAGATCCTGCACCGTCGGGCAGGCGGTCTTGTCGATCTCGCCGACCAGCCGTCCGTCCTTCAGAATGAAGAACCGCGACGCCGCGAAGGCCACGACCGGGTTGTGCGTCACCATGAGGACGGTCGCTCCGCTTTCCGCCGTGATTTCCCCGAAGAGTTCGCACAGCTTGCGGCCGTTGAGGGAATCGAGGCTTCCGGTGGGCTCGTCGGCGAGAACCAGCCTCGGAGCGCGGACCAAGGCGCGCCCGATGGCGACCCGCTGCTGCTCGCCGCCGCTCATCGAATCCGGCTGCCGTCCGCGGACGCCCTCCAGTCCGAGCCGGGCGATCAGGCTGTCGACGCGCGCGCGGTCGGGGCGCGCGCGGGCCAGCAGGAGGGGAAGGGTGATATTGTCCTCGCCGCTGAGGGACGGAATGAGATTGAAGGCCTGGAAGATCAGACCGATGTGTTGGCGGCGGAAAGCCGTCAGCGCCGCGTCGCTCAGTTCGTTGACGTCGATGCCGGCGATCCGAATCGCGCCCTCGTCGGGCTTGGTCAGGCCCGCGATCAAGTGGAGCAGCGTGCTCTTCCCCGAACCGCTCGCTCCCATGACCGCGGCGAACTCGCCTTGCGCGAGGGACAGCGTCACGTCCTTGACGGCCTCGATGGCTCCGTTGCCGCACCGGAACCGTTTGGTCAGATTGGAGACTTCGACGCCCTTCATGTCCTTCCTTTCCCGGTCACCAAGAATTTCTGTCCGACGGAACGACCGGCACGCGATGCCGGCCGCGCTAGAACGATCCCCGCCCCGGTTGCAGAAGAGCCGTTGGCTCCGCGCGCGCCAGGGACACCGCGGGCGGAACGGCGCAGAGGGCGGCGAGAAGCAGAACCGCGAGCATCCCCAGGCCGACGGGGATCCAGGGAATGACCAGCGCCGGATGCATGCCGCCGAAGAAACTTGTATATTGCGCGATGTCGCGCCCGCACCAACCGGCGATGACGCCGAATCCGAGGCTGAGGGCGCAGGCCACGATGCCGATAAGGACGCCCTCGGCAATGACCAGGCGCAGAAGCGTCCCGCGGGTGAACCCGAGGGCTCGCAGCACGCCCATGCTCCAACGGCGCGCCCGCATCGATGCCAGGATGACGTTGATCGCGCCCAAGCAGACGATCGCCAGGGCGATCAAGGGCAGCACGCTGATCATCCACAGCGCCCGGCGCGCGGCGGCGCGGACCATCCCCTGGATATCCGCCCTGGAGATGAGCCGCACGTGGGGAGCGCCGCCGGGGGCTGCGCCGATGGAGACCTCGCGCTGAAGGTGATCTTGGAGCAACGCTCGGGCCTCGTGGACGATCCGATCGGCCTCCCCCGGCGCCGAGGCATAACTCAGCCACACATGTGACGCGTTCTCGAGGCCGAAATCCCGGGCCACCGAGGCATAGTCGGCGAAGACAAGGGCCGCGGCCCGATGAGTGCGGGTGCGGAATCCAGTCTGCTTGGTCAGCCAGTGCCAGCCGGGCAGGCGGACGGATCCCGCGACGACATAAGTGACGGAACGGGCGGGATTCTCGGGGGGGATCAGTTGGAACGAATCCCCGAGCGCGAGCCCCGTCTCCCGCAGGAAATGGTCGGGGACGATGCATGCGCGGCCTTTTTCCAGGAGGTCGGCGGCTTGTCGGGGAGAGCCTTCGACCCAGTCGAACTGCAAGAGCGGGCGCGCGCCGGCGAAGGCCTGTTCGGGGTCCAGGCCCACGATCACGACGTTGTCTTGGCGCGTGATCGAGGCGCGCTTCGCGCTGTGGGTGAGATCGTCCCGGAGGCGCGGCTGCTCGACGACGAGCGGAAGGCAGCGCTCGGGGTCGACGCCGGGGAAGGCCGCGACGGCGGCCGCCTTCCGGGGCGGAATCCCGTCCGGACCGAAGGACAGGAGCGCATCGGGCGCCCAGGGGCCCGGGACGAAGGAGTCGAGCATGGTGAAGCCCCAGACCTGCACGGCGATGAAGAGGCCGAGCCCGACGGTCAGCGTGAGGGCGGCGCCCGCCGTCCGCCATAGGTTGCCGGTGATCTGGCCGGCCAGGAGTTGCGGCCTCAAGCCGAACATGCGGGCGAGCGCCGGGCTTGCGAAGCGGTCCACGGCGGCCACGGCGGCGGGGGTGATCAGGACCAATCCGGCCGCCAAGGCCGCCCAGCCAACCACGAGCGAGGCGACGACGCGGACCCCGAAGCCGGGAGGGAAGAGGAAGGTCAGGAGCGGATTGACGGCGCACAAAAGGAGCCCGGCCGCCGCCGGCGCGAGGGAGATTTTGCCGAGCGGCGGCCCCGGCGGGGGCGCCATGGCATCGACGGGCCGCAGGCGCACGGCCCGGAAGATCGGCACGAGCGAGGCGAGCGCGGCGCCGGCGTACACGGGGAGGGCGGCCAGCGCGATGGTGCCCGCGCCGGCCGCGGCGCCGTGGCGGAAGATTCCGTGCGACGCGGATGCCGCGATCCAAAGGAGCACCTGCCCGCTCGCCGTGCCGAGCAAGAAGCCGATGGTGGCCAGCAGCAGCCCCTCGAGCGCCACGATCGAACCGATTTGGAGGCGCGTCAAGGCGACGGCGCGGAGCATGGCGTACTGCCTGGCGCGTTCGCTCACGCCCATGCTCATGGTGCAGAAGATGACGAGGAACGCGACGAGCAGCGCGATGCCCGTGGCGGCAACGGCCCAGAGCCGCGCGTTTTCGGCCGCGGCGCTTTCGTCCAGCGCCTCCTCGATGTCATGGGCTTCTTGGAACTGCGCCGGGACCGCGAAGCGGCTCAGCCGCGGCGCCCAACCGAAGCGGAAGGCGGTGATGTCGGCGTCCGGCTCGAGAACGACGCCGACGAAGCTCGCGCGGGCGGTCCGGCCGACAATCCGTTCGGCGAGGGCGACGGGCACGTACAGGCCGCCGGCGCCGGGGCTCGGAAGGTGAGCCACGGCCGTGCCGCCGGCCGGACCGGCGATGACGGGCGCGTCGACGATGCCGGCGATGGTCAGTCTCAGCGCCGTTTCGCCCTCGCCGGTGACGACCGTGTCCCCGAGATCGACTCCGAGCTGTCGGGCCGCGCCCGCGGCGGCCGCCGCCTCGAGCGCCGCGCCTTGCCGGGGGTCGAGCCAGCGGCCCCGGAGGATCGCGAAGGGCGGGTCGGGAGCGTCCGTGCCGAGCAGCATGGTCGCCGGCCGCGACGATTGCGGACCGAAGCCCCGCGGCGGCCCTCCCGGCCCGCCGGCGTTTCCCGCGCGGCGGCCGGGCGCAGGCGCCGGGGGGGCCGCGGAAGCCGTCTCCGCGCGGGCGGAGATGGGCTGCGCCCACATGGGCTCGGCGGCCGCCACGGCCGAATCGGCGCGCAGTTCCTCCACGACCTCGGGGGGCACGAAGGCTTCCGGCGACGCGCTGATCGGCGCCACCGAAAGCGTGTAACGTCCCAGCGCCTTGTTCGCGTACTCGTCGAAGGACCTGAGGAGCGCCTCGTAGCCTCCGGCGCACCAGATCACCACGCAGGTCGCCGCGGCGGTGGCGATCGACGTGAGGACGACGCGCACGGGGTACTGGCGCAGGAAGGCGGCGGCAAGGGCGAGCGCGGCCTTCACCGCGAAGCCTCCGCGCCGGTTTTCAGCGCGTCCTGGTACCCTCGCGCCACCGCTTGTGGATCGCGATCGCCGGAGGGGCGGAATTCGCGGAGGTCCGCCCCGTCCCGCAGGACGACGATGCGGTCGGCCCAGACCGCCACGGCGGGCTCGTGAGTGACGACGACGATGGTTCGGCGCTGCTCGGAACACAGGTCCCGGAGGAGCCGGCAGATCTCCTGCCCGGCAATCGAATCGAGGCTCCCGGTGGGTTCGTCGGCCAGGACGATGGCGGGGTCCGCGGCTAGCGCTCGGGCGATAGCGGTCCTCTGCTGCTCGCCGCCGGAAAGGGCGTCAGGCTTGTGCGCGCGGCGCGCCGTCAGGCCGAGACGGTCGAGCAGAGCGGCGGCCCGCGCGCGGCCGTCGGTCCGGTCCAGCACCGGTAGACGGACGTTGTCTTCGGCCGAAAGAACCGGAATGAGGTTGAACGCCTGGAAGACGAGCCCGATTTTACGGCGGCGGAAACGCGTTAAACCCGCATCGGAGAGCGCGGCCAGGTCCTGGCCCTCCACGCGGATCGCGCCGGAATCGAGGCGGGTCAAGCCGGCGATGGCATGGAGCAGCGTGCTCTTGCCCGAGCCCGAGGCTCCCATGATCACCACGAATTCGCCGGGCGCGGCGGCGAGGTTGACGCCGGCCAGGGCGCGGATGACCTTCGATCCCTGCTTGAACGTCTTGACGGCGGCGGTGACTTCGAGCGGGGCTGGCGGATCTGTCGCGCTCATTCGGCTTCCTTTGTCAAAGGGGCGGCAAGGGCACCGGCGGCCGGCGGTCACGGGACAAACACTATCACGTAGTGGATAAACGGCGGAACGTCTCGCCGGGTTCACGAGGGAGCTTCGCCTGGGCGGATTCGGCCTGCCGGCGCTACAATCGGACGAAAGGCAGAGGCTTGGATAGGAGGCCTGCATGGGAAAGAACCGGCGGCGCGCGGCGGTCGTGTGGGGCGGAATCCTCTTTTTAGCCGGCGGAGCGGCGGGCGCGGAGGGGACCGAAGTCAAGATCGATGTGCGGCCGCTTCACGGCGGGCGCATCAACCCCATGCTTTTCGGCAGCTTCATCGAGCTGCTCGATGATCTCATCCCCGGAATGTGGGCGGAGATGCTGAACGATCGCGGCTTCGAGGGCGTCGTCCCCCAGGCCGATTGGTGCTACTACGACGGCCGGCCGAATTTCTGCGATCGCGAATGGGATAAGGACGGGAGCTGGACCTATGACAACGACGCGCCCTTCAACGGCGAAAGAAGCGCGAAGCTCGCGGGCGATGCCCCGGAGGGGGCGCGCCTGGCCCAAGCGGGCATTGCGGTGGTCAAGGGGGCGGCTTACCTCTTTTCAGGGTGTTTTCGCGCCGACAGCGCCGATCTCAAGGCGCGGGTCGTCTTGAAAACCCCGCTGCCCGACGGCGCCTGGGCGGAACTTGCGGCGGCCGAGCTCTCCGCCTTCGCGCCGGAGTGGAAGAAGCAGGCGGCGGAGCTGATTTCCTCGGGGACCACGGATCGGGCGGTGTTCGCGCTGGAGGTCCGGGGCAAGGGCGGCTTGTGGGCCGACAAGCTGTCGCTCATGCCCGCCGCGAACCGGGACGGGTGGCGGGAAGATGTGGTTCAGGCCATCGCCGCGTTGCGCCCCGGCGTGATCCGCTGGGGCGGAAGCGCCTGCGACCCGGGAGCCTATCGCTGGAAGGAGGGCATCGGCGAGCGCGACCGGCGCCGGCCCTTCCCGAACCGGGTGTGGGGCCGCATCGACTCCAACGATGTGGGCATCGACGAGTTCTGCCGGTTCTGCGAATTGGTGCGGGCGGAGCCCCTGATCTGCATCAGCTTTTCCGATGGGCCGCAAAGCGCGGCGGACCTGGTGGAGTACTGCAACGGGAGCGCCGGGACCCAATGGGGGGCGAAGCGCGCCGCCAACGGCCGCCCCGCGCCCTACGGCGTCAAGTACTGGCAGGTGGGCAACGAGCTGGGCGGCGAGGCCTATGCGGCGGGCTGCCCCGCGTTCTGCGCCGCGATGAAACGGGCCGATTCGAAGATCGCCCTGGTTGCGTCGTTCCCTTCGAAGGCGCTGCTTGAGCAATGCGGCCGGGATTTCGCGTACATCGGGCCGCATCACTACACGCCGAACCTGGCGGAGTGCGAGTCCGACTTCGTGAAGCTGAGGGAGATGATCAACACCGTCCCCGGCTGCGCCCATCTGCGGATCGCCGTCACCGAGTGGAACATCACGGCGGGCTGGTGGGGGCTGATGCGCGCGAAGATGCTGACGCTGGAGTCGGCGCTCCAGAACGCCCGTTACGTGAACCTGTTGATGCGGCACGCGCATATCGCCGACATCGCCTGCCGCTCCAACATGACCAACAGCATGTGCAGCGGAGTCATCGAGACCGCGCCTTGGGGGCTGCTCAAGCGGCCGAGCTATCACGCGCTGAAGCTCTACGCCGAGCATGCCAAACCCATCCCGGCGGGGGTGGCCGGCGCCCCGGAAGGCGTCGACATCGCGGCCTGCGCCTCCGAGGACGGGACGGCGGCCTGCGTGTTCGCCGTGAACATGAAGAACGCGCCGGTCGCGGTCTCCCTCAACCTGGCCGGAACCGCGGCGCCGTGGCGTCTCGAGGCGGCGTATGCTTTTCGCGACAGGTTGGATCGCCGGCAGCTCGATGTGCAGAATCACTGGACGGCGCCCGATCGGGTCGGGATCTTTCCCTTGGAGTTCCGGGGGAACGTCGTCGAACTGCCGGCCTTCTCGGCGACGGCCATCGAGTGCGCGGCGCGGCCATAATCGCCATCCCCGCCGGCGAGCCGCGCCGGGCTTCCGTGGGAAGGCGCGAAGGGCGGCGACTCGGATCGCGGGTGCGGCGCGCGCCGGCGTCGCCGCACCGCTTCCCGGGCTTGCCAACCCCCGAGTCGAAAGCTATTGTACGGTGAACGGGGCGCGCCGTGCGTCCTGTGGAAGGACGTGATTCATGAGCGTGGCGAAGAAGCGCTTGACCGCGCGGTCCACCGCCGCCGGCTGAGGCTCCAAATTGGGGCCCGCGGCCCTGGCGCAGGTCTTGCGCCGCCTCGAGGCGATGTTTCCCGCGGAGCGGTTTCCGAAGGTGCTCCTGGGGCTGGACGGCGCCGATGATGCCGCCGTATGGCGCGTCGACGACGAGACCGCCCTTATCGCGACCACGGATTTTTTCACGCCCATCGTGGATGATCCCTACGCGTACGGCGCGATCGCGGCCGCCAACGCCCTGAGCGATGTCTACGCCGTGGGCGGCGCCGTGCTCTTCGCGCTCAACCTGTGCGGGTTCCAGGAGGACCTGCCGCCGGAGGAGCGCGGCGAAATTCTGCGCGGCGGCGCCGAGAAGATCCTCGAGGCCGGCGGCGCTCTGGTGGGCGGCCACACGATCATTGCCGCCGAGCCGTTCTACGGCCTCGCGGTGGTGGGGCGGGTCCGGCCCGATCGCTTCTTGACGCGGCAGGGAGGCCGGCCCGGCGACGCGCTCATTCTCACCAAGCCGCTCGGCACGGGCATCATCGCCACGGCGGCCAAGGGAGGCGCGGCATCGGCGGCGAGCCTCGACGGCGCGGTGCAGAGCATGATGCGCCTCAACCGCCGCGCGGCGGAGGCGCTCTGCGCCGGCGCGGTGCGCGCCTGCACCGATGTCACGGGATTCGGCCTGGCGGGGCATGCCTGCGAGATGCTCCGGCCCGGCGCCACGGGCATCCGCCTGGCGGCGAGCGCCCTGCCGCTGCTGGAGGGCGCGCGGGCTTACGCCGAGGATTTTCTCTTCCCCGAGGGGGCGGGGCGCAACGAAGACTGCTATGGGGGGCGCGTGCGTTTCGACCCCGCCGTGCCGGAATCGGTGCGCATGCTGCTCTTCAGCCCCGAGACGTCGGGCGGACTGCTCGCGGCCGTGCCGCCCGGCGAGGTCGATGCGCTCCGCGCCCGCGCGCAAGCCGCCGGCGAGTCTCTGTGGAGGATCGGCGAGGTGCTGGCGGGCGATGGGATCGAGGTCGCGCCCTGAGGCGCGCGGGTGGGCGATGGCGGCGGATGGCGGGCGAATCGCGGCGCTTGAAGCGCAGTTGGACGCGTTCGACCCCGATGCCAGAGGCGAAGCGCTCGCGGCGCTCACCGGCATGGCGCGCGCCGGCCTGATCGCGGCGCCGCCCGCCGGCGAGGAGACAAACGTCCACAGCCACACGTTCTTTTCGTACAACGCCTACGGCTACTCGCCCTCGGGGTTCGTGTGGCGGGCGTGGCGCCGCGGCCTGGCGGTCGCGGGCACGGTTGATTTCGATGTGCTTCATGGCCTGGAGGAAACACTCCAGGCGGGGCAGACGCTCGGGGTGCGGACGGCGAGCGGCTTGGAGACGCGCGTCTTCATTCCGGAGCTGCGCGACAAGGAGATCAACTCCCCCAAGGAGCCCGGCGTATGGTACTTCGTGGGAGCCGCGTTCCCCCGCGTGCCGCCCGCCGAGTCGCCCGCCGGCGCGGTGCTGGCGCGCATGCACGCGCTGGCCCAGGAGCGCAATCGAGGCATGATCGCCCGGATCAACGCGTATCTGGGGAAGGTAGCCATCGACTACGAGCGGGATGTGATGCCGCTCACGCCGTCGGGGAACCCGACCGAGCGGCACCTGTTGAGCGCGTACGACCGCCAGGCGCGGGCGCTCCTCGGCGGCGGCGCCGCGGCCTTCTGGGGCGAGGCGTTGCGGATCGGAGAGGAGCGGGCCCGGGCGTTGCTGGCCGACCCGCCGCGCCTCCACGAGGCGATGCGCTCCGCGCTCATGAAGGCGGGATCGCCGGGCTATGCCGCGCCCGAGGCGGGCGCATTCCCGACGCTCAAGGAAGCGGCGGCGATGGTGAAGGCGGCGGAGGGCCTGCCGGCGGCGGCGTGGCTCGACGGCACGAGCGCGGGCGAGGCCGACATCGATGCGCTCCTGGACTTCCTGCTAGGCGAGGGCATCGTGGCCGTCAATATCATCCCGGAACGTAACTGGAACATCTCGGACCCGGACGCCCGCGCCCTGAAAGCGCGCAAGCTCAGGGAATGCGTGGAGGCTTGCCGGGCCCGCGCCATGCCCGTCGTCGCGGGCACCGAGATGAACAAACACGGCCAACCCTTCGTGGACAATTTCGCTGTTGACGAGCTTGCGCCCTTTGGGCATGATTTTCTGAGCGGCGCCCTGACGCTTCACGGGCACACGGTGCTCGCGCGCAGCGGACCGTGGTCGTACGGCGGAGCGTGGGCGGTCGATACGTTCGGATCGGCCGCCGGCGCCGATGGCCGGCGGCGCCGCAACGAGTTCTACCGGGCGGTGGGTGCGGCCGGTCCGTTGCCGGCGGTTCGGTGCGCGCGCCTGGCGGCGATCAAGGCGGATGCGGCGCCGCGGGCGCTCCTTGAAGCCGTCGGGCGGGAGAATTGAAAGGAGTCGGACAGTGGAACGTTACGTGTGCACGGTGTGCGGCTACGTCTACGACAAGGAACTGGGCGATCCTGACAACGGCATCGAGCCCGGCACCGCCTTCGAGGATCTTCCCGATGACTGGGTTTGCCCCGAGTGCGGCGTCGGCAAGGAGGATTTCGAGCCGGAAGGCGCCGAGGAAGAGGACGAAGAGGACGAAGAGCCCTAACCGCCGGCTGTTTACCCCGGCACGGCCTCCACCGAATCCGAGGCCGACGCGAAAACGAGGCGCTCTTCCCGGAGGCCGCAGAGCACCTTCTCGTGGGGTTTGATGCGCCCGTCGAGGATCTGCTCGGCGATGCGGTTCTCGATCTGTTCCTCGAGAACGCGGCGGATGGCGCGGGCCCCGAAGCGCTCGGTTCCGCCCAGGTCGAGGAGCTTCTCGATGGCGTCTTCGCCGAGGGTGAGATCGATGTGCTGCTTGGCCAGGCGGCTCAGGATCTTCCGGAGCTCCAAGCCCAGGATGCGGCGCAGGTCGTCGCGCGTCAAGTGTTGGAAAAAGACCACCGCGTCGAGGCGGTTCAGGAACTCGGGCCGGAAGTGCTCGTTGAGCTCCTCCATGACGCTCTGGCGCTGCGGATCGTTCGCCCGCTCGCCCGTCTCCGGCCGGAAGCCGACCGCGGTCTTGTCGCTCATGTGCCGCACGCCGATGTTGGACGTCATGATGACGATGGTGTTGCGGAAGTCGATGGGCCGCCCGAAGCTATCCGTGAGCCGGCCCTCCTCCATGATCTGGAGGAGGATGTTGGAGAAATCCGAGTGCGCCTTCTCGATCTCGTCCAGCAGGATGACCGCGTAGGGCTTGCGCCGGATCCTCTCGGTGAGCTGCCCGCCGTCCTCGTACCCCACGTAGCCGGGCGGCGAACCGATGAGGCGCGAGACGTTGTGCTTCTCCATGTACTCCGACATGTCGATCTGCACGAGGGCGTCCTCGCTCCCGAACAGGAACTTGGCGAGCGCCTTGGCCAGCAGCGTCTTGCCCACGCCCGAAGGGCCCACGAAGATGAAGGAGCCTAGCGGCCGGTTGGGGTCCTTCAGGCCGGCGCGGGCGCGCCGGATGGCCTTGCTCACCACCGCGATGGCGTCGTCTTGGCTCACGACCGTGTCGTGGAGGAAGTCCTCCATGCGCGTCAGGCGCGCCGCCTCGTCCTCCTGGATGTTCGCCACCGGGATACCGGTCATGAGCGCGAGGGCCTCGGCGACCGACGCGGCCGAGATCGAACCGTCGATCTCCTTGGTCGACTTCTTCCACTTCCTTTGGATCTGATCGCGCTCGCGCTTGGCCTTCTCCAGGCGGTCGCGGATGGCCGCCGCCTGTTCGTACTCCTGGCTGCGGATGCTCTCCTCCTTGTCCCGCTCCAGGCGGCCGATCTCCTCCTCCAGGGCGGAGACGTCGGGGGGCTTGGTCGTCCGGCGCAGGCGCTCCATGGAACAAGTCTCGTCGAGCACATCGATGGCCTTGTCGGGAAACTGCCGGCTCGACATGAAGCGATGCGAGAGCTCCACCGCCGCCAGAATGGCCTCGTCGAGAATGCGCACCCGGTGGTGCGCCTCGTAGGAATCCCGGAGGCCCTTCAAGATCTCCACGGTCTCGTCGGGCGTCGGCGGATCGATGAGCAGGGTCTGGAAGCGGCGCTCCATGGCGCCGTCCTTCTCGACGTGCTTGCGGTATTCATCCAGCGTGGTGGCGCCGATGCACTGGATTTCGCCCCGCGAAAGCGAGGGCTTGAGGATGTTGGAGGCGTCCAGCGAGCTTTCGGAGGCGCCCGCGCCCATCAGGGTGTGAATCTCATCGACGAAGAGAATGATGTTCTTGGCGGCGATGACGTCGGCGATGATCGTCTTCAGGCGCTTCTCGAACTCGCCGCGGTACTTGGTGCCTGCCAGGATCGCCGCCAGGTCGAGGCTGATGAGGCGCTTGTTCACCAGGATCTCGGGCACCTCCCGGTTGGCGATGCGCTGGGCGAGCCCCTCGACGATGGCCGTCTTGCCGACCCCGGGTTCGCCCAGAACGACCGGGTTGTTCTTGGTCTTGCGGCTGAGGATCTGGATGAGGCGCTGGATCTCGCGGTTCCGGCCGATGACCGGCTCGAGCTTGTTCATCGCGGCGCGCTCGGTGAGATCGATGCCGAAGGACTCCAGGAAGGAGAGCTTGCGCTTGTCCTGCGTGGACGTGTAACCGAAGGACGGGCCCGCCTCCTGCGCGTCGTCCTGGCCGCCGCCTCCGAGGAGCGCCTGGAGGGTGTGGCGCAGAGCCGCCGTCTCGATGCCCGCCTCGACGAGAATCCTGGCGGCGACGCCCTCCTCCTCCCGCGCCAGGCCGAGAAGCAGATGCTCGGTGCCGACGAAGGTCTGGCCGGACTCGAGGGCCTCCTCGCCGGCAAGCTCGATACAGCGCTTGGCGTTGGGCGTGAAGGGCACGGAGCTGACCCGTTTCTTGCCCTTGATCTGCTCGAGCGCCGCCTCGGCCTTGCCGGACAAAAGCCGCGGGTCCACATCGAGCCGCGAGACCGCTTGAACGGCGACGTTCTCGCCCTGGTGCAGCAGGCTGAAGAGGATATGTTCGGTCCCGACGTATCCGTGCTGGCGTTTCTTGGCCTCCTCGCCCGCGGCGAGGAGCACCTGTTCGGCTTTCTCGGTGAACTTGACGGCCAAGGATCGTTCTTCCTTTCGCTCATGCGGCCGGCGTGGGTTCGCCCGCGCGGAGGCGCGGACGCACCCGCAGCGCCGGCTCGCCGCGCGCGGCGCGGAACGCGTTGCGGATCCCCGTGGGCGCTGTTGCGGGCATGGATCGCCGCTTCATCCCGAGAAGCCTACGATGGCTCCCGCGCGGCGTCAAATTGCGCCGAAGAGCCTCCCGGCGCGCCGCGCGCGGCGGGACACCTCGAAAAGCGCGATCCCGCAGGCCACGGCCACGTTGAGGGATTCCTTGCGGCCGTGCAGGGGGATTTCCAGGGCCCCGTCGGCCAGCGCGACGATGTGGGGGGTCACGCCCTCCACTTCGTTGCCGACGACCAGGCCCATCGGCAGGCGGAGGGGGGCTTCCCAGAGCGACCGGCCCGCCGTCGTTTGCTCGAGGACGTAGACGGGGATGCCCTCGCGCTTGAGCAGCGTAACGGCCTTGGCGGGGTCGTCGACGGCCTCCCAGGGGACGGATTCCTCGGCGCCGAGGGCGGTCTTGGTGATTTCCGGACGGGGCGGATGGGCCGTATAGCCGCAGAGAAAGATCTTGGCGATGCCGGCCCCGTCGGCCGAGCGGAACATCGACCCCACGTTCCAGAGACTGCGGATATTCTCGCACACGAGGTACAGCGGCAGCCGCGGCTCTTTCCGCGGGCGCGCCTGCCGCTCCGTCAGCTCCTCCGGCGTCAGCTTGCGCAGCCCCGTCGATTTGATCGCCATAGGGACGGATTGTATCATCCATGATAGAGCGGGGCCGATTGCGCATCCGGCTTGAAGGGGAAGGGGTTGCATGCTGCGGGTCAATCTGCTGGCACGGGACGGCATTCCGCGCACATGGGATGATGCGCCGCGCATCGTGTTTCCCGAACTCGGCCTCTTGCGCGGGCAGGTCATGGAGCGCCGCGGCTGCACGGCCGTCGCCGTCACCGGCCCCGCCGGAGCCGGCAAGACCGCGTTTCTGCACCAGGCCCGGGCCGTGCTCGCGGAACTCGGGTACGCGACGATCATGACGGGCGCCCTCCCCGAGCACGTCGTGTGCGACCCGCGTTTGAGCCTCAGGGAATGGTGGCAGCTCGCCGCCGGCGCGGGGCTCCCGCCGCAGGGAAGCGCGGCTCTGCGGCAACTGGAGAGCGTGCTGCCCGCCGGCATCGAGCATCTGCCGCCGGCGCTGCGGCGCGAGTGCATCGCCGAGCGGCTCTGGACGGCTCTGCGCGACGCCGCGGCCGGGAGCCCCATGGCGGTCCTGGTGGACGATGCGCCGCTTCTGGGCGAAACGGCGGCGCGGGTCCTGGAGCGCGCGCTCGCCGCGGCGGCGCGGGAAGCGGCTCGCATGGTGTTCGTCATCGCGGCGGATACGGCCTGGATGCAGCGTGCGCGGCATCAAGACCTGCCGGCGGTGCACATCGCGCTGCGCGGTTTCAGTGCCGCCGATCTGGCGGGGGTTGCGCCGCTGTCCGCGGCGGGGCCGCGTCTCAGGGAGCGTTTCATCGAACGTACGGGCGGCTTGCCGCAGTACGCGCTCAACGCGCTCGCCGTGTTCAGGGAGACGGGCGCGGAGAAGCTCGACGGGCTGGTCCGCCTGTGCGCCGAGGCTCCGGCGGACCTGGTGCGCACCCGTCTGGAGCTGCTTTCGGAGGAGCGGCGCGAGACGCTCGCGCTGCTGGCCGCATGCGCCCGCCCGCTGTCGGTGGCCTTCGTGCGCCGCGTGCTCGGCCGGCAGGGGCAGGTGCTGGATGCGCAGCTCGGAGCCCTGGAGCGCGCCGGATTTATCCGCCGGGCGGGTCCCGCGCGCGTGACGGCGAGCGATCGCCTCGTCAGGAGGATCGTGTGCGAGATGCTGGCCCCCGAGGGCTTGGAGGCGCTCCATGGCCGCATCGCCGATGTTCTCGAGAACGATGGGGGGCTCTGGACCGAGATCGCGATGCACCGCTCACGCGCGGGAGCCGCGGGAGGGGAGCATGTCGCGCGCGCCGTCGAGGAGCTGTGCGCGCTGGGCCAGCCCGAGGATGCCGCCGCGCTGGGCTCCGTTCCGCCGGAGTCGCCGGCGGCCGACGGGGCGGTGTTGGCGGCCCTGGCCCTTGCGGTCCAGGGATCCACGGAGGCGGCGTGGGAAAGGCTCAGAACGGCGCCGAGCGCGGCCGGTCCCTACCCGGCGTGGCAGCGCGGCGCGTATGGCGGCAGGATCGCCGCGGCGGCGGGCCGCCCCGATGAAGCGCGCGCGCTCCTGGCCGAGGCCGAGGCCTTGGCGGCGCAATCGGGGTTTGCGCCCCTTCGCGGCCGATCGCTGCTGCTCGCCGGCGAGGCGCTGCTTGTCCTGGACGACCGCGCCGCGGCGTCGCGCGCGCTCCATGCCGCCTGCGGCGCGCTGGAGGGGGCCTCGCCGCGACTCGCCGCCCAGAGTTGCCTTTGCCTTGCGTCCCTCGCGGTCCAGGAAGACGAGTTTCACCAGGCGCTGAGCTGGTTGTACCGGGTCGTCGAGGATCTCGAAGACCCCGTTGACGAGGCTTGGCCGGGCCCGAGCGAGAACGCCGGGGGCGGCGGCGCGGCGCCGGCGGACTGCGGACGGCTGCTGGAGGGCGGCGATCCGGATGCGGCCCAACGGGCGTTCATGACCCTCGTTGCTTCGAGCTCGGGGGACAGAATTGCGGCGGCCCGGGGGCTGCTCGACCTGGCGGATCTGCTGGTGAGCTACGACAACGACTCGCTCGCGCTGGCCTGTGTCGCCGAGGCGCTCAAAAGCGTGCGGGGCGGCGCGAACGAGGGACTGCTCGCGCGCGCGCGCTTGGCGTCGGCCAAGGTGAGCATCCTCGTGGGCGACTACGGCCGCGCCTTCGCGTCCTTGGCGGGCGCGTTTCGCGGGGTCGTGCTCGCGTACGATCGTGCGGGACTGGGGGCGGTCTGCCTGGCGTATGCCCGGCTGCTGCGGATGGTGGGCGTTCCGGATCTCGCGGCGCGCTGGTGCGCGATGAGCCGCGTCCTGCAGGCGCAGGGCGGCGGGGCGCGCATGGAGGCGGACAGCGCCTGCGAGAAGGCGTGGATCCTTCTAGCGCAGGAACGCCGGGGCGAGGCGGTCCGGGCCGCGCTCCAGGCCGGCGGGGAGGGGGCGCGCGTCGAGCTCGAACGTAAGCTCGTGCTGGCGGCGGCGCAGGGAGGCGACGAGGGCCTGGCGTTGGCGCAGGAAGTCCGCGATGCGGCGAAGGTCGCCGGGATTCAGGATCTGGCCGGCGAGGCGGCGCTCATCCTCGGCCGCGCTCACGGGCGGCGCGGGGAGCACGGGCTCCTGCGAGCCACCGAGATCATGCAGGGAGTGGCCGAACTAGCGCTGCAACGGAAGCGGCCGGAACTGGGCGTCCGCGCCAAAATCGCGATGGGGGAGCTGTTTCTCGCCCGCAAGAGGCAGCGGCCGGCGCGCGAATTCCTGCGCGCCGCGGCGGAGGATCTGGCACGCCTGCAGGCGCGCGTCCCGCGCGCCTTTCGAACGCATTTCATGGCCAAGCGCGAATACCGTGCGGCGGCTGAGGCGGCCGGGGGGGCTCTTTCCGCACCGGCGCGCGCCAAAGCCCTGTTGAAAACCTGTTGAAAACCGGGGAAGATGGCTGCCAGATGTGGATATTACACCCTGATCTTATCCGTTGTTATCCCATAAACATCGAATATATAATTGGTTACGACAAGAGACTGTTCAGCGCTCCATGAATCGTTTCTTGGTTGTCATATGTTGAAAATCCGGGTGATTTTTTTTGAAAGGCCGTTGACACGCCCTGGGCGAGGTGTTATAGTGGAGATCGATTCGGAGGCGACTCCTCGGGAGTCACTTCCCTTTGAAATTAGACTTTTCTTCATTTTTCTCTTCACTTCTTTTCTAAGGGCGTCTTAGCTCCTCTGAGACGTCCTTTTTTCTTCCCACCCGGGCTCGGTTCAGGTCGCGCTGGGCGGCCGTCGAGGGGTTCCTGTTGCCCGGTCCTCTGCGCGGTGCGGGCTTCGACTTCCTCGGTTTTTTGTTTGAGCTGCGCCGCGGTCAGGATTTGGGCACCCACGAGGCACTCGCAGAGCGCCTGAAACCTGATGGCAAGGTCGGCGAGCGTGAGCCTCTTGCGCCCTGAGTCGCGCTCTTCCTCCCGGCGGTCGTCGAAGAAATCGATCCCTACCCGGCAGAGTTCGGCCAGTCGCATCAGTTGGCGCGGCGTGGGGTTGATGACGCCGTCCGCGATGCCCTGCATATGCTCCAGCGGGAGTCCCAGGTGCTCCGCCGCGACTTTCGGAGACACGCCCTGAATCTGCAGGAGAAACCGGAGTTTCTTGTAGATCGCTTCGCTCATGGCTTGCTCATTCGAACACTTCAGCCTTCAAAATCTTCCATGCGGCGCCCGCGCCGTACATGGCGCCAATGACGATGGTGTGCGGATTGCCGTTGACGGTGATCTCGATGTGGAGATCCTTGACTCGGGCCGCGCCCGCGGGGAGCCCCTCCCGGGAAAGGGTATATCCGGGTCCGGGCGCGACGTGTTTGAAGCGCAGCAGTCGGCCTTGCAGGATCGCCAGGACTCCGTGCGCCCAACTGCGGCGGTTGGACTTGATCAGGGAGGCGACACTAGGTGTAAAACAGGCGTCGATATCGGCGTCGGAGAGGGTATACGCATCGACAGCGCCGTCCGAAAGGGCCGGAACGAAGGCGCGGGCGAACGCCTCGAAATCGGGTTCGACGGCGGCCGCCGGGACGGGGCGCTCCCCCTGTGCGACGGCTTGCGGGGGTTCCTTACGTTCGGGCGGAAGGGCGGCGCAGGGCCGGGCCGCATCGGAACGGGGTGTCGCGCAGCCGCAGGCGAGGGCGGACAAGGCCAGAAGAACGCTCTTTGTACGCATCGTCAATCCTCGGCGAAGCCTCGGGAACGTGACGGCAACGCGGCCAAGTCTAGTTATCGGCTGCGGGGTCGAAGGAGCTTTCGAGCGGCTCGGGATCCTCCGGTTCCGCGGCGCCGTGCATGCGCAGGGCGAGCAGCGCTTGGGCGCACGCTTTACGGACCTGCGGCGAGGAATCCGACCGCGAGAGGCGCCTGAGCTCGTCCTGGAAGCCCGCGAGCCGGCGCCGGGCGAGCATCTTCACGGCGGCCAGACGCACATCCGCCGCATCGTCACGGACCGCCAGCAAAAGCGCTTCCTCGGCGGCGTCATCCGGGGCGGCCGCCAGGCTCTCGAGCGCCGCCAGCCGGCACTCGGCGCTCGGATCCTGGGAGATCTGCCGCGTGAGCGCCGCCGCGCTGTTGGCGGACAAGCACGTGCGGAGCGCAACGGCCGCGCCCAGCCGCACCGCTTCGCGTTCGTGGAAGACAAGCTCGAGAAGTTGGTCGCAACAGCGGGCGTTGCCCATGGCGTGCACGGCGGCGCCGATTCTGCGCCCCATGCGGGGCGATTGCACCGTGGCGAGGGTGTCGATCAGGTGGCCGACCACTTCCGGCTCGTTGAAGGCCTCGAGCACCTGAAGGATCGCCTCCTGGGTGGGGTTGTCCTCGCCGTAGAACCGGGGGAGGAGAAAGGGGATGACGGGAGAGCCGAGGGCCTGGAGCGCCGTCACCGCCCGGGCGTTGATCCTGCCGGTGGGCGAGACCAGGTTGTGCGCGATGGCGCGGACGCGCCCCTCGCCGTTCTCGTCGGACGCGGCGGCGAGGCGGAGCGGCGCCGCGGCAACGGCCCCGCCGTCCGTCGCGCTCGCAAGTGCCCGGCCGGCGGCCTCGGCCGGCGGCGGGGCGCCGCCGATGCTCGCGAGGATGATGAGCAGCGCCGCGGTCAAGGCGATGGACAAAGCGAGGCTTGTGAGCAGGACGCGGCGTGTGATCCCCACGAGATCTGTTCTCGACCGTCGAGGGCAAGGCCTTGAGCGCCCGGCCGCCCGCAAATCGTTACCGGCCCGGGGCGATGAGCCCGCGCCCGCGCGCGGCCGGCGATTGCTACGCGCCCACCGCGAGCGGTGCGTCCGTTTTCACCGGCGCGCGCGCCGCCGTCAGCGCCAACTCCCAGCGCCGCGTTTCTCCCGGACCAAGCGCGAGGTCGTAGAGGAACACCGCGACGGCGTTTTGGAAGACGCCCTCGAACCCGGCCTCGGACTGCGACACCGTGCGAATCGCGTAGCTCGCGATCGCGGCCTCGCCCGCCGCAATCGTGATCTCCAGGTCGTGATCCCAGTCGGCGACGCCGATGCCGCCCGTGATTCCGGCGAGGGGCGCGCCGAGCTGGCCCAGAATCTCGCCGCCCGGACCGCGCCAGACGCGGCGCGGGGACGTTCCGGTCTGGAGCGCGAACGGAACCTCGACGGCGACACAGCCGCGCCACGGCTCGCGCGCGGGATTCGTGACGGCGTAGGCCGCGCGCAGCACCTTCCCTTCGAGAGTGAAGGTCTTGGCCAGTGTCAGGGGCACGGCGGGGTCCTCCAAGCGCAGCTCGACGATGGCCGCGGCGCCTTCGAGGCGCGTGTCGCACGCCCACTGCCGCGCGTGGATCCCGTACTCGTCGCGCACCCGTCCGGCGAGAAAGTCCGCGGGTTCGGGCGCCCGCGCCAGGATAAGATCGGTGAATCCCAGGTGCTCGTACTGGTCGTAAGCCAACGCGCGGGCGAGATCAGGATCCTTGAGACGCTTGACGTCGTGGATGCTCTTGGTCGTCTCGGTGGGAACATCCGCGGCGGCCGCGCGGGCTAGGTCCTCGTGGTAGGCCTCCTTGCGCCGCGCGAGCACCGAGAACAGGTTCAGTTCCCACGGCCGGAGGTCGAGCTCGAGCACGCGCCCGCCCGCGGGCGCGATCACGGCGGCAAGGTGGTCGTTGCGCAGGAAGATCTCGTCCCGGCCATCCAGGTCGATGTCGATCCGTTCGCAGAGGATGCCGTCCTCCAGGGGCGAAGCCTCCTGGGCCAGCTTCTCCGCCCGCAGGAGATGCCGCCAGACGCCCTCGCGCAGATGCGGCAGGTAATGGCCGCCGAAGATGCCGTGCCAGTACGGGCAATTGCACTGCCCGCGCAGGAGATCCCTCCGCGCCTCGTCCGCCCGGGGCGAGTCGGGGAGCGCGGCCATTTGACGCGAGATGTGCAGCGAACGGCCGTACATGCGGCGGATCTCGGGGTACTTGACCTTGAAGTTGCGCCACGAAGAGCCCCGCACGAAGGGCAGCGCCGGCGCCAGCGTCGGGTCGCCGGCGACCGCGGCGCGCGCCCGCGCGCACACCGGCCCGACGTCGGCGGGCAAGGCCCATTCGTTCATCTCCACATAGGATGTCTCGGGGGGGTAGATGAGACCCCGGGGCGGCAGCGAGCGCACGGTCTCCTCCAGGGAGACGAGCGTGATCCAAGGCAGGTTGTCCTGAAGGGCGGAGAAGAAGCGCGCAAGCCATTTCTTCTCGTAGCAGTGCGTGTACGTCTCGGGCCACACCCCGAACTTTTCCACATCGTCGCCGTAGGCGAGCATGGTGCCCGGCGCGCGTTCCGCGGCCTCGCGGAGGATCGCCAGGGAGTCCTCGATCTCGCCGAAGGGAATGGTGTACCTGAGGCTTTTCAGGATCGGGAAGACCGCGAGGAGCTCGCCCTGATCCTCGGTGAGGAAGTACCCGTGCAGGTCCGCGGACTTCAGGCCCGCGGCCAGGAAGTGCGTGTCGTCCAGCAGCGTGTACCGCGCGCCCGCGCGGGCCAGGAGCGACGGAAGCGACGGCTCCCACACGCGTTCGGCCAGCCACACGCCGAGGGGGTCGACGCCGAAGTGCTCCTGAGAGAATTGCCGTTGGAGGGCGATGTGCGCCAGCGCGTCGCGCCGCGGGATCGACGCGAGGATGGGCTCGTAGAACGCGCCGCCCACGATCTCGACCTGCCCGCGGGCGACCATGTCGGCCAGGAGTTCGATGTGCTCCGGCCGGTGCTCGAGCAGCCACTCCAGCAGGCAGCCGCTCAAGTGGTACGAGAAGCGGATGGCGGGGTAGCGGGCGGCGAGTTCCAGGAACGGCCCGTAGCAGCGCGCGTAAGACTCTTCCATGACCCAGGGGAGATTGCCCACCGGCTGATGGCCGTGAAGGGTCAGGTTGAAGCGAACGTGCGGTTTGGTCACGATGGCCTCCTAGGCAGTCAGGTGCGATGTTACGGCATCGAATCCCCGGGCTCCAGCAGCGAGCGGTACAGCGCGAGATAGTTCTGCGCCGACCGGCTCCAACCCGCGTCCAGCTTCATGCCGTTGCGCATGAGCTCGAGCCAGGCGGATTTATTATCGGCAAAGATGGCGATTGCCTCGCGGCAGGCCCCCAGAAGCGCCGCGGCGGTGTAATCGCTGAAAACGAATCCCGTGGCCGCGCCCGGGCCGGCGGGCGTCCACGGCCCGACCGAGTCGGCCAGGCCGCCCGTCGCGCGCACGATGGGCACCGTGCCGTAGCGCATGCTGTAGAACTGGTTCAGGCCGCAGGGCTCGAACCGGCTTGGCATGACGAACATGTCGCAGCCGGCCTCGATAAGGTGCGCGAGCCGGTTGTCGAAGGCGAGAAACAGTCCCAGCCTCCCGGGATACAGTTGCGCGAGCTTCCTGAGCCCGGCCTCGTAGGCGGCGTCGCCGGTGCCGAGGACCACGAAGGGATAGCCTTCTCCCAGCAGCACGGCGAGGGCCGGGAGGAGGATGTCCAGACCTTTCTGCTCGGTGAGCCTTCCCACGGTTCCGAAGAGGGGAAGCTGCGTGGGCGCCAGGCCCGCTTCTTGCATGAGTGCCGTGCGGCAGGTCTGCTTGCCGGCAAGATTGTCCGCGGAGAAGCGCGCGGGCAGGTGAACGTCGGTGGCCGGATTCCAGTCGCGCAGGTCGATCCCGTTCAGGATCCCCACCAGCCGGTCGCCTTTCTCGGCGAGCGCCCCTTCCAGCCCGCAGCCCAGCTCCGCCTGCCGGATCTCGCGGGCGTAGGTGGGGCTCACGGTCGACACGGCGTCGGCGTACACGATGCCGCCCTTCAGGAAGTTGACCTTGCCGTAGAACTCCAGCTTCCGCCACTCGAACAGGCTCCAGTCAAGGCCTGTCCAGTGGTACTCCCCGGGAGGGAAGATTCCCTGGAAGGCGAGGTTGTGGATCGTGAGGAGGGACCGTGCGCGCGACCGCGCGCTCGTGCGCATGTACACCGGTATGAGAGCGGTTTGCCAGTCGTGCACGTGGACGATGTCCGGATCGAGCCCCAGGTAGTCCGCCAGCTCCAGGCAGGCCCGCGAGAAGAGCGCGAAGCGCCGGCAGTTGTCGGGGTAGTCGAAATTCTTCTCTCCGTACAGCCCTGCGCGGTTGAAGAGATGGTCGCACTGCAGCAGATAGACGGGGACGCCCTCCCTGTCAGCCCGGTGGATCGTGAAATTCTCCCGGCCGATGTCCAGCTTCACCGTGAAGCCCTTGCCCACCGGCGCGATGCCGCCGGCCTCCCGGTCGATGCCGCCGTAAAGCGGCAGCACGCAGTGGACATCCGCGCCGATGCGCCTCAGCGCGGGCGGCAGGGCGCCGGCCACGTCGGCCAGCCCGCCCGTCTTCGCGAAGGGCGTCATCTCGGACGCGCAGAAGAGAACGCGAGGTTCGGCCATGATCGCCTCCCGTAGCGGTTGCGGAAACCCGCGCGCCCCGCGGGCTCGTAGGGTGGGCTCCCTCCCTGCTGATAATACATCATCGGCCTGAGCGGAGTAGTTTGTTGAGGATCCATCCGCCCCGGCCGGCGCGCGGCTGCGCCGCCCGGGACCGGCGGCCTCGCCGTGCGGGCTTTTTCGGCGACCGTCCTCAATTCCCGCGCCGTTCTTTCCGAAATGATGAGAGGCGTCCCTTCAGCGAGACGCCGGCCGCAACGCTTCGGGATTTGCTGACGCGGAAGGAACGGGCGATGGGACAGACGATCGTATTTCTGCTGGCGGGCGGTGAAGGGGCGCGGTTGTATCCTCTGACCAAGGATCGTTCCAAGCCGGCCGTGCCCTTCGGCGGCATGTGGCGCCTCGCCGACTTCACCTTGTCCAACTGCCTGCATTCGGGCTTGAACCGCATCTACGTATTGACGCAGTACAAGTCCGAATCGCTCACGCGGCATCTATACCAAACCTGGCAGTTCTTCCGTCCGGCGCTGGGCGAGTCGCTCAACGTGCTGCCGCCGCAACTCAGGGAGACGCGCGACTTCTACCGCGGCACCGCCGACGCCGTCTACCAGAACATGTTCACGATTCAGCGCGAGGGGGCGCGCGACGTCGTCATCGTGTCCGGCGACCACGTGTACGCCATGGACTACCGCCCGTTCATCGCCTACCACCACGAGAACGACGCCGATCTGACCATCGCCACCTTTCCGGTGCCGCGGGCCGAGGCGCACCGGTTCGGCATCCTCAGGGCCCGCGAGGACGGCCGGGTGTCGTCCTTCGTCGAGAAGCCCAAGGACCTCTCCCACGCGCTCCCCGACGAGGACGGCCGGGTCAACGCCTCGATGGGCGTATACGTTTTCAAGACGGGGACGCTCCTGCGCGAGCTGCAGGAAGGGCCCGGGATGGGCCGGAAGTTCGACTTCGGCGGCGACATCATCCCCGGCATGATCAACCGCGAGCGCGTGTTCCTGTATCCTTTCAGGAAGGGCGCCCTCGGCCACAAGGCTTACTGGCGCGACGTGGGCACGCTGGACTCGTACTTCGAAGCGAACATGGACCTCCTCGGGCCGTCGCCTGAATTCAACGCGCACAACCGGGAGTGGCCCATCATCCACTCCCCGGATCAGACCGGGCCCAGCGTGTTCGGCGGCGGCAGCGCGGGTTCGGTGCGCAATTCCATCGTCGCGGGCGGCTGCCGCATCGATGGCGAGGTCTCGGACTGCGTGATCTTCTCCAACGTGACGGTCGAGGCCGGCGCGCGGGTGTCGCAGGCGATCCTGCTGCCCGGGGCGTACGTCGAGGCGAACACGATCATCCGCAACGCGATTCTCGACAAGGATGTGCGGGTCCGCCGCGGCACGATCATCGGGGCGGGTTCGGCGCCGGCCGCCGCCAAGCACGGCAAGAAGGTCGTTTACACGCCGGCGGGCATCGCCGTCGTCGCCAAGGGAGATGTCGTGGGCGTGGAGCGCTTCGAGCGCGCCGCGGCGCGCGCCTTCGGCGACGAGGCGTTCATGGATTACGAGGCCGGCGGGCCGCTGCCCATCCGCTCCGAGGCCGCGAAGCCCGAGCGGGCGCCGAGCCAGAGCCGCGAGCCCGTTCCGGCCTTCCACGACGGGGAGCGCGTGTAGGCCGCCGCGGGGGCGGCAGCGCGCCGCCTCGCGCCCCCTTTGCGCGGCGCCGTTCCGCGCCTATAATGCTTCCCGTGCGGCGCGCGTCGCCGGAGAAGGCGGGGACGGCGGGCGCCGCGCAGCGCGCGGGAGTGCGCCGGATGGCCAGAAACATCAAGATCGTTCCCCTGCTCTTGTCGGTCGTCGCCGGCATGGGCCACCTGTGGGAGGGCAAGGATCTCAAGGGGCTTGCCCTCTTCGCGCTGTTCGCGGCGGGGATGGCCGGCGTGCTCGAGGGGCTCGTCCTGTGGGCGGGGCCCGGGAAGATCGAGATCACCATCGGCGCGGCCATCGTCGTCGCCGGAGTCTGGTGCTACGCTTTCGTCGATATCGTCCGGCTCACTTACCGCCCGTGGCGCGAGAAGATCCGCCTGAGGCGCAGCGAGCACCTGCGGCGCGGCATCCTGAGCTTCCTGAAGGGCGAACATGCCGACGCCGAGCGGGAGTTGCTCGCCAACCTGCGCCTGGAGCCGGGCGACCCCGAGAGCCTCTTCCGCCTGGCGGTGCTCTGCAGGCTCAAGGGCGATTTCGGCCGGGCGCGGCGCTACCTGCGCGCGCTCAAGCGCACCGACGCGGAGGAGAAGTGGGCCTGGGAGCGGGTCGCCGAGGAAAGCCTGATCGAGGAGGCCGAGAAGAAGAAGCCGGCGGAGGCCCGGCAGTAAGATCGGCCGCTCCGCGCGCCGGCGCGGCGGCGGCCGCGCGGGAGAATGATGCGCATGATCGATCCCGTGAAGACGTACACGCCGCGCGTGGTCGGCGTGGGGCGCGGCGAAGCGGTGTTCGCCGTCGAATACCCGCAGGCGCTCTTTCGGCGCCACTTGCGCAACCCGGTGATGACCGCCGCGCCGAGCATCGCCGTGTCGCCGCAGCTTCTGGAGGGGAGTCGGCCCCGCGAACTCGGGCGCGCCGTCGTCGCCGAGGCGGTGAATCAGCTCCTGGAGCACGGCGCCGAGGCCGTGTGCGTGTCGGTGACCCTTTGGGGACTGGAGGCGGCGCGAACGGCCGAAACGGCCGGCGGCTGCGTCGATGCCTGCCGCGACGCCTGCTGCGTCCTCATGCCGCTGCGCGCCGGCGGCCGGGACGGCCGCGGCATCGCGGCTTGCGCCCTCGGTGTCGCGGAGCAGAAGAAGCTGGTGGACAGCGCGCGCGTGGCCGCCGGCGACGTGGTGATGGGAATCCCGGCGGGCGGCTTTCTCCCGGCGGACGCCCAGAGCCAGGGCAGCGGCGGCGAGGCGCTCGTCCGCGCGGGGCGGCCGCTGAACCGCGCGGTGCTCAACGTTCTAAGGCGTTACCGCCGGAAGCGGCCGGTGCACGCCGTCGCGGCGCCGGGGCCCGCCTTCGCCGGGAAGCCCGAGGCGCCGGCGCCGGCGGTGACGGCGCTGCTGGAGCGCAAACTGGGCCCGGGTGTCGCGCTGCGTGTGACGATCGATCCGCGCGACCTGGCCGCGGTGAGCGGCCCGTTCTGGCCGGCGCGCGCGAAGGATGCGGACGCCGCGCTCGCCCGCGGCGCGTGCGGGTTCGGGCTCGTGCTCGTCGTCGGGCGGCCCTACGCTCACTCGATCGCGCACGCGCTCAAGAAACGCGGGGCGCCGCCGCTGTTTCTCGGCGAGATCGAAGGGTTGCCAGGGCCCGGGGAATAGAGATCGTCCCGCGGAACACGTCCTCGGCGGCGCCGGCGATGACGACGCCGCCCCGCCGGTCCCAGGCTACGTCCAGGACGCCGCCCGGCAGGCGCACGCGCGCGGCGCCGTCCACCATGCCGCGCACCGTCGCGGCAATGACCGCGGCGGCGGCGCCGGTGCCGCAAGCGCGCGTCTCCCCGGCGCCGCGCTCCCAGACGCGGCATGCCAGAACGCCGGGCGCCGACTCCTGGGCGAAAATCACGTTGATCCGCGCCGGAAAGAGCGCGTGGCGCTCCACGCGGGGCCCGACGGCGGCCACGGGGTAGGCGGCCGCGTCAGGCACGAAGAAAACGCAGTGGGGGTTGCCGATGGAGAGGCACACGGCGGGGGGGAGGTCGGGGCCGCCCTCCAGGCGCACCTCGACGCGCCGCGGGTCGGCCGCGGCGGGGCGGATCGGGATGTTTTCGGGAGCGAACTCCGGCGCGCCGAGGTCGGCCGCGACGCCGTCCGAGAGGATGCGCACCTCGCGCGGTCCGACGTCGGTCATGATGTCGAAGCGGTCGGCGGTCTCCCAGGCGCGATCGCGCAAGAAGCGCGCGACGCAGCGGATGCCGTTGCCGCACATGGCGGCCCGCGAGCCGTCGGGGTTGTAGAACTCCATGCGGGCGGCGCCGCCCTCGTCCGGCCCGACGAGAATGAGGCCGTCGGCGCCGATCGAGGTCGTGCGCCGGCACAGGAGCGCGCTCAGCGCGGCGGGGTCGGGGACGGCGGCGGTGCGCATATCGAGCAGCACGAAATCGTTTCCGAGCGCTTGGTACTTGTGAAAAGGCAGATCGACGCAGGCCGCCACGGCAGGTGCTCCTCCGGGGCGGCATTATAACAGGGGCGGGCGGCGCGCAACAAGGACGGCGGCCGAAAATCGCGGTCCGCGGGCAAATTTCGGCCGGAACACGCTTGCAATCCGGACGGGCCCGCGGTAGACTGCCCCGATTACGTGAAAAGAAGAGAAGAAACGCGAAGAGAGGTGAAGAGAATGCGAACCTGCGTGCGCGCGGGCGCCGCCTGCTTCCTGGGCGCTTTCATCGCCCTGGGGTCGGGCTGCGCGGGGCCGAGCAAGGTCTCGAGGGGGTTCGACGAGCGCGTCAACCAGCTCAACGTCGACAACCCGACTCTTGCCGAGATCGCCTGGCCGGTGGAAGTCGTGGGGACGGTCGGGACGAGAGTCGTCGACTGGTGCGTCGTCAACCCGTGGTTCTTCTGGGAAGATGTCTTCGTAGGGCGCGGCACGCCGTACTACTTCAAGAACCCCGTCGTGCCGGAACTCCCGCCGGAGCGTGATATCGCGATGTCCTCTGGACATGAGGCGGCCGGTTGGGAGCGATCGGGCGAATTGCTCGCGGTTTCCGACCCCCTGGATGCGCCCCTCCACGTGCAGCCCGAGCCCGCCTACGAGGCGCCGCCGGTCCAGTATCACGAGCCGGCCGCGCCCGCGCGCTCGGCCGCGGCCTACAAGGCGCCGCCTCCCGCGCCGCGCCGCGAAGCGCGCGCCGCGACGGTGCGCGCCCCCGCGCGCGACATCGCACGGACGCACGCCGTTAAGCGCGGCGACACGCTGTCGGGCCTGGCGCTCAAGTATTACGGCGATGCCGACCGGTGGCAGGTGATCTACAAGGCCAACCGGAAGGTCCTAGCGTCGCCGAAGGCGCTCAAACCGGGCCAGAAGCTGGTGATCCCGGCGGCGAGGTGAACGCCGGCGGCCGGCCGCGAGTTCCGTCCGGCCGTCGAAGGCGTACAATTGCCTGCGCGCCCCGCGGGAAGCGTCGCGCCGGCGGCGTCGCCGGCGCCCGCGGAAGCCGCGCAGACCCGGCCTCGGGCGGGGACGCATGGATCACCTCGAAGAGCTGGAACACAGAAGCATCTACCTGATCCGCGAGGCGTATCACCGCTTCGATCCTCTCGGATGCCTCTGGTCGATGGGCAAGGACTCCACCGTGCTCCTGCACCTCGTCCGGAAGGCGTTCCTGGGGAAGTTCCCCTTCCCGGTCCTGCATCTCGACACGGGGTACAAGCTCGCGGGGATTTATAGATTCCGGGACCGCATCGCGGCCGAATGGGGCGTGCCCCTCGTGGTGGTCAAGAACGAGGCCGCGCTCGCGGCCGGCATGGGCCCGGATTCGGCGGGGCGCCTGGCGTGCTGCACGGCGCTCAAGACCGAGGCTCTCAAGGGCGCCCTGGCGGAGCACGGCTTCAGGGCCGTGCTCCTGGGCATTCGGCGCGACGAGCACGGCGTCAGGGCCAAGGAGCGCTACGTCTCGCCGCGCACGGCGGACTTCACCTGGGATGCGGGCCGCCAGACGGCCGAACTCTGGGACCTGTACGCGCGGCGCGAGAGCGAGGAGGCCCACCTCCGCGTTCACCCGCTGCTCCATTTCACCGAGGCCGACGTCTGGCGCTACGTCCGGCGCGAGCGCCTCCCGGTCTGCGATCTGTACTTCGCGAAGGGCGGCCGGCGTTACCGGAGCATCGGCTGCGAGCCGTGCTGCGAGCCCGTCGCCTCCAATGCCGCGACCGTCGATGACATCATCCGGGAGATCGGCGAGGGCCGGAGCGAGGAGCGGGACGGGCGGGCGCAGGACAAGGAGAATGCGCGCGCCATGGAGCAGCTCCGCGCCTTGGGCTACATGTAGGAGGCGCCGTGAGACGGCTTGCGGTCGCGTTCGTCGGCGAGGTCGATCACGGCAAGTCGACCCTGATCGGCCGGCTGCTCCTGGAGAGCGGGTCCTTGAGCGGGCGGAAGGAGGAGGCCGCCCGGAGCGGGGCGCTGGACCTGGCGCACATCACCGACCAGCTCGGCCGAGAGCAGGACGAGAGCTGCACCGTGACGTCGGCGCAGGCGTTTCTCCGGTCGGGCGGCCGGGAAATTGCGCTGGTCGATGCGCCCGGGCACGAGGAGTTCATCCGTTCAATGCTCACGGGCGCCTCGAGCGCCGACGCCGCCGTGATCCTGGTCGATGCCGGCGAAGGCGTGCGCGAGGAGACGCGGCGGCACGCGTTGCTCGTCAAACTCCTCCGGATTCCGCAGGCCGCCGTGGTCGTCAATAAAATCGACCGGGCGGCATCGCCGGAGGCGGTGTACGGGGTCCGCGCCCGCGAGATCCGGGCGCTTGCCGCCGAAATCGGGCTCCCCCTCGGGGCGGTCGTGCCGGCCTCGGCCCGGCACGGCGCCATGGTGACCGGCCGCGGCGCCGGGCTGCCGTGGTACGCGGGTCCGACGGTGCTCGAGGCGATTCTCGCCTTCCGGGAGCCTGATGCCGCCGGCGGGCCGGCGCGGTTCAGCGTCCAGGACGTCTACGACTTCACCCCGCGGAAGGTCGCGGCGGGCCGCGTCGAGCGCGGCGAGATCGCGGCGGGCGACCGCCTGATCGCCGTTCCGGGCGGCGCGGCGGTGACGGTGGAGCGGATCGCGGCTTTTCCCAACGGCGGGCTCGAACGCCTGGGGTCGGGCTGCGCCGGGGCGCTCGTGCTCGATCGCCCCGAGCGCGTGCGCCGCGGGCTCGTGCTCGCTCCGGCCGCCGAGGCCCCGGTCGCCGCCCGCCAGGTCAAGGGCCGCGTGTTCTGCCTCGGGCCGCGCCCGCTGGCCGTGGGCGCCCGGTTCGTTTTCCGTTTAGCGACGCAGGATTTGCGCGCGCGCATCGGCGCCATCGAGGAGCGGTTCGACACGGGCGCGCTGGCGCCGCGCCCGCCGGAGGGAACGCTGGCGCCGCTTGAGCTCGGATTGCTCGTCTTGGAACTGGACGGGGAATGCGTCGCCGAGGACGGCAACCTGAGCCCGGCGCTCGGGCGGTTCGTGCTCGAGGACGATGACGGGCCGGCGGCCTTCGGCATGGTGGTTCCATGGCGCGCGTCTTCGTGATCGGCCTGGATGGCGTCCCCGAGGGGATGCTGCGGCGGCTCTGCGCGGCGGGCGTGATGCCGCGATGCGCCGCGGCCATCGAGGGCGGCCTTTTACGGCGGATTTCCTCCACATACCCGCCGCTTTCCTCGGTGGCCTGGAGCACGGTGTTGACGGGCGTCGGTCCGGGCGCGCATGGTGTTTTCGGCTTCGTCGAGTGCGATGCGCGCACCTACGAGTACACCTTCCCGCTGCTTTCCGATCTCAAGGCGCCCGCCCTCTGGGAAACCCTCGGCCGGGCCGGGAAGCGCGCCGCGTTTATTAACGTGCCCGCGACCTATCCGGCGCCGCCCATGAACGGCGTTCTGGTGAGCGGCTTCGTGGCTCCGTCGCTGGCGGGCGCCGTGTGGCCGCGCGCGCTCCTTCCCGAGCTCGAGGCGCGGGGCTACGCCATCGACGCGGACGCGCGGCTCGGCCACGCGGACCCCGGCGCGCTGCTCGGCGACCTCGCGCGGGTGCTCGCGCATCGGCGGTGGCTCATCCGGCGCGTGTGGCGCGACGGGCCGTGGGATTTTTTCATGACGGTGTTCACGGGCACCGATCGCGCGCTGCATTTCCTGTTCGACGCCGCGGAGGACGCGGCGCATCCCCTCGGCGAAGGCGTGCGCGCCTATTTCGGGCTGGTCGACGAAGCCGCCGGCGAAGTGCTCGCTCTCGTCGAGGACGGCGATCTGCTGATCTTGCTGTCGGACCACGGCTTCGGGCCGCTGCGCCGGGAAATCAGGACGAACGGCGTCCTGGCCGAGCTCGGGTTCCTCGCCTTCGACGCCGAGGCGCCCGAGGACCTCACGACGATGACGGCCGAGAGCCGCGCCTTCGCCCTCGACCCGGGACGCATCTACCTTCACACGCGCGAGCGTTTTCCGCGGGCGCGGGCCCGGAAAAGCGAGGGGCTTCTGGAAGAGGTCGCCGCCGGCATCGCACGCTACTGCGCGGAGCGGGGCATCGCGGGGACGGTGCTGCGCGGGCGCGAAATCTACGCGGGCCCCTGCGCGGGCGCCGCTCCGGACCTTCTCGTCATGGGCGGGGACGGCGATGATTGGAAAGGCCGCGTGGGTGCGGCGCAGGCCGCCGGAACGGGGGCGTTCACGGGGCGCCACACCTACGACAACGCCTTTCTGTGCGTGTGCCCGCCCAGCGCGCTGCCGCCGGACGCGCCGGCGGACCTGACCGCCGTTGCGCATTGCGTGCGGCGGCATTACGGTATTGACCCATGAGACGGCTGGGCGGAATCCTGATCGCGGCGGTCGCCTCGGCCGCGCCGCCGGCGTGGACCGAGTTCCCGCTACGTTCCGAGTCGCAGGCGCGCGCCGGGCTTCCGGGCGGCGGCGGCGGCGCGCGCATTCAGGCCATCGCGTGGAGCCCGGCGGATCCCACGCGGGTCGTGATCGGAACGGACCGGAACGGCGTCTGGTTCTCCGACGACGGGGGGGCGACGGTCAGGCCGGCGCGCGGATTGCCGCTTCCGGAGATCAAGGCGCTGCGATTCTCGCCGTGGCGGCCGAACACGGTCCTGTGTCTGGCGGGGGCGCGCGACGCGGCGCCCTTCGCGGCGGCGCGCGGAGAAGGTCTCTGGCGGAGTTTGGACTGCGGCGCCACCTGGAGCTTTCTCCTGGCGGTGCCGCTGGAGGAAGGGGCCTTCGGCGGTCTGATCGCCTTCGCCGAGCGCGAGAACGCGCGCGCGGTGATCGTCGGAAGCCACGGCCGCGGACTCCTCGCGTCGTTCGACGGGGGGGACTCGTGGGAGTGGCGGCGCCTGGGAGTCGAGGGCCGGATCGCGGGACTTGCGGCGGCGGGCGGAGCGATCGTGGCCGCGACGAGCGAGGGCGTGTTCCGGGCGCCGGATCTCGGGCTCGAGTTCGCGCCCGTTTCCGGGTTGGACAACGCGCGGTTCGGCCGCACGGCCGGCGACGTGCTCGCCGTGGGAGCCGGCCGGACGCCGGCGATCTACCTCGCCTGGCCGGACATGGGTCTGCACGTGTCGTCGGATCTGGGTTTGACGTGGACGCCGCTGGGCAAGCGCGCCCTGAGGCCCGAGCGCTGCTTCGCGTCCATCGCCGCGAGCGCCCGCCGCGAGGGCTTGCTTTTCGCGATGGAGCGTCCGATCGGCAAGAAGGTCGTGAAGCTGCCGCTCTTCAGCATCGACGCCGGCCGGCAGTGGCGCGAGCCCGAGGACATTCGCGCCCTCGGCCGCTTCACCGGGCCGGCGGCCTGCGCGCCCGAGGCGGTCGCGTTCCATCCGCAGTCATCGGGCGCGGCCCTGGCGGGGATCGACAGGGAGCTCATGCGGACGGCGGACGGCGGCTACTCGTGGCAGCCGTGGGGCGCCGGGTTCTTCGGATGGGAGAGCGGCGGCGCGAGCTTCGCGGCGCGCGAGGCGGCCGGCGGGCGGCGCCTGTGGCTGGCGCTGGGCGAGGCCGGGTTGTGGGTGTCGGAAAACGCCGGCCGGTCGTTCAAGCCGGTTGCGCGCGCCGGCGAACTCTGCCTGGCCGCGGCGAGTCATGCCGGCGTCGCCGGGACGCTGCTCCTTGCGTGGTGGCAGACGGGCGGGCAGCGCGCGCTCCTGACGAGCGCCGACGGCGGGGCCTCGTGGCGGGCGGCGGCCGAACCGTCGGCCGCGCGGCCGACGCTCTGCTTCCACCCGCTCAAATACGGCACGATCTTCGCCGGCGATCTGGTGAGCGAGGACGGCGGGGCGAGCTTCACGCGCGGAGCCGTCGAGGTGTTCGCGATCTGCCCGCGGACGGGCGAGGTCAGGTACGGCGCGGATCCCGAGAAACCTTGGCAGATCCTGTGCGCCCGCGGGGGCGCGTGGGAACCCTTCGGGACGGACCTGCCCGGCGCGCCGCGCTGCGCGGCGGTCAACCCCGAGAACGCGGGCGATCTTTTCGTGGGCACGACGGCGGGGCTCTTCAGGTGGAAGGGCGGCCAGTGGCGCCGCTGCCGCCCGGCCGGCGAGGCGGAGGCGCGCGCTCTGCCGGCCGAGCCGCACGTCACGGCGATCGTGTTCGACGCGCACAGGCCGGGGCGTGTGTTGGCGGCGGTGCGCGATTCCTGGCTCAGGCGGGGCGGCCTCCTGGAGAGCTTGAACAACGGCGAGGACTGGGAGTTCGGGGCGCGCGAGCATCCCGTGGGCGGAATCGTCCAGATCGGGCGCGACGAATTTCTCGCGGCGACGGATGTGGGCTTCTTCCTGGTGGGGGCCGAGGCCGCGAAGCCCTGACGCGGCGCGCGCCGCTACTTGGCGTCGACGTTGATGTTCACGGAGGCGCGGGGCCGGGCGCTCTGGAAGGACGAGGCCGTGCCGGCGCCGTTGAAGAACTGGAACGGCTGTCCGAATCCCGTTGCGCCCGGCGGCAGCACCTGGCCGAGATACTCCGGACCCCTGGTCCATAACGGCAGCTTGTCGTAGATTTCGCGCTGCTCGGGGACAAGCAGGCTCTCGACGTCGGCGGAGAATTGCGTCTGCAGGGCTTCCTGGCGCTCCTGGAAGCCGGCGCGCGCCTCTTCGCTGCGCCAGTCGGTGTTTTTCCGAAGCTCCTGAAGTTGACTCCAGCAGGTCCTGGCGATTTCGAAGTAGCGGTCGCGCTGCGACGGCCCCATGTCGAGGACCTTGGCAAGCGAGTTCACCTTGAGGTTGAACCCCTCGTAGGGGCCCCTGCTCAGTTCCTCGCGCTCGCGCCGGGCCTCCTCGGCGAGGCGGGCGGCTTCCTCGCGCTTCGCGCTGCGCTCCTCCTCGATGAGGCCGAAGACGTAGGCGCGCATCTGCTCGGAATAGGGCGCCAGGGGCTCGGGAACCGGCGCGACGGAAGGTTCGGCGGGCGCGGAAGCGGCGTTTCCCGCGTCCGGCGGCGGCGGCGCGGCGCGCGGGCCCGACTCCACCGCCGTCAGGCGCTTCGCAACCGTGTCGAGCGCCGTTTTCACGGCCTGGACTTCGGCGCGCAGGGCCGCGATTTCCACCCACGCCGTCGCGTCCTCGGCGGGTTGGGCGGGCGGGCGCGACAGCCACAGGGCGCCGGCCGCCGCCGCGCCGAGCAGCGCGGCGACTAGAACGGCGGGAATGGTTTTCGACATGGCCGGATTTCCTGCTGAGGGGCGGCGGTCCGCCGCGCGGATTCTTCCGCGCGCGCGCCGCATCGAGTACGATTCTACGAGGGACCGCCGCGGGGATCAATGTCTGGCGCCGCGGCGGCGGTTGTCGCGCGCGAACCGGGGAGCCTGGCGTGTCGAAGCGTGGAATCTTGCTGGCCGTCGGCGCGGTCGTGCTGATCTACGGCGCGTACCGCGGTATCGGGCGCCTTGCGCGGAGCGAGGAGGGCGCGGTGCGCGCGGTCATCGATGACCTTGCGGCGGCCTTCAAGGAGGGCGCCGCGAACCGCGTCTTGGATCGACTCACCGACGACTTCGCCGTCACGTACCGCCGGGAGCGGCTGGATCGGCGGGAGCTGGCCGAGTACCTGCGGTACACGTTTTTGGCCCAACAGGAACGGATCGAGCTTCGCGGCGGGTTGAACCGCGTCGCAGTCGCCGGGGATTCGGCTTCCGTCGTTTGGGAGGGCCGGGCCGTGAAGCGCAAGGCGCGCCGGGAGAACGGCGGCGTGGAGATGCACCGCGGCACGGTGGACCTGAAGCTCCGCAAAATCGGCGGCGCGTGGCTTCTGGCCGCGGCCGCGGCCGCGCCGGCCGAGGATCACTGAAGGCGCGCATGGGGGACGGGCACCCGAGCTATCTCGCGCTGCTCAGAACGGGCGAACTCGCGGCGCGCGCCGAAGCCGCCGCGGCGCGCCTCGCGCGCTGCACCCTGTGTCCGCGCGCGTGCGGCGTCGACCGCCGCGGCGACGCCCGGGGATTCTGCCGCACGGGCCGGCGCGCCGTCGTGTCCAGCGCCGTTCCGCACCTCGGCGAGGAGCCGCCGATAAGCGGCCGGCGCGGCAGCGGCACGATCTTCTTCACGCACTGCAACCTCGCCTGCAAGTTCTGCCAGAACTACGAGATCAGCCACCTGGGGCGGGGCGAGGAGGCGGAGCGCGAGGAACTCGCCGAGCTCATGCTCGCGCTCCAGAAGCGCGGCTGCCACAATGTCAACCTCGTTACGCCGAGCCACGTGGCGCCGCAGATCCTGGAGGCGCTTGTCACGGCCGCCGAGCGCGGCCTGCGCCTGCCGCTGGTCTGGAACTCGGGCGGGTACGACGGCCTGGAGACGCTGGCGCTCCTGGACGGCGTCGTCGATATCTACATGCCCGACATGAAATACGGCCGGAACGAGGATGCGGCGCGCCTGAGCGACGCCCCGGACTACGCGGACCGCGCGCGCGAGGCGCTGCGTGCCATGCATCGCCAGACGGGCGACCTCGTGTTGGACGACGACGGGATTGCGGCGCGCGGGGTGCTCGTGCGGCACCTGGTCCTGCCGGGCGATGCGGCCGGGACCGGCGCGTGCCTGGAGTTTCTGGCGGGCGAGCTCTCCACCGGCATCGGCCTCTCCCTCATGTCGCAGTACCGGCCCGCGTTTCGCGCCCGCGAGGAGCCGGCGTTGGCGCGGAGACTCTCGCGCCGCGAGTACCGCGCGGCCCGGGCGCGCGCCGACGCGCTGGGCTTCACGCGCATGTTCGTGCAGGAGCTGGAGAGCGCCGAGGACTGGGTGCCGAGCTTCGAGGACGAGGATCCCTTCAGGCGCTGGCGCGGCGGCGGCCGGTGAGAGCTCCCCGGGCTCAGTGCCTGAAGGCCCGCTGCCCCGTGAACACCATGGCCACCTGCGGGTCGGCCTCGTTCACGGCCTGAATCGACTCCCAGTCGCGGACCGAGCCGCCGGGGTGGCAGATGGCGGACACGCCGGCCGCGATCGCGAGGTCCACTCCGTCGCGCCGCGGGAAGAAGGCATCGGAGGCCAGGACCGAGCCGCGAAGGCCGCCGCCGCGCTCGCCCGCCTCGGCTATGATCGCCTCGACTTCGGCGCGGGGCATCTCGCCGCGCGCGGCGGCGAGCTCCAGTTCGAAAAAAAGCTTCTTGCGGCGCGCGAGCGCGAGGCGGTCGCGTTCCCGGTCGAAGGCCTTGGCGATGGCCTGTTTCACCACGCCCACGCGGTCCTGCCCGCCCGCTCCGACGGAGACCGTGGCGTCGTTCTTGGCGAAAAGCACGCTGTTGGAAATGACGCCCTGCTCCACCGCCCACGCGAAGACCAGATCCCGGTATTCCCGCGGGGTCGGCTCGCGCGCGGCCTTGTGCGTGACGCCCTTGCTTTCGCAGACGGCGGGGAGGAAGTCCCGCGGGCCCTTGATCGGGTTGGCGAGGGAGAGCTGGACGATGAGCCCGCCGTCGATGAGCGATGTGAGCTGGAGGCAGCGCAGATCCGCGAGGGCTTCCAGCGCGCCCAGACGCGGCAGCTTGAAGATCCGCAGGTTCTGCTTGCGCTCGAGCGCCGCGAGCGCGCCCTCCTCGTAGTCGGGGCAGGCGATGACCTCGATAAAGACCTCGGCCAGGAATTCCGCCGCCTCCCGCGTGAGCGGGCGGTTGACCGCCACGCAGCCGCCGAACGCGGCGAGCGGATCGCCCCAGTACGCGTTCCGGACCGCGGTCAGAACATCGTCCGCGCGCGCGACCCCGCAGGGGTTGTTGTGCTTCATGATGGCGCACGCGGGCGCGTCGGCCAGGTACCTGAGGATAAGGACCGCGCTGTCCAAGTCCGTGAGGTTGGTCTTTCCGGGGTGTTTCCCGAAGCTCAGGATTTGCTCCTCCGCGATGGAGCTTGCGAGCCCGAGCCCCGGCCGGATGAGCGCCGCCCCGGGAACGTCCAGCGTGGACTCCGCAAGCTCGTAGAGCGCCGCCGGCTGGCCGGGATTGTCGCCGTACCTGAGGCCGTGCTCGACCGCCTTGCCCTCCTCGGCCGTTTTCCACGTTCGCTTTCTGAGAGAGAGCCTCTGCGTCCCGAGCGTGATCTCGAGGGTGCGGGGAAAGGGGTCGTCCAGAATCGTGCGGTAGACGGATCGAAGATCGGTGCTCACGAAGGGCCTCGCTTTCGTCCAGGTTGCCGCGGGCGGGAGCGGTTACGCGCAGGCGCCGATGACCGCGATCATCACGAGCTCGCCCTCGGTCCCGCGGACGGTGTGGGAGCGGCCCGACGGCGTCAGCGTCGCATCGCCCGGACCGATCGGCTCCCACGCGATGCCGTCCTCGGAAATCTCGCCCTTGCCCGCGACGACGATAAAAATCTCCTCTTCGCCGTGATGGGGGTGCAGGCCGATGGAGTCGCCCGGCGAGAGCCTGAGCTCGGCCACGAGTCGCAGGGGGCAGGCAAGCTCCTCCTTGCGGAAGAAATGACGGATGCGTACGCTGCCGGTGCCGCCGCGCATCCTCTTGCGCTCCTCGGTGATGATCTCGGTCGGGTGCCGGATCATGGCGTTCCTCCTCTGTATCGAGGGTGTCAATTACACCCGCCGAGGGGGGCGAGGTCAAGCGGGTCGCGGGAGCGGCCGCGGCCCGCTCGGGCGCCGCGCGTCCGGACGTTCGCCGCGCCGCCCGCTGCCCGCGACACGGCGCCCGCGGCCGCCGGTCCTTACGGCAGGCAGGCGCGGCAGGGGCTCTTGCCTTGGGCGAGAATGGCCTTGCGGTCCTTCTGCATGCGCGGGTTCGGAATCTGCGCCGCGTGCGCGCAACTCGGACGGTGGAACTTGTAGGCGCCGACGACGTAGTACGGCTCGGGAGCGGGCGGCGGCAGCGCCCAGAGCCCGCGGTCGTTCAGGACGGCTTCCTTTTGGGCGGCCTTCAGCCGCTCCGCGAAGAGCAGGTTCGGGGGGATGATGAATACGGAGGCGAGCCCGCGGCGCACAAGCTCCTCTCCGGCGAGCCGCCGCTCGGCCCCGTCGGCGACGAGGACATGGGCGAGAGCGCGGCCGTAGCGGTCGACGGTTTCGACATCGAAGAGCAGCTCGACCTGTTTTCCGGCGACCAGTTGCGCCAGCGCGGCGGCCGCTTCGGCGAAGAGGGGCTGGCCCGCCTCCGGCGTGTCGATGCTCAGCACGCGAATCGTTCCGTGGGCCGCGCCGACGATGGTGTCGCCGTCGACGACGTGCACGATTCGGTCCTGGGCGCGCGCTTCCCGAAGAGGCGCGGCGTCAGGGCCGGCGCGCCAGAGCGTTTTTCGGAGCGGCCCGCGGGCCGCCGCGAACACTATAATAAGGAAGATGACGACGGCTCCGAGCGACGGCCGGCGCAAGCCGCGCGGCAGGCCGCGTCGGAGCGCGGCGGGGACGCGCACGCTAATCCTGCTTTCCGCAGAGCTCCTCGATCAATGCCGTGAGCTCCTTGCGCGTGTTTTCATCGACCCGGAGGGCCGCCTCCTCCAGGATCGCCCTCGCCTCCTCGCGTTTGCCCGCGGCGGCGAGCGCGCGCCCCTTGGCCGAAGCCTCCTGGGCGAGCGCATCGATGGCGATCGCGCACTCGTTGATGAGCTTCCTGTAGCGCGGGCCGAGCTTGGACTTGACATCCTCCTTCAGATTGACCAAGAACTCGTTCGCCTTGTAGGGCTGGCCCTGGCCGAGGAGCGCCTGCGCCCGGGCCTCGGCGGCTCCGGCCTCCTCCTGCGCCTTGCCCGCCTCGACGCCGCTCGTGTGCACCGCCGCGCGGGCGGCCTCCAGCTCGCGGGCGGCCTCCTCGATGCCGCGCGCGGTCGGGTAACGCACGAGAAGATCCTGGAAGCCCTGTGCGCGGGCCTCGACGGTCATGCCCGTGCGCCCCCGCAGATCGGCGAAGGCTTTGGCGAAATCGCGGGCGATAACCTCGTGCTCATCGCGAAACCACTGTTGCATCTTTTCCTGTTGTTTGGCGCGCTCTGCGGCTTTGACGCCGGCGACATACTGCGCCTTCTCGGGTGAGCTGCGCGCCCGGAGCTCGAGGGCGACAGCGAGGATCGCGACGGCGACGCCCGCGATGATGCCGATGGTGGTGAACTGGCGGGGGCGCGGGGGCGCGGCGACCGGGGCGGATTCCTTGTCTTCCTCGGAATCCCGCCGGGGAGCCTGCGGCCGGCGCGGCGCCGGCCCCCGGTGCGAAGGCGCGCGAACCCGCGCCCCCGGCGCCGGGCGCGGCACCGGCTGCGGCGCGCTCGGCGGCTCGAGGATGACCGCGATCTCGTCCAACACCTCCTGGGGAAGCTGGCAGCGGTTCCGGGGTTCGCGTGCAAGCAGCCGAGCGACCAGGGCCGCCGTACGAGGGCTTATCTCGGGCTTGATGGCGCGCACGTCGGGCGCCGGCTGCGACAGGCGCGCCAGCATCACATCCTTCACGTTTGAGGCCGCGAAGGGCGGCCTGCCCGTCAGGAGGTGAAACAACGTGGCGCCGAGGGCGTACAAATCGGTGCGCGCATCGACGCGTTCCTGGCCGGTGACCTGCTCGGGCGCCATGTAGTCGGGCGTGCCCCAGCCGGGCGCGACGACGCTCGGCGGGTGCGCGAGGCCGAAGTCGGCGATCTTGACCGTGCCGTCGGCGCACACCAGGATGTTGGCCGGTTTGATGTCGCGGTGGACCAGGCCGCACCGCGCGGCGGCGGCGAGCCCCTCGGCGATCTTGCGGGCGATGGACAGCGCTTCCCGTTCGTCCAGGTGCCCCCGCTGCGCGAGGATCTCGCGCAGGTTCCGGCCGGGGACGTACTCCATGGCGAAGTAGTACACGCCCTTGTCCTCGCCTGCCGTGATGGCCTGGACGACGCGGGGGTGGACGAGGGCGGCGGCGGCGCGCGCTTCCCGCAGGAAGCCGTCCACCAGGTCCTTGCGGCCGGCCAGCTCGGGTTTGAGCACCTTGACGGCGACGTGCTTGGAAAGGGAGATCTGCTCGGCCAGCCATACCGTGCCGAGGGCGCCCTCGCCGATCCGGCGGATGAGTTTGAAGCCCCCGATCTCTTCGGGGACGGCGTTCGAGTCCTGCGGCGCGGGAGCCGGCGCGGGCGTAAGATGCGGCGCGAGGGCTTCCGCGGTCATCAGCCCGATTTCCACGATCACTTCGGCGAGGGGTTTCCGAATCTGGAGCGCCTCGCGTTGGTCGACGATTTTCAGGCACTGCGAGATCTGCTCGGCGGTGAGGGCGCCGGCTTGCATCAGTGCGCGGGCAAGGACTACATCGTCATCCGTGGCCATGGCGGTACTCCTCGGCGTTCGCGCTCACGTGGCGCGCCATCCATAGAGTAAACGCAAATGCCGCGGGGCGGAAGTCTCCCGGCGCGCTTTCGCCCGGGCCTCCTTCCCGGTATACTGAACGCCGGCCCGCAGGGGACCGCGTGGCCCGGGAGGTGCGGCGTGGCGGAACGAATCGCGCTTCACACGGTGCGAGGGTTCTTCATCCTCGTTTGCGCGGGGATCGGTCTGTACATGGCCGATCGGTTCGGCTCGGAGCGCGAACAGCTTCACTGGATGCTCGGCGCGGTGGCGGTGGCGGTGATCATCGTCGCGGTCGAGGTCTTCGCATCCCGCGGCCGGGCTTCGACGCTCTCGGCGGTGGTATTCGGCCTGCTCCTCGGGCTCATCCTGTCGAGCCTGTTCCAGCAAGTCAACGGGTTGATCCTTGCGGGCTTCGGGGTTGAAGTCAAGCATGACGAGCGGTCGCTGGGCCTCATGAATATCGTGACGACGGCGCTGTGCTGCTACTTCGGCGTGACGCTGTTCCTTCACACGCACGGGCGGTACAAGATCATCGTCCCGTTCGTGGAGTTCCGCCGCGAGGTGAAGGATCGCCTCCCGGCGCTGCTCGATACGAGCGCGCTCATCGACGGCCGGATCGAGCAGCTCGTCGCGGCTGGCATCGTCAACTGCCGCCTGCTCGTGCCGCGGGTGGTCCTGGATGAACTGCACGCGCTCTCGGATTCGGCCGACAAACTGAAGCGGGAGCGCGGGCGGCGCGGCCTGGAGCTTCTGGAGCGGCTGCGGCGCGAACGCCAGGCCGAGATCGTCGCTTCCGAGCAGCGTCCGGGGGAAGCGGACAATGTGCTGCTCGGCCTCGCGGTCGACCTGGGCGGCTGGATCGCGACGACCGATGCGACCCTCGCCGCGCGAGGCAAGGTGCAGGGCATTCAGGTCGTCAACCTCAACGAAGTGGCGGACGGCATGCGCCTGCAGGCTATGCCGGGGGAGCGCATCGAGGTCAACGTGCTGCGGGAAGGCGAGGGGCCGCAGCAGGGCGTGGGATTCCTGTCGGACGGCACCATGGTGGTGGTGGAAAACGGCAAGGCCTCCATCGGGCGGAAGGTCGAGATTGAAATCACGGGCACGATCAGGACGAGCGCGGGCCGGATCGTGTTCGCCAAGCCCGCCGAGGAGAGGAAGTAGATGCGCTGCGCGGTCATCCTGGCGGCGGGAGGGAGCGGCACGCGGCTCGGCGCGGAGGTGCCGAAGGCGTTCGTGCCCCTGGCGGGCAAGCCGTTGATTGCGTGGAGCGCGGGCGCGATGCGGACCGTGCGGGCGATGAGCCAACTAATCGTCGCCGCGCCGCCGGGATTCGAGGCCGGCGTGCGGGAGTTCCTGGGGGCGTGCGAGGTCGCCAGCGGCGGCACGCGCCGGCAGGACTCGGTGGCGGAGGCGCTGAAGATCGTGGGGGCCGACATCGATCTGGTCGCCGTCCACGACGCCGCGCGCCCCCTGGTGGCCGCGGAAGATGTCGAGCGGACGCTGGCGGCGGCGGAGGCCTGCGGGGCGGCGATCCTGGCGCGGCGCGTGACGGATACGCTCAAGGAGGTGAGCGGCGAACGCATCGTCGGGACGGCGGACCGCGAGGCGCTTTGGCGCGCGGAGACGCCGCAGATCTTCGCGCGCGACGTGCTGCAGGAGGCCTTCGCGCGCTGGAAGGGCGGGCTGGCGACGGATGAGGCCCAGATGGTGACGGCGGCGGGGTACGAGGTGCGCGTCGTCCAAGCGGCGCACTGGAATCCCAAGGTGACCTACCCGGCGGACCTGGAATTGCTCGAGCGGGTGATCGGGAGAAGGCGGTAGGGGCGGGCGGCCCGGCCGGAACTCGGCGCCCGCCGCGGTTTTGCTCTTGACTCGGCGGCGCGGGCTCTTATACTGTCGTTTCGAACGCTGCCAGGCTCAGGATTGAGTCGCCCGTATTGACAGGAGGAGTCATGCGAAAACTCGTTGCGTACGCTCTCGGCATCGTGGTGGCTTCGGCTCCGTCCTTGATGCCTGCGGCGGAAGGCCCCGTCAAGACCAAGCACGCCATCGATCTTCAGATGCAGGGTCAGATCGACATCGGCGCGATCTACCGCAGCCAAGGGTTCAGCTACGTGCATTACGGGCCGTGCTTGAGCACCGCGCCGGAATTCCAGCACATGGGTGTGGGCCAGACGTCGCCGTCGGGAGGGGCAATCGCCACGGGACGGCGCATCGCGCCCGGATTCGTCGACGATCGGGGGAGCCTTTCTGTCATCGATCCGCAGATCTCCCTCGGGTTCCGGGCGACGCTGCCCAAGAACGTGATCGGTTTCGTCGAGCTTTCGACGCCTTTCTACGTCATCGGGGATGAGGGCGGCACGTCGCCGGTGAGGGGCGCCGTATTCAAGGAGCCGTACACGTCCGGCTACGATCGCGGGGTGGTCGTCGAGCAGGCCTATGTCGATCTGCGCGACTTCATCCTCGAGGACAGCGGTCTCGATGTGCGCCTCGGCATCATGGACTACGCGCTGGACTTCCGCGGCAACGGACACCCCTTTCTGATCGATATCCAGAACGCGGAGAACCCGTTCCTGAGCCCGACGGGCGCCCAGCAGTACCGGATCGAACGGCAGGATGGCCTGAAATGGTATCCGACGTGGGACCTGACAAGGCCCGGGGACCGGCGTGTCGATCCGGGTCCTTTCGGCCGCAACACGCAGGAGGCCGCGGGCGTTCTGGCCCGATACGCGACGGAGGACAAGGGAATCTTCGCCGCCGATGTCTACTTTTTCGACATCTTCGAGAGCTACGAGAAGAACCGCGATGATTTCGTCACGGGCGCTACGCTGTCGATCTATTTCGACGAGGACCGCCGGCTCGGCAAGTTCGCGCCGACCTTCCTCGCCATGGCGAACAACTCGACGGCCTGCGTCTACACCTTCGGCGCCGGCGCGCAAGGCTTCCCGCTGGACTCGGTCGTCGGGGAGAAGGTCCTGGAGCTTTACGGCGAAGCTTATATGCAGGCGGGCACCTACGCGAAGAACGTGCGCGTGCTGGAATCCGACAGTTATCCCGAGCGCCGCTACCACAGGATCTACCAGACCAACGCCTACGCGTTCTATGTCGGCACGCGCCTGGCGGCGCCGCGCGTCAATCAGGATGACGTGGTCGAGGACAGCGCCGACGCCGGGGCGTACGATTATTTCGGCGGGCTGCAGCCCTATGTCGATGTGTCCTACTGGGAGGTGAGCGGCGATACCAACGCCGACCGCAAACGCAACTCGAATTTCGTGTCGCTGGAGAACAATAACCTCTCGCTGATCGTCGAGAGCTCCTATTGGGGTCTGGACATCGATTCGAACTACCGCTGCGCGCGGGTCCAGACCGGCTTTTATCCCTACAAGGGATGGCACCTCGGGGCCATGTACGGCTACTTCGAGTACCAGCACAACAACGGCACCGCCGACAACCGCAGGGGCCGCACGCGAAGCAAGATCGGCGACGAAGTCGACGTGGCCCTGACGTGGGAGTATTCCACGCACGTGAAGTTCCAAGCGGGCACGGGCTTCCTATTCGATCCCCGCGCGCTGGGAACGACCCAGAGCCTCAACCTGAGCCTGGTCCGAATGATCGTGGACTTCTGAGAGGCGTGCGGCCGGCGGCGCGGGTCTCCGCGCACGGACCGCGACGAATGGACTATCGCGTCGGCAGCGGGTTCGATCTCCATCGCCTGAAGGCGGGGCGGCCCTTCGTCCTGGGCTGCGTGCGGATCGACTGGCCGGAGGGTCCCTACGGCCACTCCGATGGCGATCCCCTGGCGCACGCCCTGGCGGACGCGCTCCTCGGCGGCGCGGGACTTGGGGACATCGGCGAGCACTTTCCCGACAGCGATCCGGCCTGGAAGGACTGCCCGGGGGACCGCATCGTGAGCCTGGCCGCGGAGAAGACGCGGAACGCGGGCTGGGAGCCGGTCAACGTCGACGCCACGGTTGTGCTGGAGCGGCCCAAGCTCAAGCCCTACAAAGAAGCGGTGCGGGGACGGGTGGCCGAGCTGCTCGGCGTTCCGCCCGATCGGGTCGCGATCAAGGCCAAGACGAACGAAGGTTTTGACGGCGTCGGCCGCGGGGAATGTGTCGCGGTCTGGGTGACGGTGCTGCTGGCGCGGGCGGGGTGAGGGGCGGCCGGCCTAGGCCCTGCGCCGTGGGGCCTCCGACCATAAGTAACGCTATATTAAATGGTTATGCTGTCGGCTCCTGGGCCGAAAGGTAGGCTGTCGCGCCGATCCGCGCGGCGCTGTACTTCAAATATATTAAAGGAAGGGGCCTCCCGCGAGGGATCGGATCCCCGCTTCTTCGTTATCAGCCCTTTCTCGGCGCTTTGCGCGGGTATTCCCGCCTAGGCCTTCAAGGGGGGGAGCGAGGCTGACGATCTCTACCATATGCGGCGATCCGCGCGTGCGCTCCGCTTGGGCGCGGCGCCACGGGGCGGTCGCGGCAGGCGCGGGCGTCGGCCGGGACCGCGCGGGGCGCCGGGCGCCGGAAAATATTGTGCAAGTTACCGCTTGCAACTCGGCGCGGAACATGTAAAATATTGAGCTTTCCCGCTAGCGTAGCTCAACGGTAGAGCTCTCGCCTTGTAAGCGAGGGGTTGTGGGTTCGATTCCCGCCGCTAGCTTAAACGGACCGGGGGAGGTGCCCGAGCTGGCCAATGGGGGCGGACTGTAAATCCGCTGCGTTACGCTACAGAGGTTCGAATCCTCTCCTCCCCACCAGAGCGACGGAGAACTACTGCGGGTGTAGCTTAGTGGCAAAGCCCCAGCCTTCCAAGCTGGCCATGTGGGTTCGATTCCCATCACCCGCTCCAGGCCTTGAGCGGCCGCGCCGGTGGTCGGCGCGGCGGGTCTCGGGGCGCGAGAGAGGACACGCGAGGCTGCTGTAGCTCAGGTGGTAGAGCACCTCCTTGGTAAGGAGGAGGTCCTGGGTTCAAATCCCAGCAGCAGCTCCATGTTTCGAGCCCGCGGGCGCGGTTGCACGTGGGCGGTGGTAGGTGCAAGCGACGCGCGCGGGCGGCGGACGCCCCGTCTGGCAGTGAGAAAGGAGTTCCAGAGACATGGCGAAGGAGAAGTTTGCGAGAACCAAGCCGCACGTGAACGTCGGGACGATCGGACACGTCGACCACGGTAAGACGACGCTGACGGCCGCGATCACGCTTGCGCTTGCCAGGCAGGGCAAGGCCAAGGAGCGGACGTTCGACAGCATCGACAACGCGCCCGAGGAGAAGGAGCGCGGCATCACCATTGCGGTGTCCCATGTCGAGTACGAAAGCGAAAAACGCCACTACGCCCACATCGACTGCCCCGGCCACGCCGACTACGTGAAGAACATGGTCACGGGCGCCGCCCAGATGGACGGCGCGGTCCTGGTCGTGAGCGCGGCCGACGGCCCCATGCCCCAGACGCGCGAGCATATCCTCCTTGCCCGCCAGGTGGGCGTGCCGTACATGGTCGTGTTCCTCAACAAAATCGATGTGGTCGATGATCCGGAGCTCTTGGACTTGGTCGAGGAGGAGGTCCGCGACCTCCTGAAGAAGTACGGGTTCCCGGGGGACGAGATCCCCGTGATCAGGGGCAGCGCGCTCAACGCCATGAACGCCCATGAAGATCCGGAAGCGATCAAGTGCATCCTCGATCTTCTCAACGCCATGGACAGCTACATCCCCGAGCCCAAGCGCGACGTGGAGAAGGACTTCCTCATGCCCATCGAGGATGTGTTTTCGATCAAGGGCCGCGGCACGGTGGGCACGGGCCGCGTCGAACGCGGCAAGGTGCGCGTCGGGGACGAGGTCGAGATCGTCGGCCTCAGCAAGGACATCCGCAAGACGACGGTCACGGGCGTCGAGATGTTCAACAAGACCCTGGACGATGGACAGGCGGGCGACAACGTGGGTGTGTTGCTGCGGGGCATCGAGAAGGATGATCTCATGCGCGGCATGGTGCTGGCGAAGCCGAAATCCATCACCCCCCACACCAAGTTCAAGGGCCAGGTGTACATTCTCGCGAAGGAGGAGGGCGGGCGCCACACGCCGTTCTTCAGCGGCTACCGCCCGCAGTTCTACTTCCGGACGACCGACGTGACCGGCACGGCCAAGCTCTTGGGCATGGACATGTGCATGCCCGGGGACAACGCCGAGATGGAAGTGGAGCTGATCACGCCCATCGCCATGGAGAAGGAGCTGAAGTTCGCCATCCGCGAGGGCGGCCGGACCGTGGGCGCGGGCGTCGTGGTGGAGGTGGTCGAGTAGGACGGGCGGGCGCCGCACGCGCGCGGAGGACGACGATGGCGAAGAAGAAAGGCGCTGCTCGCGAGTACGTCACGATGGAGTGCGCCGAGTGCAACAGCCGCAACTACCGGACCAGCCGGCGCGTGAAGGGCGGAGCGCCGCGCCTCGAGCTGCGTAAGTTCTGCCAGGTGTGCCGCGCCCACAAGAAGCACGTCGAGCGGAGAAAGTGAGCGCCTGCGGGCGGGGTGAAAAGAGCAGGAACGACGCCTATGTGAGTCAATGAAGCAGGCCAGTAGCTCCAATTGGCAGAGCACCGGACTCCAAATCCGGTGGTTGGGGGTTCGAATCCCTCCTGGCCTGCCAATTTCGAAGCTTCTCCGGAGGCGCGGCGGCGGTCGGCTTGGAAAGAGGGAGACGACTTTTCCATGGCATACACGGTCTACAAGGAAGGCCAAGGGATCTGGGCCCGCGGGGTCATGGCGAGCACGGTGTTCGTGGTGGCCATTTACGCGGGATTCCGCGTCCGCGACTGGCTCCTGATGGAGCAGGGGGCGTTCTGGGGCTTCTTCGATCACCGTGTGACCGTGCCGTTCCTCGGCTGGGTGCTGGACACGCGCCTGATCCCCGTGGCGGTCCTGCTCATCGGCTTCCTGGGTTTCGGCGTGTGGGCCTACAACCACCCGAAGTTCGTGGACTTCCTGGTGGAGACCGAGAACGAGCTCACGACGCGCGTCACGTGGCCCACCCGCAAGGAGCTGGTCAACGCTTCGACGGTGGTCGTGTTCACGGCGGTGCTCATCGCGGTTTACGTGCTCTTGTGCGACTCCTTCTTCACGACGGTGTTGCGCAACTGGGTGTACAAGACCTTCGCGGGGATGTTCTGAGCGATGGCACACGAGTGGTACGTTCTCAGGGTTCAAAGCGGGCGCGAGAACACGGTGCGCAATGCTTTGGGGCGCCGGATCCAGCTTGCGGGCCTCGAAGAGAAGGTGGCGAGCATCCTCGTGCCCACCGAGAACGTGACCGAGATCAAGAGCGGCCGCAAGCGCGTCAAGGAACGGAAGCTGTACCCCGGCTACGTCCTCGTGGAGATGGAGCTGACCGACGAGGTCTGGTTCATGATCCGCGACACGCCGGGCATCGGCGACTTCGTGGGCGCCTACGGCCGCCCCGTGCCGATGCAGCGCGAGGAAGTCGCGCGCATCCTGCAGGGGCAGCAGGAGAAAGAGGAGGCGCCCGTCGTCAAGATCGAGCTCGAGAAGGGCCAGCACGTCAAGATCAAGGAAGGGCCCTTCGAGAATTTCGACGCCATCGTGGACGAGGTTTTTCCCGAGAAGGGCGTCGTGAAGGTCATCGTGAATATCTTCAGCCGCGCGACTCCGGTTGAGCTCGAGTATTGGCAGGTGGAGCGAATTTGACCCGACAGAGCGGTGACAGGTCATGGGAAAACAGTTAAAGGCCAAGGTGAAGCTGCAGATCCCCGGCGGTCAGGCGACTCCCGCCCCGCCGGTGGGGCCCGCGTTGGGGCAGCACGGGGTGAACATTGGCGAGTTCGTCCAAAAGTTCAACGCGCAGACCGGGGCGGCGCAGGGCACGATCCTCCCCGTTGAAATCAACGTGTACGCCGACCGCACCTTCGATTTCATCGTGCGCAAGCCGCCCGCGACGGTGCTCCTGAAGAAGGCCGCGTCGGTGGCCAAGGGCACTGGAACGGCGTCGCGCGAGATCGTCGGCAGCGTGAACCGCAAGGCTCTGGAAGCCATCGCCAGGGAAAAGATGGAAGACATGAACGCCGGGGACGTGGGGGCGGCGATGCGGATCCTCGAGGGCACCGCGCGCAGCATGGGCATCGCAATTACGGATTGAGGACGGGTATGGCGACGAGAAGCAAGCGTTACCGCGCCGCGGCCGAGCGGCGCCCGGCGGCGCAAGCGGTGCCGGTGCCGGAAGCGGTCAAGATGGTGAAGAGCTTCGCGAAGACCAAGTTCGACGAGACGGTCGAATTGGTCCTGCGGCTCAATATCGACTCCAAGCAGTCGACGCAGAACGTGCGCGGGTCCTTCAGCCTGCCCCACGGCATCGGGCGCAGCGCCCGGGTGATCGCCTTCGCCGAAGGCGAAGACGCCCAGAAGGCGGCTGAGGCCGGCGCGGTCGAGGTCGGGTCCGCCGAACTGGTCAAGAAGATCCTGGACGGCTGGATGGAGTTCGACGTCGCCGTCGCCCATCCCCAGATGATGAAGCACGTCGGCCGGCTGGGAAAGGTGCTCGGGCCTCAGGGCAAGATGCCATCGCCCAAGTCAGGCACCGTGACCGAGGACGTGGCCCGGGCCGTGCGCGAGTTCCGCGCCGGCAAGATCGAGTTTCGCAACGACAAGGGCGGCAACGTGCAGGTGCCCGTGGGCAAGCGGTCCTTCGGGGAGGCGCAGCTTGCGGAGAACATCACCGCGATGCTGGAGCATGTGCAGACCATGCGGCCCGGCGGCGTCAAGGGGCTCTTTATCCAGGCCGCCTACTTGTCCAGCACCATGAGCCCGAGCGTGAAGCTCGCGGTGTAGGGAGGCGACCATGGCAAAAGCGCTGCGCACGTTGATAGTGGAGGAGATCAAGCAGTGGGCCCCCGACGCCGAGAGCTGCGTGCTCGTCGATTTCCGCGGGCTGGCGGCCAAGGACGCCGATGCGCTCCGGCGCCTACTGCGCGCCAAGGGCGTGCAGATGAACGTCGTGCCGAACCGGTTGTACCGCCGTGCGCTGGCCGAGGCGGCGTCGGAAACCCTCGCCGCCGATGATGCCCTGGCGGCGGTGCTCAAGGGCCCGACCGCCGTGGTGTTCGGCGGCGACGGCGCGGTCACCGCGGCGGCGCTGCTTGTCAATTGGTGCAAGGATCACAAGAACCCGGTCATCAAGGGCGGGCTTTTCGATCGGCGCGTCATCGGGGCGCAGGATGTCGCCGATCTGGCGAAGATCCCGCCCGTTCCAGTGCTGCTGGCCCAGGTGGCCGGCGGTATGGCGAGCCCGCTGCGCGGGCTCGTGGGCGTGCTCAGCGGCCTGATGCGCGGCCTGGTGTGCGCGCTGCAGGCGATCAAGGACACGAAGAAAGAATAGGAGTCTTCACGCGGAGGATCCCCCGGCGGGAGTTCGCCGGCGCGGCGGTGCCCAGCGGTGGAGCGCTTCTGAGGAGGTCACATGTCGGAACAAGCCCAGGCAACCGCGGCCAAATCCGAAAAGGTCGCGCAGATCATCGAGGCGGTCAAACAGTTCAGAGTGTTCGAACTCGTCGAGCTGGTGAAGGGGCTGGAGAGCGAGTTCGGCGTCTCGGCCGCTCCGATCGCGGTCGCGGCCGCCGCCGGCGCAACCGCGGCGGCGGCGCCCGAAGCGGAGGTGAAGACCAGCTTTGACGTGATTCTGAAGAGCTACAGCGGCGACAAGATCCAGTGCATCAAGGCCGTGCGCCAGCTTACGAACCTCGGACTGAAGGAAGCCAAGGCCCTCGTCGAGAGCCTTCCCAAGCCCATCAAGGAGGGAGCCACCAAGGAAGAGGTGGATAAGATCAAGGAGTTGCTGGCGCCGGTGGGAGTGGAAATCGAGCTCAAGTAGCGTGTTCAAAGCGGCGGCAGATTCGGCAGCCCATCCCGTTGCGGACCGCCGGAATGAGCGCTTGTTGCGGAGCGGCCGCGGCGCATGTCCGCGCCGCGGACCGAAGAGGGGCGTGGTGCGCCCCGCGTTTTTGATGGCGCCGCATTCTTCCGGCCGCCCGGATGCCCGGGCCTCGCGTGTCCCGACTCCCGGTGTGAGCGCGCCTCCGGTCCGGGAAGGGGCACGGGCCGCGGGGGCGATCCCGGGCGGCGCCCGCGGCGTGAGAACCAAGGAAGCGGTGTTGCGGCTCGCGCCGGCGGCGCGGGTCGCGCCTAGGCGCGAAGCGGGAAGCCTGAGACCATGACGGACGCCATTCGGATTCGGACATACGGGAAGGTGCGCGATGCCATCGCGCTTCCCAGCCTGATGGACCTGCAGGTGAAGGCGTGGGAGCGATTTCTCCAGCGCGACATCCACTATGCCGAGCGGGAGAACTTCGGCCTGGAGTCCATCCTCCGCGAGATCTTCCCGATCAAGAGCTACGACGGCAAGTTGTCGCTGGAGTACATCGGCTACGAACTGAGCCGGCCGCGGTACAGCCCCGATGAGTGCCGCAAGCTGCAGTTGAGCTACGGCACGCCCTTCAAGATCCGGGTGCGCCTGGAGAAGGAGCAGCCCGTCGAGGAGGAGGTCTACCTCGGCGAGATTCCCCTCATGATCGGCGGCGGGGAGTTCGTGGTGAACGGCGCCGAGCGCGTCATCGTGAGCCAGCTTCACCGCTCGCCCGGCGTGGATTTCACCGAGGAGTTCCACGCCAGCGAAAAGCACCTGCACTGCTGCCGCATCATCCCCGAGCGCGGATCCTGGATCGAGGTCAACGTCACGAAGAAGGACACCCTCGTGGTGAGGATCGACCAGAGCGGCCGCTTCGCCGCGACCACGCTGCTCAGGGCGATGGCGGATGAGTACAGCACCGACGAGGAGATCATCAAGCTCTTCTACAAAACCGTGGACGTGAAGCTGAGCGCGGCCACGGCGCTCAAGCGCCTCAAGGGCCAGATCGCGGGCCACGACATCAACGATCCGGAGACGGGCGAGGTGCTGCTCGCCACGGGCGAGGTGATTACCGAGAGCTTCCTGAAGAACCTGCTCAAGGACCGCAAGCCGGGCGATCAGATCGTGCGCGTCATCCTCGAGGGGCAGGACGCTCTGGTCCTCAACACGCTCAAGGAGGATCCGGCGCGGAGCCACGAGGAGGCCCTGATCCGCATCTACCAGCGCCTGCGTCCCGGCAACCCGCCGCAGCTCGCGAAAGCCAAGGAGCTCTTCTACGAGAAGTTCTACAACCCCAACAAGTACCGCTTGGGGCGCGTCGGGCGGTTTCGGATCAACCGCAAGTTCGGACAGCAGGTGCCCGAGACCGAGATGACGCTGAACAAGGAGGACCTGATCAACTCGATCAGGTACATTCTGGACCTGCGGGATTCGGGCAAGGAGGCCCTGGTCGACGACATCGACCACCTGGGCAATCGCCGGGTCAGGACCATCGAGGAATTGGCGGCCGAGGAGTTCCGCAAGGGGTTCCTCAAGCTCAAGCGCACCGTCCAGGAGCGCATGAGCCTGGCGGCGGACAAGGAGAAGCTCACGCCGCGGGCGATCATCAACTCCAAGACCGTGTCGTCGGCCATCGAGTTCTTCTTCGCCCGCGGCGAGCTGTCCCAGGTCGTGGACCAGACCAACCCGCTGGCGCAGCTCACGCACGAGCGGCGTCTGAGCGCGCTGGGGCCGGGCGGCCTCAACCGCAAGCGCGCGGGCTTCGAGGTGCGCGATGTGCACATCTCGCACTACGGGCGTATCTGCCCCATCGAGACGCCGGAAGGCACGAACATCGGCCTGATCTCCAGCCTGGGGACGTACGCGGCCATCGACGAGTACGGGTTCCTCATCACGCCGTACCGCTGCGTGAAGAACGGCAAGGTGCTCGAAGAGGTCAAATACCTGCGCGCCGACGAGGAGGAGAACCGGACCATCGCGCCGGCGGATACCGTCCTGGACGCGAGGGGTCGGATCGTGGGCGAGCAGATCCTGGCGCGGCGCAACGGCGACTTCCTTCTGGTGGAGCCCAAGGAGATCGACTACGTCGACGTGAGCACCAAGCAGCTCGTCGGCGTGTCCGCCAGCCTCATCCCGTTCCTGGAGCACGACGATGCGAACCGCGCGCTGATGGGATCGAACATGATGCGCCAGGCGGTGCCGCTCATCCAGGCCGAGGCCGCCCTCGTGACCACCGGCGTCGAGCAAGCCGTCGCGAGCAACTCCGGCATGGTCGTCAAGGCCGCGGAGGACGGCGTGGTCACCCGGGCGGACAGCCTCGGGGTCGCGGTCAACGACCGTGTGACCACGCTGCGGAAGTTCGAGGGGCTGAACGAGCGCACGTGCCTCAACCAGCGGCCCTGCGTCAGGGTCGGCGATAATGTCAAGGCCGGCCAGGTGATCGCGGACGGCGCGGCCACGAAGGTGGGCGAACTGGCCCTCGGCCGCAACGTGCTGTGCGCCTTCATGAGCTGGGACGGCTTCAATTTCGAGGACGCCATCGTCGTGAGCGAGCGACTCCTCAGGACGGACACCTTCGCCTCGGTCCACATCAACGATTTCGAGATCGAGATCCGGGAGACCAAGCTGGGCCGCGAGGAGTTCACCCGCGAGATCCCGAACGTCTCCGAGCGCGTGCTCCGCAATCTCGACGAAGACGGCGTCGTCAGGATCGGGACCCGCGTCGGGCCGGGCGACATCCTGGTGGGGAAGGTGGTGCCGAAGTCCAAGAGCGAGCTCACGCCGGAGGAGAAGCTCTTGCACGCCATCTTCGGCCGCGCCGGCGAGGATGTGAAGAACGACTCGCTCGAGGTGCCGCCGGGCGTGGAGGGTTTCGTCATCGGCACCGCCAAGTTCGCGCGCCGCGCCCACGCCTCCGAGGAGGAGCGCCAGCAGGACAAGACCGAGGCGGAAGAGATCGAAAAGGACTTCCGCAAGGAGTTCCAGCAAGGCACCAACGCTTTGCTCGCGGAACTCGAAGGGGTGCTGGGGAAACCGGCGGCGGACGCGCACAGCGGCAAGCCGCTCAACGCGAAGAAGCTCTGCGAGAAGGGCAGCGTGCAGCACGTCAAGTTCGCCCTCGAGCCCATCCAGCAGTCCCTCCGATCCGAGAAGAAGATCGCGGCGTTCCAGGGGTGCCTGCGGCGGCACATCGAGCGGCTGGAAGCCTTGGAGGATGACAAGAACCACCGCATCAACAAAATCAACCGGGGCGATGAGCTGCCGACGGGCGTCCTGGAGATGGTCAAAGTCTATGTGGCCACCAAGCGCAACCTCTCCGTGGGCGACAAGCTCGCGGGCCGGCATGGCAACAAGGGCGTGGTGGCGCGCATCGTGCCCGAGGAGGACATGCCGTTCCTGGAGGACGGCACCTCCATCGATATCGTGCTGAACCCCCTCGGCGTGCCCAGCCGCATGAATCTCGGGCAGATCCTGGAGATGCAGTTGGGCTGGGCTGCGTCGCAGCTCGGGTTCCGCGCGGTGTGTCCGGTCTTCGACGGCGCGGTGGAGAAGGACATCAAGAGCGTGCTCAAGGAGGCGGGCCTCCCGGAGAGCGGCAAGGTCACGCTCTACGACGGCCGCACGGGCGAGCCCTTCGAGCAGAAGGTCACGGTGGGTTACATGTACATGCTCAAGCTCCACCACATGGTGGATGACAAGATCCACGCCCGCGCGACGGGCCCTTACAGCCTCATCACGCAGCAGCCCCTCGGCGGCAAGGCGCGCTTCGGCGGCCAGCGCTTCGGCGAGATGGAGGTTTGGGCCTTGGAAGCCTACGGCGCCGCCAACATTCTGCAGGAGCTGCTCACGGTCAAATCCGACGATGTCGACGGCCGCACGAAGATCTACGAGTCCATGGTCAAGGGCATGCACACCCTCGATCCGGGCACGCCCATCTCCTTCGAGGTGCTGTGCCACGAGATCCGCGGCCTCGGGCTCTTTCTCGAGCTCCGCAAGGAAGCGAAGGCCCTGGGAGAGTGAGGACTGACATGCCGGATATCTTCAGCGAGAAAATCAACGAAGTGGGTTCGGTCTACATCCGCCTGGCTTCGCCCAACGACATACTCTCGTGGTCGTACGGCGAGGTGACGAAGCCCGAGACCATCAACTACCGCACTTACCGTCCCGAGAAGGACGGCTTGTTCTGCGAGCGCATCTTCGGTCCCGAGCGGGACTGGGAGTGCTTCTGCGGGAAGTACAAGGGCATCAAGCACAAGGGCATCGTGTGCGACCGCTGCGGCATCAAGATCACGCACTCGTCGGTGCGCCGGACGCGCATGGGGCACATCGCTTTGGCCGCGCCCGTGGTGCACATCTGGTTCTTCAAGGCCATGCCCTCGCGCCTGGGCAACCTGCTCGACATGAAAACGACCTCGCTGGAGCGGGTCATCTACTACCAAGATTACGTGGTCATCGACCCCGGCACCACCGATCTCAAGGAGAAGCAGCTCCTCACCGAGGAGGATTACCGCCTCGCCCGGGAGAAGTGGGGCGCCGATTTCGATGTGGACATGGGCGCCGAGGCCATCCGGAAGCTGATCCGGCGCTTGGATCTCGACAAGCTGTGCGAGGAGCTGCGGGCGGAACTCGCGGCCACGCGGGCCAAGCAGCGCCAGAAAGAGGTCATCAAGCGCCTGAAGATCGTCAAGGCCATCAAGGATTCCGAGAATGACGCGTCCTGGATGGTGTACGACGTCATCCCCGTGATTCCGCCCGACCTGCGTCCGCTGGTGCTGCTGGAGAGCGGCAACTTCGCCACCAGCGACCTGAACGACTTGTACCGCCGCCTGATCAACCGCAACAACCGCCTCAAGAAGCTGCTCAACCTCAACGCGCCCGACGTGATCATCCGCAACGAGAAGCGCATGCTCCAGCATTCGGTCGACGCGCTCTTCGACAACAACCGCTGCCGCCGTCCCGTCGTGGGCTCGAACAGTCGGCCGCTCAAGAGCCTCACCGACATGATCAAGGGCAAGCAGGGCCGTTTCCGCGAGAACCTCCTCGGCAAGCGCGTGGACTACAGCGCGCGCTCGGTGATCGCGGTGGGGCCGCAGCTCAAGCTGCACCAGTGCGGGCTGCCCAAGAAGATCGCGCTGGAGCTCTACCAGCCCTTCATCATCCGGCGCCTGAAGGAGCTCGGCCTGGCCGACACGATCAAGAGCGCCAAGAAGATGCTCGAGCGCAAGGCCGAGGAGGTCTGGGACATCCTCGAGGAGGTGATCCAGGAGCACCCCGTGCTGCTGAACCGGGCGCCGACGCTGCACCGCGTGGGCATCCAGGCTTTCGAGCCGACCCTCATCGAGGGCAACGCCATCTTGATCCATCCCCTGGTGTGCGAGGGGTTCAACGCGGATTTCGACGGCGACCAGATGGCCGTGCATCTGCCCCTGAGCCTCGAGGCGCTGGTCGAGGCGCGCACCCTGATGCTTGCCACCAACAACGTCTTCAGCCCCGCCGACGGCCGGCCCATCATCGCGCCGTCACAGGATATCGTGCTCGGCTGCTACTACATCACCACGGCGGTGCCGGGGCAGCCCGGCGAGAACATGGCGTTCGCCGACACGCTGGAGGTCTTCCAAGCCCATGACGCGGGCAAGGTGTGCTTCCACTCGCGCATCAAGGTGCGGCTGCCCGAGGGCATCCAGGTCATCGGCCCGAGCGGCGTGGAAACCGGCGCCAGGGGCATCTACGAGACGACCGTGGGACGGGTCCACTTCAACGACATCCTGCCCCGCGGCATGCCCTTCTACAACCTGACCATGGACAAAGGCAACCTGAGCCGCGTGATCCACGAATGCTATCAAATCATGGGCAGGAAGGCGACGCTGGCCCTGCTCGACGACATGAAAGCGCTCGGGTTCAGCATGGCGACGCGGGCCGGCGTCTCCTTCGCGAACGACGATCTCAAGTTCCCCCCCAAGAAATGGGCGATCCTCGACCGCGCGCAGAAGGAGGTCGATCGCGTCCAGCGCGAGTTCCAGAAGGGCGTCATCACCGAGGGCGAACGCTACGGCCAGATCATCGACCTCTGGACCCAGGCCAGCGAGCAGGTCGGCGAAGAGCTGATCCAGGAGCTGCGCAGCGATGTGGTCGACGGCAAGCAGTTCGTGAACCCGATCCGCATGATGGTGGACTCGGGCAGCCGCGGCTCGGTGACCCAGATCCGGCAGCTCGCCGGCATGCGCGGCCTGATGGCCAAGCCCTCCGGCAAGATCATCGAGACGCCCATTCGCGCGAGCTTCCGCGAGGGGCTGCGGGTGTTGGAGTACTTCAGCTCGACCCACGGCGCGCGCAAGGGGTTGGCCGACACGGCGCTGAAGACGGCGGACAGCGGGTACCTGACCCGCAAGCTCGCCGATGTCGCCCAGAACGTGGTCGTTACCGAGGACGACTGCGGCACCCTGCGCGGCGTCACGAAAGGCGTCGTCTACAAGGGCGACAAGATCGAGATTCCCATCTGGAAAAGCATCCGCGGCCGGGTGGCTCGCGACCGCATCGTGGATGTCATCACCGATGAGGTCGTGGTGGAGGAAAACGAGCTGATCACCGAGGAGATCGCCAAGCGCGTCGAGGAGATGGGCTACGAGAAAGTCCGCGTGCGCTCGCCGCTCACCTGCGAAGCGCGCGTCGGCGTATGCGCCCGCTGCTACGGCATGGATCTCTCCACCGGGCGGCTGGTCGAGGACGGTCTGGCCGTGGGAATCATCGCCGCCCAGTCCATCGGCGAGCCGGGCACGCAGCTCACCATGCGGACCTTCCACATCGGCGGCATCGCGTCCCGCGTGATCGAGGCCAGCGAGGTCAAGGCCAAGAACCGCGGCGCCGCCGTGTACGTGAATCTAAGGGTCGTCAAGAGCGACACCGGCAAACTGGTCGTTCTCAACCGCAACGGCGAGATCATCCTGAACGATGCCAAGGGGCGCGAACTCGAGCGCTACAGCGTGCCGTCCGGCGCGGAGCTTTCCGTGGCCGAGAACGATCAGGTGCGGGCGGGGCAGAAGCTCTTCACGTGGGATCCTTTCATGATCCCCATCCTGGCCGAGAAGAACGGCTACATCGAGTACGACGACATCGTCGAGGGCGTGACGATGCGCGAGGAGCTCGATTCCGCCTCGGGCCGCTTGCGGCGCATTATCATCGAGCACAAGGGCGAATTGCACCCGCAGATCATCATCAAGGACCGGGAGGGCAACGCCCTCGGTCTGTACCCGATCCCGGAGAAGGCCAACATCGAGGTCGATCCCGGCCAGAAGATCACCGCGGGCACGCTGCTGGCGAAGACGCCCCGCGAGATCACGGGAACCCAGGACATCACGGGCGGCCTCCCGCGGGTGACCGAGATCTTCGAGGTCCGGCGCCCCAAGAATCCCGCGGTCATGAGCGAGATCGACGGGGTGGTGGAGATCGGCGAGAAGAAGCGGGGCAAGACGGCGATTTTCGTCCAGAACGAGTCCGGCATGCGGCGCGAACACCTCGTGCCGCACGGCAAGCAGCACCTGCGCGTGCACCGCGGGGATTACGTCAAGGCGGGGGATGCCCTCGTGGACGGCCCGCTGGTTCCGAAGGACATCCTGCGCATCAACGGCGAGGAGGCCGTGCAGCAGTATCTCCTGCGCGAGGTGCAGAGCGTCTATCGCTCGCAGAACGTGGGCATGGACGACAAGCACATCGAGATCATCGTCGCCCAGATGATGCGCAACGTGAACGTGATGGATCCGGGCGACAGCGAGTTCCTGCCCGGCAGCGTCGTGGACAAGGTGCGGTTCCGCCGGGTGAACGAGCGGCTGGTCAAAGAGGGCCGCAAACCCGCCACCGCGGCGCCGCTGCTCCTGGGCATCACGAAAGCGGCGCTGCAGTCCGAGAGTTTCATCTCCGCCGCCAGCTTCCAGGAGACGACCAAGGTATTGACGGAGGCGGCGCTTTCGGGTAAAGTCGATCGTCTTGTGGGCCTCAAGGAGAACGTGATCCTGGGCCACAAGGTGCCCGCCGGTACGGGGTTCCGCGGCTACGACCTTCTGGGCGTGAAGAAGGCGGTGCCCGATGTCATGGCGCCGTCGGAGCCGGCCACGCTCCCGGAGGCGGCGCCCGCGGATCGAAGCTCAGACAGCACGGAGTGATTCGGCATGCCGACCATCAATCAGCTTGTCAGAAAAGGGCGGCGGAAGGTGACGCGCAAGAGCAAGTCCCCCGTCCTGGACAAATGCCCCCAGAAGCGCGGCGTCTGCCTGTCCGTGCGAACCATGACGCCGAAGAAGCCGAACTCCGCCCTGCGGAAGATCGCCCGTGTCCGCCTGACCAACGGCAAGGAGGTCACGGTGTACATTCCCGGCGAGGGGCACAATCTGCAGGAGCACTCCATCGTGCTGGTGCGCGGCGGCAAGGTGCGCGACCTGCCCGGCGTCAGGTACCACGTCATCCGCGGCACGCTGGACTCCAGCGGTGTGGAGGGGCGCAAGCAGGGCCGTTCGAAGTACGGGGCGAAGCGAGGTTAGGAGCGCCGACCCATGGCTGTGATGCGCGGCAAGAAGAAGCCCGAGAAGAAGACCAAGTTCAAGTTCAAGTCGACCGACCGGTTTCTGGTTCCCGACGGCCGATTCGGAGACCTGGTGATCGCGAAGTTCGTCAATTGCCTCATGGAGCGGGGCAAGAAGAGCACGGCGGAGCGAATCGTTTACGGCGCCATTGACCTCCTTGGAAAACGAGTGAAGGACGAAGAAGGCCTGAAGGTGTTTCACGCGGCGCTGAACAACGTGAAACCCGAAGTGGAAGTGCGCTCGCGCCGCGTGGGCGGCACGACGTACCAGGTGCCCATGGCGATCAATCCCAAGCGGCAGCAGAGCCTCGCGATCCGCCAGATCCTCCTGGCGAGCCGCGCCCGGAAGGGCAAGCCCATGGCCGAGCGTCTGGCCGACGAGCTGGCCGCGGCCTACCGGAAGGAAGGCGCCGCGATCCAGTGGCGCGAGAACACCCACAAGATGGCGGAGGCCAACAAGCTTTTCGCGCATTTCGCGTGGCGGTAGCCGCCGCGGCGTCGTTGGCGTCCGCCCCGGGCCGGCGGCGGTGAAGGCATGGACCTCAGGCTGTTCCGCAACATCGGCATCATCGCCCATATCGATGCGGGGAAGACCACGGTCACCGAGCGGATTCTCTTCTACACGGGCCGCGAATACCGCATCGGCGAGGTCGAAGAAGGCACGGCCACCATGGACTGGATGGCCGAGGAGAAGGCGCGGGGCATTACGATCACCGCGGCGGTGACGACGGTCCAGTGGCGCGACCACCGCATCAACATCACCGACACCCCGGGCCACGTGGACTTCACCTGCGAGGTGGAACGGTCCCTGCGGGCCCTCGACGGCGCGATCGGCATCTTCGACGGCTGCGCCGGCGTCGAGGCCCAGAGCGAGACTGTTTGGCGTCAGGCCGATCGCTACGGCATCCCGCGCATCGCCTTCGTCAACAAGCTCGATAAGACCGGCGCGGACTTCGAGCACGCCGTGGACACGCTGCGGACCAGGCTCGGCGCGACGCCGCTCGTGATGACTCTGCCCGTGGGGGCTGAGCGCGGGTTCCGCGGGGTCATCGATGTTCTGGCGGGGGAGTTGGTTGAGTTCTCCGAGGAGGACGAGGGCCGGACGATGGTGCGGGGGCCCATGCCGCCGGCGCTGGCGGCGCGCGCCGCCCGGGCGCGGGAGGCCGTCATCGAACAGGCATGCGAGCACTCCGAGGAGCTGCTCGCGAAGTATCTCGATGGCGCCGCCTTGGAGCGGGAGGAAATCGAGCGCGCCCTGCGGGCGGGGGTTCTGCGCGGCGCCATCCTGCCCGTGTACTGCGGCGCCGCCGTCCGCAACAAGGGCGTGCAGCTTCTCCTGGACGGCGTCGTCAGTTTCCTGCCGAGCCCGATCGATCGCGGCGAGGTCACGGGCACGAGCCCGGACGGCGCCAAGATGCTCACCAGGCGGCCATCGCCCGACGCGCCTTTTGCGGCGCTGGTCTTCAAGCTGCAGTTCGATCCCCACGGAGCGATCCTCTTCACGCGCATCTACTCCGGCAGGGTCAGGTGCGGGCAGCAGGTCTTCGTGGCGGGGAAGAGGCTGAAGACCCGGGTCGGGAAGATCTTCCGCATGCATGCCGAGGCGCGGGAGGAACTGGACTCGGCCGGCGCCGGCGATATCGTCGCCATGCGCGGCTTGAAGGATGTGGCCACCGGCGACACCCTGTGCGATGTGCGCGAGCCGATCCTGTTGGCGGGCATCAGTTTTCCCGAAACCGTCGTGTCTCAGGCCATCGAGCCCAAGAGCGCGGCGGAGCGCGACCGCCTGATCGAGTGCCTGGGCTACCTCGCCCAGGAAGATCCGACCTTCGCGTGGCGCACTGACGAGGAGACGGGGCAGCTCATCATCAGCGGCATGGGCGAGCTGCACCTCGAGGTCAACGTGCACCGGCTGGTGGAGGACTGGCGCGTCAAGGTCGTGGTGGGGAAGCCGCGCGTCTGGTACCGCCAGACCATCGGCGCCGAGGCCGAGGCCGCCGCCGAGTTCGAGAAGGAACTGGGGGCGCGGCGGCACTTCGCGCGCTTGACCGTGAAGGTGGTGCCCGACGGGGGGCGGGTCAAGCCGACAATCGCGATCAAACTCGACCCGCGCCGCGTGCCCCGCGAGTTCTGGCCCGCGATCGAAGAGGGGCTGCACGGCGCCATCGCGGGCGGCGGGTATCTCGGGTTCCCGTGGATCTATCTGCGCGCGGAGGTCACGGACGGAGAGATCCGGGTGGGCGAAACCACCGCCGTGGCCTTCGCGGCGGCGGCCCAGGAGGCTTTCGACGCCGCCACCGCGAAAGCGAAGAGCGTGCTCTTGGAGCCCATCATGAACTTCGACATCTTCGTGCCGGTGGAGTACTATGGCACGGTGAGTTCGGACATGACGCGCCGCCGGGGCGAAATCCACGAGACGCAGATCGTGGGCGCGGGCCAGCGCATCGGCGGGAAGGTTCCGCTGGCCGAAACCTTCGGCTACATAAGCACGCTCAGGTCTCTCACGCAGGGCCGCGGGACGATGACGCTCGAGCCCTGCGGCTTCGCCCCGGCCCCGCCCGAAGTGGCGGCGAGATTCGATTTTTGACAGGGGCGCCGGCGGGCGCCCTGGTCAAGCCCGCGGCCGCGCCTCGCCGATACCAGGAGGCGGGGGGATGCCGTGGGTGCGGGCGGTGGAAGCTGCGGGTGTCGACTTCTCGCCCGGAAAGGGCTATTGACAATCGCCGGGGAAATCCTATAATTCAGGCTTTTCACCTTTTGCGGAAAGTCGCTGAATCTCAGGGGCGCCATGCGACCTGCCGGGGCTCCGCCGGGCCTGTGGGCGTAATGCCGCGCTTCCATTAAAACAGACTGCTCTCCGGGTTGACCCGGTGCGCGGGTTCTGTCTGCGGTCCGGTGCCGTCAGTCGGGAGCGATACGTATGGACAAGATGAGAATTCGCTTGGAAGCCTATGACCACCACGTCCTGGACGGGGCGGCGGCGACCATCGCCGAGACCGCGAAGCGGACCGGCGCGAAGGTGTCGGGCCCCGTGCCGCTTCCGAGCAGAATCGAGCGCTACACGGTGCTGCGTTCTCCGCATATCGACAAGAAGTCCCGGGAGCAGTTCGAAATCCGCACGCATAAGAGGATCATCGATATTTCCGAGCAGACGGCCAAGACCGTCGATGCGCTCAAGAAGCTGAACGTCCCCGCGGGCGTTTACATCGACATCGAGATCAAGTCGTGAGGTGAGGCGTGTCGCAGAATAGATTGCCCGCACTCCTGGGCCGGAAGCTCGGCATGACGCAGGTGTTTGCCGAGAACGGGGACATGGTGCCCGTGACGATGCTGGAGATCGGCCCGTGCACGGTGCTGCAGGTCAAGACCGTGGAGCGCGACGGCTACGCGGCCTGGAAGGTCGGCTTCGGCACGACTCGGAAGAAGCCCACCAAGGCCATGGCCGGGGTGTTCGCCCAAGCGGGCGGCGCGGCGGCGCGTATCGTCGGGGAAGTGCCCCCGATCGAGGGCCGGGAAGTGAAGGCGGGCGATCAGCTCACCGTGGCGGTCTTCGAGGGCGTCGCGCGCATCAATGTGGCGGGCACGAGCAAGGGACGCGGGTTCTCGGGCACGATTCGGCGGCACAACTTCAGCTCCGGGCCCCGGGCGCACGGGTCCAAGAACGTGCGCGAGATCGGCTCGGCCGGCTCCGTCTTCAACGCCCGGGTGCTGCCGGGCAAGCCCATGCCCGGCCAGTGGGGCAATTGCAGGGCGACGGTGCAGAACCTGGGCGTGGTGAAGATCGATCCCGCCCGGAATCTGCTGGTGGTGCGGGGCGCGGTGCCGGGTCCCCCGGGCGGGTACGTCGTCGTGCAGGAGAGTACGTACAAGCGCTGAGCGGCGCGAGGATAACCATGGCGGATCTTTCGTTGACGGTGGTCAATCAGAGCGGCGAGAAGGTGGCGAGCATCGCCGTGCCGCGGGCCGCGCTGGGCACGCGCGTGCGGCCGGCCCTGATCCGAGAGGCGGTGGTGATGTACGGCGCCAACCGCCGCGCCGGGACGGCTTCGACGAAGACGCGGGCCGAGGTCAACAAGAGCAACCGCAAGCCCTGGGCCCAGAAGGGCACGGGCCGGGCGCGGGCCGGCTCCCGCCGTTCGCCTATCTGGCGCGGCGGCGGCATCATCTTCGGTCCCAAGCCGCGGGATTACTCCTTCGCGATCAACCGCAAGCAGAAGCGCCTTGCGGTGCGCTCGGCGCTGCTGTGGAAGATCGTCGACAACCAGGTGGTGGTGGTGGACGCCCTGGCGCTGGACGCCGCCAAGACCAAGCAGATGGCCGCGCAGCTTGCGCGCCTCGGCATCACGGGCAGTTGCCTGGTGGGCATGGAGGAAGTCCCCAGAGTCGTCTACCTGGCCTGTCGCAACATCCCCGGCGTGAAGGTCGTTCCCGTGGGGGAGTTCAACGCCTACGACGTGGTCCGCCGCGAGAAGGTGCTCCTGACCCGCGGCGCCCTGAAGGCCCTGCTCGGCGTCGAGGAGGCAAAGGCATGAAGGACCCCTACACGGTGATTCTCGCCCCGATCCTGACGGAGAAGACGACCTCGTCCATCGAGCACGTCAACCAGTACACCTTCAGGGTGCACTCGGCGGCGAACAAGATCGAGATCCGCAAGGCGGTCGAGACGATCTTCAACGTCAAGGTGTTGCGGGTCTGCACGCGCAACAAATCCGGAAAGCAGAAGCGCATGGGCGCGAAAATGGGCGAAACGCGGGGCTGGAAGGAAGCCATCGTGCACCTGCGGCCGGGCGAGAAGATCGACGTTTACTGAGCGAGGGCGCGAGCATGGGCATCAAGAGCTACAAACCGACATCGCCGGGACGGCGCCTCGCGACGGTGTTGGACGGCAAGGAGATCACCGCGGCGGTTCCCGAGAAATCGCTGTGCGAGAAGATCCCGAACCGGCGCGGGCGCAACAATCACGGCCGCATCACGTCGCGCCACCGCGGCGGGGGCCACAAGACGATCTGGCGCCGGATCGACTTCAAGCGGGGCAAGGACGGCATTCCGGCCAGGGTCATGTCCATCGAGTACGATCCCAACCGAAACTGCCATATCGCCCTGGTGTGCTACCGGGACGGCGAGAAGCGCTACATCATCGCGCCGCGCGAGCTGGGCGTCGGCGCGGAAGTGCTGTCCGGGGACAAGGTCGACGTCAAGGTGGGCAACTGCATGCCGCTCAGGAACATCCCGCAGGGCGTGATGGTCCACAACATCGAGATGCGCGTCGGGCAGGGCGGGCGGATCGCGCGGGCGGCCGGCATGTTCGCCCAGGTCATGGCCAAGGAGGGCGATTATGCCCACCTGGTCATGCCGTCGGGCGAGGTGCGGCTGGTGCACCTGGCCTGCCGAGCGACGGTGGGGCAGGTGGGCGCCATCGAGCGGCAGAATATCTGGATCGGCAAGGCCGGGCGGAACCGGCACCGCGGCTGGCGGCCGTACGTGCGCGGCGTGGCGATGTGCCCCTGCGACCATCCCCTGGGGGGCGGCGAGGCCCGCAGCAAGGGCGGCCGCCCGCCGTGCTCCCCGACGGGCCTGCTGGCCAAGGGCGGCAAGACCCGGAACCCGCGCAAGGAGAGCGGCAAGTACATCATCAGGCGCAGGAAGAAATAAGGCGGCCGAGGAGGTGGCGTCGTGAGCAGGTCGTTGAGAAAAGGGCCCTTCGTGGATGCGAAGCTGCTCCGCAAGGTGATGCAACAGAAGGAAACCAGTGACCGCAAGCCCATCAAGACGTGGGCGCGGGCCTGCACGGTGATTCCCGAGTTCGTCAGCCACACGTTCCTGGTGCACAACGGCAAGGATTTCCGGCAGATCTACGTGACGGAGAACATGGTCGGCCACAAGCTCGGCGAGTTCGCGCCCACGCGGGTCTTCCGCGGCCACACATCCGGCCGAGCGAAGACGGAGTGAGACGAGGCGGCAGCATGGCGGCGAAGAAGACGGACGAGGGGTTCACGGCGATGCACCGCTTGGCGCGCATCGGTCCGCGCAAGGTGCGCGGCGTGTTGGATCTGATCCGAGGGCTGCCGGTGAACGATGCCCTCGCCCAGCTCAAGCACATCCACAAGCGGGCCGCTCCCATGGTGGCGAAGGTCATCAAGTCGGCGATGGCCAACGCTCAGCAGGAAGGCAACGTCGATGCGGACGACCTCGTCGTCGCGGAGACGTACGCCGACCCGGGGCCCGTGCTCAAGCGCTGGAGTCCGCGGGCCATGGGCCGCGTGTACGGCATCCGCCGGCGCACGAGCCACATCAGCGTGGTCCTCAGGAGAGACGAGGAGAAGGCCTGATGGGACAGAAAGTTTGGCCGACCGGATTTCGCGTCGGCGTCACCGAGAACTGGCGTTCGCGATGGTACGCCCGGAAGAACGAGTTCGGCGATTATCTGGTGGAGGATCAGAAGATCCGGCGGCACATCCGCGACAAGCGCGATCTGAAGGGCGCGGGCATCCCCGTCGTCGAGATCGAGCGCGAGCGCGAGGAGGTCACGATCATCGTGAAGACGGCCCGGCCGGGCCTCGTGATCGGACGCCAGGGCAAGCAGGCCGAGGAGCTGAAGGCGGAACTGGAGGCGTTGACGAAGCGCCGGGTGAATCTGACCATCGTCGAGGTTCCGACGCCCGAGCTGGAGGCGCAGTTCGTCGCGGAGCAGGTGGCCGAGCAGCTCAAGCGCCGGGGCGCCTTCCGCCGGGTGCTCAAGATGACGATGAAGACTTCGGTGCAGAAGGGCGCCAAGGGCATCAAGATCGCCGTGGGCGGCCGTCTGGCGGGGTCGGAGATGGCGCGCCGCGTCATCATGAGCGAGGGCAAGATCCCGCTGCAGACCCTGCAGGCTGACATCAGCTTCGGCATGGCGGAGGCCCACACGACCTACGGCTCCATCGGCGTCAAGGTGTGGATCTACCGCGGCCTGTACTCCGAGAGGAAGGAGCAGACCTATGGCGCTCATGCCAAAAAGGGTTAAGCACCGCAAGCAGCAGCGCGGGCACGCCAAAGGCAAGGCCACCCGGGGCAATGTGGTGTCCTTCGGCGAGTACGGCTTGCAGTCGTTGGAGGGCGGCTGGGTTTCGGCCAAGCAGATCGAGGCGGGCCGCCTCGCGTCGCAGCATTTCTTGAAAGGCCAGGGCCGGCTCTTCATCCGCATGTTCCCCGACAAGCCCGTGACCTCGATCCCGCTGGAAACGCGCATGGGCAAGGGCAAGGGCGAGCCGGAGTTCTACGCGGCGGTCGTGCGCCCGGGCAAGATCCTCTACGAGATCGGCGGCGTCTCCGAGATGCTTGCGCGCCAGGCCCTCGCCCGCGTCGCGCGCAAGCTGTCGGTCAAGGTCAAGTTCGTCGCGAGGAGGCAGGTCGTATGAAGACCGCTGAGATTCGACAGCTCCCCGAGGACGAGATCCGCGCGGAAGTCCAGAAGCGCCGATCGGAGATTTTCAAGCTGCGCCTGCGCGCGGGCAGCGATGACGTCGAGAATCCGGGTGCGCTCCGGCAGAAGCGCCGCGAGATCGGACGGCTCCTCACGATTCTGCGGGAGAAGCAAGTGAAGAGGGCGAAGGACAATGGCTGAGCAGGAACGCGGACGGCGCGTCGCGGTGCAGGGCGTCGTGATGAGCGCCAAGATGGAAAAGACCATCGTCGTCGATGTGGCCCGGCGCGTGAAGCACCCGGTGTTCGAGAAGTACATGGGCCGCGCGACGAGGTTCTACGCCCATGATCCCCGCCGCGAGGCGCGCGAAGGCGACCTGGTGGAGATCGTCGAGACGCGCCCGCTCTCCAAGACCAAGCGCTGGCGCCTGGCGCGGATCATCAAGCACGCGGCGGGAGGCGAGGCATGATCCAGGCAGAGACGCGGCTCGATGTGGCGGACAACACGGGCGCCAAGGAAGTGATGTGCGTGAAGGTCCTCGGCGGCACCCGGCGGCGCTACGCGTCGGTGGGCGACATCGTCATCGGCTCGGTCAAGAAGTCCGAGCCCGGCGGCGATGTCAAGGAGGGCGAGGTCGTGCGCGCCGTCATCGTGCGCACCCGCTTCCCCGTGCGGCGGAGCGATGGCTCGTACGTCCGCTTCGACCGCAACGCGCTGGTGCTCATTGACAACGACGGCAATCCGCGCGGAACGCGCATCTTCGGCGCCGTGGCCCGCGAGCTCAGGCTTCGCAACTTCATGAAAATCATTTCGCTGGCGCCGGAAGTGGTGTAGGAGCGCGACATGCTCACGATCAAGCGAAACGACCTGGTGGAAGTGATTGCCGGGGATGAGAAGGGCAAGCGCGGCCGCGTCGTGCGCGTGCTGCACGCCAAGGGCAAGGTCGTGGTGCAGGGGCTGAACCTGCACTACCGGCACGTGCGCCGGAGCCAGAAGCATCCCCAGGGCGGGCGCATCCGCCGCGAGACGCCGATCGACGTTTCCAACGTGTCGCTCATCGATCCGTCCGCCGACCGTCCGACGCGGTACCGCATTCGCCGCGTCGGCGAGGCGAAGATTCGCTGCGCCGTGAAGAGCGGCCAGGCGATTGACAAGGCATAGGGAGGTGCGCGATGGCGCTTCCGCGACTTCGGGAACGGTACGAAAAAGATGTCGTTCCCTTTATGATGCACCGGTTCGGTTACGCGAACCGCCTGGGCGTGCCGCGCCTGGTGAAGGTCACGGTGAACATGGGCGTGGGACGCGCCACCGAGAACCCGAAGCGCCTCGATGCCGCCGCGGGAGACTTGGCCAGGATCACGGGCCAGAAGCCGGTGGTCACCAAGGCGCGGAAGTCCGTGGCCGGTTTCAAGCTCCGGGAGGGCCAGACGATCGGGTGCAAGGTGACGCTCCGGGGGACCCGCATGTACGAGTTCCTGGACCGGCTGATCAGCGTCACGATTCCGCGTATCCGCGACTTCCGCGGCTTTGCCCGCAGCTCCTTCGACGGGCGCGGGAATTACACCCTGGGCCTCACCGAGCAGACGGTGTTCCCCGAGGTGGAGCTTGACGGCGTCGAGTTCGTGCAGGGCATGGACGTGACGCTCTCGATTATCAATTCCAGCGACGAGGCGTCGGCCGCGCTGCTGGAGCAGTTCGGATTTCCGTTCCGGCGCTAGGGAGGACGGCGGTGGCAAGACTGTGCATGAGGGTCAAGACGAAGCGCAAGCCGAAGTTTAGCACGCGGCGCGTGAACCGCTGCGAATTGTGCGGCCGGGCGCGGGCCTACTACCGCAAGTTCAAGGTCTGCCGCATCTGCCTGCGCGTGCTGGCGTCGCGCGGGGAGATCCCGGGCATGCGCAAGGCGAGCTGGTAGCGAGGAGCGAGCGATGGCAATGACCGATCCGATCGCGGACCTGCTGACGCGGATCCGCAACGCGCACCGGGTGTCCAAGCGCCAGGTCGCCGTCCCGTACTCGAAGCTCAAGAGCAGGGTGCTGGACGTGTTCAAGCGGTACGGGTTCATCGAGGATTTCAACGCCGAGCTCGCGGCGGGGAAAGCCGTATTGCGCGTGCGTTTGAAGTACGGTCCCGACGGCGAGCGCATGTTTTCGCATATCCAGCGCGTCAGCCGACCCGGCCGGAGGGTCTATGTCGGCCTCGACGCGGTCCCGTCGCCGCTGAACGGCCTGGGGCTCGCGGTCTTGTCGACGTCGGCCGGGGTGATGAGCCATGTGGAGGCCAGGAAGCGCCGCCTCGGCGGCGAGGTCCTGTGCGAAGTCTGGTAGGAGGCCGGCATGTCTCGAATCGGGATTAGGCCCGTGGCGCTGCCCCCCGGGGTAAAGGCGGCCGTCAAGGGCGGCGAACTCATCGCCGAGGGGCCCAAGGGGAAAATGGCGGTGCCCTTCGGCGGCGCTATCGCCTGCGCCGTCAAGAACGGCAAGGAGATCACGGTGTCCCGCGCCGCCGAAGATGCGCGCAGCCGCGCCATGCACGGCACCGTGCGGGCCCTGGTGGCCAACGCGGTGCAGGGCGTCGCGGAGGGCTGGACGAAGGTGTTGCAGGTGTGGGGCGTGGGGTTTGTCGCCGAGGTCAAGGGCGGCGCCGTCGTGCTGTCCCTCGGCTATAGCCATAAGATCGAGTTCAAGATTCCCAAGGGCGTGGAGGTCAAGGCCGAGCGCGTGTCCGTCGAGGGCACCAATATCTACAAGATCTCGGTGACCGGGCCCGACCGGGCCGTCGTGGGGCAGCTTGCGGCGGACATTCGCGCGGCCCGCCCGCCCGAGCCCTACAAAGGCACGGGCATCCGCTACGAGGGCGAGCGGATCGTGCGCAAGGCCGGCAAGTCGTTCCAGAGCGGCGGAGCAGGAGGTTAGGAGCGATGCGTGAACTGACGCGGATCAAGCGCTGCCGGGAGCGGCGGGGCCTGCGCGCGCGCAAAAAGGTGTTCGGTGCGGCGGACAAACCGCGTCTCGTGGTCTTCCGCAGCGGCCGGCACATCTACTGTCAGTTGGTCGATGACGCCGCCGGCAGGACCGTGGCCGCCGCTTCGACGGCGTCGCCCGAGTTGCGCGAGGGGGTGAAGGCCTGCTCGTGGAACAAGAAGGGCGCCGAGAAGGTGGGCGAACTCATCGCCGTGAAGGCCCGCGCCGGGGGCATCACCCGAGTCTGCTTCGACCGGAACGGGTACAAGTTTCACGGCCGCGTGAAGGCGCTGGCGGACAGCGCGCGGAAGCACGGCCTGGTTTTCTGAGGGGCGGAGTGCGTTGATGGCGGAACACGAACGGGACACGCGCGGCGACTCCCACGGGCATGATGGCCTCGAAGCCCAGGAGGGCAAGGGCCTTGAGCGCGTCGTGCGTATCAGCCGCGTGGCGGCGGTCGTCAAAGGAGGCCGCCGCTTCAGCTTCACGGCGGCGGTCGTCGTCGGGAACGGCGACGGCGAGGTCGGCATCGGCTACGGCAAGGCCCGCGAGGTGCCCGTGGCGGTGGAGAAGGCCCTGAAAGACGGCCGTGCCGCCATGCAGAAGGTGGCGATCAGGAGCGGCACGCTGCCTTTCAAGGTGGTGGGCAGGTTCGGCGCCTCCCGGGTGGTCATGCTGCCGGCGAACGAGGGCACCGGCGTGATCGCGGGAGAGGCCGTGCGCGCCGTGCTGGAATGCGCGGGCGTGAAGAACGTTCTCACCAAGAGCATCGGCAACAACAACAAGCTCAATCTCCTGCGTGCGGCGATGGACGGCCTGTTGCAGCTCCGGAACAAGGAAGATCTGAAGCGGCTGCGGGGCGTCGCAATCGAAGCGGAGCAATAACCATGGACATGGCGGAACTGTCCCGGATCACCGGGAAGCGCGCGCGTAAGACCCGGCGCGGCCGCGGCGACGGCTCGGGCCTGGGCAAGACCAGCGGCCGCGGCCACAAGGGCGGCGGCTCGCGCACGGGTTGGCGGCAGCGGTGGTTCGCGGAAGGCGGCCAGATGCCGATCTACCGGCGCCTGCCTAAGAAGGGCTTCAGCAACGCGCGCTTCAGGGACCGGTACGATGTCGTCAACGTCGGGGACCTGGCGGCGATTCCCGCCGGCACGACGGTGGACCTGGCGTACCTGGAGCAGGAGGGTTTCCTGTCGCCGCGGCACGGCAAGCTCAAGGTGCTCGGCGGCGGGGAGCTCGCGGTGGCGCTGCAGGTGCGGGCCGTGCGGTTCTCGGAGCGGGCGAAGGCGAAGATCATAGAGGCCGGCGGATCGGCCGAGGTGGGGTAGAGGATGCTAGAACGCCTGGTCAAGATCGTTCGCGACATTGTCGGCATCCGCGACGTGCGCCGCAGGATCCTGATAACGTTCGCGCTGCTTTTCGTGTACCGCATCGGCTCGCACGTCTTCCTGCCCTACGTGGACGTCGAGAAGATCGAACAGCGCCTCCAGGAGGACCGCGGCGGAGTTCTCCAGTGGATCGAGTACACCAGCGCCCTCACCGGCGGCAGGCTCGAGAGCGCGACGTTCTTCAGCCTCGGGATCATGCCGTACATCACGGCTTCGATCATCATGAGCCTGCTGGTCAAGGTTATTCCGCGCCTCGAGGCGCTGTCAAAGGAGGGCGAGAGCGGGCGGCGCGCCATTAACCGCTACACGCGGTACGGCACGGTGCTCGTCGCGATCGTTCAGGGGATCTTCATAGTCATTTTTCTGCGTACCGTGTTCGGGGAGGGCGAGAAGGCGAGCATCGCGATCCTCGAGCAAGACAGCCCCTGGTGGAACACGTTCACGGGAGGGACGCAGCTCCTGTGCCTGATCCTCGGGGCGGTGTTCCTGATGTGGCTCGGCGAGAAGATCACCGAACACGGCATCGGCAACGGCGCCTCGGTCCTGATCATGGCGGGCATCATCGCGCGCATGCCCATGGCCTTCGCCTTCCTCATGCGGGAGATCGCCAACGCCGGCGAGGACCGGCCCTTCAAGGTGGTGTGGGCCCTCAGCGTGGCCGCGCTCTTCGTGGTGATCGTCGTGGCGGTCGTTTTCATCACCCGGGGCCAGCGCCGCATTCCGATCCAGCAGGCCCGGACGGTGCGGGGCCGGCGGGTGTACGGCGGCACGAAGCACTACATGCCGCTCCGAGTGAACTCGGCGGGCGTGATGCCCATCATCTTCGCCCAGGCCCTCGTGGTGCTGCCGCCCAAGCTGATCGCCGGCTTCACAGGGCTCGCCGCGCTGGGACGGTACTTCAATCCGGGCGCGTTCTGGTACCACGTGGCCTATATCCTCTTGATCATTTTCTTCTCGTACTTCTGGACGACGCTCATGTACAACCCCGTCGAGATCGCCAAGAACATCCAGGAGCACGGAAGCTTCATCCCCGGCATCCGCCCGGGGCGGAGGACCGCCGAGTACCTGGAGCGCATCATGAGCCGCATCACCCTGGCGGGCGCCGTGTTCCTGGCGCTGATCGCCCTCACTCCGGAATTGGTGCGCGGAAGCCTGGATGTGGACTACACCGTGGCGAGCCTTCTGGGCGGCACATCGATGCTGATCGTGGTGGGCGTGGCTCTGGATGTCGTGGACAAGGTCGAGGCGCAGTTGCTCGTGCGGCAGTACGACGGCTTTGTGCGCGGCGGCGGCGACTAGGAGCGTAATGGTCACTCTCCGGTCCCGGCGCGAAATCGATCGCATGCGCGGCGCGGGATCGATCGTCGTCGAGGCGCTCGCGGAGGCGGCGCGAATGCTCAAGCCGGGCGTGAGCACCTACGAGATCGACAGGACCATCGAGAAGGCCATCGAGAAGCGCCGCGGAGAGCCGCTCTTCAAGGGCTACCGCGGTTTCCCGGCGGCGAGTTGCGTGTCGATCAACGAGGAGGTCGTGCATGGCATCCCGCGCCGGGACCGCCGGGTGGCGGAAGGCGACCTCGTGTCCCTCGACGTGGGCGTGCGGCGCCGCGGGTACTGCGGCGACGCCGCCGTGACTTTCCCGGTGGGCGCCGCGGCGGCGGGCACGCGGGCGCTGTGCGCGGCGTGCATCGAAGCGCTGGACGCGGCGATTGCGAACATGTGGCCGGGAGCAAGACTTTCGGAGATCTCCGCGGCGGTGGAGGGCTATGCCCGCGCCCGGGGATTCTCGGTGGTCAAACGCTTCGTCGGCCACGGCATCGGGACGGAGCTGCACGAGGCGCCCCACGTGCCGAACTACGTGGATGAGGAGGTCCTCAGGAACGATCTGCTGCTTCGTCCGGGCATGGTGCTAGCCGTCGAACCCATGCTCAACGAGGGCGCCGAGGAGGTCGTGGAACTCGGCGACCGGTGGACGGTGGTGACGGCGGACCGCAAGCTCTCGGCGCATTTCGAGCATACGGTGGCCGTGGGGCCCGACGGACCCGAGATTCTGACCCCGTGGCACGAAACGATTGACACGGGGCTCTTTTCAGGTAAGATAGGGCTTTTTATGAATCGTGGGCGCCTGACAAGCCATGCCGAAGGAAGAGCCGATTCAAGTTGAAGGCACCGTCAAGGAAGCGTTGCCGGACGCGAAGTTCCTGGTGGAGCTCGACAGCGGCCATCCGGTGCTGGCGCATGTGTCGGGGAAGATGCGGATGCATTTCATCCGCATCCTGAAAGGCGACCGCGTGGTGCTGGAGATGTCCCCCTACGATCTCGGCAAAGGAAGAATAGTGTATCGCTCGTAGCGGAGGCGTCAATGAAGGTCAAGAGTTCTGTTAAACGGTTGTGCGAGCATTGCAAGATCGTGCGGCGCCGGGGCGTCGTGCGCGTGATTTGCAGCAATCCCAGGCACAAGCAGCGTCAAGGGTGAGGGAGGTTCTCGAATGCCGCGCGTGGTGGGTGTCGATATTCCCAACGACAAGAAGGTCATCGCCTCGCTGTGCTGCATCTACGGCGTCGGGCCCTTTCGCGCCCGCCAGATCGTGAAGAAGTGCGGCGTCAACCCCGATGTGCGCGCCAAGAACCTCACCGAGGACGAATTGAGCCGCATCGCCGCGATGATCGAGCGCGAGTACGTCGTCGAGGGCGGGCTCAGGCGCGAGATGCAGCAGCACATCGGCCGGTTGAAGGAGATCAACTGCTACCGCGGCTTGAGGCATCGGCGCAGTCTTCCCGTGCGGGGCCAGCGCACCCGCACCAACGCCCGGACCAGAAAGGGGCCGCGCAAGGTGGTCGCCGGCAAGAAGAGCGTGAAGGGAGCGAGGTAACGCCATGTCGAAACAGCAGCAGTCGGAACCGCCGGCGCAGGAGCCTCAGGGCCAGGAAGGCCCGCCGCCGGCGTCCGGCGGCAAGAAGAAGCAGAAGCTGACGATCGCGAAGGCGATCGTCCACATCAAGGCCACGTTCAACAACACGATTATCACCCTGACCGACCGGAACGGGAACACGCTCGTATGCGGGTCATCGGGGGCCGTCGGCTATAAGGGCAGCCGCAAGAGCACCCCGTTCGCCGCGCAGCGCGCCGCCGAGAAGGTGGCCGAGAAGGCGCGGAAGCTGGGCGTGCGCGAGATCGAAATCCGCGTGAAGGGCCCTGGCGCGGGAAGGGAATCCGCGATCCGCGCGTTCCAGCAGGCGGATGTGGACATCAAGGTCATCGAGGACGTGACTCCGCTGCCGCACAACGGCTGTCGTCCCAAGAAGCGCCGCCGCGTGTAGCGCGGCCGGGCGCGAGGTGCGTTGCAACGAAGGTCGTGAGCTGAGGAGATGACGGATGCGAGTCAGGTGGCGTGACTTTGAGCTTCCCGGCACGGTGGTGATCGATGAGGACAGCAAGACGCGCGAGTACGGGAAGTTCATCATAGAGCCCTTCGAGCACGGATTCGGCGCGACGGTGGGCAACAGCCTGCGCCGGGTGCTCTTGTCGGCGCTGGAGGGATCGGCGCTGTGCGCGGTGAAGATCGAGAACGTCCCCCACGAGTTCACGGGAATCCCCGGCGTGTTCGAGGACGTGACCGACATCGTGCTGCGCCTGAAGAAGGTCCGAGTCCTCATCCACGAGGGCAAGGAGGCGCTGCTCAAGATCGAAAAGCATAAGGCCGGGGCGATCACGGCGGGGGATATCCAGTGCCCCGCGACCGTGGAGATCCAGAACAAAGATCTTGTGATCGCCACGCTGACCGAGGACCGCCCGTTCGCGCTGACGCTGTGGGCGCGCAAGGGGCGCGGCTACGTCACGGCCGAGGAGTTGGCCAAGGGACAGCACGAAATCGGGCTGATCCACCTCGATGCGTGCTTCTCTCCCGTGCTGCGGGTGCGGTGCGGGATCGAGGCGACCCGCGTGGGCCAGCGGACCAACTACGACCGCCTGGTGCTCGAGGTGTGGACGAACGGCGTCGTGACGCCGGAAATGGTGCTCGTGGAGGCCGCCAAGATCCTTAGGAAGCACCTGAATGCCTTCGTCCAGTACGACACGATCGGGCATCTGGCCCAGGCCGAGGCGACGGGGCTCGCCGCCGCCGGCGAACCCGGCGAACTGCCGGAGGCCGACGCCGAACTGCAACGGAAGTTCGGGCAGCGTGTCGTGGAGCTCAACCTGACGGTCCGGGCGCGCAATTGCTTGGAAGCCAAGGGCATCGCGCTGGTGGGGGATCTCGTGAGGATGACGGAGGCGGAGCTGTTGAAGGTGGAGAACCTGGGGCGTACGACGCTAAGCGAGATCAAGCGCCGACTCGATGAGTGGGGGCTCACGCTGGGCATGCAGTCCCCTGCGCCGGCGGACAGGGTGGAAGCATGAGACATCGGGATCGAACCAAACGGCTGGGCCGCAGCGCCAGCCACCGCCGGGCGCTCCGGCGGAGCATGACCATCAGCCTCTTCCGCTCCTTCGGAGGGCGCGGTTATATCGTGACGACGCGGGAGAAGGCCAAGTTCTGCCGCCCCTTTGCGGAGCGGCTGATCACGTTGGCGAAGGACGACAGCGTGCACCGGCGGCGGGTCGCCGCCGCGCGTCTGGGCGACAAGGGCAGTATCCAGAAACTGTTCGGCGAGATAGGCCCCGCGTTCAAGGAGCGCCCCGGCGGCTACACACGCATCATCAAGCTGTCGGCGCGCCGGATCGGCGACAACGCCACGCAGGTGCTGTTCGGGTTCGTCCCGAAGGGCGAACCGTCCGCCAAGGCGCCCAAGACGTAAGCGCGGACCGGCGCCGCGGCGGCACCGGCGCGCGCGTGTTCGTTCCCGCGGGCGGGTCCCGGCGAGGAACGAGGGAGGTTGACATGGCGATAGCCGGCTGGATAGTGTGTCTGGCGCTGTGCGGCGGCGAGGCCGCGCTGCCGGAAGGCGTCATCGCGCGAGTCGACGGTCAGGACGTCACGCTCGATGCTTACAAAGACTATCTTCTGCGACTGGTCGGCAAGGACCGGCTGCAGCACTTCATCGACGAGCTGCTCGTCGAGAAGAAAAGCAAGGAGCTGGGGATCGCCGTGACGGCGGAGGAGACGGCGCAGAAGGTCGACGAGGAGATCCAGCGCCAGGTCGAGGGTTTTTTCAAGGGCGAGACGGCGAAGCTGAAGGAGCAGCTCGCCCAGCGCGGCATGACGATCGACGAGTACCGGGCGCAGCGCGCGCCATCGGTGCGGTTCGAGCTGCTGCTTGAGCGCTGTGTGATCCAATCGCGCGTCGTCGACGATCAGAAGGTGCGGGAGCGCTTCGAGGCCGACTACGGCAAGGACGGGGTCAGCTACGACCTGCGACACGTGCTCGTCGCCGCCCGCGCCCAGAGCCAGACGCCCGATCCCGAGAGCGAGGCCGCCGCGCGCACGAAGGCCGAGCGTATCCTGCGGGAGGTCCGAGACGGCGTCGATTTCGCCGAGATGGCCAACCTGTACTCCGACGACACGCACAGCAAGAAGATGGGAGGGCGCATCGCCAAGTACCGCGCCGGCATGTACGGCGCCGAGTTCGATGCCGCGGTGAACGCCCTGACGGAGCAGAGCCCCCTGAGCGGCATCGTGAAGTCTCCCCGCGGATTTCACATCATCCAACTTCTCGGGAAGAAGACAACGCCGCTCGAGGCGGTGAAGGATGAGCTCCGGAAGATCCTCGTCGAGGAGAAGCCGAGCGCCAAGGAGCGTTACGACTATATCGAGGCCCTCCGAAAGGCGGCGACGATCGTCAAGTAGCGGTCCGGCCCTCGCTTACGCAGCCGCGCCGCGGCGGCCCGAGCACGCGGGCCCCATCGCCGCAAACCGTCTTGCGGACTTGCATTCCACGGGGCGGAAGCGTATAATCGCCTCTTGTTTCGGGCGCGGGAAATGGACTTCCGGAGAAGCGTTGTCCCCGGTGGTGATGCTCCCGGTCACGGGAGACTGCCGACATGTCGCGCCGGACCGAGGGCTGCATATGGAGTTACGGCCGGCGGCGCGCGGGCGGTCGGGGATGCGCGGACCGAGCGGACATATCGTCGTTGCGTACTGCGAGCTTAGGACATCCAAGATTGACTCGACAATCCTCCGCAGGTATAATCTCAGTTTATGTGATCTCTGAAATAAGCAACGTGGCTTGTGCAGCAGCAGGGAGGGAGCCGCGCCGCGTACACGAGCCTATGTGCTTGACGGCACTGTGAGCAATTGTGTGCAGAAAACCTGTGAGTGTTGCTCTACGCAGGAGGAAAGCATGAAGCGGATGATTTGGAGTGTTGTGGGGTGTGCGGCGGTCGCCTTGTTTATGGCGGCGCTGCCCGCCGGCGGCGCCGAGTACGCCATGTCGCTCGGACGGGGCGGCGACGGCGCGGCCCGCGAGGGCGTGATCCCGCTCAGCATCACCTCGGCCGATCCGGTCGAGGGTTTCGTCACCGCGGTCACTTTCGACGGCGGGAAAATCGAGGTCACGGCCATCGATGAGGCCGACCGCCTCGGAAAGGTCTACGGCGCGGAGCTCGTCGTCAAGGAGATCTACGCCGGCGGCTTCACGCTGGGCGTCGTTCTCGATGTCGACTCGCCCTTCGCGGGTCAGACCATCCCGGCCGGCACGCAGCAGGTCGCGCTGATCGGGGCGCGGGCGCGGGCCTGCGGCGATGCTCCCGAGGATGTTCCCCTCACCTTCGCCGACAACGTTTTGGGTCGGCCGCCGCTTCTCAACCTGATCGTCATCGGCGGCGAGAGCAAGAGCAGGGAGGAAGGCCTCGTGCTGACGAACGGCGCCATGCGGACCCCCGTGTGCGCTCCGCAGACGATGCTTGTGGAGGCGACGGTGCTCCCCCTGGATGCGACCTCCGGATCCGTCAGGATCATGACGGAGAACACCGAGCCCGTCGAGGGCTTCATCATCGCCCTCGCCCACGACGCGGGCGCGGCGCTGGACAGCATTACCCTGCAGGGCACGGCCACACAGGCCGCCGGCGCGGAATTCGTGCACTCCGTGCTGTACCCGGGGCAGGGCGGCACCATCGGCGTCGTCCTCGATTTCGACCCGCCCTACGGCGGCCAGACGATTCCCGCCACGGGGCACGCGATGCACCTGGCCAACTACAACTTCAGGTACACCGGCGCGGCGCTGCCGGTCGGCGGTTCGGCGACGATCGCCCTGCGCCTCGTCGACAACGTCTTCGGCACGCCCAAGCTCCAGAACATCCTGGTCCAGGGCGGGCTGAGCGAATTCCCGGTCTTGGTGAACGGATCCGTCACGTTCCGACGCGGGACGGTTGTCCAGGAATCCGACGTCGACTTCTACGTCAATCTCGACGCGCGGAAGATCAGCCCCGGCGGCTGCGCCGAGATCGGATACTACTACACGTCGAAGACCAGGCCGATTCAGGGCCTCTCGATCGCGTCCTGCTACGACAAGCGCCTGACCGTCGAAGGGATGAACCTGGACGGCAGCGCCACGGCCGCGGTCAACGCCGAGTTCGTGCATCACCATGCGGCGAACGGCGAGCTGATCATCGGTATTCTGGTCGACTCGACGCCGCCCGTGTCCGTCGACCGGATGCTCCCGTCCACCGAGGAGCCGCTCCTGGTGGCCCGCATTAAGTTCTGCGCCGGCGCGAACATCCTCTGCGGCGAATGCCTTCCCATCGGATTCTGCAACGGCGCGTCGGGCGCGGGCAGCGTGCCGATCAACAACCGCGCGGCGATCTTCAACGAGTCCGTGCCCGCCAACCTGCACGCCGGCGAGGTGTGCGTGGCGGCGGTGCCGGCCTTCAAGCGCGGCGACTGCAACTTCGACGGCGAAGTGGACATCGCGGATCCCGCGGCGACCATGAGCTATGTGTTCCTGGGCGTGTATCATCCCCCTTGCCTGGACGCGTGCGATTCCAACGATGACGGCGTGATCGATCTTGCGGATACGGTGAAGACCCTGCGGTTTCTGTTCAAGTTCGGTTCGCCGCCGCCGGCGCCCGGCCCCTACGTGGCCGGACCGGATCCGACGCCGGACGTCTACGGCCTCGATCTGGGGTGTGCGGCGGGCGACGCGTGCCGGTAACGGGCGGCCGCATCGGCGTAGGTGACAAGGACGACGGATGGGCTTGCAGTGGCAACAAAGGAGACAGTCATGAGGAAAGCGATGGTTGCGGTCGCTCTGGCGGGGGTTCTCGGGGCCGTGTGTTCGGCGGGTCAGATCCCGGGCCCTGAGAAATTCGCGTACTGGGTCGAGTCGAACGGCTCACCGGATGCGGTGGTCGCGCCCGGCGGCACGGTTCAGTTCATGGTCTACCTCAAGATCATGCCCGGCGATTGGGTGGTGCAAGGCTGGTCGCTGGCTCTGTGCCACGACGGCAAGGTGGCGGAATTGATCGATCCCTTCCCGGATAAACCGGCAGAGCGGGCCTCGGCGATGATCGCAGGCACGAACGCCGCCACGATGAAAAACGGCAGGGCGCCGGATTTCAACAGCGTGAGCGTCTACCCGAACGCGGGCATGACCCAGGGCGTCGTCATTGACATGATGGTGGCGGTGACGCTCCCGCCGACGGACAAGTTCTCGTTGCTCAAGGGCGACTACCGGGCCATCGGCGCGGCGGGCGCCACCGGGGCGTTGACTTTCTGCGAGGGGACGCTTGGCAAGCCTCCCGTCGAGAACGTGATCGTCGTGGAAGGCAACAGCATCACGCCGGGCGCGCAGACGGGCGGCACGATCACGATTCAGGCCCAGCCGCTGATTCCGACCATCGCGGCGATCCCCGCGGCGGCCGAGCTGCGGGCCGACAAGGCCGCGACCGTCGATGCCAGGGTCGAGATCGGCCTGACGCCGGAATCCAAGGCGATCGAGGTGCAGGGCTGGTCGTACGGACTGGCGCATGAGAATGCGAAGCTCACCCTCGTCGATGCGCAGCCGTCGGCGACGGTGGCGGGGCTCAACGGCGGTGCGGGGCCTGATTTCTACAGCATCAACAAGACGCCGGCGGGCGGCGCGGGCGTCACCGTCGGGGCGGTTGTCGGCATGGCGCCGCCGTTCAATGTGATTGCGTTGGCGGGCGGGCAGAGCGTGCACACCGAGACCATGACGTACCGCTCGGCCGTCGAGCTCCTGGAGGCCGGCGGCGACGGACCGGTGGACACGAAACTCGCGATCGTGAGCGAGGTGCTGGGCGATCCGCCCGTCGCGGCGGTGATTTCGGTGGAGGAGGAGGGCATCGAGTTCGCGCAAAAGACGGACGGAACCATCCGCTTGACTCCCGTTCCCGCCGGCGGGGTGCTTCGCAAGTTCCGCCGCGGCGACGCGAACAACGACGGCATCGTCAACATCGCCGACGGCGTCTGGATCCTCAGCTACGCCTTCCGCGGCGGACGCGTGCCGCCGTGCAAGGACGCGGCCGATGCCAACGACGACGGCGCGATCGACCAGAGCGATGCGATTCTGGTGATCTACTACCAACTGCTGGACGGCCCGGCGCCGAAAGCCCCGTTCCCGAACTGCGGCACGGATGAGTCGGATACCAGCAGCGACAACCCCGAGGACGGCTTGGACTGCCTGGTCGAGGGCAACGGCTGCGCGTAAAGGGAGACGCCGCGGTCAGCGACACGACTATCGAACGAGGGCGCCTGGAAACGGGCGCCCTCGTTTTTTGGCACGCCGCCCGGCGGCAGAGGTTTCCATAAAGCCTTGCGGCGACGGTGTTTGCAAGACCGCTCCCGAATTGCGCTTGGCATCGCGCGGTCTGTGGTACAATCGAACCCGGCACTTTAGGGAGTCTTCGACGGGGCGGGCCGCTCGTGCATGCGAGGAACCACCGTTAAGCGGAGTTGTACGCATGAGTGGTACCAGGATATCCGTTGTGCTGGCGTGCATGGCGTTGGCATGCATCACCGGCTGCCAGAAAAGCGCGGAGGTTTATGACACGTCACCGGGGCCCGGCGCCCGCGGAGTGGCCGTCGATGCCCCGGTCGTGGTCAAGTTCTCGCGCAAAATGAAAGCGGAGACCGTGACGTCCGACACGTTCCGCGTGTACGGACGCTACCTCGGGGAGGATTACCCCGGCGCGATCACGGCGAACGCGGAGGCGACGGCCTTCACTTTCCGGGTCGGCACGCGCGCGGACGGCGGCGCGGGTTTCCTCACGGGCGAGGAAGTCACGATCATCCTCACCGACGGAATCGTCGGCCGGGACAACATTCCCTACGAAGGCAAACGGTTCACCTTCTATGTGGTCGGCGAGGTTCCCGCGGCCTACCTCGGGCCGATCCGGGTCGCATCGACCGCCCCGCCGTCCGGCCGGGAACACGTGCCTCTCGGAACGCCGGTGACCGTGAAATTCTCGCGGAAGGTGAAGAAGAGCACCGTGGCGGCCGCCGTGAAGGTGTACGGCGGCTGGACCGGCCTGCGTAAGGGCTCCGTGTCGTTTCCGGGAGCGGTCGGCGATCTCGTCCAGACGGCGGTGTTCGTTCCGGAGACGAGCTTCCTGGCCGGCGAGACCGTGACCGTGTATCTCGGCCGCGGCATTGCCGGCGAGGATGCGCGCGACGTGTTTGCGCCCTACTCGTTCCACTTCGTCGTGGCGAGCGCCGCCGTGAACGGCCTGTGGGATGCCCGCCAGGTGATCTCCGGCATCCGCCCGCGCGCCATGGTGGGCGGAGACCTGCGCGTGTCGGTCCCCGGCCTCGAGCTCGGCGTCCTGGGGGAGGATGGCGCGGCGTACTTGGTCACGCCCAAAGGATGGCCCGAGATCGTGACGCAGGGGTTCAAACCCGCGGGCGGAACGATCACGGCCATCGCGTTCGCCGACCTCCTGGACAAGAACAAGGCGCTGCTCACGGCGCTGGGCCGCGCCGGCGGCACGACGAAGGTCTGGTTCCTCAAGCCCGAAGGTTTCGCGGCGTTGGTCGAGGAGCGCGCGCCGTTGGAGATCGCGGGCAATTTCGACTGCCTGCACATCGCGGACTTCAACGGCGATGCGCGCATGGATATTCTGCTCGGCGGCGGCGGCGGCTTGGCTCTCCTCCTTCGCGAGGGCGACGGAGCGGCGCTCCCCACGCTCCCCGGGATCCCGGGGCTCCCGAGCGATCCCCTCGGCGAGACCGAGATCGAGTTCAAGCGCGCCACCGGCATCCTGCCGTCGGTTTCGTCGGCCGCGGACGTTACGTGCGCGGATCTGAACGGCGATGGCCGGCTCGACCTGCTCTTCAGGCAAGGCGCCAATCTGTGCGTCTCGCTGTGGTCCGGCGATAAGTTCGGCGCGGTGCGGGTTCTGACCGCTCTGGATCCCCGGGACGCCTATGCCGTCGCGTTCTTCGACCGCGATCGTCCGCCCGCGACGGTCGCGACCAGGCTCAACGACGAGCCGGCGCTCGACATCTTCCCGAGCAGCGCCGAGGGTCCGGGATCGGCGGTGCGCTGCGCCCTCAATGTGCCGGCGCTCGCCGGCGGCAAGGCGCGGCTTCTGGCCCGCGACTTCACCGGCGCTGGCGGCAGCCAGCTCATCCTCGGCGCGTCCGCCTGGCAGTGGTTCTACACCGTCGCCGTGACGAAGGACGCGGAAGGCTGGGCCGCGGAGGCGCGGCCGGCCGCCGCGGGCGGCGTGTATGCGCTGTGCGTCGCCGACAGCGAGAACGACCAACAGGTCGAGCTGTTCGTGGGGCTGCAGGACGCCATCGTCCGCTGCGAGAGCGACGCGGTCACGCCCCCCGTTTCGGCGGCGCAGCTCGTTTTGGATCCGGACGGAGTCGTCTACGACGCCATCGAGGGTACCGTCGCCATCGTCGTGCGCGGCATGAGTTCGTTCGATTTCGATAAGGTCACGATGGCGCTCAAGTACGATCCCGAGGTCCTGGAGCTCGACGCCGTCGGGTTTGTGCCCGGCGGGTACTTCACGAACCAGACCGCGTCCATCGCGACCTGCCTCGCCGCGCAAGGCTGCACGGATCGCGTCATCGCCACGCTCAGCACGACGACGGCGTTCAACGTGCACAAGGAAGTCGATCTTCTGATGTTCACGTTCCGCTTCAGGCAGGCGACAGGGAAACCGACGGTGGTGAGTTTGACCAACGGCCTGCTGGATGCGTCGAACCGAGCAGTCGAGAACTCCTTCCACATGGCCACCCAGGACGCGTGGGTCCCGGCGGGGCTGCCCACGCCCGACGTGAGCGTCGAGGGGCGGGGCGAGTATCTGGAGATCGCCTGCACGCTCCAGCCCGCCGAGGACGGCCGGAGCGCGACGGCGGCGATCTCGTGGTCCTCGCCCCAGGGAAGCCCGCTGCCCGAGGTGCGCGTGACGCGTAACGGCACCCTGATTCACACGGCGAGCGGCGCGGGCGGATTCAACGACACAGGCGTCGCGCACGGCGCCAACGCGTACACGGTCGCGGTCCGCGCCGACGGCGGGGAGGTCGCGGCCAAGACCTGCACGCTCTTCTTCACGGCGTCGCCCGTCATCGATGCCTGCGTTCTGGAGGGCACCGAGGTCGTCGTGCGGTGGCATGGCGCCGCCGAGGTTGACGGCTTCTTCCTGTACCGCGATGGCGGCGCAGCGCCGTACCGGACCTTCGGCCCCGAGGTGAACGAGTTCCGCGAGACCAACGTGACCACCGAGCCCGCGCACCTCTACGGCGTGAGCGCGGTTCTGGGAGGCGTCCCGAGCCGAACCGCGTGGTGCGGCACGGTGATCGGCGGCAACCAGATCGACGTCAGGCTGCCGCGGAACTTTGTCTGCGGCGTGGAAATCTCCAATCTCTTTGCCGCCCGCCTGACATGGGTGCAGGGACAGGGATACGAGCAGATCGCCATCTTCAGGAACGACGTGGAGATCGCGCGGGTGGGGCTTGTGACGACCTATTTGGACACGGAGCTTGCGCCCGGCGCCTACACCTACAAGCTTAGGGCCGTGGCGCGGGGCGTGCTCCAGCCCGCGGTGACGGCTTCGCCCTTCACGATCGCGCTGCCCCTGTGCGGAAACCTGCAATGCGCTCTTGCCGGAGGCTTCGACGTGGCCCTGCAATGGTCCAACCCCAGCCTCCCGTACGCTCATTTCGCCTACGAGAGCATCGTGCTCCAGCGCACATGGGTTCCCGCGGCCGGCCTCCCCGTCGAGCTGCCGGCGCGCGAGCTCGCGCACAACGCCGTGAGTTACACCGACACGGTCGCACAGCGCTCCGGCACCTACAAGTACGCTCTGCGCGTGCGCTACCGGGGCGCGCTCCTGCCCGCCGCGAACGCGCCCGCGTGCGAAGTCAAGTTCGCCACCGAGGTCTACCCGCTGGCCGTGACGACGGGCGCCGGCCTCGCCGACGTCGCGCTGCCCATCGAGGCGCGGCTGGTCGGCGCCGCCGACGAAATCACGTTCAAGTTCCGCTACGCCGGGGGCGGCGGCCGTCTGACGCTGTCGGCCTGTGTGCCCGGGCCGGGCGTGTCGTCCCTTACCTTCAGCGATCCCGTGACGGCGGACGGCGTTTGGTACAGCGCCGATGTCAAGGTCACGGGACCGGTCGGGCCGGGCGAGAACGTGCGGCTGTGCGAGTTTCTGGCCCAGACGGGATCGGATTTCGCCCGCTACGGGTACGATGTCGAACCGCCGGACAACGCCAAGCGCACCGTCGCGACGCAGGTGGCCGAGGTGCGCGTCCGCTATCCGGGTGAGAGCCTGCTCGCGCTGCCCGCGGCCGATTCGACGGTAAAGGTAAGCTGCCGCTACTTCATGGTGCCCTCAGTGGGGGGACTGGCCGTCGGCGACTCGTTCTCGGTGCCGATCCTCGGCACGTTCGACGAGAATATCGTCGGCTTCACCCTGGCCCTCAACTACGACAAGGAGGTGCTCGAGTGTCTCGGCGAGACCATCGAGGAGACCGAGACGCCGCCGGCTCTGTTCGTCGCCAGCGGGCATGACAACTCCAAGGGAATCGCGTACGTTGCCTGGATTGCGCAACTTCAAGCGACGCCGCCCGTCACCTTCACGGCGGGATTCCACCGCGTGATGGCCTTCCTGCAGTTCAAGGCCGTCGGCGCGCCGAAGCCGGGGGCGCAAGAGATCAGCTTCGGACCCATCGTGCTCAACGGGCAGACGCAGCGCCCCATGATGAGCCCGGCCAACTGGGTGGTCGGCGAGTTCTTGGAACTGGGCATCAGCGGCGATGTCGACATCGCGGCGCCGCCTGATGCGCAGCTTGTCGCGGCGCCGGCCAAGGGGCCCCTCGCCGGCGGCAACCGCATCGAGATCAAGGGCGTCAATTTCGGACAGACCATGCCCACGGTGCGGATCGGATCCCGCGCGGCCACCGTCCTGCAATTCGATGACGAGCACATCTTCTGCGCGGTGCCGCCCCTCGCATACGCCGCGCTGCCTACGGCGCCCGTCGCCGTCGCGGTGACGGTGATCAATGCCGTGGGGGCGGACACCCTTGCGGGCGCGTATCGCTACATGCCGCTCGCCGTGACGAGCATCGAGCCGGCGGCGGGCCCGCTCGCCGGCGGCGGCCAGGTCCGCATCTTCGGCGATGGTTTCGCGGAAGGCGCGCAGGTCTTCTTCGGCGGCCGCGCCGCGGTCGTCAACAGCGTCGACGCGTCGGCCGGAACGTCCTTGGTCGCGGTGGTTCCCGCGGGCGCCGCGGTGGGCGCCGTGGATGTCACCGTGCGCCTGCCGGACGGCCAGCAACGCACCCTGGCCGGCGGCTACGCGTACACGGCGGGATTGCCCTCGATCTTCAGCATCGCGCCCGATTCCGGCTCGGCTAACGGCGGCACGACGGTGCTAATCGACGGACAGAACTTCGTGGCGGTCGAGCGCGTGCTGTTCGGCGCCATCGAGGCCCTGAGCGTCAACGTGGTTTCGCCCGCACGCATCGAGGCGGTGACGCCTCCCGGCGAGGGCATTGTCGACGTGGTCGTGCGCACGGCGGCCGGGCAGGCCGTCGCGCAGTACCAGTACGTCGGGGTCAAGCTCGGTCTGGAGCTGTTCCAGCCGCGGCGGGGCACGTTCCAGGGCGGGACGAAGGTGACGCTCACGGGCCGGGGCTTCGAGCCCGGCGTTCAGGTCTTTTTCGGGGGCGTGCCGGCGGCCTCGGTGGAGGTGCGCAGCGCGACGGAGATGCGCGCAGTCACGCCCGCCGGGCTCGGCCAGGTGCAGGTGACGGCGAGCTTCGCCGGACAGACGCCGGTCACAGCGCCGGCGGTGTTTTCCTACGAGGATCGCGCCGCCGTGATCGCCGACATGAGCCCGAAGACCGGCCCCTCGACGGGGGGCAACACGGTTCTCGTGACGGGCGACTGCTTCATCCCCGAAACCATGGTCTTTTTCGGAGGCGTGCCGGCGACGCGCGTCTCCTTCTCCAGCCAGACGCAGATTAACGCGGTGGTGCCGGCGGGCACCGGGCAGGTGCCGGTGGCCCTGGAGAACCCGGGCACCGGACGCGCCACGGCCGCGTTCACCTACGCGTACCAGACTGTGGCGCTGGAGGTCACGGGCATTGCGCCCGCGGCAGGCAGCCGCTTCGGCGATACCACGGTCCGCCTGACCGGCGCGGGTTTCCACGGGCTGACGCAGGTCTTCTTCGATGGGACGGCGGTTGCGCCCGACAGAGTGATGGTAGTCTCGACGGCGGCCATCGATGTGCGGACTCCGGCGCATGCGCCGGGCGCGGTGGCGGTGGCGCTCAAGAATCCCGACAGCGGCCTGGTGCCGGCGCCGCAGCCCTTCACCTTCGAGGCCTTCGCGGCGACGGGCATGCTGCCCGTGAACGGCACGGTTTGCGGCGGCACCGAGGTGACGGTGACCGGCGCCAGCTTCCACGCCGGCGTGAGCGTGGCTTTCGGGTCCATCGCGGCGCCTGATGTGACGGTGCTCGACGAGCACCGGCTCGTCGTGCTGGCGCCGCGGGCGCCCGAGGGGACGACCACGGTCACGCTGCGGCTGGCGTACGGCGGCATGATGATCAACGGGCCGCAGTTCACCTATACGGGCATGCAGTTTATCCGGGGCGACGCGAACGGCGATGGCGCGGTGAACCTGGCCGACGCGCAGCTCATTCTGGACTTCCTTCACGGGATCAGGCCCATCGCCGCGCCCCTCGATGCGGCGGATGTCGATGACAACGGCGTGATCAACTCGAACGACGCGCGCTGCCTCTACGTATACCTGTTCGGCGGCGGACCGCCTCCTCCGCCGCCGTTCCCGAACGCGGGGCTCGATCCGACGCCCGACACTCTGATAGGGTGCGGATTCTAGGGGTCGTTCGCGCGGCGGGACGGCCGGCGGGGGGGCTGCAAGCCCCTCCGCCGGCCTTTGCTGCTTCCTTGACATGTTTCCGCGGCGAGTGATAGAATTATCCCTTTCCTCTTCTGGACCTGTGAAATTGCCTTGCCAGGAAAGGGTGGTCGCGGGCGGAAGGCGTGTGGAGGAAAGTGAGTGCGGCAGGCGATCATCTCTGATATTCATGGCAACGAGCCGGCGCTCCTTGCCGTAATGGCGGACATCGAGGCGCAGAATGTCGATGAGATCGTCTGTCTGGGCGATGTCATCGGCTACGGCCCCCGCCCCCGCCAGTGTCTCGTCGCGGCGCTCGGCTACAAGCTCACCCTGCTCGGTAACCATGAGGAAGCCGTGCTCTTCGGCGCCGTCGGCTTCAACGACAAGGCCCGGAAGGCCATCGACTGGACCCGCGAGGAGCTGCTTTCCGGCGGCAGCATGGACGGGGACGACGCGGTGGCGCGGGACCGCCAGTTGTGGGATTTCATCGGCGGCCTGCGGAAGTCGGAGCAGGACGGCGAGTTCGCTTACGTGCACGGATCGCCGCGCGATCCGACGCGCGAGTACGTGTTCGCGCAGGATCGCTTCGACCAGCACAAGATGAACGAGATCTTCGCCTCTTTCGACGGCCGCGCCTGCTTCATGGGCCACACGCATATTCCAGGGGTGCTCGAGGGGGATTATTCCTTCCGGACGCCGGCCGAGTTGGGAGGCACATACGCGATCGGCGCGAAGAAAGCCCTCATCAACGTCGGTTCGGTGGGCCAGCCGCGAGACGGCGATGCGCGCGCGTGCTACGTGATCTTCGACTTCGAGACCGTCTCTTACCGCCGGGTTGCCTACGACGTGGAAAAGGTGATGCGCGATTTCGAGGACACGCCGCTCCCCGCGTATCTGGCCCGCCGGCTCCGGGAGGGGAAATAACGTGGAGCCGGCGCCCACACCCGACGCGGGTATGGAGAAGCGCCTGCTGGCGGCTCTCGCCTTGAGTTTTCTGGTGATCGTCGCTTGGCAGGCGATGTTTGCGCCCGCTCCGGCCCCGCGGCGCGGCGCTCCGCTCCGCGCCGCCCCGCCGCCGGCCGCCCGGCGGCCGCCGGCGCCGCCCGCCCCGGCCCCCGCGGCCGTTCAGGCATTCCCCGAGAGGAAGTCCGTTCTCAAGAACGAGTTCCTGGCCCTCGAATTCACATCCCTCGGCGCCGGCGTCCGGAAGGTCGAGCTGCTGGATTATTGGACCAACGCCGCACACCGCAAGGCGCGCGACCCCGCGCATCAGCTCGTGCTCTTCGATCTGCCGGCGAGCGCCCCGCCGGTGGGCGCGCTCGCCCTCGATCGCGCGAACGGAGGCGATCTCGAGCGCGCCGGGTGGGAAGTCATCAAGGAGGAGCCGCGCGCCGTCGCCTACCGCTTGGAGGCGGGCGGAACGCGGGTGGAGAAGGAGTTCACGTTGCCCGCGCACGCGCGCCACGTGCGCGTCACCGTGCGGATCGCGGGCGCGCCGGCGGCCTACCGCATCGCGGGCGGGTTCGCGCTCAAGGAGGAGTTGGAGATCACGGCCGGCGCGCAGGAGGTGGTCGGGCACTACGGGACGATCACCGAGAGCGGCGCGGTCCACGTGGTTTCCGTCCCCATCGCCGGTAAGACCATGAACCCCGCCCCGGCGCGCGGCATTGTCTGGGGCGCCGTGTCGAGCCGCTTCTTCACGCTGGTGCTGCGCGGCCTGCCGTCCCAGGGAGGGCTGCGGGCCGAGTTTCTGTCCGAGGGGCGCTTCGAGATCGTGCCCGACATCGATCCCGACCGCACGGCGGCCGCGCTGGCGGGTTACGCGTTCTCCAAGGGCAAGGCGCCGGCGGCGCTCACGGCCGCCGAGCGCACGGAGGCCCTGGCGAAGCTGCCCCGGACCGGACGTCCGGTGCTGGTCGCAAGGGAGGCCGCGGATGCCGCGCACCAGTACGAGATCTTCCTCGGCCCCAAGGACCCCGTCATCCTCGATGCCTACAAGGGCCTCAACTACAGGGGCATCATCGACTACGGATACTGGACCGGCTGGTTGGTCACGTTCTTCCTCGTGGTTTTGAAGGGGCTCTTTGCGGTGGTCAGGGACTACGGGATCGCGATCCTGATTCTGACCCTGCTCGTCAAGGCGTGCCTGCATCCTCTCAACCGCAAGAACCAGAAGGCAATGCAGGGCTATCAGGCCAAGATAGCGAAGATTCAACCCGAATTGGACCTTCTCAAGGAGCGCTACAAGAACAACCGCCGCAAGTTGCACCAGGAAATGCAGAAGACCATGCACGCGCACGGCGTGAATCCCAACGAAATGCTGGGAGGCTGCCTGCTCATGTTTCTGCAGCTTCCGGTCTGGATCGCGTTGATTCAAGTCTTTCGCGTGGCAATCGAACTCAGACAGACGCCCGCGCTCTTCGGCCTGATCGGCGATCTCACGCTCCCCGATCGGACCTTTCGGCTCGGGTTCCAGGTGCCGTTGTTGGGGTGGGAATACTTCAACACGCTGCCGATCCTGTACGTGCTCCTGACGATCGTCCAGCAGCGCATGATGCCGGCGGCGAAGGACGCGCAAGCCCGCCAGCAGCAGAAGATGATGGGCCTGATGATGATCTTCTTCGGGTTCATCTTCTACAACTTCTCCGCGGGGCTGCTCCTTTACTTCCTGATGAGCGCGGGCCTGGGCATCATCGAGCAGAGGATCATCCGGCGCGAGCTGGCCGCCGAGAGCGCGGCCATGCCGGTCAAGTCCTGACGGCGGGAGAACGTGAACGACACCATCGTCGCCGTGTCCTCCGCGCCCGGGAAGGTGCTTCGCGGCATCATTCGTCTGAGCGGTCCCGAGGCGTTTGCCCGGGCCGCCGCCGTCTTCCGCGGCGGGGCGCGGCCCGCCGGCCGGGCCGTGCTCTTCGGCGAGGTCGATGGCGGGGATGGGCTCCGTGCCCCGGGCCAAGTGCTCGTGATGCCCGGCCCGCGGTCCTACACGCGGGAAGAAATCGTCGAGATCCACACCTATGCGGCGCCGCCCCTCCTTGCGCGTCTCGTCGCGCGTCTCGTCGCGGCGGGCGCGCGTCCCGCCGAACCAGGCGAATTCACGCTGCGGGCCTTCCTGAACGGCCGGATCGATCTCCTTCAGGCCGAGGCGGTCGCGGCCCTCATCGAGGCCCGCGGCGAGGCCGAGTTCAGGCACGCGCAGCGCGCGCTCGCGGGCGCGACGGGGGAGGCCCTCGCGGCCGCGCGGGAGGCGCTGCTCGGCGTGCGCGCCCGGCTGGAGGCGGAGCTCGACTTTCCCGAGGAGGAGGATGTGCGCTTCCTGCCGAGCGCGGCGGCGCGCGCGGCGATCCGGCGGGTGCGCGAGGATCTCGCGGGGATGCGCGCGTCGGCGCCGCCACGGCGGGAGCGCCTGCGTATCGTGCTCGCGGGCCGGGAGAATGCGGGCAAATCGACGCTGTTCAACGCGCTGATCGCCAGAGCGCACGCCATCGTCCATGAGGACCCGGGAACGACGCTGGATGCCGTGACGGCGGAGGTGTTTTTCGGCGCGGCGCCGTGCACGCTGGTCGACACGGCGGGAAGCGGCGCGGGCGGCGGCCCGCTGGTCGAGGCGGCGGCCCGCGCCCGCGAACGGGCCCTTGCCGACGCGGATGTCACGGTGGGGGTGGTCGACATCAGCGCGCCTGATGCCCGCGCGGCATTCGCCGATCTCCGGGCCGCGCGGACCTTCGATGTGCTCGTGGGCGCGAAGGTCGACTTGCTCGACGCCGCCGCGCTGCAGGGGTGGGGGGGGCGCCTGGTCCCGGTGTCCGCCGCGACGGGCCGGGGCATGGAGCTTCTGCGCGGGGCTCTTGCCGCGGCCGCCGCCGGGAAGCACGACTCGGGCGCTCTTGCGGGCGCGAGGCAGGAACACGCGTTCGCGCGGGCGCTGGAGGCCCTCGCGCGCGCGGAGGACGAAGCCGACCGCCCCGAACTCTGCGCGGCGGAGCTGCGTGCGGCGGAGGGTGCGCTCGGCGAAATCCTGGGCGAAGGGCTGGGAGGCGATGTCCTGGGCAGGATCTTCGAGCGGTTCTGCGTCGGGAAATAGGCGCCGGTCCGGGCTCGGCGGCCTCAGTTCAAGGCCGGCGCCGCGGCGCGGCGCTCGGGCGGCCCGTCCGAGGCCTCCAGATCGCGCAGGTTGACGTCGATCATCTTCGAGATGCCCTTCTCCTCCATGGTGATGCCGACGAGCCGATCGGCCTTCACCATGGTGAGTTTGTTGTGGGTGATGATGAGGAACTGCGTCTTGGCCGTGAAGTCGTCGATGAGGACGAGGAAGCGGCGGATGTTGGCCTCATCGAGGGATGCATCGACCTCATCGAGCACGCAGAACGGCGACGGCCGCACGCGCAGCACCGCGAAGAGCAGGGTGAGGGTCGTCAGCGTGCGCTCGCCGCCCGAGAGCAGCCTGACGTGGGAGGGCTTCTTGCCGGGGGGGCAGGCGATGATCTCGATGCCCGCCATAAGAATATCCTTGCCCTCCTCGAGGACGAGCTCGGCCTTGCCGCCCCCGAAGGCCTTCCTGAACAGCTCGCCGAAAGCCTTGTTGAGGGCATCGAAGGTTTCCGCGAAGATGCGGCGGCTCTTGCGGTTCAAGTCGTTGATGACGTTGGCCAGGTGGGCCTTGGCCTTGACGAGATCGTCGCGCTGCGCGGCGAGGATCCCGTAGCGGTCCTCGATTTCCGTCAGCTCGTCGATCGCCGCGAGATTGACGTTGCCGTGGCGGGCGAGCTTGTCCTTGACGTCGGCCGCCCGTTCCCGGAGGTCGCTCTCGGGCGGCGGATCCACGATGGCGCGCAGTTCCTCGTGCTCGAGCTCGCCCCGCGCGAAGGCGTCCAGATCGATGCCGTACTCCTCGCGCACGCCTTGGCTGATATGCGCGGCCTTGACGGCCAACTCGCGCTCCTCGAGCTGGATGTCGGCGAGTTCCCGGCGCCGTTCCTCATGCCGGCGCGCCAGGCCGGCGAGGGCGTCTTCGCGCTCCCTGATCTCGGCGGCGACGGTTCTCATGCGCGTCTCGACCGCCGCAAGCGCGGCGGCGCACTCGGCCGCCGTGCGCTCCCACGCGGCGCTCTGGGCGCGCAGCGCCTCGATCCGGCCCGCGGCGAGGGCGGCGAGCCGGCCGGCGCGGGCCTGCTCCTCCTCGGCCTCGGCCGAATGGCGGCGGCGCTCCTCGCGCAGCTCGCGGAGCCGGTCGCCGGCTTCCCTCAAGCGGCGCAGGTTCTCCGTGGCGGCGGCCTCCTTGATCCTGAGTTCGGCGATGGCCTGCTCGAGCCCACGGCGCCCTTCACGCAGGTCGGACACGGTCTTCTCGCAGGCCGTTACGGCCTGTTCGCCGGCGAGGCGCTCGCGCTCCTTGTCCCGGAGGAGCCCGTCCAATTCGACACGGCGCGCCTCGAGTCCGGCCGACTCCCGGGCGAGCCCGTGGGACTCCTTGGCGAAGACGTCGCGCTGCAGCGCAAGGTCGGCCGCCCGGCGCTCGGTGTGCTTGATCGTCTCCTCCAGCGCCTCGACGCGGCCGTGAAGGCGCGTGAGCGCCGCCGCCTCCGCGGCCTCCGATTGCCTGAGGTCCGCGAGCACGCTCTTCTGCTCGCGAACTCGGCGGGAGAGCTCCTCCTCGACCGCGTCCAGGAGCGCGATCTCCTCGGAGCATTGCGACAGCTCCGTGCGGCGGACGAGGACGCCCACGGGCGCTCCCCACCGGCGGCCGCCCCACGGTTCCTTGACCGCGCCCGAAGAGCTCACGAGCTGCCAGCCGGGGCAGCGCGCGACGCGCTCCCAGACCGGATCCTCCACGAGAAGCGTGCGGGCCAGAATCGCGCCGACCGCGTCCTCGAGCTCGGGAGGACAGGCGACCAGCTCGCGCGCGGTTCGATGGGGGAAGGACGGACGGACCGGCGCCGCGCAGGCGGCGGAGGAGGCTTCGGCGGCCGCCGCGCCGGCGCGCGCGGGCTCCACGGTTTCGGGCGCGGGCGCGCAGGCGGGCGAGGCCGCCTGCGGAGACGTTTCCTCCAGCACCACCGCCGGAGGGCAGTTGCAGGCGGCCATGGGCTCGCCCGCGAACGCCGCCGCCCAGAAATCAACGAGCACGCGGCCGGGCATCGACGACGCCGGCGCGGGCGGGGGAAGGGGCTCGGGTTGCGGGTCGAAAATGGTCACGAAGCCGGGAACGGGGTCCGCGGCGACGCCGTCCGAGAGGGGGACTTCCGGGCAATCCGCGCCGTCGCGCTCGGCTCCGGGCGCCGGCTCGGGCGCGGCCTGCGCGGCTGGGTCGGACGGCGCTTCGATCGCACCGAGGCAGATCGCCGCGAACGCGGCATCCGGGCCGAGGAACGCGCGCACGGCATCCAGGTCCTCGCGCGTTGCGACGATAACGGCTTGCGCCCAGGGGCCGAGCGCGCTCTCAATGGCGCGCGCATCGCCGGCGTCGACTCCGAGCTGCTCGGCAAGGAGCCCGCGCACCTGGGGCAGCGCGCCCTGGCGCGCGGCCTGAATCAACCTGCGCGTCGATTCGTTGACGCCGTCCAGATCGGCGAGGAGGCGCGCGAGCAGATCCCGCCGCGCCGCGAGCGAGCGCAGCCGCGCCGTCGTCTCCCCGTGCTGCCGCGTCTTATCCTCGAGGCGGCGTTCCTCGCGCTCGACATCGGCCAGAAGCCGCGCGCGTGCTTCCTCCGCGCCGGCACGTTCGGCGGCGACGGCCGCCAGGCTGTTGCGCGCCTCGGCTTCCTCCGCCGCGCAGAGCGCCGCGGCTTCCCGGACGCGCGCTTCGTCGCCGCGCAGCCGCTCCAGGCGGGCGGCCGCGATGCGGGAGTCCGCCTCGACGCGCGAGTGCCGGTTGCGAAGCCCGGTCAGGGCGTCGAGGGTGTCCACGAGGGCGCGCCGCGCGTCGCGGAGCGCCTCCTCGCCCCGGCCGAGGTCGGCGATCACGGCGGCGAGCTCGCCTTCGCGCGCGGCCGCGATCTGCGCGGTAGCGCGCTCCTCCGCCTCGGCGCCGAGGCATTCGGCGTCCAGCGCCGCGATTTTCCCGGAATCCTGGTCGATGGCCTCACGCGCGTCCCGAGCCTCTCTTGCCCAGCGCTCCCCGGCGGCGGTCAGCTCGGCGATGCGGGTCTCGGTCACCGTGATCGTCTCGCTGATGCTCTGCTGCGTCCCGCGGGCGTTGCCGAGCTCGCCGGCGCGCGCATGGCGTTCCTCCTCCGCGGCGCGGCGCTCCTCCTCCCAGCGGCGGAGATCGTTCTGGAGCGCCTCGCGCTCGGCGTCCATGCCGGCGATGTCCTCGTGGACGAGGTTGCGGCGGGTCTCCTGTTCCGCGCGCTCCCGGATGATGCGCGCCAGATCCTCCCATCCCAGGCGCAGGCGCAGCCGCCTAAGCTCCGCCTCCAGCTCGCGGTAGCGCCGCGCCCTGCCCGCTTGGATCCTGACGCCGCGGATGCGGGTCTCGAGCTCGGCGACGAGATCGTTGAGGCGCGCGAGGTTCTCCTCGGTGCGCACGAGCTGCCTCAGGGCTTCCTCGCGGCGAATCCGGTAGCGGGAGATGCCCGCGGCCTCCTCGAAGATCACGCGTCGTTCCACCGGCGACGATTGGATGAGCAGATCGATCTTGCCTTGTTCGAGGATCGAGTAGGACTCCTGACCGATGCCCGTGTCGGTGAACAAGTCGCGGATGTCCTTCAGGCGGCATTTCATGCCGTTCAGGCGGTATTCGCTCTCGCCGGACCGAAAAAGGCGGCGCTCGACGGCGACCTCGGCGTGGTCCGTGGGGAGGCGGCGGTCCTCGTTGTCGAAGATGAGGGCCACCTCGGCGAAGCCGAGCGCCCGGCGCGTCGTGGTGCCGGCGAAGATGACGTCTTTCATCTCGCTGCCGCGCATCTCCTTGGGGGACTGATTGCCCAGGATCCACTTGAGGGCGTCGACCACGTTGGACTTGCCGCAGCCGTTGGGGCCGACGATGGAGGTCATGCCCCCCGAGAAATCGAAGGCGGTGCGGTCGGCGAAGGACTTGAAGCCGTGCAGGGTGAGTCTCTTCAGGTACATTCTCTTCTCAGGCCGCGTCGCCGCGGTCCTTCAGCCCCGCGCGCGGCCCGCGCCCCGGTTTTGCCCCCGGGCCGCGCCGCCCGCGGCGCTACTTTTCCTTCACGTTCGCCCGCGCAGCCTGCATCGCCCGCCCTCCGAAGAAGGACAGGCTCTCCTCGAGCAGGCTGACGAGCACTTCCGCGCCCCCCGCGCGAAGCTCCGGGTCGTCATCGACGATCCCATCGAGCGCCACGAAGGGCGCGATGCGAGCAAGATACCTGTTCTTGGTCAAAGGATCAAGAGGGGCCTGGAGGGGAAACCGCACGCCGGGGGAATAGCCCCGGGGTTCGGGGCGGCCGCGGAAGACCTCCTTGAGCTCGGGAAACAAGCGCGCGTCCCGCCGGGGTTGCTCCTCCTCGAGGCGCGCGTTGCGGGTCTCCTCCAGCACGAGCCGGAGACCGAGGGTGCGCGACTCGCAGGCCGCCTTCTGCGCCAGGTGCTCGACGATCTTGACGCCGAGCCCGAAAGCGGCGTGGTCGGCGAAAGCCTCTTTGCCCGTCATGAACTTGACCGCGTCGGCCAGGCCGAAGATGCCGACGGCGAAGGCGCCGTCTTGGAGCTCGAAAAGACCGTCCTCGGCGCCGAGCAGATCCCAGAGGGGCAGGTCGTTCGCGCGGGCGGCCAGACCGAGAAAGGTGCGCCGCTCGAGGTGGGCCTTGACCGCCAGTCCGAAGGCGTGATCCAACTCCGCGAAAATGTCCCCGAGCTGCGTCCTGCCCGAGCGGCAGGCAAGCTGCGGGAGGTTGAGCGAGACCTTGGCGGGGATCAGACCGGGACGCGCAGCGGGCGCCAGCAGAAAGCTGACACGGAAGCCGCGGGCGTAGCACGCGGCCCCCGCCGCGACGGCGGCCTCGTTCGAGGCCGGCTCGGCGGGGTTGAGCTCCACGCGGTAGTGCAGCGCCGCGGCCGGGTTATGCGGATCGGGCACGTCGAGCAGCGGCGCGGCTTCCGACACGGTCACCGCCAGCGCGCGCGAGCGATACGCAAGCAGCCCCAGCTCCCGCAGGAGCGCCGGAGATGGGGGACAGGGGACGCAGGTCTCCTTGCTCGCGGTCCTGAGGAGACGCACGAGCCTGAGCGTCACGCCGTCGTCGTCGAAGCACTCGTCCGGAAAGGCGCCCAGATCCATGCGGTAGACGCGCAGCGGCTCCCCGACGCGGTGGAGCACGATCCGCCCGTCGCGGGCGGCCTCGGCCACCTCGGGCGAAAAAAGCTCCGCCGCGGCGTACTGGCGCAGGATGTGCTGGGCGACGACGCGGTCGATGTCCTCGGGGTCCTTGACGAACGAGTACGGCTCCTTGGCGTCGACGGAGAAGATGATCTGCCTGAGGTTGTACTTGGGGACTCCGATGGGGGCCTGGCGCGCCAGCTTGGCGGCGTAGCCGCGCTCGAAAAGCTCGTTGTCCACCAGCTCGCGGACCAAGGCGGTGCTGATGCGCTGCAGGCCGGACTTGAAAACCTTCTCCTCGACCGAGGCGGCGACCTGCTCGGCGATGGCCATGTCCAGGTCGGCCTCCTTGACGAGCGCCGCGACGATCTTGGCCTTGCTCCAGGGCGCCGGCGCCTGATGCGCCCCGGGCTCGACCTCGGGGCCCTGCGGGTCGTCCTTGTGGACCTTGAGGATCTCCCTGATCTGCGCGCGCTTCGTACGGTACTCGATGTAGGCGGAGGCGATCTCGGCGTGGCCGGTTTCCGCCAGGACGGTTTCGACCATGTCCTGGATGTCCTCGATGCTGGGGATGGCCCCCTTCCATCTTTTCTCCAGGAAGAGCGTGACCGCCGCCGCCAGGTCATCGGCCAGGGTGCGGTCGCCCGCGCCGACGGAGCGCACCGCCTTGTAGATCGCGTCGCCGATCTTGGACTGGTCGAAGGGGACGATGCGGTTGTCCCGCTTCCGGACCTCACTTATCCTTGGCATGCGGCGCGTCCTTCTTGGCCAGGTGGGCGATGATCTGCTCGAACTCCGAGATGTCCTTGAAGCGGAGATAGACCGACGCGAAGCGCACGAAGGCGACCTGGTCGAGATTTTTGAGCGCTTCCGTGACCACCTCGCCGATGACGGCGGAGGGGACCTCGTGCTCATACCGGCCGAAAATCTCCGACTCGACGCGGGCGACGGTTTCCTCGATCTTGTCCAGAGGGATGTTGCGCTTCTCGCAGGCCTTGACGATGCCCCGCAGGATTTTCTCGCGGTTGAAGAGCTCGTGGCGGCTGTCGGACTTCAGGACCATGCGGGGCGCCATCTCCACCCGCTCGTAGGTGGTGAACCGGCGCCGGCAGTTGAGGCACTGGCGGCGGCGGCGCACGATGCCGCCGCCGTGGCTCGTCCGAGAATCGAGCACGCGGTCCCGGGTAGTCTTGCAGAACGGGCAGCGCATCGGCGTCCTCTTGCTTCGGGTTTCAGGAAGCGGGACCGCTCGTTCCGCGCGCGTGACGGTCCTCAGGCACCCTTTCGCAGGAGCGTCGGGATATGGTAGCACCGGTCTTTTGATGGGTCAATGCCGCCGTTCGGCTCGCGCCGCGGCCCGTCGCGGCGTACAATTCCGGAGGAGGTGCGCCGGTGAAGCGACGCGGATTCTTGAAGGTGCTGGCGGGCGGCGCGGCATGCGCCGGCGGCGCAGCGTTCGCGCGGGGCGCGGCTGCGGCGGGACCGCGTTTCGCGTGCCAGGAGTGGATTGTGCCGGGCGAAGCGCTCGGCGCCAAAGCGGCGCGGCTGGCCGCTTGGGGATTCGACGGCATCGAGCTCTCGGGCGCGCGCCTTCGCGGCGCGGCCGCGGCGCGTGTGGCCGCGCTGGGCCGCACGGCGCGGGCGGCCGGGATTTCCGTGAGCGCCGTCTGCGGCGGCGTGGAAGGCGTGCTCGCGCACCACGACGCCTCGGTGCGGGCGCGCGCCGCGGCTTCGGTGCGGGCGTTGCTGGCCGTCGCCGCGGAGCTGGGGGCGGCGGGCGTTCTCGTGCCGGTGGGCGTGCACGGAGGCTGCGGGCGTCTCGGAGAGGGCGACCGACGGCGTGTGTTTGCGGACCTGCTGCCGGCGCTCGCCGAGGCGGCCGCGGCCGAGGGGACCATGCTTCTTCTCGAGCCCGTGAGCGGCCCCGAGGCGTCGTTCCCGGCTGGTTTGACCGAGGCCGCGGCGCTCATCCGGAGCGTAGGCGGCTCGGGGCTCGGCCTCGCCGCGGACTGCTACCACCTCCGGCGCGAGGAGAGGGGGCTTGTCGCGTCGCTTCGCGCGGCGCGCGACTGTCTGTGCTATGTCCATGTCTGCGGGGAGGGGCGCGGAGTGCCGGACCGGCACGACGCCGCGCTCATGGCCGGCCTCGCCGCCCTTTCAGGGGGCAGACCCGGGCTGTTTCTTTCGATTCAGGCTTGCACGACGGGAGAAGCGGACGCAAGACTGCCTTTGGCCGCCGGGGCCTTAGCCGAGGCTGTCGCAGGCATGGTGTAGGTTTCAGCCGAAGAGAGTGCAGGGGCTTCGGCAGCGTAAAGCGCCATTTTGACAGGCAAGGCTCGGCTCTGGCCTGCCATATTGACCTTCGAGCGTGGGCGCAATCTGCCATTCTTGGAGTAAACGCCGTCTACCACGGTGTTTGGAGGCGTTCACGAGGGCGGGGGCTTGGCACCGTTTTTGCTATTTTAACGGCCTTGTATGTAGATACGCGTCGCGACGTAGTCCGCGCGGGACCGGCGCGGGGCCTGCGGCATACGGGCGTCGCGGGCTTTGGATCGTCAATCGAGGCGCGGTCCCGGCGTCATTCCGCCCGGGAATCGACCCTCCGGACGCGCGCCGCGAAGCGCCCAAGGATTCAGGAGTGAGGGATGGCCAAAGAGCTGACATTCGAGCTGGAATGCCGTGAGAAGCTGGTGCGGGGCGTCAAGAAGATCGGGGGCGCCGTCAAGTCGACCCTGGGGCCGCGGGGCCTCAAAGCCGTGCTGGACCGCAGTTGGGGCGAGCCCAAGGTGACGGCGGACGGCGCGACCGTCGCCGAGGAAGTCGAGCTTAAGGACCGCGTCGAGAACGTCGCGGCGCGCATCGTGCGCGCCGCGGCCGAAAAGACGTCCCGCGAAGTGGGGGACGGCTCCACGACGTGCACGGTGCTCGCCGAGGCGATGTACTTGGAGGGCGTGCGCGCGGTGACCAGCGGCAACAACCCGATGCTGCTGCTCCGCGGCCTGCGTGCCGCCGTCGACGCCGCGGCGGCGCACATCGGAAAGGCCGGCTTGAAGGTGAAGGACAACGAACAGGTTCGCCACGTGGCGACCGTCGCCGCGAAAGGCGATGCGGAACTCGGCAAGATCATCGCCCAAGCCATGGACAAGGTGGGCGAGCAGGGCGTCGTGACCGTGGAGGAAGGCAAGACGCTGGAGACCACCCTCGACGTCGTCGAGGGCATGGAATTCGACCGCGGCTACCTGTCGCCGCATTTCGTCAACGACGAGGAGCGCATGGTCGCCGAGCTGCGCGATCCCTACATCCTCATCATGGAGGACAAGATCTCGAACCTCAACCAGATCGTCCCCATCATGGAGCAGGTTCTGGCCGCGAAAAGGCCCTTTTTCATCATCGCCGAGGACGTGGAGAGCGAGGCGCTCGCCACCCTGGTCGTCAACAACATGCGCAAGACCATCCGCTGCTGCGCGGTCAAGGCGCCCGGGTACGGCGACCGGCGCAAGGCGCTGCTCGGCGATATCGCGACGACGACGGCGGGAACGGTGATCTCCAAAGATCTAGGCATCGAACCGCGCGGGATCAAGCTGGCGCACCTGGGGACCGCGAAGAAGGTCGTCGTGACGAACGACGACACGACGATCGTCCAGGGCGCGGGCAAGAAAGCGGCGATCGAGGATCGCGCGCGCCAGATCCGGCTCGAGCTCGACGAGACGACATCGGACTACGACCGCGAAAAGCTCCAGGAACGTCTCGCGAGCCTGGTGGGCGGCGTCGCGCAGATCAATATCGGCGGCGGCACCGAGAGCGAGGTCAAGGAGAAGAAGGCGCGGGCCGAGAGCGCGGTGGAGGCGACCAAGGCCGCCATCGAAACCGGCATTCTTCCGGGCGGCGGCGCGGCGCTCCTGCGGGCCCAGAAGGCCGTGGATGCGGTGAAGCCCGCGTCGGATGATGAGCGCGCCGGCGTCGCCGTGGTGAGAAAGGCCCTCGAGATGCCGGCCCGGCAGCTCGCGATCAACGCGGGCTGCGAACCGTCCAACGTTCTGCGCGAGATCCGGGCCGGGGGCAAGCTCGAGGGCTTCGACCTGGTGGCGGAAGAGCGCGTCGACATGGTCAAGGCCGGCATCATCGATCCCGTCAAGGTCGTCACCACGGCGCTGGTCAACGCCGCGAGCGCCGCGGCCATGCTGCTCATGACCGATGCGGTCGTGACGGACATCCCCAAGAAGAAGACCAAGAAGGGCGGCCGCGGCGGGGCGCAGCGACACCACCACCACGGCGGCCCGCGCATGTAGACGCGGCGCAGGATCGGCGGGCGGGCATGGCGAAATCGGAGCACGATAAGCCTTCCCCGTGGGGGAAGGATCAGGAGGATTGAGAATGGCGAAGCAGATGCTGATCGGCGACGAAGCGCGCCGGGCTCTCTCCCGGGGGATCGAGAAGACCGCCAGGGCGGTGCGCGTGACGCTCGGACCCACCGGGAAGAACGTGGTGTTCGGCGGGAAGCACTCCGGGCCGCGATCCACCAAGGACGGCGTCACGGTGGTCAAGGAGATCGAGCTTGCGGACCCCTTCGAGAATATGGGCGCCAAGCTCATCAAGGAGGTCGCGGAGAAGGCCAACCAGGCGGTGGGCGACGGCACGACGACGGCGGCGATCTATGCCCACGAGATGCTCAAGGAGGGGTTCCGCCTGATCGCGGCGGGGGTGGATCCCCAGGCCGTCAAGCGCGGCATCGAAAAGTCGGTCCAGAAAGCCGTCGAGAGCATCGACGAACTGGCCGTCGCCGTGCGCAACGAGGAGGATGTCAAGCGCGTCGGAACCATCGCCTCCAACAACGATGAAACCATCGGGGAGCTCTTCGCCGAGGCCATGCGCAAGGTCGGCGAGAACGGTGTCATCACCGTGGAGGAAGGCAAGCGCACCGACACGCACCTCGATATCGTCGAGGGCATGCAGTTGGACCGCGGCTACCTGTCGCCGTACTTCGTCACGGATTTGAAGGCGATGACGTGCGTGCTGGAGGACTGCTACATCTTTCTGTACGAGAAGAAGCTGTCCTCGGCGGCGGACATCGTGCCGATACTGGAGAAGGTGGTGGCGACGGGCAAGCCTATGCTCATCGTCGCCGAGGATGTGGAGGGCGAAGCCATGGCGGCCCTCATCATCAACCGCCTGCGCGGCGTTCTCAAGGTTGGCGCCATCAAGGCCCCCGGTTTCGGCGACCGGCGCAAGGCCATGATGGAGGACCTGGCGATCCTGACCGGCGGGACGTTCTTGTCGGAGGACCGCGGCGTGAAGCTCGACAAGGTCCAGCTCGACGCGCTGGGGAGGGCCGAGAAGGTCGTCGTGACCAAGGACAAGATGACGCTCTACAAGGGCGGCGGCAAGAAGGCCGATGTGGAGCGGCGTGTGGCTCAGATCAAGCATTTCATGGAGCAGACCACGAGCCAATACGACCTGGAAAAGCTCCAGGAGCGCCTGGCGAAGCTTTCCGGCGGGGTCGCCATCATCAGCGTGGGCGGCATGACGGAGAAGGAGACCAAGGAGCGCAAGGACCGCGTGGAAGACGCGCTCAACGCCACGCAGGCCGCCGTGCAGGAAGGCATCATCCCGGGCGGCGGCACGACGGGCATCAGGGTGCGGGACGCGCTGGCCGGCCTGCGCCTCAAGGGCGATGAGAAGTACGGCCTGGACATCGTGCTCAAGGCGCTCGAGGCGCCGCTCCGGCAGATCGCCGAGAACGTGGGCCTCGACGCCGGCGAGATCGTCGCCAAAGTCTCGGAGTCGAAGAACCGCGTCGGTTTCGAAGGCATGACGGGGACCATCACGGATCTCTTCGAGGCCGGCGTGATCGATCCGGCGAAGGTGATGCGAGTGGCGCTCCAGAGCGCGGCGAGCGTGGCCGCCTTGATCATCGGCGCGGGCACCGCCATTACGGAGCTCAAGGAGGGTAAGACCCAGGTCGCAGGCAGCACCGTCTAGCGGCGCCGCGAAGATCTCGGGCGCGGCGGGGCAGCGGGTACCAGCATGGCGAAGGATTTCTACGAAGTCCTCGGCGTGCCGCGCACGGCCGGCGAGGCGGAAATCAAGAAGGCGTACCGCACGCTCGCGCTCAAGTACCACCCCGACAAGAACCCGGGCGACAAGAACGCGGAGCAGAAGTTCAAGGAACTGGCCGAGGCCTACGACGTGCTGAGCGACCCGGAGAAGCGCCGCCGGTACGATCAGTTCGGCGCCGAGGGCGTGCACGGCATGGGCGGCCCGCGCTTCCACAACGTCGAGGACATCTTCTCGGCCTTCGGCGATATCTTCGGCGGCGGCGGTTCGATCTTCGAGGATTTCTTCGGCATGGGCGGACGGACGTCGCGCCGCGCGGCAGGGGGGCGCGATGGAGCGGATCTGCGCATCGAGATCGGCATCACCTTCGAGGAGGCGGCGCGCGGCGTCGTCAAGGAGATCCGCAGCCTGAAGCGCGAGGCTGCCTGCGGGGTCTGCAAGGGCACCGGCGCCCACCAAGGCCGCGTCGAGACTTGTCAGACCTGCCGCGGGCGGGGGCGCGTCCAGGCCATGCAGGGCTTCTTCAGCATGACCACGGCGTGTCCGCACTGCCAGGGCGAGGGGGTCCGCGTGGCGCGGCCTTGCGAGCGCTGCGGCGGCCGCGCCACGACGACCGAAAGGGTGGACTGCGAGTTCCAGATCCCGCCCGGCATCAAGGACGGCATGAAGATCGTCAAGCAGGGCTTCGGCAACGCCGGGGTGCGCGGCGGGAGCGACGGCGATCTTTTCGCGGTCATCAGGCTCAAGCGCCACGCGGTGTTCGAGCGCTACGAGGATGACGTGATCTGCGAAGTTCCGATCACGTTCAGCCAGGCGGCGCTGGGCGCCAAAATCGGCGTGCCGACCCTCGACGGCCGGGCCGAGGTGTCAGTGCCCGCCGGCACGCAGTCCGGCGAGGTGCTCCGCCTGCGCGGCCAGGGCTTCCCGCATCTACACGGCCGCGGCCGGGGCGACCAGCTCTTGAAGGTCGTGCTGGAGACGCCGCATAGCCTGAGCGGCGAGCAGCGCAAGCTCTTCCAGGAGTTGGCGCAGCTCGAGCAGAAGAACCGGAACGGCATGCCGAGGTTGAAGGCGTTCCTCGGCAAATTCAAGGAATGCTTCGGATACGAGCCATGAGCGAGGAAACGAGGAAAGGCGAAGCCGCGGCCGAGGCGCCCAAGGAGGCGGCGCCGGCTGCGGGCGGCGCCCCGGAGGCGCTGTCGCCCGAGGAGCTGGCGCAGCTCAAGCGGCGCGCGGAGGAGCGCGACAAGCTGTTCGAGCGGCTGCAGCGCGCGGTGGCGGATCTGGACAACTTCCAGAAACGCGCCAAGCGCGACCGCCAGCTCGCGGAGGATGCCGCGCTAAGGCAGTTCGTCAAGGATCTCCTGCCGGTCATCGATGACATGGAGCGTCTGGACGCGGCGCTTTCCGGCGCGCTGCCGGTGGACGACGTGCGCACGGCGGTGCGGCTGCTTCGGGACAAGGCGCGGAGCGTCTTCGGCGCCTGGAAGATCGAGGAGATCGAGGCCGCCGGCGCGCCGTTCGACCCCGCCTTTCACGAGGCTGTGCGCTTCGAGGAATTCGCAGGGGCGCTGGCCGGCGCGGTGGTCGAGGACATGCGTCGCGGGTACACGCTGCGGGGCGAAGTGCTGCGGGCCTCGCAGGTGGTGGTCGCCAAGGCGCCGGCGGCCGGCGAGACGCCGGCGGCCGAAAACGCGGAGAACGCCGGAGAGGAGTGAACATGCCGACGTACGATTACGAGTGTAGGAAATGCGGCCACGAGGAGGAGCGTTTCGAGGCCATGAGCGCCAACGGTCCCAAGCGCTGTCCCGCGTGCAAGGCGCCGCGGAGCTTCACGCGGCGGATCGGTATGGGCGCCGGAATCATCTTTCGCGGCTCGGGCTTTTACGAAACCGACTACAAGAGCAAGGACGCCGGCCGCAAGGCGGCGGGACGGGCGTCCGAATCGGCGCCGGCGGCCTCCTCTTCGTCGGAGGCGAAGAAAGAGGCGGTGGCCGCTGGGGCGCCGGCCGGCGGGAAAGCATCGGGCGCCCCCGAGGACTGACAATGCCGCGCCGCTGCCCGGTGTGCGGCAAAGAGGTGCCCGAGGATCCCCGCCCTCCGTCCTATCCCTTTTGCAGTCCCCGCTGCGGTCTGGTCGACCTTGGAGACTGGCTGGCCGAGCGGCATGCGATCAGCGAGGATTCGCCGGACTCGGAGAGCGCGGGCGCCGGGGAGGGGGAGATACCGAAATGACGGCGCTTCGGCGCGGCGCTTCGGCGCGGCGCTTCGGCGCGGCGCTTCGGCGCGGCGCTTCGGCGCGGCGCTTCGGCGCGGCGCTTCGGCGCGGCGCTTCGGCGCGGCGCTTCGGCGCGGCGCTTCGGGGCGGCGCGAGGGGCGCAAGAAAAATGCGGGCAACCATTTTGCCCGCATGAAAAGTCCGCCGTGTGCCGACCGTGCCGTACGCTGCCTATTTGCCTAGAAACTTGAGCGCGAAAAACTCGTCAAGATCCTGGTTCTCGTAGCCCTTCATGTTCTTGAGATCGCCGGTGAGGGAGAGGAACTTGACCGAGGAATCGGTGTAAAGCATGTTCATGCCGTCAGCGTGGTTCTCCTCGGTGACACCTTCGATGCGGATGCTGTTGTCGGCGCCGAGACTGGTCTTGGAACTGCCTCCTCCCGTCGCCTTCAGCTTCTTGTTGCGCCATGCGTAACTCACGTTGTCCTCGGTGAGGATGAAGGGATCGTCGCTGTCCTCATTCCAGCCTTCGACCGGGCTGTCGTTGGACGCCGGACAGATGAAACCCTCGGGATTGCGCGCCGCTTTCATGGCGTCGGCGAGAAGTTGGAGCGACTCGTACGCCTTCGGCTCGTCCGTCCCCGCCACGGGGAACCACTGCTTGTGGTCGTCGGCGTAGATCATGGACATCTGGCCGAGCGTTCGCAGACGGTTCATGCACTGCGTCCGAAACACCCTGTCTCTGCCTTGGAAGACCGCTGGTACGATGAACGAAGCCAGTACGCTGATAATGAGAATCACTACGAGCAACTCGACCAGCGTGAATCCGTAGATTTTTAAGCGCCGCATGGTTCTCACCTCCTTTCAGGCGGCGGTCACGAACGGACTTTCTCACTAACGATTATAGGGGGGGAAAGGCACCGTCTCAAGCGCGAACCGAGGAAAACTTCTCCTCACGGCGGAGACTCGGCCTCCCCGCGGCTTTCGATCGTACGCGCGGGTGCGGGCGCCGCCGGGGTCTCCGCGCCCAGCATCTGAAGCGCCCCGGCAATGGCTTCTCTGGCGGCGGGATCCTCCTCCTGGTCCCGGCGGGCCTTGAGCGCGACGATCGCGTCGTGCGCGCCCATGCGGCCGAGCGCGACGGCGGCCTCCTGTCTCACCTGCGGGTCGGAATCCAGGAGCGCGTTGAGGAGGGCGGGGAAGGCGTCTCGGGCGGCCGATCCGGCGGCGGCGAGGCCGCAGGCGGCCTTCCACCGGGTCTCGGGTTCCGGGCTCTTCAGGGCGCGCGTCAGCGCCGGCAGCCCTCGCTCCCCGATCACGCCGAGGGCGTGCGCGGCGCGGACGCTCACCTGCGGCACCGGCGACTCCAGGCGCAGAGCGAGCAGGGCCACCGCGTCGTCGCGCGCCTGCCTGTGCTTGATGATTTCGTCGATCGCCCGGATCTGTTGGAGCGCGTTCGGGCTGCGCAGATCGCGCATGGTCTCCTCGGAGGTGCCGCACCCGGCGGCGAGGACCGACAGGCACGCCGCGCCCGCGTACGCCGCAAGCCCCCGCAGGTTCATGGCAGGCCGCGCTCCCAGGCGAGCGTACCCTCGGGGCCGGCGATGATGAGTTCCCTTCGGCCGCCGGCGCGCTCGACGCGCCCGATGCGCCGCGCTTCCACGGAGAAACGCGCGGCGGCTTCCTCGACGAGCGCCGCGCCCTCTTCGCAGGCAAAGACCTCCAGGCGGTGCCCCATGTTGAAGACTTCGTGCAGCTCGCGCCACGAGCTGCCCGACTCGGCGTGGATCAGGCGGAAGAGCGGCGGCACGGGGAACGGGTTGTCCTTGACGTAGCGGACCTCGCCGCCGAAGCGCAGGCATTTGGTCTGGCCGCCGCCGGTGCAATGGACCAGGCCGTGGACAAGGCGCCGGCCGCGTTCCAGGACCTCGCGGATGATCGGCGCGTAGGTGCGGGTGGGGGAGGCGAGGGCTTCCCCGATGGAGAGGGCGGTGCCGGGCAGCGGGTCGCCGAGGCCGAAGGATCCGGAATAAACGAGGCTCTCGGGCGTGCTCGGCGCCCAAGTCTCGGGATAGCGCGCGGCGTAGGCGCGGTTAAGGAGGTCGTGGCGCGCCGAGGTGAGGCCGTTCGAGCCGATTCCCGAGTTCTCCTTGTCCTCGTAGGTTGCGGCGCCCGTCCCTGACAGGGCCACGATCAGGTCGCCCGGGCGGATGTTCGCGTTGTCGATGACCTCGTCGCGCCGCAGGCGCGCGGCGCAGGTCGCATCCACGGCGATGGTGCGCACCAGGTCGCCCATATCGGCGGTCTCTCCGCCGCCGATGACCAGCTCGATGCCGAGCGCTCCCAGGCGCGCCGCGAAGGCGTGGAATCCGTTGATCACGGCGCCGACGACCTCCCCGCCCACCAGGCTTTTGTTGCGGCCGATGGTGCTGGAGAGGACAAACGGCCCGGTCGCGCCGACGCACAGCATGTCGTCGATGTTCATGACGGCGGCGTCCTGCGCGATGCCCGCGAAGTGGGCGGGGTCGCCGGTTTCGCGCCACAGGAGGTAGGCGACGATGCTCTTGGTGCCGGCGCCGTCGGCGTGGAGCACGAGCGCGGCGCGTTCGTCGCCCCCGAGTGCATCCGGGAGGATCCGGCAGAAAGCGGTGGGGAAAAGCCCCTTGTCGAGGGCGGCCACGGCGCGATGGACATCCTCCTTGGCGGAGGATACGCCGCGCCGGACATAGCGACCCTGGGAGTCCATACCGTCCGAGGATACCGCGGCCGGCGGGGGAGAGCAACGGGGAGGCCGGGCCCACGTTGACACTCCCCCGCATCCTGCCTTATTCTTGGGGCCTTGCACCCATAGCGGCGGGCGGGCGATACGGCGAGCCCCGGAGAGGGCGCCGTCCTCCGCGCCGACGCGGAAAGGAAAGCACACAATGATCGTATCCACGAAGATTCTCTTCAAGCACGCGTACAAGCGCTACGCGGTCGGCGCGTACAACATCAACAACGCGGAGCAGATCATGGGCCTGTTCCGCGGTAATCTGGAGAGCAAGGCGCCCTTCATCATCCAGATCTCGAAGGGCGCGCGGTCTTACACCGACAAGCGCCTGCTGGAGGCCATGATCCGCGCCGCGGACAAGGTCTTTCCCGATGCGGTCTACGCGGTGCATCTAGACCACGGCGATGAGGCCACTTGCATGGACTGCATCGAGAGCGGGTTCTACAGCTCGGTCATGATCGACGCGAGCCACGAGCCTTTCGAAAAGAACGTCGCTATCACCGCCCGCGTCGTCGCGGCGGCTCATGCCAAGGGCGTCGTGGTCGAGGCGGAGCTGGGGCAGCTCGGCGGCGTCGAGGAGCACATCTCCGTCAGCGAGGCCGATGCGCGCCTCACGAACCCCGACGAGGCCAAGGAATTCGTCGAGCGCACCGGCTGCGACAGCCTCGCCTGCGCCATCGGCACGAGCCACGGCGCTTACAAGTTCACCGGCAGCCAGGGGCTCCACTTCGAGGTTATCGAGCGGATCGCCCGCCTCCTGCCGGGCTTCCCCCTCGTCATGCACGGTTCCAGTTCCGTGCCGGCCGAGGAGGTCGCCCGCATCAACGCGGCCGGCGGCAAGCTCAAGGGCGCCAAGGGCGTCGACGAAGCCCAGATCACGAGGGCCGGCACGATGGGCGTGACCAAGGTCAACATCGACACCGATGGTCGCTTGGTGTGGTGCCGCGTCCACCGGGAGCATTTCCGGGACAATCCGGAGAACTTCGATCTGCGGCCCCCGGGAAAGGTGTTCCAAGCCGAATACGCCAAGTACATCGCGCACAAGAACGCGATCCTCGGAAGCGCGGGCAAGCTGGACGAGGTGCGGGCGCTCCTGTGAACGCGGGGCGCCGGCCGCCCGGAGATGCCGCCCCGGGCGGGCTCCGGGCTCATGAAGGCGGGTTTCGGCCCCCCAGGCGCACGAACTCCCGGTCGAGCAGGCGGGCGCTCGGGGCGAAGACGACCGAGCGTGCCATGAGGCGGTAGACCGCGCCGCGCGGGATGCGGACGGGGGGCGCGGCGAGCGGATTCGGGCAGGCCTCCAGCGCGGTGAGCGTCCGCAGTCCGATCCAAAGGGGCCACAGCGCGGCCAGTCTGAGGCGGAGGCGCCGGCGCGGAATTGCGCGGATATAGCGCGGCGCCTCGGCCAGGTGCGCGCGCGCAGCGGCGACGTGCCGGAGAAAGAGCGGCCTGAGCCGTTCGAACGTCTCCGGCGCGAGCAGATCGCGCGGCGCGAGTCCGAAGGGGCGCAGCTCCTCCTCGGGAAGGTAGACGCGGCCTCGCGCCGCGTCGCCGCGCATGTCCCTCAGAATGTTGATGAGCTGGAGCCCTTGGCCGAAACGCACGCCCCAAGCCGCGTACGTGTCGCGCGCCGCGGCGGGCCAGACGCCCGTCAGGATCGTGAGATCCGTCCAGAACGCGCCCACGCAGCCGGCGATGAGGTAGGTGTAACGGTCGAGGTCGGCCGCCGAGGTCAACGCGACCGGGGCGGTGGGTGAGGCGTCCGCGAACCGCGTCAGGTCGGTGCGCATGCCCTCGGCCAGCGTCGCGACGACGGTCTCGATCGGCGCGCGCAGCTCCCGGGGCAGCGAAGCCAGGAATGCGAAGGCGGCGGGCAGGTCGTCGAGAAGCTCACGTTCCGCCTCGGGTACGCCGGTGGGCGCGGGCGGCAGCGTGGCGCGCGGGGTGCGGCCGGCCGCGGCCTCGGCGAGACAGGCGCGGAAAGCGTCCAGCAGCGGGGTTCGCGCGGCGCCGGGCCCGCCCCACGAGTCGGCGAGGGTGTCGGCGGCGCGCGCGAGGAGATAGGCCAGTCCGACGGGCCGGCGCATGCCGCGGGGCAGAATCCTGACCGAGAGGTAGAACGACCGCGACGTTGCCTTCAGGCGCGGGCCGAGGAGCCGGCGCTCACTCGGAGCCATAGCGTCGCAGGTAGGCGTCGATCTCATCGCGCAGCCTGTCGTCGATGTAGCGCGTGCCGCCGACGTCCGTCGCGTGGAGATAATCGACGACCGCGCGCATGCGCAAGATCGCGTGGACCTTGACTCCGTAAGTGCGCTCGACTTCCTGGACGGCGGAGACCGGGGAACTGGTGCCGCGCTCCTGCCGGTCGACGGCGACGACGGCGCCGATGACCTTGCACCCGAAGTTCGTGTTGAAGAGGTGCATCGTGTTGCGCATCGAGGTGCCCGCGCTGATCACGTCATCGACGTAGACGACGCGCGTATCGGCGCCGAGCTTCGCGCCGACGACGAGGCCGCGGTCGCCGTGGTCCTTCTCCTCCTTGCGGTCGGCGGCGTACGAAGCCGCGACGCCGTGGCGCCGCCAGAGGGCTTCGCAGGCGGCGACGGCGATCGGGATGCCCTTGTACGCGGGGCCGAAGACGACATCGAATCGCCCGCCGAAGGCCGCCATGATCACTTCGGCGTAAGCCTCGCCGAGGATCGTCAGGGCGCGGCCCGAGCACAGGCCGCCCAGGTTGACGAAATAGGGCGACTGGCGGCCGCTCTTGAGGGTGAACTGGCCGAACGTGAGCGCCTGCGATTCCAGGAGCAACTGGAGCATCTGCCGTGCGGAGGTCTCCATAAGGGCGGATCATAGCATACGCGGCGCGGAGGTGACAGAGCCGACGATGACGCCCGCGTTGGTTACAATGGAAGCGGCCCAAGGAGCCGGTCCATGCTGGTCTTCGCTTGCACCCTCGCCCTTCTGTGCGCCGCCGAGGCGGATGCGGAGGAGTTCTTCGCGCGGGCCGCGGCGGCGCCGGCGGAAGACTGCGGCGCGATCATGGAGCTTGCCGAGTGGTGCCGCGCGACGGGGCGGCTCGGCTGGGCGTCGGCGTGCGCGCGGCGCGTCGTTCAGTTCGGCAACACGCCGTACCGGCGGAAAGCGCTGTTTCTCATGATCGCCAGCGACATCGAGCGCGGCAACGGCATCGCGGCGTTCGATCTGCTCAGGCCCATGGCGGCGGCGGGCGATGCCGAGGCGGCGGCCCTGCTGGCCTCGGGGTCCTCGGTCCGAACGCGGGCGCAATCCGAATCGCTCCGCAAGGCGTCCGAGGCCGAGGCCGTGAAGGCCTACGAGGAGGCCGCGAGGCAGTACAAGGCGGCTCTCGATGCCGTGCCCGCGGGCGGGACGAAGGAGGCCTTCGAGTCGAGCGAGGCGATTCTCCTGCGGCTGGCGCGTTGCAACGCCGCGACGCTTGCGTCCGGCGTTCCCGCGCGGGCCGACGGCGGCGCGGCCTCCGAGCGCTGCGAACGCTGCGAGAAGTCGCCGGTGCCGGGCTACATCGAGTGCGAGACTTGCGGGGGGCGCGGCTACGTTCTGGTCAAGAAACGGATCACGCTGCGCAAGACGCGCGAGGTCAAGGAAGCCTGCCGGAGGTGCCGAGGCCTGGGCGAGCATGCCTGCCCGGTCTGTCTGGGCGCGGGGCAGAAGATCGCGAAATGGTCCAAGGCGGCCCGCGCGGAACTGCGGACCTTCTCGGCGGCCTTCGTCGAGCGCGGCGCCGTGCACGACGACGATCTGACCAACGCGTTGCGCAAGGTCGAGGCCTATGTGCTCGGAAGCGCCGACACCCGGGAGGGGCGCGCGTTTCTGGAGGTGGCGCGGGTATCCCCTTCCCCGCGCCTTGAGGCGCTGCGGGACAGTCTCGGGGATCCGCCCGTTTCACCGGCGCGGGTGACCGCCGGCGGCGACGGCTGGGCGGCCCTGAGGAAATGGACCGTGCGCGGGCATTTTCTTGTCTGGTACGCGGGACAGTTCGCGCGGGCGGTCGAGCCGTACCTGATCCTAGGGGGCGGAAAAATCGGGGGCGCGCCCGATCTGGCGTCGGCGCCGCGGATCTCGCCGCGGGAGCTTGCCGCTTTTCCCGAGAAGTACCGCGCGTTCGTTCGCGTCGACGCGGTGGTGCTCGGCTTGGAGGATGCCGCCGAGGGCGGAACCAACGCGCCCGTGCGGATCGAGGAAGGCGAGGAACTCGGCCTGGCGCCCTTCGTGTGGACCGCTCGGGCGGCCGACGCGATCGAGGCTCTTGGGCGCGGGTGGTACGCGGTTGTCGGCCAGATGGCCAGGGCCTACGATTTCACCGTCGAGGAGACCCTGAAGAAGCTGCCGCCGGGTTCCTTCGTGCGCCTCTGGGGCCGGCTTCTGCCGCCGCGTTCGGGAATGCGGCTCCGGCCCTTCGAGGTGTGGCGCGTGGAGGCGGCCCTGATGGCGGAACACGCCGCCGTTCTTCCATACGTGTTGCCCGAAGTACCGGCCTTCAGCGCGGCGCGGGTCTCGCCGGCGCGGCTCGCGCGGGTCGCGGCGGCGGTCTACGGCCTGCCCGTCCAAGTGGATCGGGACTTGGAGGAAATGGGGCTTGCCGTCGATACGGGGGGCTGCGTCCTCGGGTTGTTGCTCCAACGCGCGGCGAACGCCGCGGGCGGCGCGTGCGTCTGGGACGGCGCGGCGTTCCGTATCACCGCCCGCGCCGAGGCCCGCGACGCCGCGGCGTTCGACGCCGTTTTAGGGTACGTGAAGGAGATGTATCCGCGCCGGGATGCGCGGGTCGCGCGCGTGCGGTAAAGGGCCGCCGGGCGTCCTTGACACCCCCTTTCCGTCTGCTATAGTGGGAAAGTTTCAGCGAAAGTGTTGCATGTCCCGCGGCGGGACATGGGCGTTCCGCGTGCAGGCCGCGGCGGCCGGCCGGCGCTTGTTCGTTCCCCCGGAGGAGCACGGTGGCGCAGGAAGCGAATCAGGACGAGGACCGGCGCGAGGAGCCCCCCCGCGACGCGGAGGAGTCGGCCGAGGTTCAGGCCGCCGAGCGGGTCGAGGGAGATTCACGGACCTCGGTCGACGCCGCGGAGCCCGGGGCAGAGACTGACAGCGGCGAAGCCCCCTACGCGGACGCCAAGCCGGACGCGAGCGTCGCGGACGACCGCCTCGGCGTCGAAGCCGAAGTCGAGGAACTCTCGCCCACCGCGCGGCGCATCAAGGGCCGCGTTCCGGCGGACAAGATCCGGGAGATCTTCAGGGAGAACTGGCGCGAGATCGGAGCCCAAGTGCAGCGGCGCGGTTTCCGCAAGGGGCGCGTCCCGCGGCGCCTGCTGGAGAGCATGGTCGGTTCCAAGTTCAAGGAGGAGTTGGAGAAGAACCTCAAGGAGATGGCCGTTGCCGAGGTGGTCAAGGATCACGGCCTGTACCTGGTCGGCGTGCCCGAGTTCGTCCGCGCGGAGCTTGCCGAGGGGGCGCCGTTCGAGTTCGAAGTCGACGTCGAGGTCGTTCCCGATTTCGCGCTGCCGCCTCTGGAGGACGTCGATGTGGCGCGGGAGGCGGTCGCGGTGTCCGACGAGGAAGTCGACGCGCAGCTTCAGCGTTTGCTGCGGGAGCGCGCGGACCTGGCCGTCGTCGATGTGTGGCCCCCGGCCGAGGGCGATGTCGTCATCGCCGCCACGAAGATCTCATCGGGCGGCAAGGTGCTCTTCCAGAACGACGGCAACGCGCTGCTGGTGGGCAGGAACGAAGTCCACGGGCTGGAGATCCCCGATCTGAAGGACAAGCTCTTGGCGGGGGAACGGCGCATTGACTGCGAGATCCAGGTGCCCGAGGGCAACGAAAACGAACGCCTGCGCGCCCGGCGTGTCCGGATCGAAATCGAAGCCGGAGAAGTCAAGCGCCGCAAGCCGCCGGAACTCACCGACGAGTGGGCGGGGCTTTTCAAGTGCGCGAACGTGGCGGAGCTGAAGACGAAGATAGCGGAGGCGATCCGGGACGAGAAGGAGCGCGCGGCGGATGTGGCGCTCGGGGAGCGGGCGTTCGAGCGCATCATGGAGCGCGTAAGTTTCCCGATCCCCGAGGGCGTCGCGAAACGCATCGACGAGTATGCGCCGAAGGCGCCGCCCGACTTGGAAGCCGTTAAGTCGGAGGAAGAGGCGCCGCCGGAGGGGGAGGCGGGCGCGGGAGCCGCCGTGGCGGAGGCGCAGGCGGAGGAAGTCAGGCCCTGGGCGGAGGAGTCTGCCGACCTGCGGGAAGCGGCCGAGAAGGCGTTCAGGCGCCAGGTCGTCATGGATCGGCTGGCCGAGGCTCACAAGATCGAGGTCGGTGAGGGTGATGTGGACGAATACCTGCAGGCGGCGCAGAGCGTGCGCGGCAGGGAACTCGTCGAGCTCAAGCGGCGCCTCGAGGCGCGGGGTTTCATGCGGCGGATCATGGAGGACCTGCTTGCCGGGAAGGTGTACGACCACCTGCGCAGGAACTGCCGGGTCGCCGCGGAGGAAGGGAAAGAAGAACGGCCCGCCGAGGCCGCGGAGGCGCCGGCGGCGGGCGAGGAGGAGCGCGCATGAGGACAAGAACGCGACCGCGCGGGATGCCGGCCGCGCACCCGGGGGCTGGAGCGGGGACGCAGGGGCGCAGGGAGGGGCTCCCCGAGCCCGCCGCATTTCTCGTTCCGACGGTGATCGAGAAGACGGGCCGCGGCGAGCGCGTCTACGACATCTACTCGCGCCTCCTCAAGGACCGCATCGTGTTCGTAGGCCCCGAGATCAACGACTACAGCGCGAATCTCGTCGTGGCGCAGATCCTGTTCCTCATGAGCGAGAACAAGAACCAGGAAATCAACATGTACATCAACTCGCCGGGCGGCATCGTGACGTCGGGCCTGGCGATCTACGACACGATGCAGTTCGTGCCGTGCGACATCGCCACCTACTGCATCGGCCAGGCGTCGAGCATGGCCGCGGTGCTCCTCGCGGCGGGCACTAAGGGCAAGCGCCATGCCCTGCCGCACTCGCGCATCATGATCCACCAGCCCTGGGGTGGGGCTTCGGGGACGGCGGAGGATATCGTCATCCAGGCGGCGGAGATCAAGCGCAATAAGCACCTCCTGCTGGAGGCCTTGCAGCGCCACACGGGCCAGAGCCGCGAGACCCTCGAAAAAGACACGGACCGCGACTTCTTCATGACGCCGCAGGAGGCCAAGACCTACGGGATCGTCGACGAGGTGCTTCAGTCCCTCAGAGAGAAGAGGTAGAACGATATGGCGCGCACGGGACGGAACAACAGGCGGATCGAGCGCTGCATCTTCTGCGGCAAGAGCGCCCGCGATGTCGAACAGCTCATCCCGGGGCCGTCGGGCGTGTATATCTGCAGCGAGTGCGTGGACATCTGCCACTCGCTGATCCGCGAGGACCGTTCGGCGCCGGCGGCGCCGCATCCGCCGCCGATGTTCCTGCGCGAGATCCCCGATCCGAAGCACATCAAGAGCGAGCTGGACAAATACGTCATCGGCCAGGAGCGCGCCAAGAAAGTCCTCTCGGTGGCGGTGCACAACCATTACAAGCGGCTGTGGATGGCGGCCAAGAACCGCCCCCAGACCATCGAAGTCGAGAAGTCCAACGTCCTCATGATCGGTCCGACGGGGTGCGGCAAGACGCATCTGGCCCGCACGCTTGCGCGCGTCCTCGACGTGCCTTTCGCCATCGGCGACGCGACGGCGCTCACCGAGGCGGGTTACGTGGGCGAGGATGTGGAGAACCTGCTTCTGCGCCTCCTGCAGTCGGCGGATTGGTCGGTGGAGCGCGCCGAGCAGGGCATCATCTTCGTGGACGAAATCGACAAGATCGCCAAGGCCGCGCCGAACATGTCCATCACCCGCGATGTGTCGGGCGAAGGCGTCCAGCAAGGTCTGCTCAAGATGCTCGAGGGCACCATCGCCAACGTGCCGCCGCAGGGCGGGCGGAAACACCCCGAGCAGCAGTACATCGCCATGAACACGGCGCGCATCCTCTTCATCTGCGGCGGGACGTTCACGGGCCTGGAGGATATTGTGGCGCGGCGCCTCGGCAAGCAGCTTATCGGGTTCAAGAGCCCGGGCGGAGCAGGCACCGATGTGCCCGACGACAAACGCCGCGGCGAGCTCCTCAAACAGGCCGAGGCGGACGATGTCATCAAGTTCGGAATGATCCCGGAGTTCGTGGGGCGGCTGCCGGTCATCTCGGTCCTGACGCCTCTGGATGAGGAGGAGATGGTCAGGATCCTGACCGAGCCGCGCGACGCGATCGTCAAACAGTACCAGGAGTTCTTCCGCCTGGAGGACGTGAAGCTGACCTTCGTGCCGGCGGCGCTGCGCATGATCGCCAAGGAGGCCCTCCTGCGGGGCGGCGGCGCGCGCGGGCTGCGCGCCATCATCGAAGAGGTCATGCTGGATGTGATGTACGAATTCCCGACTCACAGCCGCGACATTGCCGAGTTTGTGGTGACCCCCGAGGTCGTGGCGAGCAAGCAGTTCGGGAAGGGGACCGTGGTCCCGCGTCGAGGGCAGCAGCGGGATTCGGCCTAAGTTACTGAGAGAGAAAGGCTTGCGCTTGCGCGGCAGGGCGGCGGCCTCTCCGTTGCGGCGGGCCGCGGAAGCCGATAGAATTAGGGGTCCGGAGTCCCGCGGGCAGACGCGGGGTTTGCGTTACCGGAGGATTGCGGTATGAAGAAGGACATCCATCCCGCCTATCAAGAGGTGGTCGTCACCTGCGGCTGCGGAGAAACGTTCAAGACCAGGTCGACGAAGCGGGCGATCAACGTGGAAATCTGCTCCAAATGCCACCCTTTCTACACGGGCAAGCAGAAGTTCGTTGACACGGCCGGCCGCGTCGAGCGCTTCCAGAAGAAGTTCAAGTGGGACTCCGCCGCCACCCAGAAGGCGCTCAGGAAGAAGAAGGCTGAGGACTAGCCGCGCCGCGCGCGCGTCGAGCGCCGTCGCGGCGCGACGCCTGCTATGCGTTCGCTCCCCGAAACCCTGGCCGCCAAGCTCAAGGCCATGGCGGATCGCCTGGCTGAGGTTGATGCATTGCTGGCTTCGCCGGAGGTGGCCGGCGATGCGGGCAAGGTGCGCGCGCTGATCAAGGAGCGTGGCCGCCTGACCGGGCCGGTGGAGCAGTATGCCCGCTGGCGCGCCGCGAGCGACCGTCTTGCGGAAGCCGAGCAGCTCGCCGCCGCCGCCGACACGGACGCCGAGCTCAGGGAGCTTGCCCGGTCCGAGGCCGAGGATCTCGCGCGCCAGGAGCGGAGCCTTGCCCACGAGATCCAGGAGACGCTGCTTCTGAGCGAGCCGGACCGAACCCGCGATGTGATCATGGAGATCCGCGCCGGCACGGGCGGCGAGGAGGCGGCGCTTTTCGCCGGGGATCTTTTCCGGATGTACAGCCTTTACGCCCAGGAGAAGGGCTGGAAGGTTGAGCTCATCGATATCCACAAGACCGACCTGGGCGGCTTGCGGGAGGTCGTTTTCTCGGTTCGGGGCAAGAACGTGTACGGCACGCTCAAGTTCGAGAGCGGCGGCCACCGGGTCCAGCGCGTTCCCGTCACCGAGGCGGGCGGCCGAATTCACACCTCCGCGGCCACGGTGGCGGTCCTCCCCGAGGTGGAGGATGTGGAGGTCGAGATCAAGCCCGAGGACCTCAGGATCGACACGTTCTGTGCGTCGGGGCCCGGCGGGCAGCACGTCAACAAGACGGCGTCGGCCGTGCGCGTGACGCATCTGCCGACGGGGCTCGTGGTGTCCTGCCAGGACGAGAAATCCCAGCACCGCAACAAGGAACGGGCGATGCGTGTCCTTCGAAGCCGGCTCTACGACATTCAGCGACAGCGGCAGGAGGAGGCCATTGCCAAGAACCGGCGCGAGCAGATCGGCTCGGGCGACCGCAATGCCCGCATCCGAACCTACAACTGGCCGCAGAATCGCATCACCGACCACCGGATCGGACTCTCGGTGCACCAGTTGCAGGCGGTCCTCGACGGCGGGCTCGATCTCTTCGTCGAGCCCCTCGGTGCGTGGGATCGGCAGGAGCGGCTGAAGAAGCTCTGAGCGGCCGCGCCGGCACGGGAGGGGGCGTCATGGCCGACGGCATCAATCTTTTCAGCGATACACAGACGCTGCCCACCGAGGAGATGCTCCGAGCCATCGCCGGCGCCGAACTCGGGGATGACATGTTGGGCGAGGACCCGACGGTGAACCGCCTGGAAGCGCGCGCCGCGGAGCTGACGGGCAAGGAGGCGGCGCTGCTCGTGGCGAGCGGGACCCAGGGCAACCTCACGGCGCTCATGGCGCACGGCGGGCACGGCGACGAAGTGCTCCTCGATGCGGATGCGCACGCGTACTTCTACGAGGCGGGTGCGATGTGCAGCGTCGCGGGTTTCACGCCGCGTCTGGTGCCGGCCGAGCGGGGCATCATGAGGCCTGAGGCCTTGGAGGCGGCGATTCGTCCCGCCAATGTGCACTTTCCGCGGCCGGCGGTCCTATGGCTCGAAAACACGCATAACCGCGGCGGCGGGACGCTTCTCCGGCAGGAGCGGAAGGAGGCCCTGCTTGCGGTCGCGCGGCGGCACGGCCTGCGCGTACACATCGACGGGGCGCGAATTTTCAACGCCTCGGTCGCGCTCGGCGTATCCGTGCGCGAGTTGTGCGACGGCGTCGACTCGGTCCAGTTCTGTCTCTCCAAGGGACTGTCCTGTCCGGTCGGTTCGATCGTGTGCGGTGCGCGGGAGTTCGTGGAGGCGGCCCGCCGGGCCAGAAAGCGGGTGGGCGGCGCCATGCGGCAAGCGGGGATCATCGCGGCCTGCGGTCTGGTGGCGCTCCGGGGCGCCTGGATCGCGCGGCTGGCGGAGGACCACCGGCGCGCGCGGCGCCTGGCGGAGTTGCTCGCGGACGCGCCTGGTGTGGCGCTCGACGCCTCGCGGGTCGAGACCAACATGGTCTTCATCGACATAAGTGCTTGGGGGACCGGCAGCTCCGAGGCGCAGGCGCGCCTGAGGGCGGCGGGATTGCGCGCGTCGATCTCGTCGGCTACCGGGCTGCGTTTCGTCACGCACCGCCACATTGACGATGCCGATATCGAACGGGCGGCGGAGATCGTGCGGGATCTGGGGCGCGCGCTCACGGGCTGCCGTGCATGACGACCCGCCTCGGGGCGTGGCACGGGGCTTGACAGGGCGGAGCCTCTGCGAGAGCATCGAAGGATGGAAACTATCTACGCCGAGGAAAGCGAGGAATGTCATGCGGCAGTGGCTGATACTACTCCTTCTGTGCGGCGCGGGTCTTGCGTGGGCGCAGATCGAACTGGACGAAGACGACGGCGCTGCGCCGGAGCAGGCCGACTTCATCAAGTGGGGGCCTGCGTCGGGGAAGCTCGGCGGCCGAGCCAGCGCGCAGTGGCTGAGCCAGTACTTCTTCCGCGGGCTGCGGTTTTCGCACAACGATGTCCTTCAGCAGGAAGTCGGAGCCTGGTATGCCGGCTTCAAGGTGCGGGGTTTTTTCAGCTACGACTGCAATCCGGACGAGTACAGCGAGGCCGACTTCACGGCGTCGTATTCCTACGCGCTCGGCCGGGACGCCGCGATCGAGGCCGGCTACACGTTCTACGGCTATCCGCACCGCATGTACGGCAATGACAAAAAGGATCGGAAAGGCTACGACATCAAGGACACGCAGGAGTTCTTCGGCGGTATTATGGGCGCCACGAAGTATCTCGATGCGAGCATCTACGGGTACTACGACTTTCGCGACGGCACGGGCGCCTTCTGGGAGTTCGCCCTGGGAAAGAGTCTCGATATCGAGTGTTTCGAGCCCGTGGCGCTGAAGCCCTACGTGCGTGCCAGCGCGAATCTCAATTGCCGTTACTTCAACGATGCAACGGAATTCTCACATGCGATTCTTACGGTCGGCCTGCCGGTGCACCTGACCGACCACGTGGTGCTGAGCGGTTCGTTCAATTACCAGTGGGGTTGGCAGAACTGGGTCGAGGATGATTGGTACGCCCAGGTGGGTGTGGCGCTTCGTTTCTGAGAACCCGGCGCGGCCGTCGAGGCGAGGCGGCCCCTTGCGGAAGCCCCGCCGGTGGCGTACTATTCTTCTCTCGCGGCGGACGAGGTCCCGGGCAAGTGCCGAGGGTGCCGTGACAGCCGCGGTCTGCGCCCGTAGCTCAATTGGATAGAGCATCGGCCTACGGAGCCGAGGGTTAGGGGTTCGAATCCCTTCGGGCGCGCCAGCCATAAAATAAGGCCGTGACGAAAGTTGCGGCCTTCTTTGTTTCAAGGCGCGCGTAGCTACCAGGGTGAGAAGGGGAGAGGCGTGGTTGCTAAGTCCCGGATTATTTGACGCGGGGATTCCCAGATTATTTGGAACGGGACAGTAAGGGGAACGCCGTACGGGAGAGCCGTATGGCGTTCGGGGAATCAGAGGAGAGGGGCGAGGAATTGGGCGGCATCGAGGAAGCTGCAGCGCTTGACCGCCATGACCATGTCGATGGGATTGAAGTTGCGCTCGCAGCGAAAGCAGCGGGCGAGATTGGTCTTCTCGTTC